>Ga0182027_10000257_pt1 | contig 90684 bp, 81 predicted proteins | sample 712E1DmetaG_FD_121300 | JGI IMG/M metagenome (GOLD analysis project Ga0182027, IMG submission 121300) | Permafrost microbial communities from Stordalen Mire, Sweden - 712E1D metaG (Illumina Assembly) | ecosystem: Environmental > Terrestrial > Soil > Wetlands > Permafrost | place: Sweden... | reverse complement strand
CTTGCCGTGAGCCAGGCGCATGTCCAGGTTGTAAATCATGGTCTGCAGATATTCGGGTCCGCTCATGCCCCAGAGGATGAACATGTTAAAGTCAAGGGCAGTGATCTTGCCGTTGCTGAGCCATTCCAATGAGTCAATCCTCACCGAATCCGCAATGGAGGCCCAGAGGTCGCCGGAGCCCTGGCAGATCTGGCGGTACTTGCTGAATATGCCGGGCCTTAGAGCGGTCGGTATGACCACTGCGTCGAGTGGAATTTCCCAAATTCCGGACGGCATGGAGTCCATGTAGATTTTCTCGCCCATGGCCTTCTGGACAAAACTGTTCGGGGTACCATTGTCAAGCGTATACGGCCAGATCGGATTCGAGCCGTCCATTGTCTCTTCGTAGCCTTCTTCAAGGCCATCGTCGTACTGATAGCCGCATTGTTTCAGTGCATAGTACTGATTTGAATTTGATTCAAGTCGAGGAGAACGGAACCCGAAAATATCCTTGCCAACTCCTTGCATGTGCAAATAAAACTTAAGCTGCGAATCGCTCAAGGTGATATATTTTGCCCAGGCATTTACACTGAGCTTCCTGCCGGCATACATTTCCCAACCATTAGTAAGGGCCCAGGAATTGGGTTTCAGGTCATACTCTGATTGCTCGTTTGGCGTAATGGGGTTGCCTTCATTGTCTTTGTCAATACCAGGATCAAAACCTTCACCACCCCAGATGCCAAAGCCCATCGCATTGTTCGGAAGCGGAGAATTCGGTTCCATATGGTCGATAGTATGATTGCCGATTTCGTACCCGGATTTGATGAGAGAGCTGTCCATTGGGGTAATGGCATCTTTTTGGCCGTCGTTATGTGCTAATTGTGTCGTTCCAATGGCATATTCACGCCCCCATGCGCGGGCAATATTTAAAAAGCCTGAAACACCAGCTACGTAAGGCTGAGCAGAATCCAAATAAGATCCAAACTTACTCTGCCTGTCTTGCCAGGTTGGGCCCCACGCCGGACAGAAAAGACCGGTAATAACGTTAAAGGTCATGTGTATCTTCTGGCCATCGGGATTTGTTTTTGCTCCAATCCCATTCTTGGCCCAGGCGATGCCGATTGGCTTTGTCGTTTCAAAAATACCAAGCTGGTTTACCGCGCCGGCAACACCCAACGCACTGATGCCGCCAACCCATCCGCTCTGCGCGTAGGTTGCATTCGGAACCGTTTCATATTGGGTACCATTTCCGCCGGAATACGCATTATCATCGAAGATGAGCGCAACATATTGTTTTACCAAAGGATTTGAAGGAGCAAGGTTTGCCGGTGGTTTTGGTGAAGGAAACATGTAATCTGCTGCGGAGACTATTGTTGCCGCGGCCAGAATGGCCAGGCACGGAATTAAACGTCGAATCATAGTAAAACCTCCGGAAAAGGGTTTCTATAGCAAAGAAGATTTTGTCAGAGTTTCTTCTATTATATGAGATATGAGAAATGTACGCAAATAATCTTGAAAAGTAAATAATAATCATTGCATTGCATCTTTTAACAATCAATTTGATCGAAAATGCAAATTTAAGATTCAATTTATGTGTCACATGAACTGATTCTTTGCAGAGAATGCAAGTCTCAAGAGCAGAATGCCGAGATCGTCAACACCCGTAAGGACACAATTTCCATGACGATATTCCAAAGATTATATTCGTTTTGTGACGCCTATCACATGCGTGTGAAATTCAATTAAGTATGTTTATCTGTGTTCAGTCGGTTATTCGGTAAAGGCCGCAGTTAGCGTGGCTCTAGTTCTTCCATCAGCCGAGTCCTGATCAAGACCGATGCGACTGGAAATGTGTAGTGAGAACATCTCCTAGCTTGATCGACCCAAAGGTAGTACAATGCCCGACCCATGGCATGGCATTAACGACCCCGGCTTCTGGACAAAGCCGCAGCCGGCGACTGCGGAAAAGACACCTGTTGCCGCTACCGACAACTACCAGCCTGCGAAAAAGAAAGAGGAAGAAATCACGGCGACGTTGAAAATCGCCCAATTTCTTCCTGACGACGAAACTGACTACACGAAACCGTGCAAAATCAAGGTTGACATTGACGGAGATAAAACATTTCAGGTAACTTTTGCGCTTTGGGCCAGGTACAAAGGAAAAGAATATGACCTGCAGCATCAGATCAAAACCGATTCGTCAAACCAGCAGTCTACGGCAAACCTGAAGCTCTTCTACGTTGACGATCATTACAATGACATTTCCGGCAAGGATCCTGGCGCCAAGGTGGATTATTTCGCCAAGATCAGCATGAAAGGCGCAAAGCCGATAACGAGTGAATTGCTCACCATGCCGCGAGCAAATGGGATTATCTTCAAAATCAAATTGAGTTCATCCAAGACCACCGATGATGTTTTCCTGATTTGCGATTCATCGGGAAAGTGTCTTGATCAGAAGGCTCTGAAAGATGCGAAGAAGACCGGGGCAAACGAGTATGAAATGAAATTCACGAAGATTCCAAAAGACACGAAGGATTTCATAATAAAGATCGAGGACAAAGAGAAACGAATTGTGAGCGCTGACAAAGAAAAGGTCAAATTTGAGAAGTAAGAAACATTTCTGTTTTCAAAAGGCCTCCGGGTGGTTTGTGCTATTTCCCTTTGGCCTACTTATCGTCTTGACGAACTGCTCATGTCGAAAATCTGTTCATAATGCAGAGATGCGCCCTATCCCTAAGGTGTTGGTCGTAACGACAAATATTGGACAAGCTTTTCCGGAGTTGAAGTTGGAAATCAGAACTTCCTTTGAGTCTCTACCAGCAGCTTGGTATTGCAGACATTATGGGAGTGGAGCCGGAACTTGTCCTTGGTATTTAGAGGACACAATCTTGATTGGGAGTTCTGAGCGCCAGATTGTTGTTCCTCTTAGACTGAACAAAGCAACCTATTGTCCATATGTCCTTCACGGTGCATTCCTATCCCTTAATCAGAATTCGGAGAACAAGGTTCATGACATAGCCTTCATTTGGTCATTGAAGGATACGCCAAATGTGAAATGGGATTTAATTCCACAAAAACTGGAAATCAATTTCAACAAAGATGATCTGGGATATTTTTTTCCTGATGAGGGAAAAACCCTTTCACACTATTCCTTCCCGTCAAACGGGCAAGAATCATTGAAAGTTGAGATTGTCTTCCGGAAATCAGAGAAGGGAAGGGAATAGCATGTTCGGGTATAGGGTCGTTGATGTGAAGGGAAACACTGTTACGCTTGAGCAGAATACTCACAAATGGCTCTGGAGTGCTTGGTCTACAGAATTCACAATGTCAAATGCTTTGAATCTTGGTTTCCTTTCGTCCTTCATATATCAAAATGAAGATGAAGTAAAGGCAAACCTCGAAGCAATACAAGGCAAAGAACAAAGACAATTCACAATTGACACAAAGACTGTTCAAAATCCTTTTCTTCTTCCTTCAGACGAAACCTATTTCCGTTCAAAAAACCTCAAATTCGTAGATACAGCCAAGGGGCCTATTGTCACCGCCCTCAAAGGTACCAACACCCAGCTCGCCATGTTCGACGATGACACACAGGTCTATATCGCGGTGCGGGGAACCGAAGGGTTTTCGTGGCCAAACGGCATACGCGACTGGGTCAGCAATGTGCAGGCGACTGCGGTCAAATTTGAGGGCGGCCACGGAAAAGTCCACGACGGATTCCACGCGGCCTTCATATCGGTCAAGGGAGACATCGATGATTTCCTGAGCAAGAACGGCCGAACCAATAAGAAAATAGTGGTGACCGGCCACAGCCTGGGCGGCGCCGTCGCAACGATCATTGCGGCGTACATCCGCGGGAAACACAAAAGCGACGTGATGCTGTATACCTTCGGCAGCCCGCGCGCGGGCGATGCTGACTTTGTCAACCACTATTCTCAGGTTGATAAGGTCCATGCATGGAGGCTGTTCAATGTATGCGATGTCGTCCCGATGGTGCCGACGGAACATACGGATATCGTCCTGCCGCTTATTATTACCGGCATGAACGCGACAAATCCAATTGCTTTTATCAAGTTTCCTCCCAATTTCGCTGTCTCTCCCTTCAAACATTTCGGTGTGCCAATCGCCCTCAAGAAGACAAAGCAGGGCGGCGTCATGCTCATCGACCCAAAGGATCCGCCACCGTTCGAATTCTATTCCAATAAGGCTATTGACGACTACAAAGTGAAATGGACAAAGCTCGCCGGCCTGTCGCTCGGCGCTACTCCTTCGGTCTCAAATCCGATATTTCTTGCTTTTAATCCATCGGTGAAAGAGCTGTTCAAGACTCTGGGCGACGCGATCATCGGCGCGCACGAAATGCCGACGTACGTTGACATAATCGGGTCCGTGCTGCGGCAATGGGCAAAGGTGTACGTGAGTGATGATAACCTGTCTCATGACCCTGGCAACGCGAAGCATCTGGATGAGCGGATCAAAGGGCTTGAGGAAATGCAGAACCAGCTGATGGTCGAGAGCTTGACGGAAGAGGGCAGGCAACAGCCCGACGCAACCACTGCCCCCGGGGCCAGAATGACAAATGATGACAAAGCAAAATCCGCGCAAGCGGCCCTGAACGCCTTACTTTCACAAAAAGGCGAGATGGAAACCTTACTCTTGAGACTCAAAGAGCCAAAAGCCATAGCCTCGCTGATTGCGGGAGAGCAATTCAATGCGCACGTACACCGCGAAATCGAGTTTCAAGCACAGCTGAAATAGCGTCTTCGCAACGTCGCAACCGCGAAATCCGCTCTATCCGGCCATTGCCAGCGAATGAATACCACGAGTCGAAGCAGGCGCAGCCGAAATTCTATTGCTCCGATTGGACAAGATGCTTTCCGGCTCCTTGCTTGGGTCGCCTGCCAGTGCGAGAAATTCCCGGGCCTTTGACTTGTCGTTCAGCAGCAAGTAAATAGTTGCCATGCCACGGCAAGGATCAGGATTGCTTTTTGGCGCCAATGAAAGCGATGTCATGAAGTGCCGGGCTGCGTCGGCGATTTTGCCTTTGGACAGGAAAACCTTGCCGAGAAGCGTATGAAAATTGACCACATTCGGATATTTTTCCACTCCCGACACAAGAACTCTTTCACATTGCTCAATCATGCCCTTGTCAAAAAGATATTGGCTGATTCTGAATACCGAGTCAATCCTGATTTTCTGTGAATCGGTAGCGGTCAGGCGTATGGGCGGTTTTTTCTTGCTGCATTCGAGGAACCAGGAAAATGCGAGGTCCCTGTTTCCTTCGGCTTCGGCAACGAGTCCGAGCAGATAATACGCCTCTGACCTGGAGCTGTCCAGCCTGACGGTCTTTTCAAACCAGATTTTCGCAATCGTATACATTTCAAGGGAGCGGTACAGGAGCCCGATATTGAAATGCGCCTGCACGAAAACGTCGTGATAGTGTTCCTTGGCCAGCGGGTATGAGATGACGCGTTCATAGGCAGCGACAGCCTCCTTGGTCTCCCCGAGGATTGTGTGACAGTCGGCAAGGCTCAGAAGAAGCACCGGCGAGTCATGATCCTCCGCGATCTCTGCCATGATGAGCGGCTTGTTGCGAAGCGCTTTTCTGCGGTTCGCCGCAGGGTCATTGTAGCCTTCGTGGAAAATAACGATTGACTGATGCTCAATGCACGGTATATTAAGCCGTGTCAAGCACGTTGAAACCTGTTCGTGGATGCGGCGCTCAAATCGCGCTCCATTGACGCGGGGAAACAGCCGTACTTGCATGAAATGCGCTCCCTGCATTCCGTCCTGAATATTGACAACACGAAACGCGGCGCCGTGCGGCCCTGCGGTTTCGATCAGGTTGACGAGCTGGCGCCTCGACTGTGGGCTGACACGGTCGTCCGCGTCCAGCCACAGCACCCAGGTTCCGGTGCTCTGTTCGAGTGCCGCGTTTCGTGCGGCGCTGAAGTCGTCCTGCCACTGGCGACGGATTGTCGTCGCGCCGTACGCCGCTGCTTTCTCTATTGTATCGTCCGTCGACCCGGTATCGCAGACGATGATTTCGTCCATGATGTCGTCGACCGAATCGAGCGCGCCGCAAATGTTGTGCGATTCATTTTTGACAATCATGTTGAGCGAACAGGATGGAGTCGTCTCGTTGCATGCCTGTGTTGCGTCGTCCAGAAGCTCCCGGGACAGGGCCGCGTTTTCCGGGCGCATGTCGGTGCATGACGCAAGCATCGAACGGCAACGCCGGGGCTTTGCTATCCAGAGGTAGGCCTGTGCCGCACGCAGGCAGAACTGTTCCTTATCGTAAAGGCCTTTTTCCAGCCGTTTTCTGAGGATATTCAGATAGCCTGCTGCGCCGAATTTCCTGATGCACCCTGCAATGGAATATGATCCCTGGAAAAGAGCTTCGGCATTGGCGTCGTCGCCGCTAACGTCCGGAAGCGGGAGCGCACAATCCGCGGACGGGTTCCTTGTGATGGGCGTGAGAAACATGGTCGATCTCCTCTGTTAAGCTATTTTCGTCCTGGTGAGCTGGTCCTGAATGAACCGTGCGATGCTGAGCGCGAGCTCATGCGTGTCCGGAATCGGGACCGTGTCCTGGGCCGAAGGCGAAAAGCTGAGGACGTTTGCCGCCCCAAGCATTCTCTTGGCGCCTTGGATGCTGAACCGGTCGGTCCACAAAAGGTTCTTGATTTTCATGATCTGTTCGATGTCCGAATCGGTGTACCGCCGTTGCTTCCCGGTCGTGCGCGAGGGCGACAGAAACGCGCCGAATTCCTTTTCCCAGAAACGGATCGTATGCGCTGGAACACTGCAGATTTTGGACACATCTCCAATGCCGTACAAGGTTTCATGCTCGACGCTCTTCGCAATTGTCATTTCCATGGCAGGCTCCTTATAAAGGCTTTAAACGTTACTTGAGGTTGTGGTACAGGTTCAGAATGCAAAAACCAGACCAACCCAAAAGAAATGTTCACCGTTACGGCACGAGCGCGGGCTGGACAATGCCTGCCTTTTGTCCGGAGATTTATGAGTGCGTAACTCATTCAACGGCAATACATTGCAATCTTGTCTAATGCGATAGCGAAATCTCGCGACACGTGAATGTTCGATGGGGAAATCAGAAGCAGCGGATTGTATTCAAGGAGACCGGAGGAAAGAGGGTAATTAAGTGCCGGCACCAGGAAAAAAATGCCTTGTGGCGAATCAGGGAGTCTTGCTTTTCCTGAGTGCGTCCGCGATGTTCTTGACGCCCTGGTCCTTCATCGCCGAAGCAGCAAGGTTTTCTTTCTGGATTCGCTCGTAAATCTCTTCGCGGTTAACGGACACTGACCTCGGGGCGTCTATGCCAAGCTTGACATGGCGGCTGTCAAGATCCACGACCTTGACGATGATATTGTCGCCAATGCGTATCGATTCACCCAATTTGCGAGTCAGTACGAGCATGGGTTAGTTCTTCCTCAGTATTGGTTCCCGTGTGCTGTAACGTTCGTCTTCGATGATGACCTGCCTGCCGGTCCGCTTCGTTTTGTTGATGATAACCGGTCCGATCAGATTCGCGGTTGACTGGAGCGGATTTTCGGCGATGGTCACGATCGTATAGAGGAGAATGTCCTCGGGCTGTTTGATGGAAAGTTCTTCAATCTCTTCCTTGTTGATGTTCGGCGAATAATCGGAACGGAACAGGAGCGGGTTGATTACCGCAAAACGCAAGCGGGTCCCGTCGACGCACACGAGCCATTCGAAGGGGACAAAGTCCGGTATCTGAACAAGAACAAATTGCTTTCTGTCCTCAAAGCCGGGAATGCCGTGCGGAAAGGATATGATGTCCTCTTTGGCATACACCAGATCTTTGAAAAAGTCGCTCATACCGCACAAGCTCCACAGAAAAGTTTAATGGAGTAATAAAATCGTTTATCGCATTCGCCGTGACAAGCATTCAATGAACTTTTTGTGGCCGATGGACCGGCGGTTTGTCCCACGGGACAAACCGCCGAATGACTAGTTTACTTATGCTACTTCAGCAGCTGCAGGATGCTCTGCGGCAACTGGTTGGCCTGGGCAAGCATGGCAGTTGACGATTGCGTCAGGATCTGGTTCTTCGTAAAGGTCGTTGTTTCTGCCGCAAAGTCTGCATCGCGGATGACGGATTCAGCAGCCTGCATATTCTGTTCCTGGTTTTCCTGGTTGGTGATCGCATGCTCGAGCCTGTTGGTTACGGCGCCGAGATCTGCGCGCAGGGTATTGATACTATGGAGCGCGGTGTCCAGCGTGTCAATGGCATTGCTGGCCTCGGACTGGGACGTGACCCACACGTTGTCCGACATGCTGATGCCGAGCAGGTTCGTATTGCAGCCGGCAATGGTGACAAGCACGACATCGCTGGTGCTGACGTTGTTCGGTCCGATATGCAAGACGCCGCCGGTGGTTCCCCAGGGGGCGGACCCGTCAAGCAATTTCATGCTGTTGAACTGCGTGCAGCCGACGATGCGGTCGATTTCAGTTCGCAGCTGGTCGAATTCGACCTGGATGTATCCGCGTTCGAGAGACGTCAGTGTGTCGTTTGATGCCTGGATGGAAAGTTCGCGCATGCGCTGAATCATTGATTCGAGCTCGGTCATGGCGCCTTCGGCGATGTTTACAAGAGAAACACCGTCCTGCGCGTTGCGTCCGCCCATGGCCAGACCGGTGACCTGGGTCCGCAACTGCTCGGATACGCTCAAGCCAGCCGCGTCGTCCGCAGCGCGATTGATTCGAAGACCTGTCGACAGTTTTTCCAACGACTTCTGCATGTCCCTGCCGACGGAACGCAGCGCATTTCCGGTTATCATAGCGGAAATGTTATGATTGATGCGAGGCATAGTACCCTCCTTTTGTGATTACGGTTGCCTCCATGCAGTCGGTACATCTCACCCGAACTGCCTCATCCCGGTCGTCCTGACCATGCCTTGCTTCCATGCGCCTACTCTATTTTGCAAACGTCGTGCCAGAAAAAAGTCTCGATTTTCATCGATTTAAGCACTCTTTTCCGGTTCTTTACATTGTCAACAGGCAAAAAGTTCCGGTACTCCGTACTCCGGTACTCATAGGTAATTCACCAATGAGGGTTGTATTGCCATGGACGCGGATTTCAGCGCTGCGTTATACACCATCTGGGAAAGCGAAAAATCGGTCGCGGCCTTTGCCATGTCCACGTCCTCGATGTCGGATTGAAGGCTGTTGTTTTGCGTCACCTGCTCCTCGTTTCTCGTCTGGGTGGTTTCGAAACGGTTGACGCGAGCGCCATTCTTGCCTTCGGAACTGAGGAGCGCCTGCATGACATTGTCGACGTCCGTGATCGAATTCGAAATTCCCGGCTGGCTGTTTTGCAGAAGGCTCTGGCCCATGCGTACCATACTGGTTATCATGTCCGTGCCCGTGCTCCTGTTCGTAATAAGATCGTCGCCCGGTATGTTGACCGCGGTAACGATGCCGGGCTCGACCTCCCGGAGAACGTCACCGCCGTTGGATACGGTCGTCCCAAATACGTCCTTTCCTTTTCCCACACGGTCGAAGGTAAGGGAAAAGCCGCCTGCCTGGTAATTCGGTCCTGTAAAGGTCCCGCCGTCGGAAAGATCAGTGGCGAGTGCCGCCGTAAGCGGCGTTATGGTCCCATTGACATAGTTCACGGTGTAGTCCTTGCCTTCCACGTAATTCGTCGCGCCGTTCGAAAGCTTGAGCGAACCTGGAAGGATGTTGGTCATGGCTGAATTGTCAAACGCATTCCTGATCTGGGCCGGTTGACCCACGCCGAGCGTCGCGCCGTTGAAATAGGCCATTTTGAGCTTTTGGTAATCCGCCGGCCCGCCGGCAGTAGACGACTCGATGGGGAAGGGCTCGATCTTGCTCTGAGTTCCGCCGAAAATGTAGTCTCCCTTGTAATTGGTGTTTACCAGTCCGATCATTTGCCGGAAAAGCTGGTCCTGCTCCTGCTGTATGTAGACTCGTTCGGTCGAGCCCATGGTATCCGAAGAGCCCTGGATCGCGAGCTCCCGGACTCGCTGGATAATGGTATTCATGCTCTGCATCGCCGTGTCAGACACCTGCATGAAATTCATGCCGTCGGTGATGTTCTTCCCGTTCTGGGTCATGATCGCCGTGGTGGTGCGCAGTTTCAAGTCGTTGGCGACGGCGGACGGGTTGTCCGAGGGCCGCATGAGTTGTTTGCCGGTCGACAGCTGCTCCTGGATCTTGGACATTTCGGAATACTTGGTGGAGATCAATTCCTCCATGTGTTCGGTTGAGCTTCTCAGGGTTACTCGCATCATAGGAAGGCTCCTGTTCTACATCTTAATGAGCGAATCAAGCATTTCGCTGGCGATGGTAATGACGCGCGCGGATGCGGCGTAGATATGCTGGTACTTGATGATGTCCGCCATTTCATCGTCGATCGACACGCCCGCAATGGAATCCTGCTGCGTCTGAAATTGCTTGATGAGATACGTTCGTGAATCAAGGTTGGACGTCGCTTCGTTATGGCTCAGTCCGAGTTTGCCGATAAAGGAACTGTAATATTCGCCGAAGGTCGCGGTCGGATTGCCGAGCACATCATTGGTCATCGTCGCATTTTCGCGCAATTGCGCGATAGCGATCGCGTTGGCGTTGTCCCCGGGTCCTTTTGAGCTCCCGTCGGAGTACTGGTAATTGATGGCAAGGGGCGTGCCGTTATACCCGGCATGCAGCAATTGGATCGTGCCGTTTGTATAGTCGATGTGGTAATCCACGCCTTCGGTGAGCGTGGTAGCTCCGGCCTGGACGGTAACCGATCCGTAGAGGACATTCTTGTTTGTCAGAGCGGCCGGAGGGTTGCCGAAGGTCAGCGAAAACGGCAATGGCTCGGCAAAGGCGCGCATTTGTCCGCCCGTGCCTGCCGCGATATTGCGCACGTCGGATTCGACGGCGGCCGAGACTTTGATGTCCGATGCGCCCGTGACCCCAGAGTCGAAGAAGTCCACGCCGGAAAAGCCGTTCAGATTGAAACCTTGCTCGTGCTGGGCGTTGACTTTCTGGGCAACCGAGGTCGCCAGCGTATCCAGCTTTGCCTGGTATTCCGGAATAACGATGTCGCGCGAGTCAAATTCTCCCCTGATCTGTCCGCTTTGCGGGAAATAGTCGCGTTTGGAATCAGAAAATTTCAGGCCGACGTCGCTGATCGTGGTGCCGTCGGCGAGCTGCCGGGTGTTGGAGGTCGTCACGATATCCTGCTGGTAGGCGGCCGACACGATGATGCTGCCGGCGGTCGTGACCGTGACCTGGCCGAGCGAATCCTCGGATACATCGATGTCGATAAGGTTGCTCAGGTCTTTCAGATCCTTGTCGCGTTTGTCGCGGCTGTCGTTGGCGTTCTGCTTTGTAATTTCGACCGAGGAGATTTCCCTATTCAGGTTGAATATGTCTTTTGTCAGCTTGTTGACCTGGTCCGCGTCGGACTTTATCTGGTCGTTTTTCGACTGCCGCAGGTTGGTCAGCTGCGTCGAAAGGTTGTGGAACGCATCAGACAGGATCTCGCCGTTTGTCTTGACCATGGTGCGCGCCGAAAGGTCGGACGGATTATTGGCCAGGTTCTGCCAGGAATCGAAGAACTGGTCCATGTAGGTCTGGATGCCGGTGTCCGACGGCTCCGTGAAAACATTTTCCACTCCCTGGAGCGTCTGGTCCTGTTCTCCGTAATAGCCGACTTCCTGGTTCTGATTCCTGATCTGCGTGTCGATGAACGTGTTTCTCATGCGCTGCACATTGACCACGTCTACGCCGAATCCCATCTGGCCGAACGTACCGCTCTGCACGTAATCGGGCTGCAGGGTCATTCTCTTTCGTGAATACCCATCGACATCGGCATTGGAAATATTCTGGCCGGCAAGATCCATGCCGGTCTGCGCCATGGTCATTCCCTTGGTCGCGACGCTGAGAAGTGAGAACAGGCCCATACTACCCCTCCTAGGCTTTCCGTACGACTGATGAAACGAACGTCGTCATGATTGCGTCCTCAGGCGATGGTGTTGACGATCGTCAGGGTGGTGCGCGGCTCCGCCTTTTTCCCCTGTTTTGCATACCCGCCGCTGTGCGAACTACGGGATGCGGCGATCATTTCGAATGTCTTCTGGATGGAATGCAACGATTCCGTCAGGAGTACCTGATTTGCGTAATTGATTTTAGAAAGATCGTCTATTTCGGCTTTGAGCTTTGCGCGAAGGTCTGTTATGGTTTTCTTGTACGCCGCGGGCACGCTATCGATGACGCGAAGAAGGCTCGCGTGAGGACAGTTGCCGAGCGTTTTGTGGCAAATCGCATCGCTGAACGCCAGCCGCTTCTCCTCCAAGTCGGCGATGCCCGTGATGCTGCAATCGTAGCGGCGCGCCGCGGCCTGGATCTTTTCGATAGAGCTGCTCTTGACCGCTTCATTCATTTCGTTGGCCGTGCCAATCAAGAGACCATGCATTTCAAGTTCTTTTTCAAGGACCGAAATGAGTTGTTCAATGAGGTTGTTCATTGGTTGCTTCCTTTGACGGTGTAAGGGGTAGTGCGGACAATTGACGTTTCAATGAGGCCACACTGCTGACGTAATGCTGGGTTTCCGGGAACGGCGGGATGCTGTTGTATTTGTCCACGGCCGCCGGTCCTGCATTATAGGATGCCAGCGCCAGGGATTCGTTTCCGTTGTATTTGTCCAGGAGCTGTTTAAGGTACTTGGTGCCGCCGATGATGTTTTGACGCGGTTCGAACACCTTGCTTACACCCATATCGGCTGCGGTCGAATCCATGAGCTGCATGAGCCCTTTGGCCCCCTTTGGAGAAACGGCAGAAGGATTTCCTGCAGATTCCTGGGCAATGACCGCCGCAATCAGGTTTGTATCGACGCCGAATTTCTTCGCAGCCTCCTGGATGAGCGGCTGCCACTGGGCCATACTGCTCGAAAGCGTCTGGGGATTGATTGACATTTTTGACGGAATGAATGCCTTGTCCGTCATCCACGGTGCGGATTGCCCCAGGCTTTGCAGCATGGAAAGCGCCGAGTTCGACCCTTTGTCGCCGTTGATCTGTTTCAGGATGAGGTCGGCAAGGCCGAGTTTTCCGTTCTTGGCCAGGAGTGATCCATATTGTTCGTCAAGCATTTCGGTGTAGATTTTTTCACCAAGACTGTTGGGAAGGAACTCGTTCTCCTGTTGGGGAATAGCGTCACGCATGCTTTTCAGCATCATGGACGCGAACATCGTCTCAAAAGCTTTTGCGGCGTCCTTTGCCTTCTGGCTTTGTGAGGTACTTACGGACCCTGAAAGAGGAATGGTCCCACTTTGGGCCGGAGTAGTAGTATTATTTATTGGGTTCATAGAGTACATCCTTGTCGGCGGTTCAAACAGCAAGCCAGATGCCAAACAGATATCAGGTTGAGGATCAAGACCTTACTCGGATCTACAGACAACAGGAGATGGGAAGTTTTTGCTCAGGGGGCGGTAGAATCTACCGGGTACGATGCCTGAGGACTGTTGACTTTTACCGGCGTAGCATTTATATTACTATGATACTTTACAAATGATAAATAGGCCCAGAGCGCGGCCAAAAGGAGGATGTCATGAAAAGGATCTATGTTGTTTTCTGCGCAGTCATTGCCCTGTGCGGTGTCGTGCAAAGCCAGGGTGCGCCGGATCAAGTTGGAATCGTGCGTTCGATACTGGACGGAGCGGGATGGAATGACGTTACCGTGGAAAGCGTGACGACCGCGGATTCAACGGGCCGTATTCTGACGCTCGATTTGACAAACAAGCAAATGGACAAACCGGGCATCAAGAGCCTTCCACCGGCCATCGGTACGCTCACCGCCCTGAGGTCGCTTCACCTTGAAAAGAACGATCTCACCGAGCTACCCATGGAGATCGGCTTCCTACGGTCCCTGACCGAACTATTCGTGCAATACAACCAACTCAACGAGGTGCCGGCTTCGATCAGCAATCTCACGGCCCTTCAGACCCTCGATCTGCGATCGAACCAGTTGTCGGAATTGCCCATAGATTTCTACACCCTGAAGTCTCTCAAGGTTCTCAAACTCACCGGAAACAGGTTTACATCGCTCTCTGAGGAAATCGGAAGGCTTAGCTCGCTTCGGGAGGTATACGTTTCGAATAACAGGCTCAAATCTCTTCCGCATGCGATTATCCGGATGAAAACCCTTACGTATGTTGATTTTATGGACAATTCCATTTGTTCGCCCTCCGCCGAGCTGATCCCTTTTCTCAAGAAATGGGACGACCAGTGGAAAAGTAAACAGAAATGCTGGTGATGGCCGCAAACGATTTCCGGTTTGGTCCGCAACAAAGTGCGCAGGATATGCGCACTTTCTTTTTGTTCACCCGTGGAAGGAGTCTATGGTCGCGCCCGCATTTGTGCCGATGACTCGCGCGGAAATGGGTCGGATGGGCCGTGACCAGCTTGACGTGATCATCGTCTCCGGAGATGCCTATGTCGATCACCCGTCGTTTGGGGCTGCGCTTATTGCACGGTATTGCGAATCGATCGGCTGCTCCGTGGGAATCATCGCCACGCCCGACGTCACAAACGCCGCATCCTTTACGGAATTGGGGCGGCCAAAGCTGTTTTTCGGCGTTACCGCGGGTAATGTCGATTCCATGCTGTCTTTGTTTACTGCCCAGAAAAAACCGCGCTCCGACGATCCGTATGTATCCGGGGGCGTGGCCGGCAACAAGCCTGCCCGGGCGACCATAGCATACTGCAATGCCTTGCGGAAGAATTTCAATGATGTGCCGATTGTCGTCGGCGGCGTCGAAGCAAGCCTGCGCAGGATCAGCCATTACGACTACTGGTCCGACACCGTCCGGCAGTCTATCTTGCTGGATGCAAAGGCCGATCTTCTGGTCTATGGCATGGGTGAGCGCCAGATCCATGAAATTGTCTCGCGATGCAGGAAGGGCGACGTTGTCAGGACCATGCGTGATATTGCCGGCACGGTTTCGGTTCTTGGAAAATCGGACATTGACTTGCTGGAAAAAGCCTGGGACAAGGAAATACTCGAACTGCCGTCGTACGAGCAGGTTCGGACGTCCAAAAGTTCGTTTTCCGAAATGACAAGGCTGTTCTACGAACATCAGCACCGGACCATGATCCAGAAAGCCGGGACAAGGGCGATCCTGGTGAATCCGCCGGCAAAGCCATTAACTGAAAACGAATTTGACGCCCTGTACGAGCTTCCATTTTCCTATGCGCCGCATCCGTCGTACAAACTCCCGATTCCGGCGTATGAACAGATAAAGGACTCGGTCACCGTTGTGCGCGGATGTTTCGGCGGGTGCAATTTCTGCGGCCTTGGCGCGCATCAGGGAAAGACGATACAGAGCAGGTCGCAGGGATCCGTGAGCCGTGAAATTATAACGCGGTCGAAACTTCCCGGATGGAAAGGAATCGTGTCTGACATCGGCGGGCCGACCGCGAACATGTACGGCCTTTCGTGCAAGCACCCGGGTTCGGGCAAACCGTGCACGCGGTTGAGCTGCCTCGTCCCCTCGGTGTGCGGATTTCTGGAAACCAACCAATCGCGTTTTGCAAACCTGATCCGCAGCACGGCAGCAATGGATAAAGTCAAACATGTGTATGTCAATTCCGGCATTCGAATGGATTTGGCGCTTTTGTACCCGGACATCATTTCCGTTGTCGCGAAACAGGCGACCGGAGGCCAGCTGTCCGTCGCTCCCGAGCACCTGTCCAAAAAGGTGCTCCGCGCCATGAACAAGCCGCAGGAAACCGGGTGGGAGCAATTCGAAGCGATCTTTCAAACGGAAGGCGCAAAGGCAGGCAAGGAGCAATACCTTATTCCCTATTTCATTGCAGGCCACCCGGGAAGCACCCTTGACGATGCGAAAGAACTGGGAAACTACTTGCGATCGCGCAACATCAAGGTGCGCCAGGTACAGGAATACATTCCCATCCCCATGACCGTCTCCTGCTCAATGTATTACACCGGAAAAGACCCCTTTACCGGAAAAGAAGTTACCGTATCGTACAAGTTGAGCGATATGCGGCAGCAAAAGGATTTGATCATGTGGTGGAAACGGTAATCATGGAAATCGATTCAGCGATCTTGTCTGAGCGGAATTCGGTAAGCACTGGCCGCGAAAACGGCGAGTTCTGGAAACCGTGCCCGGGCACGACAAAAGGCTACTATTGCTGCGGGTACCAAATCATCACGCCGCTCACGGGCTGCGGCATGTATTGCAGGTATTGCGTCTTGCAGGCGTACCTGGAAAACCAGTCGCAAGTTGTTTACGAAAATATTTCGGATCTTGAAAAGGAAATCGTACGGAAGATGGCGGCATGGAAAGGTGTCGTGCGATTCGGCACCGGCGAATTCGGCGACAGCCTGTTTCTCGATGACAGGCTGCATCTTTCTGGGAAGATCGCGTCAATCCTCGACCCTTACCCCAATGCCGTCGTGGAGTTCAAGACAAAAAGCGTTAACATCGGAAATCTAACAAAAATCAAGAACCCGGGAAAAGTTGTCGTTGGTTTTTCAATGAACACGCCCGCGATGATCGGGCTGCATGAAAGAAATACCGCGTCCCTTGAGGCGCGTCTCAAAGCCGCGCAGCAATGCCTTGACATGGGATTCTGGGTGGCGTTTCATTTTGACCCTATCATTTACTATCCGGGATGGAAACGAGAATATCCTGAGGTTGTGCGCAGGATATTTGACCATGTCAATGATCCCGGCAGAATTGCCTGGTGGAGCATGGGCGGGTTCCGGTCTGCACCCAGCCTTAAGGATCATTTGAAGAAACAGGGCATGCATTTGCCGTTGTTTTCGTCGGAAATGATCATGGGAGAGGACGGCAAATATCGTTATTTCAGGCCCGTGCGTGTAGAATTTTATGAGACAATGCGCATTGAAATCGAAAAGCAGTATCCCCGCGTTCCGTTGTATTTGTGCATGGAAAGTCCCGAGGTGTGGGAAGAATCGGGGATGATGAAACGGATCCCGAACGGGCTTGTCCGGTATCTTGATGAACGGGCGGAAGAGATGCTGGGAATGGCAGGGAAGTAGATAGCCAGTTAGGTATCAATTTCAACGACGCATGCCGCTGGCTGAGTGCTCCCACCGCGCCCCTCGATACAGCCTGGCGGCCACTCGGGGAGCGGTGGGAGAGTATCGAAGCCAGTTGAGTGTTTACGAGAATTTTGTGTCCATGAGGATTTCCGCAAAAACCATTTTTACACCATGAACAAACCTGTATCCATCGGTCCGGTCCAGCTGGGCCAAATTCCGCGCGTTGTCGCGATCATCGACGAGTTCATTGACATGAACCACATCAAGGATCTGGCGAAGATCGGCGTCGATATATTGGAAATACGTATTGACCTGCTTGGCTGCGACATTCCGTCGCTGTGCCTTTTCGTGGACAAGATAAAGAAGTTTACCGGTTTTCCCTGTATCGCCACAGTGCGCCAGACTGAACAGAACAGGGACAAACGGCTGGACATTTTCAAGGCAGTGATTCCGTTCGTCGACGCGGTGGACATTGAAATAGATTCTTCAATCGCTCACCAGGTGATCGCGCACGCGCAGACAAAAACCATCATTGTGTCGGACCATGATTTCGACAAGACGCCTGATATTTCGCATCTTGAAAGTATCACGGCAAAGGCCGATCTTTTTGGTGCGCATATCATCAAGATTGCCACGATGGCACGGCACCAGCATGACGTTGTGCGGCTCCTCGAATTCACGTCCATATGCAAACGGCCCCTGGTCACCATCGCCATGGGAGAGCTCGGCAATATTACGCGGGTGCTTGCGCCGGTGTTCGGTTCGCTCTTTACCTATGGATTTGTCAAAAAGCCCGTTGCGCCGGGTCAGATGCAGGTTTCTAAGCTCATCGAAGAGTTACGGCTGTATTATCCGGCATTTGACGCCAAGTTCGCCGCGTTGTGAACAGCCCGCCCCCCAAAGAAGTGAATCCTTCCGGGGAATAAAGCCCTTCACTGTCCAGACCTGCCGGACGTCAACGCGACGAGCTTCGTCAGCTTTCCCATGGCTTTCCCTGAGTCAATTGACTTTTGCGCAAGAGCCACGCCCGCATGCGGATCGGCGGCGATGCCGCTTGCCGCAATGGCAAAGCCTGCGTTGAGAACCACGATGTCGCGGTGCGGGCCCTGACGGCCCGAAAGGACTTCCCGGATGATCCCAGCGTTTTCGGCCGCACTTCCTCCCACCAGGGCCGACAGCGGCGGGCGAACAATGCCGAAATCCTCGGGTTTGATGGTGTAGCAGCGAACAGCGCCGCCCAACAGTTCGGCGACCTGCGTTTCGGCGGTCGTTGTTATTTCGTCAAGCCCATCCACGCCGTGGACGACGTACGCTCGCGTGCTTCCCAGGTTCTTCAGTACGGTGGCCATGGTTACCGTGAGGTCTGCGGAAAACACGCCGAGTAACTGGGCGCGGGCGAGAGAAGGATTCGTCAGCGGCCCCAGGATATTGAAGATTGTGCGGATCGCGATTTCTTTTCTTGGACCGATCGCGTATTTCATCGCCTTATGAAGCGACAGGGCAAAGAGGAATGATATTCCGGCTTCGTCAAGGCATTTCTTCATGGCCTCGGCGTCGATGCCGATATTCACGCCGAGCGCCTCGAGCACGTCTGCGGACCCGCATTTGCTCGAAACCGAACGGTTGCCGTGTTTGGCGACAACTGCCCCTGCGCCAGCGGCGACAAATGCGGACGCCGTTGAAATGTTGAAGGTATGGGCGCCGTCGCCGCCCGTACCGCAGGTGTCGATGACATGATCGGGACTGGCGGGCATGACATGGGTTGCCTTTTCGCGCATAACCAGTGCCGCGCCCGTTATTTCTTCGGAAGTCTCGCCTTTCATTTTGAGAGCCACGATCATGGCCGCGATTTGCGCATCTGTCGCGTTGCCGGTCATGATGTCGTTGAATACGTCGCTCGCCTCGGCTATGGAAAGATTCTTTCCCGTCGTGACCTGCTTGATTGCTTCCTGTATCGTCATTGGTGAACCCTTCTCTAATGGTCCTCAAAATATATATTCTACCACGATTGATTCCCGGACGCGTGACCTGACAGTACGCGCCAATTCCTTGCTAAATCATCGGATCATTGGTACAATAGACTATGCCGAAATCAAATGCGGTACAACGGCCTGCAGCGGAATTTCTATTTTCCGCGGCCAACTTCTCTGAAATCCCGAAAAGCAAGAGCAGGGAGTTCTGTGTGTGCGGTCGTTCGAACGTTGGAAAATCTTCGTTCATTAACCATGTTTTTGCAGATAACAGATTAGCCAGGGTGTCAAAAATGCCGGGGAAGACAACGCTGGCGAATTTTTTCAGTGTCAGCGACGGCAGCGTGTGGGTCGATTTGCCCGGCTACGGGCACGCACAGCGGGCGAGAACCGAACAACTCCGGTGGTCGCGGCTCATCGGGGACTATTGCGAAGGCCGTGAAAACCTCCGGGGCGCGATATGGCTGTGCGACAGCCGGCATGTGGGGCTTGATATTGACAAAGAAGCATATGAATGGTTCAGGTCGCTTGACTTACCCGTGCTCCCGGTGCTGACCAAGACGGACAAGCTGACCAGACGGCAGCAATCTGAAAATGTAAAAAAGTTTACAGGGCTGTTCCACCCGGAATTCGAACCCGTGCTTTTTTCCTATGCCGGGGAATTGTCCCGGGAGGTTTTCTGGGAACGGTATTATTACTGGGCACGCCGACAGCGGCAGTAATCGGGGAACAACGTGAGAGGGATTTCGCAGTTTGTCAATAAGCTTGGCGCATGGGGCTTTTCCATGGGGAAAATGGCGGTTTCCCTCATGGGGCTTCTCTACGACACGCTGACCGTCCTGTTTGTCGGCGGCAAAAAAGGCATTACGTCTTCGTTCAAGCAGATCATCAGCCAGGTGCTTTTCACCGGCGTCGAGGCGTTTTGGCTCGTCGGCATCATCGGGCTTTTATGCGGAATGACCATCATCATCCAGGCGATGACGAACATGCCGAAATTCGGCGTGGGCGAATATTTCGGAAAGATCCTCGTCATCGTCGTCATCCGGGAACTGGGGCCTTTTTTCACGTCGCTGGTGGTCGTGGGCAGGTCTGGTTCTGCCCTGGCGACCTACATCGGCAATATGCGTGTGTCAAAGGAGCTCGCCGCGCTCGAGGTCATGGGAATCGACCCGATCCATTTCATCGTCATGCCCGCCTTCGCGGCCATGGTCATCTCGATGGTCTGTCTGTCCGTTTATTTTGACATCATCGCGATCATCGGCGGCTATTTCATCGCACAGTTGAAGGTAAGCATTCCGTTCGGCATTTTCATGAGTACGGTCCTGGATGCGATGCGGCCCATGGACCTGATCATTTCCATGCTCAAGAATGTCGCGTTCGGGTGTATCATTGCGCTGATGAGCTGTTACTATGGGCTCAGCGTGGCGAATATCCGCGGTCTTCCCCAGGCGGCGCTCAAGAGCGTCGTTGGGTGCATGATCACGACGCTGATGATAAATATTCTCATAACTCTCGGTTCATTTTTGTTTTCATTGTAAAGGGATGTGGAAGTCGAACCGGATTGAAAAGCAGGCGTGGTTCCAATAAATGTGGCAAAGATTCCCGAATAAAGTGTATTATTATGTCTGATGCGCTCCAAGTAAAGGACATCCGGTTTTCATATGCCGGGACGCCGGTCCTGAAAGGAATAAGTTTTACTGTTCCCGCAGGCGGCAGATTTGCCATCACCGGGAGGAGCGGTTGCGGGAAGAGCACGCTGCTTGAGATCTGTTCGAGCCAGCGCACGCCTGAAAGCGGCATGGTTGCCTGGGATGGCGAGGGCATTTCGGAATTATCGCACAACGGTCTCGTGCGGGCCCGTACGCGCATCGGATTTGTGTTCCAGAAACACGCGCTCATTCACAATTTCACGATTTACGATAATGTCGCGTTGCCGCTGCGGTATCACCGGGACCTTTCCGAACACGAAGTTCGCGCAAGTGTCAAGGCACTTATGGATGAGCTGGGACTTTTCAACGTGGACAAAAAATTTCCGAATGAATGTACCGCAGCCCAGGCCTGTTGCGCCGCGATCGCCCGGGCCGTTGTGATGTCACCCGTACTTCTTTTTCTGGACGAGCCGGCTGCAGGCGTCGACCCCGTCACCGCCCGGGGTATCACTAATGTGCTGATGGAAATGAATGCGACGCGCGGTATCGCAATTGTCATGGTGAGCAATACGATTGAAATCCTGAAAAGCATGGCGTGCCCGGTCTCGGTTCTTGACGACGGGAAGCTGTACGATTACAGGGACCCCGCCAGGGGCTCACACGGGGCTGTGGACATATTTTCCGCCCTCCGGGACGCATTATGAACAAATCAATGGACATTCAGCGTACGACGGGCGAAGCGTTTCACCGGAAACACCGGAACCTGTTCGTCGGCCTGTTCATCCTCATTCCCATGATCGTGCTGCCGATTTTCGTGTTGTATTCGTCCTTCAAGTCCGACGTGTTCGAAAAATCAGATTACTTGTATGTCAAGTACGGAAACACGGGGGGGCTTGCGCGTAATTCCTCCGTGACAATCCTTGGTGTCAAGGTCGGCTATATCGAGACGGTGGGCCTCAATGACGGCGGATACATCGACGTAAAAATGAAAATCAAGCACCGATACATGCGCCTGATCAAAAAAGACTCCAGGGCGAGGATGCAGCAGAAGAACGTTGCCATCGGCGACTGGGAGATCGAATTGACCGAAGGCGCAAAGGGCTCGTCCCCTGCCGCAAGCGGGGACACGCTTGCGGCCGCGGTGCTTGCCCCGCTTGCCAAGACGCTCGACGAAGTGACGAAGACCGTTGAGACCGTGCAGCAGATTTTGCAGAACATTCTTGACGGAAAGGGAACCGTCGGCAAGCTTTTCAAAGAAGACTCTCTCTTGATACTCGCAAAAACGATCGAACGCAGCGCGAACGGATTGATCCTTCGCGCCTATGCAACGGTGTCCAGGGTCGACACCGTCCTGGTCAAGGTCGCTTCTATCGGGGACAAAGGGAAGAACGTCGCGGATTCCCTGGTTGCGATTTCGGGAAAGGTGTCCAGGCTCATCTCTGATGTCAATCTTCTCGTCAACAGCGTCCAGACGACCTCGCAGGACCTTCCCGGCGTCATGAATCGGGTGCAGGGAGACATTTCCGAGGTTGAATTGATGCTCAAGGCGTTGCAGAATAATTTCCTGATCAAAAGCGGGATCAACAGCCAGGCAGACCCGCTGCTCAACGATAATCCTGCAAAATAATAAGGACCGACGGTGAAGAACGGAATCATACTCGCAGGTTTGTGCGCATGTGTCTTGGCCGTCTCGTGCGCCAATCCGCTCAAGGGGAAGCCGCCGTACTGGTATAACGGCTATGTGTACGGGACGCGCGCGCATGGGCTATTTGCGGAAGGCAAGATCACTGCCGCCTTGACTTTCTATAAGAAAGGTCTTGAACAGGCGCAGACGCATGACATCCCGGAGCAGGCCGCCCTGTACCGGTTCAACATCGGGCGCTGTTTTCTTGAGCTTGATAAAAACGACAGCGCGGCGAGATGGTTTTCTCTCTCGTACCGGGATTTTCTGCTGTGCGGAAGCGACAAGGATGCGCGCCAGGCCGCAGGGTATGCCGCGCTTGCTTTTTGCGGAGCCGGCAACAAAGACAGCTCGTTTTCGTGGTACACGAAAGGGGCCATCACTCCGGCAAAAACCGACGAAAAGACCTTCTGGCTCATGGTGCACGGCCGGCTTGTGTGGGATCGCGATCACACCAAGGAAGCGCTTGCCTATCTCGATGAGGCGTACGATCTTTATAAAAAGGAAAAAGCCTGGTACGGCGCGATGCAGATGTGTTATCTGCGGAGCCGGGTATACTCCTATTTCGGCGATTACGACGAGGCGGCGCGGCTGATCACGGAGGCGCTGGCGCTGGGCGACAGGACGCCGCTTCGGTTCGACCGCTGGCGGGTGCTGGTTACTGCGGCGTCAATTTACTCCTGCAAACACGACGACGCAAGGGCGATGTGGTTTTTCGGTCGCGCCCTGCAATGCCTTCCCGACGGCATAACGCCGCCGGCACGGGCGCGGGTTCTCTCCTGCAGCCCCGACCTTTTCCGATAATAGCGGATCCTCTTTACAAACCGTTGATTATGGCTTTGATCATCTGAAGAGATTTGGCAGTTGCCTCCCAGAAGAAAAGTCCCTCGGGGACCGAAACGGAATTCTCGTAGGCCTTTTCAAACGCCAGCGCCTGTTTTCTCACCAGAGTCTTGTGCGACGCGTCCTGGATATCGATGTCGTCCTCGAGTTTCCGGATGGTCTGTTCCGTTTCGTCATGGGAGTAACTCGAGACCTGGCTTGAAATGGAAATAAACAGGTCTGGCAGCTGGCCGGGAGGGGACTGGACAAGGTAACAGGAATCCTTGAGAAACCTCTTTACATAGACATCGCTGGCAAAGTCCTTGGGCACGGAAATGGCATTTGCGGCGTTAGCGATGTATGTCAAGGAAAACGTCGGGGCGACAACATTGAACAAAAGCGACTGTTCGGGCAGCGTGAGGCCGAGATCGCGGGCTTCGAAGGGCGCCGCATCGGTCACCACCGAGGCGACCTCGGGCCTGAAATACAGCATAGTCCCTTTTGCAACGAACGGGATCTTGAAATTGGCAAACGAGACTGTTCCGTCGTGACCGCTTTTGTCGCCGCAGATCCTTTTCCCGTTGCCAAGGGATCCTACCAGCGTCACGCCGGTAAGCGGCAGTGTGTCGATGAGTACCTGAACCGTCAGAGGCGTGGAAAGAATGGTGCCGGGCTTTCCGGCTATGATGACGTCCTGTGAACGGACCACAAATTTATTAAAGAAATTCTGCATGATTTTCCGGGCGTCCTCAAGGAGAAACGACCTCGGCGTCGATTCGTCGGGAATGTCGATGGGTGTGCCCATGCGCCCCATGGTGTAGAAAATCGTCTGGATCCCGGTGCTGTAGAGGTTGGTGACAGCGTTGTCCTCGAGCGACTTCTTCATCAGTGTATAGTAGCGCAGGGAGATTCCATAGCAGCGCGTGTTGTAGGCCTCCAGGAGCACCTGTGCGTCTTCCCCCGGAATCGAAACCTTCATCGACATCTCATGCCCGGACCGTGTCGGTTCGGCTTTTGCTTTTTCAAAGCAGGAGTCGGCGAAGCTGAAAAAATGGAACCGCTGAATGGCGTTGGTCGTGTCGACCGTGACGTCGGCCTCCTCTTTCATCCATTCCCATAAATCAATCTTGAAATTCGCAAATGCCGTCGCGCGTAACTGGTCGAGCATATCTTTAGTTGCAGGTTTCGACAGTTTGATCGAGGCCATTCCGGTCACGGGACGGGACCACACCGGCTGCACCGATGCAAGCATGAGCGCGGCGATCGCCGCCACAATAAATCCGCGGCGTCGGCTCATATCCCTCTCCGCAATAACGCGGTTCTCGATGTAAGGATACTGACAATCATTAGTATAAGATATATCTGAAGCTTCTAATAATGCAAGCATTGCGACCGGGGCAGGCGTCAGATTTTGCCCATGACCATGGCTGCAAGGTCCCGCGCCCGGGTATCCGTGAGCGCCTCGGCATAACATCTGAGAATCGGCTCGGTGTTCGACGGCCGAATATGCACCCACCCGTCCGGCGTGATGATCTTGAGTCCGTCCTGGACATCGATCGTCGCCTGCGGGTCACCCGCAAAGTCCGCGGTCAGCCTCGCGATGATCGCGCGCGGATCCCCCGTCACCGGGATCTTTTCCTTGACAATAGCATAATTCGGCCAGCGCGATGCGCATTGTGTTATTGTCCTGCCGGTTTCTGCCATGAGGTCGCAGATCAGCGCCATGCCGAGCGGGCCGTCCCGTACGGTGGAGACCGCGGGATAGATCACCCCGCCGTTTCCCTCGCCCCCCGCCTCGCATCCGTTCTTCATCATTCCCTCGACCACGTTGGCTTCGCCGATCTTCGTGCGGACCACCCGCACGCCGAACGATTTCGCCACGTCATCGACCATCATGGACGTCGACAGGTTTGTCGCCACCGGCGTTTTCTGCCTTGACAAAATAGTCTCAAGCGCGAGCACCAGGGTCAGTTCCTCGGTCACCGGTTCGCCGTGTTCACCCATGAGTGCGAGCCGATCTGCGTCCGGATCGAAGACGAACCCGCCCCACAACCCCGGCGTTGTCGCAAGTAATCTGGACAAATCAGATAGGTGCTCGGGCCGAGGCTCGGGATTGTGCACAAAATCGCCGTCGAGTTTGTTGTGCACGCCGACCCACTGAACGCCGAGCCTTTCGAGCAGTCGGGGAAAAATCACGCCTGCCGCACCGTTGATGGAATCGACTGCAACGCGGATTCCGGCCTTCCTGATCCGGGACGCGTCGACCGCCGTCAGGATGCGGTCGATGTGCGGCCCGACTGCGTCCGCGGATTTCACACCGGCACGTGCGCGGTCGTCCCTGCCGGCAGCGGGCATGATGCCGCTTTTGGCAAAGGCCGAGTAGACGGCGTCGCATTCGCTTCCTGTAAAGAGGCGGCCGCTTTCATGGATCATCTTGTACCCGTTGTACGGGAGGGGATTGTGGCTCGCGGTGATCATGACCCCGCCTCTGGCGCCGAAGTGGCGGACCGCAACGCATGCCGTGGGGGTCGGGGCAATGCCGATGTCAAGCGGGGTGCCGCCCCCGTCCCTGATGCCGTTCATAATCGGGGCCGCAAGCATCGGGCCGGAGGGCCGTGTGTCCCGTGCTATGACAATGGTTCCGCCGCCGGCCAGCTTCGTCTGGAGAAAGGCAATGGTGTAACAGAAGTCGGGCGTGAGGGTCTCGCCGACAATGCCGCGAATCCCGGAAACCGTCATGATCGGAAGTGCTGCCATAAGAAGGTCTCCTTCGTTGTTGTGGGTGCGTACGCCCTATAAAATAAAGACCTCGTTGGAGAACAACATCTTTTTTTTGGGGAAAAGTTATATTATAATAATACCGTTGGAACATTTCCGTTGTTTTCGTTTAACGCGAGATATCCATGCCTATTGAATTGCTCTATATCATTCCGATCATCGCGATGGCGCTCTTTGTGCTGTTCCTCATGTTCTATTTCCAGAAGCGAGCGCAGGCGCCGGGCCCGGCTCCCTCGTCCGTGCCCCGGAAAGCCTACGGTGACACGAAATTCCTTGCTGCTCAAAAGTCAACAGAGGATCGGTTAAGCGAGTTCGAGGCGACGATATCCTCGATCAACAAGTCCCTCAACGACCAACAGGCGGTCATCGGCAAATATCAGACCGACAACAGCACCTACAATGAAGAAATCGAGAAACTGCGGTCCAAACTCCGGGACTTGCACAAGGAATACGATATCGTCATCAGTGAAAACTATTCGCTTCGCGCAAAAGTGAAGAGTTTGCAGAAGAAGGCCGAGCAGCCGGACCGGGAAAATAACCATTCTGTAAACAACGCCGCAGAAGCGCAGCCTGCTCCCGGGCGCGAGCATAGCGAGATGAACATGAACCTGTACGAAGATACGCGGCTCTTCAAATCGTCGACCCTGGACGATACCAGGGAATTTGATTTCGCCGACTTATCGTAACGTGTCCCCCTTTTTTTAGACATTTCCCCTACATATAGCGCTCCGTTTCTTGAGCAACCCCATATGTTGTACTTTTCCCCTTTGCAATGACCAGCCTTTGCCTTTGTCACGCTAAAATCATGAAAAAGTCAGGCAAAAAAACTTGACAACCCATCTATAATAAAGTATTCTAATGGAGTAGAGTAGGGTAATTTGGGTTATAGTGGGGAAAATATGTCTCGTTTCAGAGGCAGGTTCGACTACGCCGTTGACGACAAAGGGAGAATCAACATCCCTTCGAAATTCAGGAAAGCCCTGTTGCCTGAAGCGAATGAAACATTTGTCATTTGTCGCGCTCCAAACGGTTGCCTCAGAGCGTATGCGCAGGACGTGTGGAACAGGTACGAGGACGAATTGTCGTCGCGGCCGCAAACACCCGAGACACTGCGGCATCAGCGGCTCGTGTACAACACGCTCGCCGAATCGACCCTCGACGCACAGGGCAGAATCAGCCTCACCACGTTACAGATGAAAATGGTCGGCCTTACGAAAAATGTCACGCTGATCGGCCAGAACGGGTACGTTGAGCTGTGGGACACCGACCGATTCAACGGCTACGTGGGCAACCAGGAAGATTTCGACGAAGTGTTTTTCAAGTCAGTCGAATCCGGGGTCAGGAACATTGGACACTGATCGCGCCAGCGCGTACCATATTCCGGTTCTCTTGAAGGAAAGCATGGATGCACTCGCCCTGAAACCCGATGGAGTATATGTGGACGCAACAGCCGGAGGCGGTGGGCACTTTTCCGAAATCGTATCCCGTCTTGACAACAAGGGCATTGCCCTCGGGATAGACCGGGATCCCGATGCCATCGCCTGGTGCCAAAGCCGCATCGGGCATCCGGCCGCTTCCGTCATCCTCGAGCAATCTCCGTTTTCACGTCTCGACTCGGTCCTCGATGCACACAAGATTTCGGCCATCGACGGGCTGCTTCTCGATCTCGGCGTTTCGTCGCATCAGATCGACGACGGGTCGCGTGGCTTTTCCTACATGCAGGATGCGGCTCTTGACATGCGCATGGACCCTTCTCACGGCGTTTCCGCGGCTGACTTTCTTGCCGGAACCGAGGAGGGGGAACTGGCCGGCGTCCTCTCGTCCTACGGTGATATCCACCATTCCCTCAGGATGGCGAGGGCGTTCAAGCGGAGTATGGCAAAAAAGGCACTGCGAACGTCCCGCGACGTTGTGCAATGCCTGAAAGACGAATACGGTTCTGCGCTGCCGATCAGCGTGATCGCGCGGGTATTCCAGGCCATCCGCATCGCGGTCAACGACGAACGATCGGAACTCTCAGCCTGCCTCAGCCGCGCCTTGTCATACGTAAAGAAAGGCGGCCGCATCGTTGTCATTTCCTACCATTCGCTCGAAGACAGGATCGTGAAAACTTTTATCCGGGATAACGAACATCCGTGTCATTGCCCTCCGTCGATACCGTATTGCACATGCGGAAAAAAAATATTACTCAAGCGTATAAACAGGAAAATCATCGTTCCGACCGACGCCGAGGTCCGGACCAATCCGCGCGCCCGGAGCGCCCGCATGCGAGTTGCGGAAAAAGTCATCGATGAACAGGATTGATGCATGAAAAAGAACAGGGAGCGCGAACAGAAACAGCGGCAGGGGTCCAAGACCACGGGATCAGCCCCGGTTTTGAAGCTTCGCCAATTGCTTGCAGGAATCGCATGCGTCATCATTCTTATCGCCTGGCCGATGTTCATGGTGTGGAAACAGATTTACATCAGAAACATATCGATGAGGGAAAGCTCGCTTGCGGACAGCCTTTCCGGCCTTTCGAAAGAAGCCGCGACCCTGCGGCTGTACAACGAAAAACTCTCCGGCATCCAGCGGATCGAGGCAATTGCCCGGGGCTCTCTTTCCCTGGAGTACCCGACGTCTGCGCAGATCGTTGTCATACGGGAAAACAGGAAAGACCTTCGGCGGGACTCGCCGGGCGGGGGCGGGTTGTTGGCCATTCTTCGCAAAACATTTTCGCGGGAACGCGGATAAATGGCGCGTACCAGACTCATCGCCATTTCCCTGGTCCTCGTCATACCTGCGGCCGCCATTGTCTGGCGCCTGTTCGACATCCAGGTGATGCAACGAAGCCACTATGCGGCGGAGAGCAGAAAACAGGCCCAGCAGCGGATTCTGATTTCCGCTCACCGGGGCGATATTCGTGATTGCAAAGGTCGTGTCCTTTCCTCGAGCATCGGGATGCAAATGAAACTGCCGGTTGCCGCGCTTCGCCATGAGCCTGACGTGAAAAAGGACCCGGCAAAGAGCGCCGACTCGGCACTCGGTACCATAGCGGTGAAACGCGTCTACCCCTTCGGTGAGGCTGCGGGAGCGGTCCTGGGCTACGTGGGCAAAGACGGCGACGGCCTCGGCGGAGCGGAATTCTGCTTCGACAAGTACCTCAAGGGGGAAAACGGCTGGGAAATCGTCATGCGGGACGGCCGCAACCACCGCTATCCGACCATGAACCTTCCCAAAAAAGACCCGATGACCGGCAGCGACGTCTATCTGACCATCGATATCGACATCCAGAAAATTGCGGAAAATGTCATACACCAGACCGTGGAAAAGCTTTCCGCAAAGGGCGCCATGTGCATCGTGATGGAACCCGCGACCGGCAGGATACTGGCGATGGTCAACGATCCCTCGTTCAATCCCAATCTGGCGATCCGGTACACGCTGGACCAGCGCAGCAACAAATGCGTCGGTTACACCTATGAGCCCGGATCGACGTTCAAGGCAATTACGGCCGCATGCGCCCTGCAGGAATGCGTGCGGCGTGAAACCGATACCATCGACGGCAATCACGGGGTCTACGAGATTTACGACGAGAAAATCCGGGACGAAAAACCGTACGGACGGCTCTCCTTTACCGATGCGCTTGCCTATTCGAGCAATGTCTGTTTCGCCAAGATTGCCACCGACATCGGCAGCGAGAGGCTTTACAGATACGCGCGTGACTTCGGCCTGGGCGACCGCTCCGGGATCAGGCTCCCGGGTGAAGAATGCGGCGTCGTCCATCCCGTGGAAAAGTGGTCCGGCAGGACGCTGGTCACCATGGCCATCGGTCAGGAAGTTTCGGTGACGCTCTTGCAGATGGCGGAAATCTACAGCGCCATTGCCAACGAGGGTATCTTGTCCGAACCGAGGATTTTCGAGCGAATCGTATCCCCCGGAGGCGACGTGGTTGACAGCAGCAGCCTACAGCCCGTGCGGCGCGTCATACGTCAGGACATCGCCTCCCGCCTCAAGGCCATGCTGTGTGAAGTCGTCAAACGGGGAACGGGAACGAAAGCCGCGATACCGGGGGTAGCAGTTGCAGGAAAAACCGGGACTGCGCAAAAGATCGACAAGCTGACCGGCACCTATTCCATGACACGCGGGTGGTCGTCATTCATCGGGTTTGCACCGGTCGACCAACCGCAACTGCTCTGTGCCGTGCTTATCGACGAACCGCTCCACGCGGAAATGGGCGGCGTGGCCGCGGCGCCTGCGTTTGCAAAGATCATGAGCCAGATCATTTCCCACCCCGAGCTTCACTATGCGGAGCGGATGCTGGGACGGCCGTCACCCGGCACGGCAGCGGCAAAGGCCTCCGGCCCGATGGCGACCGTTGAACCGGTTCGCGTCCCGCAACTGAGCGGGATGCCCGTGCAACGCGCAACCGCGCTCTTGGCCTCGGAAAACATTCCGTATGAGCTGATCGGGACAGGAGACAAAATTGACAATCAGGAGCCGACAGCCGGCAGCGGATTGGGCGCCGGCGCCAAGCTGGTCCTCTACACTAACGCCGATGTTCCACGGGATCATTCCTTAGGCGTGTGTATGCCCGACTGCCGGGGCAAGGAACTGCGTGATGCGATCAACAGCCTCAATATGCGGGGGCTTGTTCCTGCGGTGGTTGGCGAGGGTTTCGTGCAACGGCAATTTCCGCTCGGCGGAAGCATAGCCCGTCACGCAGAAGCGTGCACGCTCATGTGTTCTTTCACTGTCGCGCAGAAAAAACTCTAATCGCGAAACGCGAAGGCAGGGCAGGATGAAGGAAAAATTCAAAGAGTACATGGAAGCAGAACTCAGCGTCATGCTGAGTGACATCGGAAATCACGAAAAGCCGGGGTCGACGCGATTTACCATGAAGGCGCTCAAATGGATAGAGAGCAATGCGGCCGATTTCCGGATGAAATGGGACCGGGAGAACAATGCGGTTGTCGAGGAAACCCAGACGTTGGAAGAATATCGAAATGATGTGGAATGATCTTGTAGATGCAGTACCGGTTGAAATGCGCGGCGGGGCGGGCAACCCGGAGATCACGGACGTGACAAGCGATTCCCGCGCAGTACGGTCGGGAAGTTTGTATGTGTCAATTCCGGGCTTCAAGGTGCACGGCGACGCATTTATCCGGCAGGCCGTGGACAATGGCGCACGCGCGGTATTGTCCGAAAATAGCCAGGAAGGCTGCGGCGTGGTGTGGGCACAAACCGGCCGGACACGCAAATATCTCGGGCTCCTGTCGCGCCGGGTATTTGGCATCGATCTCTCCGGCATTCAGCTGGTCGGCATTACCGGAACAAATGGGAAAACGACAACCGCGTATCTGTTCAGGACTCTTCTTTTGCAAAGACTTCCACAGGACAGGGTCTGGCTGTTCGGGACTATACGCTACCTGACTGGCGGTTCGGCCGTGGCCGCGCACAACACGACTCCCGAGGCGGCAGAGATCTTCCGCGACATCCACGCGGCGAGGCAGCCTCCCGCGGCAATCGTCATGGAGGTGTCGTCGCATTCGCTGGCATTGGATCGCGTGGAGGGACTGATCTACGATTGCGCATTGTTCACAAACCTGACTCAGGACCACCTCGATTTTCATGAAACAATGGAAGCATACTACCAGGCGAAGAAAATGCTCTTCACCTCGCACCTCAAGGACACGGGGAAAGCCGTGATCAACATCGATGATGACTGGGGAAAACGGCTCGCATCAGAACTTCCGCAACAGCGCGTGGTCACCTTCGGCGCAGCCCTTGCCGCCGATGTCCGTATTGTCACGTCATCATGCACCTGGGACCGGACTGAAATCGATATCGCGGTACAGGGAAAGCAGTACCATTTCGGGTCAAGACTTGCGGGCTCCTTCAACGTGTACAACATGGCGGCGCTGTGCGCGGGCGCCCATGCGCTCTCCATCGGCATGGACATGGTGGCACGTTGCTTTGACGCTATCGAAACGGTTCCGGGTCGATTGGAGAAGGTGCGGGTCGATGCGCCATTTTCGGTGTTTGTGGATTACGCCCATACGCCCGACGCTCTCGATAATGTGCTTTCAACGGCAGCGAAACTGACGCGAGGCAGGCTCATCTGCGTCTTTGGCTGCGGCGGCGACCGTGACGTCAAGAAACGGCCGCTCATGGCAGAGGCCGTGGCCCGGCATGCGGATGAGGCAATCGTCACCTCCGACAATCCGCGCAGCGAAACGCCCGAGGCTATCATCGAAGGAATCCTTGTGGGCATGCCCCTGGATTTCCCGCATCAGATCGTTGTTGACAGGAGGGAGGCGATCCGAAAGGCCATGCGGATCGTGCGGCCGACCGATTGCTTGGTCATCGCGGGCAAAGGCCACGAGGACTACCAGGAAGTAAAAGGCGTTCGCCATCATTTTGACGACAAGGAAGAAGCAATTCTGGCATTCAAGGAAATGAACAACCATGCGCAGTGACCGGACAAAGCAGGATGCCGGGATAACCCTGGACCAGTTCATCAGGTACAGCGGCGGCTCGTCCCGTATTCCCCGCAAGGAACGATCCGGACGCATCAATGCCGTGTGGAACGATTCCCGGAAAGTCGGCCGTAACGACGTTTTCGTCGCGCTGAAGACCGAAAACGACGACGGCCATGCGTATGTCACAAATGCGCTGGCGCAGGGTGCGCTCGCGGCGCTGGTTGCAACCGGGAAATTGTCACTGTATTCCGGTGAAGCGCGGTCGAAGCTCATTGACGTCCGCGATCCGTTGAAAAGCCTCCAGGCGATCGCGTCGCGATACAGGGCCACCCTGCGATGCCCCTTTGTGGGCATCACGGGCTCGAGCGGCAAGACCACGGCACGCACCTTTGTGACTGCCGTGCTCGGTAAGGACAGGCTTGTCGGAGAAACCCGGGGTAATTGGAACAACCACATCGGCGTACCGCTTTCGCTTCTGCGGTTCTCCGGAAAAGAACAGGTTGGCGTGCTTGAAATGGGCGCCAACCATACCCGTGAAATCCATGTCTTGTCCAAGATAATACGGCCTGATATCGGCATCATCACCAATATCGGCTATGCCCATATCGGCTATTTCGGGTCGCTTCCTAACATCCTGAAAGCAAAATTCGAGATCATTGACGGAATGAAAAAGACCGGCATGCTGCTTCTCAACGGGGATGATGCGCTGCTGGTGAGAAGGGCAAAATCCGCCAAACAGCGCGTGGTCTTTTTTGGAATGTCGAAGAGGTGCCAGGTCCGCGCCGAGGGCATCCGGCTATCCGGCAGCGGCCACGTGGTGTTCTCGGTCAATGGAGACCCGTTTGAAATTCCGATGTACGGCAGGCATTTCGTGCATAACGCACTCATCGCCATCGCCGTTGCAAAGGAATTCGGAATAGGCAAGGACGACATTGATGCGGCATTTGCAACGCTTGCTCCGGTTTCGATGCGGGGCGCGGTCCAGACGAAAAAAGGCGCCACCTTTATCGTCGATTGCTACAATGCGAATCCTTCATCCATGAAAAGCGGGATTTCGCTGCTTTCGGACGTCGCACGGTCCGGGCCAAAGGTCGCGATTGTCGGTGATATGCTCGAACTCGGCCGGTTCTCATCGAAACTGCATGTGTCGCTGGGCAGAAACCTTGCGTCCGCCGGTGTTGACAGAATCATCGCGGTGGGCAATTTTGCCGCTCGTGTCGCCCAGGGAGCGCAATCGGCTGGCATGGACGCGCGAAAAACAACGACGGCCGCAACGAGTGCAGAGGCGGTTTCTCTGGCCAAGAAGCTGGTAAGGCGGGGAGACACGGTTCTCCTCAAGGGGTCCAGGGGAATTCATCTCGAAACGGTTTTGGAAGGGTTCTGATGTCGTTACCGAAATCATATGTCCCCAAGAGCGCGTCCATACTCGGAGCAGCGCGAAGCGGCATCGCCGCTGCAAAGTTTCTTGCGGCAAAGGGCGTATCGGTGTTTATCAGCGACTCATGCCCGCGGGAAAAGCTGGAAAAAATTCTGGTCGAAAACGGCCTTTCCGGAGTCAGGCATGAGGCGGGCGGCCACACCGATGCCGTGCTTTTGTCCGAGGTCATAATCCTGTCCCCGGGAGTCCCGTCGGACCTGACGATCTTGAAAAACGCGAGGGCGAGAAATATTCCGGTATGGTCGGAAATCGAGCTCGCTTACAGATTTTCCGATGCCACGTGGATGGCCATGACCGGTTCCTCAGGAAAAAGCACCACGGTGAGTCTGCTGGGGTCGATCATGGAGGCGTCGGCGGCAAAATACGTTGTTGCCGGTAACATCGGCGTGCCGCTCATCGGAGCGGTCAATACGCTGAGTCACAGCGGCTTCGTCGTCGCCGAGGTCAGCAGCTTTCAACTCGAAAATATCGATCTGTTCAGGCCTCACGTGGCGGTCGTCATCAATCTGCTCAAGAATCATCTTGACCGCTACGAAAACGAAGAGGCGTATTACAACGCGAAAAAAGAAATAGCCCGGAACCTGACGAAGGACGACGTTCTCATTCTCAACGGAAAAGACACCCGGCTGCGCGTCTGGGCCGAGGAATTTGCCGACAGGTCTGCCATTGCTTTCTTCGGTACGCGCGAGCCCGGCCACGACTGCGCCTATTGCGAAAACGGCGTCTTGTACACGCAGTTCGGCGGCGTTACCGAGGCGGTGGTTGAGCTCGATAAGATGAAGATCAGTGGTCCACATAACCAGGACAACGCCTGCGCTGCCGCACTGGCGGCAAAATCCGTGGGCCTGCCGACGATTGCAATCGCCTCGGGCATCGTTTCTTTCGCCGGACTGCCGCACCGCATGGAATTTGTCTCTGAAGTAAACGGCGTGCGGTACTACAACGATTCCAAGGCCACGACCGCGGAGTCGGTGCTGTGCGCGGTCACCGCGTTCGGCCGCAACGTGCATCTCATCGCCGGCGGCAGGGACAAGGGATGCGACTTTTCTATTGTCAAGGACGCTCTAAGGACGAATGCGCGCGGCGTGTACCTCATCGGCGAGGCGGCGGGGCGGATTTCGCGGGAATGGAACGAACTTGCGCCGGTTGCCGTGTACGTTTCCCTTGAGGCTGCAGTCCGGCAGGCGAGCGCCAATGCCCAGCGCGGCGATGTGGTCGTGCTCTCACCCGGATGCTCGAGTTTCGACATGTTTGCAAGCTATGAAGACCGCGGCGAAGCGTTCCGAACCATCGTCCGCACCCTTGTGGAGGAATCCCGGTGAACCAGCGAACCGCGCGAATCGATATCGGCCTTCTCATCGCGACCCTGGTCCTGGTCGGCTTCGGTATCGTATTTGTCTACAGCTCGTCGTTTGCGCTTGCGCAGAGCAAATTCGGCGGCTCCGACTTCTTTCTGGCCCGGCAACTCGTCCGTGCGGCGCTGGCGCTCGGCTTCTTCATGGTATTCATCAACGTGGATTATCACGTGTGGGGAAAATTCGCGCGGCATGCATACGTCGGCGTCGTCATCCTGCTGCTCTACGTGCTTGTCGCCCCGGCGTCACGGGCGATCCACGGCGCAAAACGCTGGATCATGCTCGGGCCAATCCAGTTCCAGGTGTCCGAACTCGCCCTTCTCGTTCTGGTCATCATGCTTGCGGCCCAATTGTCGTCGGCCGAAGATCAGGTCAAGGACGCGAAGAAATTCGTGAGCTTTCTTGTCAAAATAGGAATCATCTGCGGCCTGATCGGGCTCGAGCCGAATTTCAGCACAGCCTCGATCGTCGCTATCATCGGGCTGGCAATGCTGTTTGTCGCCGAGGCGCGTATTTCCCATCTGTCTGCGCTCGCGGTGGCTGCATTGCCGCTTGCCGTCGTCGCCGCGTTCGGCGCCGGATACCGCAGGCACCGGATCATGGCGTTTCTTCACATGTCGGACCACAAAGGCGATATCGGGTACCAGGCCTATCAGGCACTCATCGGCCTGGGCAACGGCGGCCTGTTCGGCGTGGGGATCGGACAAGGGGGACAGAAATACTTCTATTTGCCTGAGCCGCATACGGATTTCGTATTCTCGATCCTTGGCGAGGAACTCGGTTTTGCGGGCCTCTTCGCCATCCTTGCCCTGTTTGCGTTTGTCGTCTATTGCGGAATAAAGATCGCGATTGCCGCGCCTGACAAGATGGGCCGGCTCATGGCGTTCGGGTTCACGTTCATGATTGCCATGTACGTGATCGTCCACGCCGCGGTCAACGTGGGGCTTATCCCGACAACCGGCATCCCGTTGCCGTTCATCAGCTACGGTGGCATGAGCCTGCTGTTCACGGTGAGCAGCATCGGGATCATGTTGAACATCTCGAGTCAGGGCGGAAACGCCGTCCAAACGTCGCGTCGGTCAACAAGGGAGTTTTCATGACCGCCCGCACAATAGTCATCGCCGCCGGCGGGACCGGCGGCCATATCTTTCCGGCCCTGTCCGTCGCGCTGGCCCTCAAGAACAGGTATCCGGCTGCAGCGCTTCTGTGGATCGGGACCTATCGCAGCAGGGAAGTGGAACTGTGCAAGAAAAACGGGATTCCCATCATGATACTTGACGTCGTCGGAATAGCGCGCCGTTTCAGCTTCGGCGCTATCATCGCCGCATTGACGTTCGTTCGAGCCGTGGTGAGCGTGATGTTTCAGTTCCACAGGGACCGGCCTGCTGCGGTCATCGCCTTTGGCGGGTACGTGTGCGCTCCGGTGCTTGCGGCGGCAGTTTTCAAAAAGGTCCCCCTGTACCTGCACGAACAGAACACGGTCGCGGGCCTGGTAAACCGCCTGTTTGCCCGGTACGCGAAGAAAATGTTTCTCGGGTTCCCTCTTGCCGGCGCAGGAAACGTTGCCGGATCATCGGAAGTTACCGGCACGCCGGTACGGACGGGCGCGACATCCTACGACGGGTTTCCTTATCCGTCAGGACTTGACATAAAGAAAAAGGCAATCCTCATTTCCGGGGGAAGCCAGGGCGCCAAATCAATGAACGACTGCCTGGTCGAGGCCGCGGGGAGATGGGCACGTTCGGGTAGCCAGGTCGTCTGGCAGACAGGCGTGCCGTCCTACGAAGCGATTTCGGCGCAATTCAAAGGGAAAAAGAACATTCTGATTTTTGCAACGCTCGACGACCTGTATCCCTACTACGCGGTATCCCGGCTCGTGATCTGCCGCGCAGGCGCGTCAACGCTTTCCGAGATCAGCTATTTCGGCCTGCCGTGCGTGATGATCCCGTTGCCGTGGGCTGCCGAAAATCATCAATGGGTGAATGCGGGACTCGTGGAAACGCAAGGCTGGGGAATACGGGTCGCTCAGCAGGAACAATGCGGCCCAAACGTCGAAAAGGCCGTTTCGTCCATCTTGTCGGATGAAAAGAAATACAATGCCATGTGCATGAAGGCGCTGGACAATAGCCCTGCCGATGCGGCGGAAAAGATAGCGCGGCTGCTGGCAAGGGACCTGGGACTATGATCACCCTGAACCTGAAACGAAACGTTCATTTTATCGGCGTCGGCGGCGTCGGCATGAGTGGCCTGGCCGAATTCCTGTCCGCGGTCGGGTACACCGTTTCGGGCAGCGACCGCCAGGCTTCCGCCATAACGAAACGCCTGGAAACGCTGGGCATCAAGGTGCAGTACGATCACACGCCAGCCCTGATAAAGGACGCAGGTATCGCGGTGTATTCGAGCGCGGTCAAAGAAGAAAATGAAGAAAGACGGTACGCGGAGGACCGCAGGATACCGCTTTTGCGCCGTGCCGAAATGCTCGGAGAACTGATGCGCATGAAATTCTCCGTTGCAATTGCCGGAACCCACGGCAAGACGACGACGACATCGCTTATCGGCCAGATCATGCACGACGCGGGTTGGAATCCCACGGTTATTGTCGGCGGCATACTCCGGCACTACGACAGCAACACGATTGTGGGCAAAGGAGACATTCTTGTCGCCGAGGCTGACGAATTCGACAGGTCATTCTTAAAAATGTACCCGTCGATCGCTGTCGTCACCAACATAGAAGAAGATCATCTGGACTGTTACAAAGACCTCGATGACATAACAAACGCATTCATCCAGTTTGCCAACCTGGTGCCGTTCTACGGCGCCCTGGTGGCCTGCATCGACGAGCCGGGGGTGCCGGCCATGCTCAAGGGTTACGCAAAACCGGTCATTACGTACGGGCTTTTGCCGGACGCGGATTACACCGCACGGGACGTCGGGCTCCTGGCGGGCAAGACCCGCTTCACCCTGGTCCGCAGGGGACAGAGGCTGGGACAAATCACGCTTCCGATCCCGGGCATCCATAATGTCAAGAACAGCCTGGCCGCCTGCGCCGTGGCGTCGGAACTCGGGGTAGCATTCGGCATCTGTGCAACAAGCCTGGAAGGGTTCGCCGGTGTCAAGCGACGGTTCGAAATCGTGGGCGAGGGCGCCGGCATCACGGTCGTGGACGATTACGCCCACCATCCCAGCGAGATCCGCGCAACAATCGCGGCCGCCAGAAGCGCCGGATACATGCGGGTCGTGGCCGTGTTCCAGCCGCACCTGTACAGCCGCACGCGCGATTTCATGGACGGTTTCGCGTCCGCGCTTGCGACCGCGGACCTCATGGTCGTGACCAAGATTTACAAATCGCGGGAAGAGCCGATTGAAGGAATTTCAGGTGAGGCCATTGTTGATAAAGCGAAGCGTCTTGGCGCGACCGGGGCACGGTATATCGAGGTAAAAGAGGAGATCGTGGACGTCTTGAAAAACGACCTTGCACCCGGTGACGTGGTTCTCGTGATGGGTGCGGGAAACATCAATGAAATATGTGGTCGCATGCTTGCGGCCCTGCAGGATCGTTGACATGCAAAAACATATTGGCGCGAACAAACGGAAAATCCATACGGACCGGCGTCAGCGCCTCGGCAAGGCAATGACCAGGGCGGTGTCCAAAGGAGTTTCCGGTTCCCGGATTCTCGCACTCGCGGTTTTGACCATCGGGGCAGCATCCTACGGCGCACTCAAGGTCGCCTCGTGGGTGAAACACTCGCCGGCATTTATTGTTTCATCACTATCCGTTGAAGGTGCGTCCCGTCTTGACGGCAATGAAATCATCAGGCTTTCGGGAATCAAGCCGGGGATGAGGATCATGGAAATCAATCCCGGCGCCGCCGCCAGGGCCGTCGGAAAAAATCCCTGGATCAAATCGGCAAACATTACGCGTCATTTTCCGCACTCGGTCGTCATCAGGATCAAGGAACGCGAACCGCTCGCGCTTGTCAGTGCGGGAAACGTGTATTACACGGACGAGGACGGCATGCTGATGCCGCTGTTTCCCGGTACGTATTCCAGTCTTCCCCTGGTCACCGGCATCAGGGACGTGCGTCTCGATTCCGTCAAATGCTTGGGACGGCAGTCGATCGAGAGGATACGGCGGTTTCTGGACCAATGCAAAGCGGTTGATATCGCGTTTGCAAAACGCGTGTCGCAGGTCGATTTCTCCGGCTACCCGGTGGTCAGGCTGTCGCTTGAGGACATTCGGCCGGTTGTCATTGAATTGACAGATGAAGATACGAGAACGTCGGTGGCACGGCTGTCACAGTTGCTTGAATCTTCGCGCGACGAACCGCGGGGCGCTCCGAGGCACATCAACCTGTGCTATGAGAATCTCGCATACGTGCAATGGTAAAGAACAAAATGGAAAAAGCCCTTTTACCTAGAGAGTGGAGGAAGTACCATGGATGACAATTACTTCATTGGACTTGATATAGGAACGACGAAAATCGCCTGCATCATCTCGGAACTCGACGCCAACGGGGAACTGAAGATCGTGGGCGTCGGCGTCAGCCCGTCCGACGGCTTGCGCAAGGGAGTCGTGGTCAATATCGACAAGACGGTGCATTCGATCCAGAAAGCGGTCGAAGAGGCGGAGCTCATGGCAGGCGTCGATGTAGAATCCGTGTACGTCGGGATCGCCGGCGACCATATCAGGGCGATCAACAGCAAAGGAGTTGTCGCGATATCGCGAGGCGACAACGAAATCACTGAGCTTGACGTGGTGCGGGCAATCGACGCGGCAAAAGCGGTATCGATCCCCATGGACAGGGAAATCCTGCATGTCATTCCCCAGGAATTCATCGTGGACGAGCAGAAGGGAATAAAGGACCCGATCGGCATGTGCGGCGTACGGCTGGAGACGCAGGTGCATATTATCACCGGCGCCGTGACAAGCGCACAGAACATCTACAAGAGCGTCGAAAAGGCTGGGCTCAAGGTCCGGGACCTTGTGCTCGAACCGCTGGCGTCAAGTTACGCGGTTCTTGAAAAGGACGAAAAGGAGCTCGGCGTCGCCCTGGTCGATATGGGCGGGGGCACGACCGATATCGCGATTTACTTTGACGAAAGCATCAGACACACGGCGGTCGTGGGTTTGGGCGGCATGAACGTGACCAGCGACATCGCCATCGGCATACGCACGCCCATCGAACGGGCCGAGGAGATTAAAAAACAATACGGGTGCGCATACTCACCTCTTGTCAAGAGTGATGAATACATCAGTGTTCCGGGCGTGGGCGGCAGAGAGCAGCGCGAGGTGTCGAAGGCAGTCCTTGCGTCCATCATCGAGCCGCGGTTGGAAGAAATGCTGTCGCTGACGCTCCGTGAGATCAAGCGTACCGAATACGCGGACATGCTCGGCGCCGGCGTTGTGCTCACCGGCGGCGGCGCGCTCATGGAAGGCATTCAGGAACTGGCTGAAAAGGTTTTCGAGATGCCGGTGAAAATCGGCGTGCCCACGGGCTTCGGCGGGCTCACCGAGGCTGCGAAATCGCCGGTGCATGCGACGGGCGTCGGACTGTGCATCTACGGCGTGCGGCACGGCAAAGGAAAGAAGGGGAAGAAGAGCAACTCTCCCGATGATAACTTCAAGAAGATTTTCGACAAGATGAAGGCATGGGTCAAGGAGTTTTTTTGAGAATAGGAAGACCTCACCCCATCTCCCCGGCCCTTTGCTTCGCTTCGGGCCACCCCTCTTCCCCTCTCCGCCAGGAGAGGGGAAGAGGGGACGGGGGTGAAGGGGTGAGGTCAGAGGAATGGAACACGAAAACACTATGAAGAGACTTTCAAGTATTCAACCATCTACCTTTAATGAAGGGGGCGATTATGGTTTTTACGCTCGATGAAAATTTTGACGCCAAGGCAAAAATGAAAGTGATCGGCGTCGGCGGTGCAGGCGGCAATGCCGTCAACCGCATGGTGCAGGCAGGACTGTCAGGCGTGGAATTCGTATCGATCAACACCGATGCGATGGCACTTGACAACAACAAGGCGACGCACCGTATCCAGATCGGCGATAAGATCACCAAGGGACTGGGCGCGGGCGCCAACCCTGAAATCGGCCGCATTGCCATGGAAGAGGACAGGGAAAAAGTTGCGGCCATGCTCGAGGGCGCGGACATGGTGTTCATCACCGCCGGTATGGGCGGCGGCACGGGCACGGGCGGAGCGCCGGTTGTGGCTGAAATCGCGCGCGAGCTCGATATTCTGACCGTGGCGATCGTGACGCGGCCGTTCTTGTTCGAAGGCAAGGTCCGCGACCGTAACGCCCGCAAAGGAATCGATGACCTCCGCCGCAGCGTGGACACGATCATCGTCATCCCGAACCAGAAGCTTCTGTCAATCGTCGACCGAACGACGTCGCTCATCGATGCGTTCAAAATCGCGGACGACGTGCTCTACCAGGCGACCAAAGGCATTTCCGACCTCATCTCGGTCCACGGCCTGGTGAATCTTGACTTTGCGGACGTGCGCACGATCATGAACGGCATGGGCGATGCGATCATGGGAACGGGTCATGCCGAAGGCGAGAACCGGGCGGTCACGGCAGCGGACAACGCCATCCACAGCCCGCTTCTGGACGATATTTCCATTATCGGTGCAAAGGGCATTCTCATCAACATCACCGGCGGCGACGACATGACATTGTACGATGTCAATGACGCGACCCAGACCATTTACGATGCGGTGGGCGAGGATGTCGAGACAAACATCATTTTCGGCGCCGTTACCGATCCTGAAATGAGCGGCAAGATCAGAGTCACGGTCATTGCCACGGGTTTCAGCGAGGAGAAGCTTGAAAAGAAAAAAGAGGAATCGAATGCTGCCAAGCTGTCGATCAAGCTCCCGGGGCAGAAACCTGCGGCCGCGCCTGAGCGTCAGGCCGAGCAGATGACGTTTGCGCTGGCGTCCGCGCCTGCTCCCAAGATCGAGGAAAGGACGTACGCAGACGTTGAAATCCGGGAAGAGAAGACCGATGCGTTGGATCTGGCCGCGCACGTTTCCGATGAGACCCAGAAAGCAGTCGCGACTGCCATGACCGGCCACAGTTCCTCGCAGCTGGAATTTCCCGCGTTTCTCAAGAAAGAAAAGGTGACGAAGAAGGACGCACACTTTGTCGTCTCAAAGGGCAACATCATCGAGCACTATGAGGACGATATGGATGTGCCGACATTCCTGAGAAAGCAGATGCAGTGAAGCGGAAACCTTCGGCCGCTGCGCGGCCTCGCGCAGCGGCCCATTGCCGCGGAAAGAAGTCCGATTCATCGACATTCCGAAAGGTGAAACGAATGACCGAACTTGAGAAGAGTCTGATCACCAAAGCAAGCGAAATGCACGAAAGCATCTATCCCTGCCCGCCGAGAAAAGATTTCGAGCATTGCTTTACGCGTGATAGCGGTAAGGTATTCTTCTGGTTCAATACCGAAGACAAGAGTACGCACGTGGTCATGGCGGACGCGAAGAACTAATCCGCGTTCTGTCTACTTTGTGTCAATTGCCTTCCGCCATGCTGGTCTCTTATGAGGGACCAGCATGCGTCAAAGCGATAAAACGATCCGTTCTCGGACTGTCTATTTGATGGTGACAACTACTTTGCCGCGCGGATGATTTTGCTCCGCGTGGGTGAACGCCTCACGCGCTTGATCGAGGGTGAAGACTTTTTCGACGAAGATCCGAATCGTTCCTTTGTCAACCAGCGCGGCAAGGCGGTCCAGATGTTTCGTGTCGGTCGTGGTCATCTGGCCCAGTGCCGTTATGCCCATTTTTGCGGCAAGCGCTTCATCGGGACGTGCTGCGAGAGTTACAAGGACCCCGCCTTTCCGCAGCACCTTGAATGATTTTGGGGTTGTGTCTCCGCCAACCAAATCGAGAACGGCATCGAAGTCTTTGAGGTCCTTATCGAACTCCTGCGAATGGTAATTGATGACCGTGTCTGCGCCGAGATCCTTCACAAACGATATGTCCCTTTCGCTGACCGTTACAGCGACTTCCGCGCCGATCGACTTTGCCAACTGTATTGCGACGCTTCCTATTCCGCCGGCGCCTCCGTGAATAAGAATCTTCTGACCTTTCTTCAATTTGATTCCTTCCTCAATAGCCTGGATGGCACTCGACCCTACAAGTGGAAGAGCAGCGGCATTGGATAATTCAATTGTCCTGGGCACGCGAGCAATGTTGGCGATATTTGCAGCCACGAATTCCGCAAATGATCCGGACCCGCCATTGAGGACATGAGCAGACCCGTAAACCTTGTCGCCTTGCTTAAATCCGGAATCGCCCCCATCTATTTCTTTGACAACCCCTGCAAAGTCCCCTCCAATAGTAACAGGGAACTTCAGTGGGACAAAATCTTTCATATATCCCATCCGGACCTTGTAATCGACCGGATTGATACTTGCCGCTGCTACCTCCACGAGTACCTGGCCCTCACCAATAGCCGGCTTTTCGAGGTTCGTAACAACTTCGAGTACATCGATTCCGCCATATTTTGAATATTTCACGGCTTTCATTCCAACCCTCCTCATAATTATGTGATTTGTTGATCCATGTTACCGTAGGAAAACGCAAATGTCATGCCATTGAAAAGGAGCAAAAAAAGTGAAAAAGACCGCTTTGGCGCCAGTCTTATTGCGTGCAGTGTCAAATTCTAGGGTTGTGCGGTTGTTTTGGGCTGGCTGTGCCGATGAATAGTTTAGTGCCCCATTCTCATGCTTGGCATTCCCGGGGAAGGTGTGTGCCCAATAAGTTCTTTGACGTTCGTTTCTATATACTTAATACTTAGCCCTTTATCTTACCGCTGAGGATTATTGGCAGTACCGTCAAATCCGTCACGTGCGGCCCGTTGGCAAACGAAAATCCTGGCGCGCTGCTATTATTTCTTAAGAAGAATATCGATCCAGGAAGTTTCTGGGCTTTAAAACATTTATCCCGGAAAAACCTGACTTATCGAGTAAATGTTTGTCTCCGCTGATAATGATAGATGTTTTACTGGCGAGCGCTGCAGAAAAAAACTTGTCGTCATCAGGGTCGTTGCAAATTTGAGGATGCAAAGCCAGAGAAAGTGTAAAATGGGCTTTCAGGGTGATCATTTCAAATAGATTGGAAATATCAATGTGCGGGAATTGAGTACTGACGTCTTGAATAACCCGTCGGTATTCCTCAAGAATTTCATGACTGATAACAATATCAATTTGTCCTTTTTTCCAAATCTGAAATATTCTGTAAGATGGACCTTTGAAAAATATTCCGGAAACCAGCACATTGGTATCAAGAACGACTTTCATTTATTCTTTCTGACCCTTTTTATGGCTTTGCTGATATCGGATAATTTCAACCTGGCCCTGCGTGCCTGTTTCCGGGCATCGCTGAGCCGTTCAATTACTTTTTATGCGCGCCCCTTAATCCGTTTGCGAATGGACACCAACGTGCGCCGCAACCCGCCCGAAGTGACGCTCGGAAAATGTTTACAAAAATTGCTTTGCCGTATTTTCATGTGCTATTTAACAGGCTATCTATATTGATAAACAGAAGTTCTGTAGATATCGTATTTCGGTCCGGATTCGTTTGCATATTCGATTTTTGATATCCTGTTAACATTATCATAATAATATTTCTTGCAAGTAATGATCTTGTCGCTTGAAGCAATAGTGGTTTCCTCCATTACTTTGCCCTTTTGGTATTTATACGATGTTGTAGAAAGTAGGGTGTATAGTCTAGCCTCGGAGGCTTCAGAAGCAATACGTGTTGATCTTAATAGAAGGTTGTTCGCATCGTATTCGTTGTAAATAAGGCGAGTGATTGAATTTCCGTCACCTTGTATTAACTCTCGAATTGCGTTGCCGTTAGAATCATACCAAGTTTCTTCACCCATGATTGGATTTTCAAAATATTCAAGCTTACGATGTTTGCCTATTTCCATGGTTTCTTTTTTAGATTTCTTGCCGTTTACGGCCGAAAGTATTGATACAGAAACCCAATCATTGCCATATTCGTATTGTGTAACAGTTGTGTCGTGGCTCGGACCGGTGGTAACGGATTGGGACAGACAATTTCCGGTATAAGTACTAAGAGTTGTTTTAGAAACAGATTGATCAGATAATAGGAGGTTACTTTTACTTCTCTTCCCAGGCTATCAAAAACGGTGTTAAATGCGGCGGAATGTTTCGTCCAACGTTCCACACTTGCTGAAGTTGCCGCATTGCCGACATGACATCGCCCGAGTTTAGCGAGTGGACGATGACGGAGGCATCAAAGCGGCAATTTGCGGCGGCCTAATGCCGCCCAGCAAGCGTGTGTTGGCAGGTGTGCTAATTGCCATCACCGGCAAGCTGATAAAACACCCCGGCTCCCTTTCCGTATCTTTTCAGAATCTTCTTGTGAACGAGAGCATTCAGGCGGCGGCTTATGGTATTCCTTGAAACATCGTATTTGCGCGATAGGTCCGAAGGTCGCAAGGCTTCGATGCTTTTCGCCATTTCGATAATCGCGGACTCCGTGATTTCTGCGGTTCGGGGAACATGCTCAAAAAAGAATGTTAACTTTACAAAGTCCCCACTCTCGTTGTATTCCGGCCGACGGAGGCCTGCTTGTCGGCAAGAATCAAAAATCAGCCGGATACCCGTGCCAAGCTTTTCCATTAAACGCATTTTTCTGGCTATTCTTGCAACAACAATATTCCTGAGGAATGTGGTTCCGTCGCCGAGATTCGTAATTGAAATCAATCCAGGAAACCCCCCTGGGCTGAATAGCTCAAGGCGATCATCGTAGAGGGCGATCTTGACCGGACCGGGTATTGAATACTTTCGATGGACGAGGGCATTGATAATTGCTTCACGGAGGGCTTGGTGTGGGATAAGACTTGTTCCCTTGAGGTGTAATCGGTTCGGCTGCAACTCGCGCTCAAGCCACTGGTCAAGAAGTGAGAACGTGGATTCTGCCAGAAGTGGAATCGGCCCTTTCAATTCAATGGTCTGAATAATGTTCCTACCGGCAATTCCCGCAAAGCGGGAAACGACCACTATAGCTTCAGAAATGAAATCGTCCGGGTCGTCGCAAAACATCAGAATCCCGCCATGGGTAGCCGACGCTTTGCCCTTCAATTTTGAGGCCTGAGTTACGACCTTGTCAGCCAAAAGTCGTCTTGATGAAGTATCCTTTCCATAGAAGGCCTTTAGGCGTTCTTGAGAGAGAATTGAGACGGCCCGGCCGGAAGCCTCTTCGTCAAAACTTATCCGGCGCTTTTCTCGGGAAAGGTCTTCAATGGTCTGTTCGTTAGCAGGCCGGGAAGATGATCCAATTCGGATAAATACGCCAGCGGGGATACCGAGCGATTTCACGAAGTACGGCACGCTATCGCCTGGCCAGATCCTTACAATCATCAAACACCGGCCATCGACATTCTTTTCATAAATATGAGGAACCAAAACTGGGTTCACGAGGTCATATAAGCTCGATGGAAATTCGTCATAGAGTCGGTCGCGCTCAGCTTCGGAAACCCCGACAATCTTCCGAGAGCCGTCCTCAACGCCAATAACGACCTCACCTCCTGAGCAATTCGCAAGCGCGACACAGGCTTTGGCGAGTGAGCGAAAGTCCGGCAGTCGCAGTTTCAGCTCGACGGTCTTGGATTCACGTTCGGGATAAATGGCAGGCTGGCTGGGTTGGCGTAACGTCTTTGGCATAGGGCCTCATTTCCAGGAGAGATTGGATAATTGCACCACACCCAATATAATTGCACCAAATGCACCAAGCAACAAATATATGCACCGATTGAACCATCAACACCTCACTTCTTTGCCCGCAACCCTCTACTCCGCAGCAAGTAGTCCATCTCTTTCTGTCATGATATGGCCGGAAGTCTCTACCGGTGAATACCAAGAACGGTAATTCGCCCCAGTATTCGACGTGATCGGCTTTCCATGTTTCGCCAAATAACCGTTTGTAAGGGACATCGATTCTTATCAAGGACTTTTGCTGCTTCAGCTCCGCTTCGGTATACCCCTCGAATTCTTTGTCAAACTCAGCCTTGAACCGTCGATAATTCTTTGGATTGTAGTAAATAGAGATACAGCCCCTTTGCGGTTTGCAATATCCTCTCTTGCATACTTCAACTATCGATAGTTCCAAGAGCGAAAGCGCAGGGAAAATGAAACCCCCAAAGGCGGGATGGTCATTCAGAAAGTTCAGAGTCTCTTGAGCCTTGATGTGATTGTTGCGAGTCATAAGTTATCGGACCTCCATCGCGTTCATAAAAATAAAACTTCAAGCTTTATGCCTGGACCAGCACAATTTGCATGCCGGCCAACGTTTGCCACACGCACGAAGCGCGGCGAAATACACACAAACGTCAACCTAGGCCGCGTTTCGTGCTGCGGCTGTTGCGCGCTGAAGGGGTTTTCAGAGACCAGACCCTTCGTTTCCATGTTTATTAAAGTTCATTTCCTGTTGCATGACTGTAACAAATATGTTATATTTAGTTCATGGAATGGAAAATTGAATACTACAGTGATAAAGTAGCCAAAACCATTCTTAAAATGCCGTCGGGGCTTCTGGCCAGGTATATCCATGTGTCCGATATGATGTTGAATTTCGGACCCAATTTGGGAATGCCCCACAAAGCTTTTTGAAATTAGACTTAAAAGTAAAGAAGGCATCAGTAGGGTATTTTACTGTACTAAAATTGGGCAAAGAATCATAATGCTTCACATGTTTATTAAGAAGAGTGAAAAAACACCGGAAAAAGAGTTGCGAGTCGCACGAGAAAGACTTCAGGAGGTGATGAGAAATGAACCATAACGAATTACGTGAAAAGGCATTGAGAAAACCAAGGGTGGCCCGGGAATACAAGAGCATGGAACCGGAGTTCAAGCTCCTTAAGCGCATGCTTTTAGCGCGAAGGCATGCTGGACTCAGCCAATCTGATGTTGCAAGACGCATGGGAACCAAGCCTCCCGCGATTGTTCGTCTGGAACAAAGTCTTAGCACTGGAGCTCATTCTCCTTCAGTTTTGACCCTTAGTAAGTACGCGGAAGCCGTAAATTGTGTACTCGATATCAAACTGATAGCCTCTAAGTAATCTTCGTTTATGGCCCCACACAATGTGGGGCTTTTTTCGCCCAGGTCGAAAACCCCTTTTGCGTCGCAACGCCTGGCACACTAGCCCGAAGTTTTGCGACTATAATATTTTAATCTACCATAAATCAACTTCGCAAAATATTGGGCTGTGCCTGTTAGACGCAGTATTTTGGTGCAGTCTGCACAATTTAGTGCAATTTTTGTCGATTCTTCATCATTTCTAGAAGAACCTTCATTCTTTTTTCTCTTGTCTCAAGTGTTTTTGCTGTTTGTAATCGCCAGGCAATTGCATATATGTTTGCCTTATTCAGTGTTTTATAGAATTCGTAGACCTGCTGGTCTTTTTCTAGTATTGCTAGAAAATCAGAGGGAATTTCCATTTGGCTGGGAGAATCATAGGCTTTGTCCCATCTGCCATCCTTTTTGGCGGTCTCTATTTCTTCTAGTCCGGGTGGTTGCATTCGCTTTTCTTCGATAAGCAGAACCACCCGTGCTTTATTTCGCTTTGACCATATGCTTTTTGATCTGCGTGGTGTAAATTTTTGAAGCCACGATTTTTCATCATACGTTTTTTTCTGACCATCGATCCAGCCAAAGCAAAGAGCTTCATCCAGCGCCTCATCATAAGTGATTGTTTTTTCACCGGAATCTTTCTTGAAAATTCGAAGCCAAATACCATTATTGAATGTGACATAATTCAATGCAAGCCATTCCTTCCATTTCTTTGAGGATGAAAACGATTTGATGAGAGTATCGTTTTCTTTATTCATAGAATTTTAATCCCTCCGAAGTTTACTTTTCTATTCATAATTTAACTTAGCACCAAAATGTTGCGTCTAACGTTCCACGCTTGCTGAAGTTGCCACATTGGCGACATGACGCCGCGAGCGAAGCGTAGACGGCGACGAAGCCATCAAAGCGGCAATTTGCGGCGGCTCTTTTGCCGCCCAGCAAGTGTGTGTTGTGGGATGTTTGTGCACCCCGGTCTTTACGCCGCGATTGCTTTTGTCTTTATGGTTTTAAAATGGTATTCGGGCGGGGGCTTTGTCTTGATATTTGATTCATGCGGCACGGCTCTTGTTGTACTTTGAATCTTGCGCCGGTTTTCGCCTGAGCCAAGAACGGGTGAAGGCGATTATTTGTTTTGCAAAAGGGAAACAATGGCTTTGATGAAATTGTCTGTTTTTACGATTCTAGGAACAACTTGGTCTTCCTTAAATACAACAAAATCCGCATAATCACCTTCTTGTCGTCTATCAAAAAGGTCATTATAAATCTCAGCGGTTTCCTTGGAGATTTTGCCGGTTTTTACAAAATTAAGATTAAAGAGTGATCTGACGCCGGTATGTTTACTCGAACTAAATTCGTTGTTAGCAAGCAAAGCTGAAACGGCATAAAAACACGCATAATAAAGTCGGTTCACACAGGGATTCCATCTTTTTGAATTTGCCAATAATCTGGCATCTTCCAGAGTCTGGTTGGCTTTTTCCAACCTATATTGTATCAAGTCCTCCAACGTGCCGCTCATATCGTAATACCCTCATGTTTTATATTTTTATAAAGAGGTATTATTCGATATTCAGGACTGTCCCATTCGAGGCGGCTCCGCACAATTGAACACAAAACGTCTCCGGTTTGCCATTCAATTTCATAAAGCTGATGCCGGATTTTATCTGTGCGCTTATCATCAACTTCGCCGTCTACAAGAATAAGGAAATCCCAGTCCGAGCCTTCGTGAAAATCCTCCCGTGCGCGGGAACCGTAGAGAATGATTTCGGCGGAAGGCTCGATTTGCTTTACCGCATTTTTCACTTTATCCAGCAATAGTGATTTCATTTTCTGCCCCCTCGTCCTCAATAATTTCTAATTGCTTTCATGGCACAAGCCAAAAATACATTATCCTGAATCAAAATCATGGAAAAGAAATTCATCCGTGCCGCATTTCTTGGCCATTTGTTTTTGCCCCCGCCCGTCTTAATTCTTGTTTAACCCTATCTTGAATTTCCGTGCGTCGCTCTTAGGGGTGACCAAATTGACCACAACGTGCGCGGCTACATGAAGTGGTGGCCGGAAGGCCAAGTTATTGCCGACCTGACGCCGCTGAAAGACGGCTGACGGAGGCAATAACGTCCATTTGCCGGAGGCCATAGCATGTAGCCGCTGTTGGTGGCCGTGCTTGCGCCCTTATTAGGCGGCCTTCTTCATTTCTTGTCATGTTCGAGCGGTTCTCTCTTTGATACTTTTGAAAGAACTTTGTCATATTTTTCCCTGCTGCCTTTTTTTGCTTTTTCCTCAAAATATTCTGCAGCATTCATGACCGAGAGTTTTTCTGTTAATGCAACAGTTATAAATTGATTTACAGAAACGCCATCGTATTTGGCAAGATGCTTTACTCGGGAATGGATAGAATTTGGTAAACGTAAAGAAATTGCACTCATTTTATTCCTCCAGTAGTTTTAGAAAGTCTGACGGTTTTATTGCTCGAACATTGAACCCTCGAATGCCTTTAAAATGTCGAATATTATGGGTAACTATATAGCGTGCATTCGCTGCAATCGCAAGCTCTAAAAGCATTTCGTCGTCCGGGTCGTTTAAGCAAGGTCGCCATGAAAAATAGAGAAAATGAGGTGTTGATACCGAACATAGAAATTCAAGAACATCATCAATTTCTTCAGGCGAAAGTCCTAGTTCTTTTTGATTCCTCTTTAATACATCTTCATACTCAAAAACCAACGGAACAGAAACGTGCAGATTGAAATTCCCTCTTCCAATCTCTGAAAGAAGAGAGTAAGAGGCGCCATACTGCGAATATAGGCCAGAAAACAGAATGTTGGTATCTAATACGATATCTATTTTATTCATAATGGTATTATATATGGTATTACGATTAGAGTCAAGATTTAATCAAAATTTTCTTTTTTAAGCCCACCGGTATTCTTCTTTTGGTTTGATGGGCGCCAAGCATGCACACCAACGTGTGCGCAACGGATGCCAGGGTCGGATTGCCGACATGACGGTGCCCGAGGCTTTGCGAGTGAACACCGACGGAGGCATCAAACCGGACATGGCATTCCTTGCGCTGTTGTGCGAATGTAAACCAGGCATGCTACCATATTTCAGTGTTTCTGCGCGCGCGTCTTTTGGTTTTCTTCTACTTTCTGCTCTCTTCGGCGGCGCATTTTACTTGTTTTTATTTACGATATTTTCTTAGGGGGGGGTGCCTTCTGGATTTCTTGATTTATGTCTTGCCGCGCCCCTCCTTCGCCTGCGCACATGACGTGCGCAGGCAATTAATTGCTTTTGCTGATAGCAAATTCAAACAATGGTCTAAATATTTCGAAGGCTGTTTTGTCAAAAGTTGGAATGATTTCTTCAGCGAATTTAACTTTGTCACCGGTAAAAACAATTATTTCACCACCTCCAGATTTATCCTTCTTAGTAAACCAGGTTGTTAACAAACGATCCTGATAAAAAAGATGTTCCATAGAAATATGACATTCAGATCCTTTGCCCCATGGTTTGTTATCTCTATCAAGAGCATGGTTTCTAAGGCAGTCTATATTTGGCACTGGCAATAATGATGCATAATGATTATTGTCTTTCCTTTTCTTAGTAAGCCCTTCAAATACAGTCTGGGGAGTATTATCAAATTGAGCCTTTTTTAGCCACAGGCCATTCCAATCGTCATAAGCTTCATCAAAATCAAATAGTGCAAAAAAGGAACGGCTCTTGCCTTTTGTCTTTAATTCGTCTCCATTGAATAGATCATACAGAAATCTACGCCCGAAAGTACCATGTATACAAAATGGCTTAGTAGCTGCCCCATAAAGCTTCTGCCAAGCAACTTCAAGGATGTATTCATCAGAAATACCTTCTGTAAATATGACAGGGTTCTTATTGTTTTTAAGGAACTTATTTATAGTCAAGATTATTTCGTTTTCAGCATAAGACATAAAGCCAGCCGAAAGGGTGCTGATAATAACATCCTTTCGTTCCGGTCCAGCTTTTACTTTGTGGTTTTCAACGGCAAAGTTAACAATATTGTCATTGTCAATAGCCGCAACTGTTGATGGACTATGGCTGGTCAAAAGGACTTGATTTTTTCGCTTAGCTGGTTCAGAAATAAACTTAGTTTGATTGATGAACTGGTATTGCCATTCTGGATGCAAGAATGAATCAGGTTCATCCATTAGAGTTAAGCAGTTCCTGTCTTGAAAGGACTCTAAGAGGGAGAACAGATAGATTGATTGGAACTGACCATCGCTGAAATAATTAATATCCTGGTTCTGTCCACTAGTTAAAGTCACATTAAATTTGATGTCATCAATAATATCGATTACTTTAATAGAGTTAAACATCTCTATAAGTTTGTCAACAGACTCATATTTGAATTCATTTTTAAATTTCTCAATATCTATATAATACCTGTAGTAGGGTCTGCCCTCATCCGTGATAAGCCCGCTTTTTCGTAGACCTCGCTCTAATTGTATTGGGGCATCACAGGTCGACATTCTTCTCAAGAAGTCGCGCGATTGTCCTTTTATACCCCAATAAAGTGTTGCATCATCTGCACGGTCAATTTTGAAATTACGACGGACGATAAAAGGGCGTTTTAGTGTGATAATGAATTCTTCATCAATGCTCGAAATAGCAAGTTTCTCTTTAACAGTCTTTCCTAATTTATCATCAAAAGGCTGAGTGAGAAAAAGTGTTATGAGAAGTTTCTTGTATGCGCGGTCAAAAAATATAAACCGATGGAAATCAACGGTTTTGCCACCACGGAAATGCTTCTTAAGCAATGATTGGAAACTTAAGCTTGATTCATCGACGCGCGAATTATGGCCCGAATAATAGATTAGAATATTATCTGGTAATGGAGTATCACTAACACGGTACTTGGGTACACTATTAACTTTTAAAACATTATCTTTCCATTCAATTTCTGTGGTTACGTTATCGATTTCATACTTTATGGAATATTGAAAGCCAATATTTAGGCGTCCTCTTCTATTGTCAAATCCATAAAGGTGCCGAAAAATCTCGATGTAAGCCTCAAATAAATTAGATTTACCTGTGCCATTTTTGCCGACAAAAACTTCAATAAAGCTTGTTCCGCTAAAATCGAGATTGAAATCTGTAAGATTTTTATATTTGCTTATCCAAACTTTTTGAAGACGCATTTGTCATCCTATATTTTTGCTAAAACTGCATTCAGGATAGTCGTTTGTTTGTTGGTAGAATCATTAATCTCTTGTATGAGAGTATCACAAATAGACATGAGCTGGCCTATTTTGGCAACAATACGCCTTTGTTCTGCGGCCGGGGGGAGAGGAATTGGCATATTAAGGAATGCACTAAAGGGAATGCCGCCAATGATTCCTGTCATTTTTGATTTAAATAATTCTTGGAAATATGGCGATTGATAAATATAAAATATCAATTTTACTTCAACCTTTTGGTAAACTTCATTTGCTATAAGCTTATTGCCGAAATAAATATCCCTATCAATTAGCCCGATTTTTTTACCAGCGCTCCCGCCTTCGGAGCAAATTAAAACTGCGTTTTTATGAGCGACTTTAAACTTTTCTTCATCAATAGGAATAGTGATTTCACCTGAATAATCTATCTGATCAGAGCCGTAGCCCACATGCTTCGTTGAGATATAAGGTAAACCGGAATCGTTTTTTGAGTAGAAACTTTTTTGTTGATCGTTAAGGCTGTTACCGTTGAAAAGCTTACCAACTTCAATTAGACGCACCCATTCCCAACCAATAGGCAAAGGGAACTGTTTCTCATCAGCTTTGACCTGTGATGCAGTATCTATTTTTCTTATCTTCCCCTGTTTCATCAAGTGGTTTTTATCCGCTTCAATCTCCTTCAATAATTCACTTGCCGGTTGATCCTTAGGGTTCTGCGGCACTAATTTCCCTATAATTGCAAGCTGAAGAATTGCCTTTTTCAGTTCATCCACATTTTCCGGAACGGAATATAGTTCGCTAAAATGCTTAGTAATGAAATTCCACGAGGTATTGAATACCATTTTGTCAGGTGCGGATAGGAGTTTGTTGATAGCGGCAGTATGGATTTTGAGGCGTTTATTGCTTCGCTCGTTCCTTTCGGCTTCCAGTTTGTCGCAGTGGATCAAGAGTTGATCGATTTTAGTGACAATGCGTTTTTGTTCTGCGAGGGGTGGTACAGGAATAGGCAGGTTCTTTAATGTTGCCTGATTAATTTTAGGCATAGTCCCAGATGTGCCCGATGCATGAGCTCGGAGAAAATTGCGGCATGGTTCGGAACTCATCACATAATGAATGAAGCTGGTATCTATTTCAGATGAAACCCGAAGCTTCATCATTAAATCTGGATAAATAAAAAGGTTAGATTCTCCTCGGTAAACAGCCGGTACGCCCACGTATTCAATTGTATTGCCACGCTGGACGAGAATATCACCGTCTACAAGCCAAAGGGGTGATTCTGGTGGTATCTCATCAGGAATGAATTTGGAATGTTCCCCTTTAAATTTCCCCGTGGTTGTAGCAGTCAAAGTAAGAGAACGAACCGGTGTTTCATATTGAACAGCACTTGGGGAATATCCGTTAGTCGGGCCAAAAATCAAAATGTCATTGAGGTATTGCCATTTCCAAGCTTCTGGAATATTGATTCCGGCCAGTCCGGCACAATTGGCATTATTTTGCTCTTTTTTAATTTTTAGTTTATTTCTTTCGACACTGATTCTGGAAAGCATTATGGGGACTGGTTCATCTTTCGGATTTTGCGGTACCAATTTACCCTGCATAGCTAATTTCAATATCAGCCCTCGCAGTTTCTTTACGCCATCCGGCGTCTCCAATGCAATATCAAAATACTTTTCAAGCAGCTCCATTACTTCCCACCTCCAAGAGCCTGCATCAACTCCTTCTTAAGCATGTCGCGGGTAGCAATAAGCTGTTTGGAAATTGTTTCATACTCTTTCATTAATTCATCCGGGTCACCATGCTCGACATCAACAACGTGCGGATTCTTGAAATCAAGGTTGTAATTTCTCTCTTCAATTTCTTTAACCATAACTTTCCAAGCACATTCATTCTGTTTCCGTTTGTTCCACCATTTCTTCTCAACATCAAATTCTTCTATGGTAAGCGGCTTAGAACGGGAATACGATTTGTAACCATCTGGGTAGGGGTGCTCAAAAAACCATACTTGTTTTGTGGGTGTCCCCTTATCAAAAAAAAGAAGATTTGTTTTAATACCGGTGTATGGGCTGAAAACGCCATTAGGCAATCGAACTATTGTATGTAAATTGAATTCCTCAACCAATTCCTTTTTAATTGTTGTCTTCACCCCTTCACCAAATAAGAAACCATCAGGCAAAACAATTGCGGCTCTGCCAGTATTGTGTTTCAAAAGGAACATTATTAAAGCCATGAAAAGATCTGCTGTTTCCCGTGTCTGATATTTTTTCGGGAAGTTATTCTCGATACCATCTTCTTCCATGCCGCCAAATGGAGGATTTGTAATTACGCAGTCTACGCGGTCTTTAGGGCCATAATCTTTCAAAGGACGACTGAGCGTATTGTCATGGCGGATTTGCGTTGGCACATCGATACCATGGAGCATCATATTTGTCAAAGCAAGCATGTGCGGAAGTGGTTTTTTCTCGACGCCATTTACGGATTCTTGAAGAATTTCATTATCTTTGGCTGTCTTGACCTGACCTTTGAGATGTTCGATGGTGCAGGCTAAAAATCCACCAGTACCGCACGCAGGGTCGAGAATAGTTTCGCCAAGTTGCGGGTTAATAATATCAACCATAAACTGTGTAACTGCACGCGGTGTGTAATATTCACCGGCGTTTCCGGCAGACTGCAAATCGCTCAATATTTTTTCGTAAATGTCATTAAACAAATGTCTGTCGGAAGAAGAATTGAAATCAACATCCATTTGTATAGTGTTGATTACCTGGCGGAGCAGCGTACCGGATTTCATATAGTTGTAAGCGTCCTCAAAAACGCTTCCAACAACTTTACCCTGGGGCGAAACTCCTGCTGTCGTGGCCAGTTTCTTTAGAGTGGGAAACAGGTCATTGTTCACAAAGTCAATAAGCTCTTCACCAGTCATACCTTCGGCATTTGCAGCCCAGTTTGTCCATTGAAAACGACTTTGAAGAGGAGACTTGTAATTCTTGCTTGTCAGTTTCCATTCTTGCTCTTTATCATCGAATATTTTCAGGAAGAGCAACCAGACCATCTGGCTAATTCTCTGCGCGTCGCCATCAACGCCGACGTCTTTACGCATAATATCCTGAATCATTTTAATAAGTGTACCAAGAGGCATCTAATCTCCTTTTATTTATGCTGCGTAAATTTGTTTTTCAAGTTCTTGGATTGCATTCTCGTATTGCTTGATACCGCCAAATGCTTTAATAATTTCCATTGGAGTACCAAAATCAGAAAACGGATTGATTGACAGTATTTGTGGCTCTTCTATATGTATTACTCCTTCATCCGCGTATTTTTCGAGGAGCGCATTAAGAACCCGCCCAGCTTGCTCGCCATACTTCGCAAAGTAGTTCCGTTTCTTAACATTTTCCGCCCGTTCGCGCCGAGTTAATGGCGGCTTGTCCCATGCAACATGACAAACAATATCAAAAGGATCAAGAGCCTTGCCGATTTCAGCTTCAAGGGCATCAAAAAATACGCCTTCGTTCGTCATCTCTTCGATGATTGCTTGTTTCTTTTCGGCTTTACTCCATTTTCTTAAAAAATCATCAAGCGAAGAAAATTCTTTGGCGAGGGTTTTCTTGGTATAATCTTTAAGAGATTCCGTAATCAGTTTGCCATTTTCATCATAATATTGCACCCTCTCGGCTACTGCAGAAACAGGCACTTCTGCAACGTAATAGCGTCTAATACCTAATGGTGTGCCACCTATTGGATAGCCAGGATCACCCGGTAACTGGTAAGATCCCTCTTTCGTGGGGTCAAATCCATCTTCTATTGGTTCGTTTCCTTTATTATCTGTCGGCAACAAATCATCCGGCGGTACAGGCGTTTCGCCCGGCTTTGGCGTATAGATAACAACAGGGTCACCATCAAAATCCGGGTCTGCAAAAAGCTCTGTGGCCTTTTTAAAATCCATTATCGTAAAGTAAAATTTATTGTAATCCTCATTGATACGCGTGCCACGGCCAATAATCTGTTTGAATGCTGTCATTGACTGTATTCTCTGGTCTAATACAATAAGTTTGCAGGTTTGGGCATCAACGCCTGTAGACATTAGCTTTGAGGTTGTCGCAATTACCGGATATCTTGATTCCGGGAAAATAAAGTTGTCGAGTTCAAATTTACCCTCTTCGTTATCACCGGTAATTCGCATTACATATTTGGCGTTTTCTGAAGCTAAATCTGCGTTTTCATTAACTAATGCCTGTCGCATTCTCTCTGCATGGTCAATGTTATCGCAAAAGACAATTGTTTTATCAAAGCGGTTTGTCTGTTTTAGAAATTCCGATATTTTCTTGGCAACTAACTGGGTTCTCTTTTCGAGTACCAGTGTTTTGTCCATGTCCTTCTGATTGAAGATGCGGTCTTCTATTTCATTGCCATATTTGTCAACCATGCCTTTGTCTGGTCGCCAGCCAGTAAGGTCTTTGTCGAAATCGATACGAACAACTTTATATGGTGCCAAAAAACCATCATCAATACCTTGCCGGAGTGAATAGGTGTAAATGGGCTCCCCAAAGTAAATAGAGTTTGATATGTCCTCTGTTTCTTTTGGTGTTGCGGTCATACCCACCTGCGTGGCCGATACGAAATAATCAAGAATCTTGCGCCAGTTTGAATTTTCGTCCGCGCTCCCGCGATGGCACTCATCAACAATGATTAAATCAAAGAAATCAGGCGAGAACTGTTTGTAAATATTGCTCTCTTCTTCAGTGCCGCTGACCGCTTGATAAAGAGAAAGGTATATCTCATACGATTTATTGGCTTGTCGTTTTTGAATTTTGGTCATTGCCGAGCCGAATGGCTTGAAATCGTTAGTCATTGTCTGGTCAACAAGAATATTCCGGTCAGCTAGGAAAAGAATGCGCTTCTTGGTTCGGGATTTCCAAAGCCGCCAGATTATCTGAAACGCTGTAAATGTTTTTCCGGTACCAGTTGCCATAACGAGCAATATTCGCTTTTGTCCATTTGCGATTGCTTCAATAGTTCTGTTAATCGCAATCAACTGATAGTAACGTGGCGTTTTATTGCCGCCATCACTGTAATAATCCTGCGAAACAATTGCTTCCTGTTCCTGCGAGATTCCTTTATGGGTGCACCATAATCGCCACAAGGTTTCCGGGGCTGGGAAATCATTCATTCCGATTTCACGTTCAATTTGCCCGGCATTATCAATGCTATTGTGAAATAAAAAGCCATCTCCATTAGAGCTAAAAACAAATGGAACATGAAGAAGCTCGGCATATTCCAGTGCTTGCTGCATACCGTCGCCGACAGAGTGTGTATTGTCCTTAGCTTCAATCACTGCAATGGGAATATTCGGCTTGTAAAAAAGAACGTAATCAGCGCGTTTGTTCTTTGCGCGGGTATGAAGCTGACCGCGAACAACAACTCGGCCTTTTGTGAGCGGGAATTCTTCAAGAAATTGGGTAATAGGATTCCAGCCTGCTTTTTCAATAGCAGGAGTGATAAATTTAGTGCATATGTCTCGTTCTGAAAGATCTTTTTTATTCATAATATCTTATCAAATTCATTAATGAAAGCGGAGCATTTACTGCACTTCGGAAATTGGCATTTCATCCCAAATTCTATTGTCAAGAGTTCTGCCATTTTCCTTCTTTCTGACACCACCCCATTGCTTGAAGAAGAATGGTGTCTTCGTCTTTACGCAAACATCACGAATTCCGGTTACCCAGTCCTTCTTCATAGGTCGTGCACCGGGCCCCGATTCGCCACCAACAATTACCCAGTCAATGCCGGAAAGATTGAGGCCAGCGATAGGGCCAATCAACGGTTCAATGGAAAGGAATTTTGTATGTGCGGCCACTAATCGCAAATCTTCAATTCGCGAGCGTGTCGCGGTATGTTCCACAGTAACACCCTGCCAAATATTTGGTGTCCACTTAATTTTCTTGGATAATTTAAGTAATCTTTCAGACCTCTTGGTAAGAACCTGAAAAGTGTGCCATCGTGCATGGTTCATTATAGAGAAAAGCCTCAAAATCTGCTCGTCAGTTATGTCTTCGTGGAAGGTGTCACTCATGGAGTTCACGAAAATCATACGTGATTTTTTCCATGAAAGCGGTTTTTCTAATAAATGTTCATGAAACATCGGGGTGAAGCCGAATTGATAAGCTTCTGCGCCCATCGCTTGCAAGCGTTTTGACATCCGTTCGGCATAGCAGTGCAGGCATCCGGCAGAATGCTTTGTGCAGCCGGTAATTGGATTCCAAGTTGTTTCGGTCCATTCAATGCGTGAGTTTGTTGACATGTCTTATTTTCTCCCAGTTTTCTGTATTTTTATTATCACATTATCCCTGTAGCATTTTCCATATGTTATACATGGCTGTCTGCTATCATATGAAACTTTGCCTTCTTTTTTCAATCGCAATAAGACTTCTTTTCCATGGCTTCCACGAAACCCCTTTTCAGAGCAATAATCATAGATTTCTTTATTGGTTGTCTCGTCCTTTTGCAGAACATAATCTTCGAGATCTATCGCAAATTGTTCAAGTTTAGTGCGTTTGAAACCATTGAAAATATCTCCTTGTGCGATGCCAGCAACTTCCTCAAGGTCGAAATCGGCATCACCTGTCGTCGAATTCTTTCGCCAAGCTATTTCAAGGTATTTGTCAACGGCAAGCGGATGCTTTGCGCCAAATACTAGCCCGTAATAATTCTTATCTTTCTTCAATGTGAACTGATGAAGTTTCATGTCGCAGTCATTTGGAATCATTTTCTTGTATGCTTCGACAAGCAATGAATGAACGCCATATGATTTTGCAGCTTTCAGCAGGTTTTTATCAAGGGTAGGGAGAATAATAGAAAAAGAAGGATCGTCAGCAAAACGCTTAAAATACGCGGATGAAATAAAAAAGAGAAAGTCAGTCTTGCTAAATTGGCAAAACTCCCTAAATACTGCTGGCGGAATCTGCTTTACCCCATTTTGGTCAATAAATAAAAGTGTTGGGATGGCCCCGATAATGTTTTTAACATTAGGAAATAAATCTTCAAACTTTTCATTGTAAAAGATAGGGTTAACAAAGGCACGTAAACTTAACCGGCCAACATTTTCTTCGACAAAACTGCGTAACCTTTGAAATTTATCGCTATCAAGTTCGTTTAAATGCACATTAGCTTTCAAATGGCTTTCTGCAAATAATGCACGATGTTTATTTATCGTTTCAAGGATTCTCAATGGGCTTCCAAGAACCCCTTCAATGTCGGTACCTGGGCCAGCAAAAAAATCAAAAATGGCTACTTCTCTATAGCCAGGTGATTTCGCCCATACAGGCAACCAAGCTTCGAGATATTCTTGAAATATTTCAAGTTTGGTGATTGTTGAAGAACCAAAAGCATCTTCATGAAGGTCAATAACTGGCATTGGATATCCTGCTTTCTTATTCTTCGCCCGGTTAGGATGACCGGGCATTTCTTTGGGCGCGGCCTGTCTTAAAATAGCCTTTGCATTTAAGGGCTTTAAGTTCTTTCTTCATCCGGTACCCCCCCTGAATTTTATTGTCTTTTTCCTGCGCCGCCGTCCTGGTACATTAACAAATTATAACATTCAAGTCCCGATTCATCGGGGTTCAAATTCCTATTCTCTTTATTCTTCGCGCGCGCCTATAATTCATTCTTGCCTGGTTTATTTTGCACAACGTAATCATGGGTGACATAGTACGAAATTTTGTGAGTGGCATATAATGTTCCGTTTTGGCTACGTTTGATGCCGTTTTTATGGCATGTATTGCTCCTTAAGGCTGGCCATCCGGTTTTTGGGCTAAAAGTGAGGCAAGCGGACTTCGGATTTTCGCAATTTCCTCACGACTCACATGGGTGTAAATCTGGGTGGTTTTAATGCTTGAGTGCCCAAGAAGTGTTTGAATCTTACGGATGTCGACACCCTGTTCCAATAAGTGAGTAGCAAAACTGTGTCTCAAGGAATGTATTCCTCCCAAGCATTGTCATAAATCTTTTGAACCGTCCGTGAAGGGTATGGCCGTCCTTTTTCCGAACCTTCAAATAGATACGCCAGACCCGGATTTCATAAGTGCTCTTTGGGAAAAAGCAAGTACCTATAAATCAATTCATGCGCTTGACTAAAACAATAGAAAGTTGAGAAGTCGAGGGGTTGACCTTGCTTCGCCAAAGCGCTACGCCAAGGCAAGCGAATCATTTGAGGTTCTTCACAATGCCGATGAAGTATCCCACGCATCGTTGGGGATTGTCAGGGTCCTTTTGTTTGATGATCGCGGCGGCTTTGTCGACTTTTTCCCTGCCGTATTTCTGTTCCAGGTTGATAAATTCCTCAACGGCGCGCCAGTCGCTGTCCTTGTAGACAAGCGCTGCACACGCGCGGCCGCGGCCCGTCATGTCTTTGCCAAAGCGTTTTTCCAGCTCCTGCCATGTGCCGTCGAGTTGCACGGGATCGTAAAAGGGGAGCGGCGTGTAGATGTTGGGATGCCGCGTCGAGTCCGGGTCTTTCGGTAGCTGGCTGTATTCCACGTCAAGCAGGTTGGCCCGCCGAAGCGCCACGGTCCCGGTCTGCACGAAATAGACTGAAGTACCGTGGCGCGACGCAAGCGTCAAGGCTGCCACCGACCAGCGCGGACGGATGGGCGAGAGCGCGCTGTAGCGCAGACTCAATATTTCCATGACCTTGGCCGGAAAGCCGAGCCTTCTTGGCCATTCGTACGTCCAATACGCTGCGGGGATCGCAACAGTCGCTGACCCTGGCATTGCATTGAGCCCGACCTCTGCGTTCTTGCCGAAATGGAATGTGACCCGCACCAGACCGTATGTCTTTTCGAGCTTGTCAAGAGTCTTGTTGATCTGGCGGCGGTAATCGTCGGGCTGCATGGAGTCGATTCCCAGACCCCTTGCAATCCCGGCATAGTCCAGGTCCACTGGCTTTTCCGGCGAAGCGTGCGCTTCGCTGCACAGCAGAAGGTATGCGTCAAAAGCCCGCTCGTCGCTCTTGGTAATCATCCGGCCCAGAAGCATGGTATCGGTCAAGAACGCGTCCGGAACAAGCGCTGCCGTGGAATCGCAGGCCGCCAGGCGCTTCCTGGGTACCTTGCCAAGCTCGGCAAGCAGTGAAAGCGCGACGTCCCTGCTCCGCACGAGTAAAGATGCTTCGATGTTGTTTTTCAGCGCCGCCTCGCTCAAGTTGGCTGAGCCTACGATAACGATCTGGCTGTCCAACACCATGGCCTTGGCGTGCAGGGTTGAGGCTGCGTCGTTGAAAAACACGTCAACGCCAAGAGCCCGAAGGTATTCGTAGGCTGCGCGGTTGTCCTCCTGCATGGCCTCAACCGGATCGCCGTTCAGATAAGCGCCGTTGTCAAGAACGACCTCCACGCGAACCCCGCGCTTTTCTGCAGCGCCAAGCGCGTCGGCGATATGCAAGGTTTGCGATGAACGCTGGTTTGGATACAGGGCAAACAGGTAGTAGTAGGCGGTTATTGACCGCTGCGCTGTGTTGATCTGTGCGATCAGGGTGGCGCAGAAGTCACGCGCAGGAATATATGCCGCCTCGCCCGCGAAAGCGGGGATGACAAAGCAAAAAAGCGCAACGCAGAGTACTCCTACGAGTACGCCACCCCGTCGGGTGCTTCGAGGCGTCGCCAAGGGTCGCAGCTTGTGCATGTTTAGAGATCCCGCGCGAATTCCTCATCCAGGCGTTCGTGCCCCATGGATTGACAAAAATAAAATAGGGGTTTGGCCGGCCATGGGCAAGGAAAAATAGGGGAAACAGGATTTGTTTTCCTTTTTGTGACCGGCGTCACAGCCGACAGAAAGAAAGGATCTTATCTTTGTCGTGTGAATGTCCGGAAATGCAAGGGAACAAACAGCTTTTTTCGTGGCAAAAATCAGGGTAGTTATGGTATAATCAGTGAAATCGGGTCCTTTTTCATCTTGACACGAGCGTATCTGAAGAGCTATTTTCGTGTCGCCTTTTTGTCAAATTCAAGCCATTAACCCCATGCTTCGCATGGGATAAGTTTGCTTTATATATTATCTACGCAAAAAGCGTAGATAATCCACCAGATATAGGTACTAAAGGGGAAAAGCCTTGAACAAAAGTCTTGGGTTGTTATTGCTCTGCATGTTCCTTCCGCTGTTTGCCCAGGGAAAAAAGCTGAACATTGCGGTATCTGACCTTGCCGGCCAGGGCATAGAGCAGTCGTCGACCGCCATAATCTCGGACCGGCTGCGAACCGAACTGTTCAAGCAGGGTGGTTTTACCGTGCTCGAGCGCAATGCCATGCAGGACATCTTGAAGGAACAGGGGTTTCAGCAGAGCGGCTGCACCTCGGACGCATGTGCGGTTGAGATCGGACAATTGCTCGGTGTGTCATACATTGTGGTGGGAACCGTTGGCAAACTCGGACATCTTTTCACCATCGATGTGCGGATGATCGAAGTTTCAACAGGAAAGATTTCCTATTCCGAAAATGTCGACTGCGATTGTCCTATTGAAAAGGTTCTGACGAGCTCAGTGGTCGCCATTGCCAGGAAAATATCCGAGAACATGCGGGCCCAGACAGCGGCGGCACCCTCGAATGTCAAGCTTTTGAATGGCGAACAGGCACAGCCCTCGGCAGAAATGGCCGGCAATGACACGACTTCCTCGGGTGCAAAGAAATCCGTTGCGACGTCGACATCCGCAAAGCCCAAAAAGAGCCCCGTTCTCACAATCACGCTTGGCGTCGTGACACTTGCTGCGGCGGGCGCCGGATTTGCACTTGACAATATGCTCAAGGCCAGAGTAAACGACAATGCCAAGCTGCAGGCCGATTACAAAGCCCAGCCAGGCAATTCGCAGTACATGGATTATGCTATCCAGATATCCAATAACAACAAAAGCGCAAACACGTACCAGAATCTGCGGAACGCCAGCTACATACTATCCGGGCTGGGTCTGGCGGGATTTGCGGTATCGTTTTTCTTTTAACGTGTCTTTTAGTACCTATATCTGAATTATCTACGCGTCCCGCGTAGATAATATATAAAATAAACTTATCCCATAGCGAAGCATGGGGTTAGTAAAAAGAAATGGACCCTATGACCAGAATTTGCAAAATCCTGTTGAAAGCCCTGACGTTCGCCTTGCTTGCATTTCTTACCTGCACCAAACTTCCGAGCAACATGGACAAATTGGAGCACAACATTGGCGCGACGATGCTTTTCGTCCCGCCGGACGGAAGCACGGACAATGTCCTGAGGCCGAAACTTGAATGGTTGTCGGTGGCCGGCGCGACCCGGTACGATGTCCAAGTGTCGACCGAAAGCGATTTTTCCTCGGTTGCATTTGAAGACACCGCGGTAACGGATACCTTTGCGTTTGCGGATAGTTTGAAGTACAAAACCATGTACTATTGGCGCGTGCAAGTGCATGACGCGATAACATTCAGCGAGTGGACGCCGCACCGGATATTCACGACGATCATCGAGCCGATGATGCCGGTCGCCGGGCTTCCCAATGACACCGCGAAAAGCCTTCCGACCTCACTGACGTTGACATGGAGCACTGCGAGCGGGGCCGCATCGTATTGCGTTCAGATCGCGTCCGACACAGGGTTCAAAACAATCGTGATGGCTGATTCGACGCATGCGGACACGTCAAAGCTTTTGTCCGGCCTTTCCAACAGCAGTACGTATTATTGGCGCGTCAGATCGCAAAATCCCGGCGGCACGAGCGCATGGACCGCGATACGAAGCTTTACTACGATTATCGCGGCGCCCAAGACCCCCCTTCTGGACCTGCCCGCAAACGGCGCGATGCGCCAGCCGCTTTCGCTGACACTTTTCTGGAACAAGGTGTCTGATGCGTCGAGTTACTCCGTGCAAGTCGCTTCGGATGTCGCGTTCGCAAATATCTTCTTCAAGGATTCCATGGTTGCCGACACCTCGAGGACAGTATCCGGTCTTGTCAATGGCGTGCTCTATTATTGGCGTGTGAAGTCGATGAACGACGGCGGGGTAAGCGCGTGGTCCAACTTCAGCGGATTCATGACGGATTCTGCGATGCCGCAACGTCCCGTCCTGGTCGCGCCGGCTGATGGGGCAATGGACCAGAGATTCCCGCTGAAATTGAGCTGGAACAGGGCAGTCGGCGCAGGTGCATATCATGTGCAGATGGCAATCGACAGCGGGTTTTCTTCTCTTAACGTGTCTGACTCGACGCTGACCGATACGAGCTATTCGCCCGGTGGTCTGGCAAACGACACGAAATATTACTGGCGCGTTCGTGCGAAAAATCCTATTGGCGTCAGCGCATGGTCGTTGGCACGAAGTCTTACGACGTTTGCGACCACGCTCAAGACGCCGGTCTTGAAGTCACCGGCAGATGCGTCAACCGGTCAGCCCGTGGCGCCCAGCCTGGTCTGGCAACGTGTGAGCGGCATAAAGAATTATCACATTCAGGTGTCATTGACAAGCGACTTTTCCTCGATAGTTCAGGATTCGGTGGTGATCGACACCGTTGCGCAGCCAAAAGCGCTGACCAACAATACGACCTATTACTGGCATGTTCGGGCGGAAAATGCTCCTGACCTCAGCAATTGGTCGAGTCCCTGGCGCTTCACGACCATCCTGGCTCCGCCTGCGGTTCCGGCGCTTGTGTCTCCGGCGGACGGCGTCACCGCGCAACAGGTGTCTCTCTCATTGACCTGGAAGAAGTCAGCGGACGCAACGAGCTATCGTCTCCAGGTGTCGTCCGATTCCAACTTTTCGAAAAACATTGCCGTTGATTCCGTCCTCAGCGATTCCACGCTTTTCGTCGGTGGCCTGTCCAACAGTACGACATACTATTGGCGGGTAAATGCCGGCAATGCGATCGGCAGCAACGGGTGGTCGGGCCGCAGAAGTTTTACCACGTTCACGCCCACGCTTGCGACCCCGACGCTGACCGCGCCGCAAAACGGGGCGGCTGACGTCAACACCGCGCCCACGGTTTCCTGGTCAACGGTTGCCTACGCCACCACGTATGAAGTGCAGGTTTCCACCGCACGGGACTTCACGACAGTATTCATCGATGACGCCACGCTGACCACCGGTTCCAAACAACTGAGCGGCCTCGCAAACAGCACAACGTATTACTGGAAGGTTATGGCCAGGAATTTGAGCGGGGCCATAGGCAGTTGGTCCGACCCTTGGAGCTTTACCACTATTATTACAACACCCGGAACGCCCGCCCTGGTTTTGCCGGCCGATAACGCGGTGAATCAGCCGGTGTCCCTGGGCCTGACATGGAACAAAACGACGGGAGCTTCATCATATTTGGTCCAGGTCGCGACCGACACAGGGTTCACAACATCCAAAGACACCTCACTTACCGATACGCTGGAAAACGTGAGCGGCCTCCTTAACAGCACCAAATACTATTGGAGGGTAAAGGGAAAAAACGCCAGCGGCTACGGCAGCCCGTCCGCGTATCGTACATTTGCAACGATCATAGCGTCACCGGCGACGCCGGTCCCATCCTCGCCTGCAGACAGCGCGCTCAACGTTGATCTGAACCCGCAGATTTCATGGAACGCGGTTACCGGAGCGGCTTCGTATCACCTTCAGGTTGCGACGTCTCAGGATTTTTCAACCGGCCTGATTGTCGACGATTCGACATACACGCAAACGTCAAAGATCATTGGTCCAGTCACGCTTAACACATCATATTTCTGGCGCGTGCAGGCGAAAAATGCTGGCGGCACAAGCATCTGGTCTTCACGAAGGCGGTTTACGACCATGCCGCCGCCGCCGATTCCGCCCACCCTTGTCTCGCCTGTCGATGCGGCCGCTGGCCAGCCGGACTCCCTCACGCTGACCTGGAATAAGACCGCGGGCGCAACGGTCTATTATGTGGCGGTTGCCACTGACACCGGGTTTTCAACGATTGTCAAGACCGATTCCACCGTGTCGTTGACTGATACGACGATGGTCGTCAAAGGGCTAGCCAGCGCCACCGCGTATCACTGGCGGGTACAGGCGAAGAATGGGGGCGGGACGAGCAATTGGTCCGGCCAAAGAAGCTTTGCCACGACCAGGCAATTTTCGATCACTATTGACGCGCTGTACGGAAGTGTAACAAAGTCGCCAAGCCTGCCGTGGTACGACTCCGGATCGGTCGTAACCCTGACCGCGGTACCCTCGGCCGGGCATCATTTCACGGGCTGGAGCCAGGACTTGACAGGAACGACAAATCCTATAGATATCATGATCAATACCGCAAAGCTCGTCACGGCAAGCTTCGCTACCGATACACCGGCAGCACCGGTCCAGACCACGCCGACCAGCAATCAAACGGGCGTCCTGGTCCCCGTGCAACTGCGATGGACTTCGGTAGCCGGCGTCAATTCCTACCGGGTCATGGTCTCGACGAATCCGTTGTTCAGCCCGTATGACGTCGACACGTACGTTACTTCAACATCGTACACCGTGTCAACGGCGCTTGCGAACGATACCAGATATTATTGGCGCGTGAATTCGACGGGCACGGGCGTGGCCAGCCCCTGGGTTGTCGACAGCTTCACGACCGCACTGGATGCTCCGGTGCTGAGTTCGCCGGCCAACAATGCAACTGGGATTTCAAAATCCAATCTTTCCGCAACCTGGAGTACCGTGACGTATGCGGCGTCGTACGATATCGTTGTGTCCACGGACGCAGGATTTGTTTCCCTTGTCATGAATTCGTCCTCAAATGTCACGAACAAATCGTTGGGCATCCTTGCGTCGAACACCTTGTATTACTGGAAAGTCAGGGCGAGGAACGCAGACGGCGCTGGCGCATGGTCGACGCCTTTCTCGTTCACGACCCTGCCGCTCCCGGACGCTCCGTCGCTTGTATCGCCAACTGACAATGCAACCGGAGAGGACCCGGCCATGACCATTTCCTGGTCCCCGGTGGCGGGAGTGGCCGGGTACCGCGCGCAGGTATCGACGGTATCGGACTTTTCCACGCTTGTAAAGGACTCGGCTCTGACGCAGCAATCGATGCAACTGACCGGACTTTTCATCAGAACGCAATATTACTGGCGCGTACAATCGGTGAGCGTTGACACCGCCGGCCCTTGGTCCGGCGCGTGGGCTTTTGGGACAAAATCCCTTTCCTGGAGCGGTGTCAATTCCGGACTGACAAATACGAATGTGGTGGCCGTTCTGGCCAATGGGGGCAGTATTTTCGCGGCAACGAACACCAGTATTTTCGTTTCCGCCAATAACGGCACAAACTGGTCCGTTGTCGATTCCAGCCCCGCGTGGAGCACGTCATTTGCCACGCTCGGCGGCAACTTGTTCGCCGGGACTAGTTCGAGCGGCATGTACCGATCCACGGACAACGGCGTCATATGGAGGCCGGTCAATTCAGGCCTCACCAATTCCAACGTCCACACAATCCTCGTGAGCGGCAACAATATTTTTGCAGGCACGGCCGGCGGCGTATTCCTGTCCGCGGACAACGGGGCAAGCTGGACATCGGTCAGTACCGGCCTCGCCACCTTGGAGGTGTATGCCCTTGCGATAAGCGGCAGCACCCTCTTTGCGGGCACGTGGGGCGGTGGCATTTTTGTTTCAAGCAATAACGGCGCAAGCTGGACAGCCGCCAACTCCGGTCTCGCTAATCTCACGGTTGATGCTTTTGGGGTATACGGCGGCACGGTTTATGCAGGGACCAATGGGGCAGGCGTTTTCAAATCATCGGACAACGGTGCAAGCTGGACCCAGGTGAGCGGCGTTTACTCAACAGCCTATGTCAGGTCTTTCTTGGTAAGCGGCAACAGGATTTTTGTGGGTACGTCTGACGGTAACCTTTTCCTGACGGAAAATAACGGCGTGAATTGGGTCTCGGTCAGTGACGGCCTTGTCTCATCAGCAGTCTTTTCTCTTGTGGTGAGCGGGAGTAACATTTTTGCCGGGATTGATGTCGGCGGAGTTTTTATTTCGCCGTTGCCGTAGCCGGAAAAGGGGTTTCTCACCCAAGGACGATCAGCCGTATCGAATCAAGCCGCGGCGTTGCGCCTGAGATCGCCGTGTCGAGCCTCTGGATCTCCGAGCGCAGCGCGGCGATGTCTTCCTGCCGGACAGTGGGGTTCACTTTCGAAAGCGCGGCCGACCTGTCTGCTTCTGCCCCGACGACCCGAAGCATTTCCGACCGTGCAATCCCGATAATTTTAATGGCGGCGCCCTGCGCACATTTGGCTGCCGCAACCTGCATTGCGGGCAAGAGCGTCGACTGCAGGTCATCGTCTTCAAGAACCGGCATCTCAGTTGTTTCCGAAAGAGAATGCTCAAAATCCTTGTCCGCAAAGAGGTCCGATCTATCCTTGAGCGCAGTATCGACCATGACCCTGAGGGGCGTCGGGGAGAGAAACCGGTCGACATACAGGTCCGGCGGCGCAATACATTCCAGAACAAAATGAGCCTCCAGAAACAGGCCTCTCTGCGCAGGGGACCTCCGGCTGCGGCAATGTGCCAGGCAGCAATTTCCTTTTTCCGCCCCGAGAAACATGTCGAGACCGCTGCTCACGGCAGGGTGGTCTGCGGTCATGAACTCAATGTCTTCGCGGACAAGGGCATATGCCCGGTCGAACGTGACCAGCGGACGTGACGTGCGCAGCGCGGGGAACGATTCGTCAAGCGGCGACTCGGACCATAACTTGTACGTCCGTTTTCCCAGCGGTTCCGAGAACACCCCGTGGAACCGGAACAAATCGATCATGAATTGCTCGAGGGTGACATCGAGGTCCGATTCCCGGATCTGGCGGACGATGTCCGCTGCCGTGCGAGCATTGAACGAGTGCTGTTCCAGGAGCCGGTCGCGTCCGGCCTCAAGCCGCCGGGATACCTTTTTTGTCAAGGTTTTCGCGCTTCGAATAAGACCGTCGAGATCCTGCCGCCACGTCTGGTCGTCCGGCGATGCGCGCTGCGCGCAGGAAACCACGACGTTGTCCATGGTTTCGTACACCTCCTGCGCAGCGGGAACCGTGGCATCAAAGATGCCGATTCCCTCGTGAAAAAATCTGCAGAGCACTTCGGTTGGAGAATCGGAAATAAAGGGAACATGAATGATCACGGCCTGGGTTTGCCCGATGCGATCCAGCCTGCCGATGCGTTGTTCGATGAGTTCGCAATCATGTGGAACATCCCACATGAAAAGACGATGACAAAACTGAAAATTTCTTCCTTCGCTGCCGATCTCGGAACAGATCAATATCCTCGCGCCTTCATCCTCGCCGAACCACGCGGCATTGCGGTCGCGCTGGATAAGCGAGAGATCTTCGTGAAACAGGCCGATGTTCACCTTCAGGTGCCGATTGATCGCCCGTTCGATGGATCGTGCCGTTTCTTTGTGCATGCAAATCAGAAGGATCTTCTCGTTTTCGAATTTCTTGAGGATATCGATTAAGCAAGCGAAGCGCGGATCATCGGACACGGGTTCTATGACATCGCCGCCCGTGTTGAACACTTCGCTGCGGATGTTTTCGATGCATTTCCGTGAAGCCTTGAGCGGAATGATTTCGACGATCCGCTTGGGAAATCCGCCTACCACGGCCCTCGTATTGCGGAACATTGCCCTGCCGATGCCGAAGCGGTCGAGCAGCTCGGCGATGATCGGTTGCCGCGTCGATGAGGCGGCCGAAGGTTGCAATCCGGCAATCCGTTCCATCAGCGACGCCCCGTTGGCGCCGAGAAGGTCCGCCATCGATTCCTTTTCGGAAATGTCAAGATCAAGGCCGTCGAGAAGCTTGCTGGTCACCGACGCGACGATCCGGTGCGAGCGAGATTCGCGGACAAAGGAGTCGAAATCACCGTACCGGGAAGGGTCGAGAAGGCGCAGGCGGGCAAAATGGCTTTGCTCGCCGTGCTGTTGCGGGGTTGCGGTCAAAAGCAGGACGTCCCTGCTTCGTGCGGCAAGATCCTTGACAAGATCGAATGAACGGGTAAACTCCTCGAGGTGATGCGCCTCGTCGACGATGAGCACGTCCCACCCCGCTTCGACAACGCAGCGCGCGGCGGATTCGTCCGAGGAGAGGAACCCGAGGTCGCAGAGAACGAGTTGGTCGTCCAGGAAAGGGTTTTTGCCGCCCGCGCCGGCGCTGCCGAAATACTCTCCGTCGATAATCCTGAAGAGCAGGTTGAATTTTCGCAGCAGTTCCACGAACCAGACATGCACGATTGACTGCGGCACGCACACCAGTGCCCTCCCGGCCCTGCCGCAGGTGAGGAGCCGGTGGAGAATGAGGCAAGCTTCAATGGTCTTGCCCAGCCCGACTTCGTCCGCCAGAAGTATTCGTCTCACCTGGCGCGAGACGGATTCGCTTGCGATATACAGTTGATGGGGAATGAGTTCGATCCTGGGGCCGCAGAAACCACGTACAACGGATTTGTGAAGTCGGTTGCGCAAGTCAAGGGCCCGGACGCGGAGCCTGAAATCGTTGATCGTGTCCGTGTGCCCGGCCAGCAGCCTGTCAAGCGGAGCCGTGAAACGAATGGATGGGCTCAGGTCTGACTCGGAAATGATTTTGTAGGCCGACCGATAAAGAAGGAGGCCCTTGTTTTCTTCTATCGCTTCAACCGTTATTGCCGTGCCGTCGCGGGTGCGGATTGGATCACCCTTCCTGAACCTGATCCTGCGAAGAGGCGGAGAGGAAAGCGAATACTCCCGAATACATGCCCCATCCTGGAACGAGATGGTCACCCGCTTGGCGCCACTCTGCGTTACCGATCCGATCCCAAGCTCGGGCTCCATGTCGCTTGCCCAGCGCTGACCGATCACAAATGGTTCGGCGTCGTCGGTCCTGTTGCGCGCGGTCTGGTACCCTTTTGCCCATACCTCAGGCGGTTTTTCGTATTCAGGATCTTCGAGAGATGAGCTGCCTTTTTTTCTGCTCATAGGAATTATCCGCTCCGCAAAATGCCTCCGACACTGTCGGCGGTGCGCCTAGCCCGGAGGCCACGCAAGGTGTCGCCCGGCAAGGATGTGGGCATGAAGATGCGGCACCGCCTGACCCGCTTGCTCGCCGGAATTGATAACAAGCCGGTAACCGTTGGCGCCAAGGTCAAATTGCTTCACGATTGTGCTGACGCTGGTGAAAAGATCTTTCACCAGTCCCATTTTCTCAAGAGGAATTTCCTGGATCGTGGCGAAATGTTCCTTGGGTATTGCGAGCAGATGGGTCGGCGCTTTGGGGTTGATGTCTTTGAAAACGAACGTTTTTTCGTCCTCATAGACTTTGGAGCATGGGATCTGGCCTGCAATGATTTTGCAGAAAATGCAATCCTGCATAGCGGCTTTCTCCTTTCTTGAATCCTTCAATTGAAATCCGACTTTAAATATAATCTTCCCTGTTCAGGACATCCGGCTTTTCCCACTCGGCACTATATAGTATTTTCATTCAATCTTATGCAACACCCGGAAAAAAACAAAGGCACTGAAAAAGAAAAAATCAAGCTTTTGGCGCAGAACAAGAAGGCATTTCATGATTTCGAGGTGCTTGAAAGGTTCGAGGCCGGGGTTGCTTTGCTCGGGGCAGAGGTGAAATCCGTGCGACAAGGCGGGATTTCGATCGTTGACAGCTATGCGACATGTGACGACAACGCCGAGATGTTCGTACATCACATGCACATCAGCCCCTACCAAATAGGCGGGTTTGCCGTTGCGGAGCCGTACCGGAAACGCAAACTGCTGATGCACAAGAGCCAGCTCATCAGGATCAGCAACGAGGTAGCAAGAAAACATCTTACGATAATACCGCTTAAGGTATATTTTGATAAACAGTGGGTAAAAATGGAAATCGGCCTGTGCCGCGGGATGAAAAAGTTTGACAAACGGGACAAAATAGCTTCCGAGGAAACCAAACGCAGGCTCGCACAGGTGATGAGGCTGCGCGGCAAACGATGAGCACACGCATCGGCCTGAAAGTGTCTTTTCTTGCGGCTATCTCTGCCGTGCTGTTCCTGAATATCCAGGTAGCGGGCGAGCCCCGGGTCGTGGTGTCGGGCGATACGGCCGCGCACGCCGATGGACATCGCCTTGAGACACAGAGGTCCCAAGGCAGGGTAGCGATATCCCTGACAAGTCTGTGCGAAGCCCTGGGTTTTGCCTGGAAATGGGATCTGGCCGGCGAAAGATTGACATGCACGAAAAAGAACCGGCGCATCGAATTCGTCCAGGGCATGCCGTTCTACCTGGTGAATGATACGCTGCTTCAGTTGCCGGAGAGCCCGGAACGATCGGGCGGTCTGCTGTATCTATCGGTGGGTAGTTGCGCTGAGGCGTTTTCCCGCGTTACGCCAGATTCCATTCATTGGCAGGCGGAAGATTCGTCGCTTGTCGTGGCGCCTAGGGTAACCCCGGCTGCCGTGAGTGCGGTAGCCGTCGCAAAACCCGCTGTCGCGGAAACCTCTGCGGTTCGTCCGCCGCCGCAGGCGCCGAAGGTATCGAAAGCTCATGCTGCTGACACCGTGAAAAGGGCCGCAACGCCGCAGGAGGCGATAAAGACAATCGTCATCGATCCCGGACACGGTGGCATCGACCCGGGCGCGATCGGGCCGGGCGGGATCCAGGAAAAGGACATCGTTCTTGACATCGGACTCCTGGTGAGGGACGAGATCAAGAAGGATCCGAAGCTTACGGTGTACATGACGCGCGAGAAAGACGTATTCATTCCGCTGCAGGACCGGACACGGTTCGCGAACTCGAAAAAGGCCGATCTGTTCGTCAGCATCCATGCCAACAGCATCGAAGGAAACGCGAAGAAGAAAGACAACACGAAAGGCTTCAAAGTCTATTTCCTGTCGCAGGCGAAGAACGAGGACGACAAACTCGTTGCTATGCGCGAAAATGCGGTCATCAAGCTTGAGGACAGAACGAGCCGCTACGACAATCTGCAGGACATTTTGATTGACATGGCGGGAAATGAGTATCTGAGGGAAAGCCAGGATTTCTCGATCATGATATCCGAGACGTTTCATTCGTACCTGCGCCAGATCCCGCGGCTCCAGCTTGGCGTGGGGCAGGCAAATTTCTGGGTTCTGAATGGCGCGTACATGCCCTCAGTGCTCATCGAAGTAGGATTCATTTCCAACCTCAAGGAAGAGGAGTCGCTGAAGGACCCGGCGGTGAGAAAATCGATTGCGACCGGGATTTACGACGCGATCAGAAGTTTCAAGAAAAAATACGAGGCCGACCTGTAACGGCCTTTCGCCCGAATATATCGCACAATCGAAATAAAACTTCAGCACTTACAAGGAGGAATTATGTCCGGTCATTCCAAGTGGGCCAAGATCAAGAGGTCCAAAGGAAACGCAGACGCTGCACGAGGAAAAGTCTTCAGCCGTCTGATCCGTGAAATTACGATCGCCGCGCGCATGGGCGGGGGAGACAAAGAAGGAAACCCGCGGTTGCGTTCCGCAATTGCCTCTGCGCGTGCGGCCAACATGCCGAGCAAAAACGTGGATAACGCGATTGCAAAGGGCACCGGCACGCTTGAGGGCGCGACGTATGAGGAATTCCTCCTTGAGGGATATGCGCCGGGTGGCGTGGCGGTTCTTGTCGAATGCATGTCCGACAACCGTAATCGCACCGTTTCCGAAGTCCGGCATGCCATGACCAAGGGCGGCGGAAACATGGCGGCGGCCAATTCGGTCGCGTGGATGTTCAAGGCAAAGGGCGTTATCGTGATCGCCAAAACCGCCATGGACGAGGATTCACTCATGGAAGTGGTCCTCAATGCGGGCGCCGACGACATGTCGTCGGACGACGAGGAGTACGAAGTGTCAACCGCGCTCGAAGCGTTCGAAAACGTGCGTGCCGCGTTGGAAAAGGCCGGTATTACGCCGGTGAGCGCGGAACTGACCAAGGTGCCGGAAAACTTTGTCAAGCTCGAAGGCGAGGCCGCGTTTAAGGTGCTCAGGCTCATGGACGAACTCGACGAACTCGACGATGCGCAGCACGTGTACAGCAACCTTGACGTCAGCGACGAAGACGTGGAAAAATACGCAAAGTAGTACCGTATGATCATATTCGGCATCGATCCCGGCACCTCGGTCACCGGGTTCGGCGTGATTCGGGTGAACGGCAATGCAATTTCATGGGTGGACTGCGGCGTCATCCGTGCGGGCGCCGGGCTGCCCATGCCCGAAAAGCTCGTCTGCATGTACGAGGGACTTCTTGACAAGATGCGAACACACAAGCCGCAACGGGTGTGCGTCGAGGAGGCGTTCTTCGCCAAGAATGTGCACACCACGCTCATGCTCGGCCAGGCGCGCGGTGTCGCGCTTCTTGCCGGCGTCCAGTCGGGCGCCCAGGTGGCCGAATATTCGCCGCGGGAAATAAAGAAATCGGTTGTCGGAAATGGCAATGCGGAAAAAGACCAGGTGGAATACATGATCAAGGCCATGCTGTGCCTTTCCGGTTCATCGTACCCTGCCGACGCATACGACGCGCTTGCTGCCGCTGTGTGCGATTTCAGGCATTGCGCCTTTTCACGAATTCTCGCCTCTACGGGATCATAACCATGTTTGAATACATTCGCGGCATTCTTGCTCATAAGACTCCTTCGGAGGCGGTTGTCGAGGCCGGGGGAGTCGGATACGCACTTGTCATTCCGCTTTCGACCTATGAAAAACTGCCGCTGCCCGGCACGGAAGTGCGGCTCCTGTGTCATCACTATGTGCGGGAAGACACACAGCGGCTGTATGGCTTTCTCTCGTCGGTCGAGCGCGATATTTTTCGCCAGCTCATCAATATCAGCAACATCGGGCCCAAGACTGCAATCGGCATCCTGTCCGGCATAACGCCAGGAGACCTTGTCGCCTGTGTCAATAAGGGAGACTCTTCACGGCTTCGCAAGGTGCCGGGCGTCGGCGACAAGACAGCACAACGGCTCATCGTGGAACTCAAGGGCAAGCTCGCGTCCGTTTCCGCTCCCGCGGACGCGGAGGATGGCGGCGCTGCCGCCGGGACCGCCAAAGATACGGAAGACAGGTCACAGGCCTACGCGGCCATGCTGTCTCTCGGATATTCCGAAAAGCAGGTCCAGACAGCGTTTTCGCGCGTGGAAAGCGTGATCGGCGCGGAAGCACCGGTCGAGGAATGGATCAAGAAAGCGTTGCAGGTGATTTGATATGCTTGCAAACGAGAATAGCGAAAAGGATCGCATCGTCAGCGGCGCGCAGCGTGACGACGACGAATCGGGCGATGTGCCGCTCCGGCCCCAGCATTTTTCCGATTTCATAGGTCAGGAAAAGGAAAAAGCGAACCTTGCGCTGTTTCTCGAGGCGGCAAAGAAGCGCGGCGAAGCGCTTGATCACATTCTCTTCACCGGACCTCCCGGTCTCGGCAAAACAACGTTGAGTCGCATCCTTGCAAACGAGCTGGACGTAAAAATGCAGACCACGTCGGGTCCGGTGCTGGAACGGCCGCGCGACCTTGCGGGGAACCTGACGAGCCTGGAAGAACGGGACATCCTGTTCATTGACGAAATACACAGGCTCTCCCGCGTCGTCGAGGAATATTTGTATCCCGCCATGGAAGATTTCGTCTTCGACATCATGCTCGGCGAAGGCCCGTCCGCACAGTCGGTGCGGCTCAATCTCAAGCACTTTACGCTCATCGGCGCAACCACGCGCCAGGGCATGTTAACCTCTCCCATGCTCGGCCGATTCGGGTATGTGTGCCATCTCGGCTACTACGGTGCGCGTGAGCTGAAGCAGATAGCGCTACGGTCGGCGGGGATCATGGGCATAGCGTGCGAGGATAGCGCGGCGCTTGAACTCGGCCGGAGGGCGCGTGGTACCCCCCGAATCGTGAACAGGCTGCTCCGACGCTGCCGCGATGTTGCGGAAGTAAAGGGCGCGGGCCGGATCACCGTGGATGTCGTGAACACGACGTTGTCCATGCTTGGCATCGATGCCGACGGCCTCGATGAAATCGACAGGAAGATATTACTGTCGATTATCGAACATTACAACGGCGGCCCGGTCGGCATCAATACGGTCGCCGTGGTGGTCGGAGAAGAGCCGGACACGATCGAGGAAGTGTATGAGCCGTTCCTGATCCAAAGCGGATTCTTGAAACGAACGCCGAGGGGGAGGGAAGTCACTGCAAAAGTTTACAAATATTTCAACCTTGATCCCAGAAAATACAAATCCCAGCAGGCGAGTCTGTTTCCGGAAGGAGAGTGATTGTGAACTGGATTGAAGTCGGCAGGTTTCTGATAATCGCGGGTACCATCATTGTTGTTGTGGGTGTGGTCTTTTTGCTGGCGGACAAACTGCCGATCGGCAGGCTGCCGGGTGACCTGAGAATTGGCAACGACAGAGTTCGGATTTATGTTCCCATCGCCACCTGCATTTTGCTGAGTGTAATCGTCACGCTCATTGTCAATTTTTTCTCGAAAAAGTGATCCTGTGGCACTGAAGAGGCTCTCCATCGCCATTACCGGACGCGTGCAGGGCGTGGGGTTCCGCTATTTTGCCGAGGACGCTGCAAACGTTCTTGGACTTTCCGGATGGGTAAGAAACAATCCTGACAGGACTGTTGAGTGTGAAGCGCAAGGCGAAGAAGACATTCTGGAGGAATTCTGCAGTCAACTCCGTAAAGGACCGCCGCTTTCCCGCGTTAGTGACCTTCTCATTGCCGAAGTTCCTGTAGCAAACGCCACGAGTGGCGGATTCGAAATAAACTTCTAGCGCCAGTACCTGACGATTTCTTCCAAAGTGATTTCCCGCAATGAAAAGAATTATCAGACGTTGATTTAGATGAATTACATAATTCACTGTTTCCCATTCTTCTCACGACGTATTTTAATAAATTCTAAATATTCGCTTCCGCCCCAGTAGCTCAGTTGGATAGAGCACAGGTTTCCTAAACCTGGGGTCACAGGTTCAACTCCTGTCTGGGGTACCACTAGTGAAGCCTTGGGGATTGCAAAGTTCCCAAGGCTTTTCACCAGCCTCCTACACTCCTCAATTCAATGAGGCCAGCCTAATCCTACAGGTCGTTTTCTTGCATTTGCCAGGTTTACCCAAAAACATGACAAGTGGTCTGAGAACCTATTTTCAATCAATAGGATGGGCCACATCTTTTTGTCCGTGCCGAAAGCAGTTTACCCAAACTTCAGCTCACCATGGGAACATAAAGCCGCTATACTGTTATTCAAAACAACTGCATCCAGCCTCCGAGAATCAATTCGCAGGAATACCTTGTTAATAAACAAGTTATGTATTTTTCAAAAGACGGATCAGGTTATGGTATTGCTTTAACTAAGACGAAGCTTCTTCGGCATTTTTTGATTATGATTATATGAACCAGAGTGTTCAGGTTTAGTGCACTGCAACAATCAGAATGAACGAAGATGTATATATGACTTGTTTACCGGAATTGTGCTAAATGTTCTTTTTTTTGTTTGAGCAGAAACTTAGTTTTATAGAGCAACCGTTCGGAATTCTATCGTATGAGGTTTGTCTTGACATAGAAATTCAAATAACAATTATCACATGACTTTCAGCCGTAGGAGGCACTATGATTAGTGTGACTTCGCAGAAGATCAAGATTTTTTCTGTAGGTTTGCTTGTTGCCGTGAGGATGTTTTCGATCTCCCTCGCAAACCCGCAGGCTTCACCATTTAAGGTCCTGGCCTTTTACACGCCGTATGCTCAGATGGGCGATGCCGCACATGCCGCATATGCTCTGGAAGCAAATACGTGGTTTCCCATGGTCGCATCAGCAAACGGATTTACTTACGAAACTTCGACAAATTTCGGTGATCTGAATGCCACAAAGCTTGCCGAATACAAGGTCATCATGTTTCTGGACAACTATCCAGGCGACGCATCTCAACGGTCTGCCTTCCAGACGTATGTGACCAACGGCGGTGGATTCATTGGGTGCCACGTGAGCGCTTTCAACCAAAATCCTTCTGCTTGGGATTGGTATTTTAATCAATTCCTTGCCATGGGATCGTATAAAAACAACACATGGGCTCCTACAACCGCTATTCTGACGGTCGAAGATACAAGCTTTGGCATTACAAAAGGGTTCCCCAAAGTATTTACCGGGCCGGTCAATGAATGGTATGCGTGGATGAACGACTTGCGGCAAAACTCTAATATCAAGGTGCTGTGTTCCATTAATGCCGCCAGCTACCCGCTCGGCACGGGCACAGGTTCCGGCGGTGCAAGTGAAATCTGGCAAAACAACGGGGAATATCGTCCGATAATATGGACCAATAAGAATTACAGGATGATGTATACCAACATCGGCCATGATGATGTGAATTATTCAACCAGAGTTGGTTTGACAAAGACGTTTTCCGACACACAGTACGTCAGACTTATGCTCAACGCCATCAAGTATTGTGCGGGATTAACCACGAGCATCGAGGGCGGCGAATCGGTCGTCAAGCAGTCGAACATGCAGGCATCGGACATGTCCTTGACGTACGATTCAAAGTTTGTCACTATCAGCCTGACCAACGGCGGGCGTTTTTCAACGACATTGACAGATCTCAAGGGCAGAGTCCTTGGTTCGGCAATAGAATCTTCCGGCGTTTGCAGGATTGCAAAGCCTCGAAACGCCAGCGGAACGCTTCTGGTCCAGGTAAAATTCCAGGAAGGCGTGCGGTCCCAACGTTTGGTCATTGAGAAATAACTAACGGACTTCGCCCTAAAAGTGACCGGGACGCACGGAAAAGCGGTTGCGCGCGGTCGGAGCGCAATGGGCGTTTTTGAACTAACGGTTGAGCGGCAAAGCAGTTGTTTACGGAGCACTTTTTGCGGAATCTCCTGCGGAAATTCCAAAAGGAAATTTGTATTTGTCGCACGGATGAGAACCAAATCTTTGAAGGAGGGGATATTGTGAAGCTCAATTCTTTTTTAGTAAAGGCGGTTGTCGCGGTTTCAATGCTCATCGCGCTGTTCTGTGCAGGTTCGGTTTCCGCTGCATCGGCGCCGCGGTTCAAGATCCTTATTGTTTCGGAAGACTCTGCATCGAACCCGATACATTATCCCATGGTGCTTGTGGCGAAGGCCTGGTTCGCCAAGCTTGCCACAGACAGCAATATTGTTGCCGACTGGGTGAGCGATACGAAGTCGTTTACCGACGCGTTTTTGGCAATTTACAGAGTGATTGTTCAGATCAATTTTTCGCCCCTGGGGGAATTCTGGACAGCAACATCAAAAGCGGCTTTTCAAAAGTATGTAGAACAAGGGACTGGCGGATGGATTGGAATGCATCATGCTTCGCTCTATGGCTCGGCGGTCGGGGAAACCAGTTGGCCGTGGTATCAAGCCTTTATCGGCGGATGCCAATATACCGGATATATCGCGGGCCTTGCAAACGCTACAGTGAGAATCGAAGATACTTTGCATCCTTGCATGAGAGGGGTTCCAAAGTCGTTCAGTGTTGCGAAGGACGAATGGTATACATGGAGCCCCAATCCAAGGACAAACAAGAGCGTCCATGTTCTAGGAAATGTCGATGAGTCTACCTATTCTCCCAGTCTCGCCAGCGACCCGAAAATGGGTCCCGACCATCCTGTCATCTGGTCAAATGAAAGTACCGCCTACAAAGGCAGACTCATGTATATGTTTATGGGACATTCTGCAACCTGCTACACCGCCAATACAGCATATACGACAATCGTGCGAAACGCGGTGTTTTGGGCTGCGGCAACCGGAACCGAGGCAAAAGGTCTCAAGGATTCAAAGGTTGAAACCAGGACCCTGCAGAATCTTAATATCTTGACGGACAGACACTATGTCTCGGTGGAGATGCCTGAGTCCGGCATTACCGCAAAATTGACAACCGTTGCCGGGAGCCTGATCGCATCCGCAAACTCCGCAAACTCCGCAAATGGCGTTTGCCGAATCGACAGAAGCCGACTTCCTGCGGGCATTTACATTGTCAATGTATCCTGCCGGAACAGTACTGAATCGCGTCGTTTCTTACTGGATTAGGTGCTCTGTGCGAGGAGTTTTGATCGGCCCTTAATCGGTCAATTGAAAGAGCACCTCGACGTCCCTTTTTTTCACCCGGACGGCTACGCCTTTGAATTTTCCCGGTCTGTATTTCCATTTGCCGACCGCCTTGACTACTTCATCGGACAGAAGGTCATGGGGCGAACTCAGAATCTTAACGTCAACGACGTTCCCGTTCTGGTCGATGATGATTTGAGCCTTCACCATACCCGATATGCCCTGGTCTTTCACGAATTCGGGATAAAAAGGGTCTGTCTTTTTTATTGGTACGGGTTGCTCGTCGACCATGCCGGCATCATATACTTTGTCAATCAGCGCTACATCGTCCGGTGATGGACCGGTTGGAGCGGCCGGCGTTTGTGGCGCGAGAGCGGAATTCTCCATCACCGGCGCATCTGTTTTCTTTTTCTCAACCGGGCTCGGGTTCCTTTCGGCAACAGGTTGGGGCGCAGCAACAGGAGGGGCCGAAGCGGGGGACAGGGTCCTGGCTCGTCTCGGTTTCGGCGCCGACGGGCTGGCAGGACGGCCGGGGGTCTCAAAAATCTGCGATAATTTCACGAGTTCGAACGTCGAGGGCCGCTCGAATTCATGCGATTTGTAAAGTGCTTTTGTCATGAGCACGATGCCTGCAAAGAACAGTGCATGAAACGCCAGGGAATAAACCAGGACCGGCCCGAAAGATTCCGGCTGGAAACCGTGTTTCCGGAGCAGTAGAGAAAATTGCATAAAATCACTCCGAACCGTTTTGATGCACCATCCCCGATAGGTCATGTCTCCCAAAATACCAGCTTTTATTTATTCAGACCATAATTTTTCCGAAAAAAGAATGCTCCTGCCTGGTCACATAAATCGTCCCCGTATTCAACAAGCATGTTGAAATCAAGTGCTGTGAGGCATTATTTTTTGGCTCAATGTTTAATATTCAAAAACTCAGGTGATTCGGGAACGCCTCAGACCATGGTCAAATTTCCCACATTCAAGGAATACCTGGCAGAGCTTCCCAACGAAGTCGTTTTCAGACACTTCCTCTCTCGCCAGTCGCAGGGCAGAAAAATTCTGTCCTCCGCATCGATCAACGATATCACGCATCAGATGACTTCGGAGAAGTCGATCAGGGAACGTTTCATGCGCCTGTCCCCCGACGCCCGGCATACCTGCAGCCTCGTGTATCTTTTCGGAAAACGAGGACTGGAGGCGCCGAAGGTATCCGGATTTGACGACGAGCTTCTCAGCTCCTTTCTCATATTTGCCGGCAGGGATGAAGCGGGAAGAACCTCGTATTTCGGGTTCCCGGAGTTTGAGATCAGGCTCTCTCCCTTGGCTGCTGAGATACTCATTCAGAATGCTCGTCCAACGCCGCAGCGAGAACCCACACCCCTGTTGCCCTGGCTCTGTCTGCGGGACATAGTCGTGTTGTGCATCTGTGCTTCGGAAGGAATTCTCAAGACCACCAAAAAAGGGGACTTCGCGAAGGTCTCTGAAAACGCGATACAGGGGTTTCTGCACGCATCCCATGATCTTACTGCGGATGAAGCCGTAATTCCGCACCGGCTCCTGTTTGGCTATGTTCTTGACAAAGGGCTAGTGGAGATTGACAAAGACATGTATCGGCCCCGGACTCATGCCATCGTGGCGTGGTTGTCCCTCCCGCTGGATCAGCGGTACGCCGATTTCTGTGAATTCGCTATTGCTGCCGCACCGCTCTGGAGCAAAACGCTTCTCGATGCACTACTTGCCGGGGCACGGAGCCATTGGCTGAACATCTGCGCCGTCGATGATGCGGTCAGAAAAGATGCCCGGATCGTTCTTGCCTGCCTTCGCTATCTCGGTGTGCTTGATGTGCAAAAAAGCGGAGCCACCTATGCCTTTACGAATCCGAAACAGGTGGAACTCCCGTCTTCACCCTCCGGCCGAATCATTCTGCTTGCCGATTTCTCCGCTGTGCTGACCCGTGAAGTGCTGCCCGAGGAATTATACTGGTTTTCCAAAGCAGGGACTCTGGAATCCTTCGATAGTGTGTACCGGGGAATGATCAGGCGCCAGGTCATTAACGATTCTCTGAGCGAAGGCATACCGGATTACAGGATCGTCGAATGGCTTGAGACCTGGAAGGCTCCGGCTAATGTGCTGGCGACGGCAAAGGAGTGGATACGTGAGTTCTCCAGAATGTATATCACGTCTGACGCGACCGTGGTCTCCTTCGAGGAACGTGCGACGAACCAAATCCTTTCCTATGAACCGCTGAAACGAATCATTGAGCCGGTACAGTGCCATTCACTTTTCCGGATCAAGCCCGGACGGGAACAGGAAGTGCGGCGGATCCTTGTGACCATGGGATTTGATCCGAGGATGCCGGGAGACGCGTTTGCCAGGAAGCGCAATCCGGATTCGGAAACCGACAAACATGCCAAGGCAATGGCTTCGTCCGCCGACATAGCTGAAGTCGGTTTGAGCCTCGCGGAGAAAAGCATTACGCCGGTCACGAGTTTCGGGCATGATCAGAAGCCGGTTGCTCGTGCCGTGAAGGCGGGAAAATACGGGCAACGGCTCAAAGAACTTGACATGAGCGATATGTTCCACGTGCTCGATTACGCGGTGCTCATGGGACATCCGGTGTCGTTTGAATACAGAGGAAGTCCGCTGGTGCGGAAGGGCTTGTATAAGGTGCATCCGCTGAACGTGCAGAAGGCCGCTGAGCCGTTCTGTGAGGCGCTGGTGCTGCCGAACAAGACAAAGAAGAAATTCCTCCTGAAATGCATCGTCAGGCTCGGAGTGGAATCAGCATGACAAAACGTTGTAATTTCGTCCATCTGCACAATCATACCGAATATTCTTTTCTCGATGGCGCCATTCGCATCAAGAACCTCGTGGCCCGTGCAAAGGAATTCGGCATGCCCGCACTGGCCATCACCGATCATGGCGGGATGTTCGGCGCCGTGGAATTCTACAATACCTGTCTTAAGGAGGGTATCAAGCCGATTATCGGTTTCGAAGCGTATGTGGCTCCCCAGTCACGACTCGACAAGACAAAATCCAGCGGCGAGGAGCACTACCACCACCTCATTTTGCTTGCGAGGAACAATGAGGGGTACAAGAACCTGATGAAGCTCTCCACCATCGGGTACCTGGAAGGATTTTACTACCGTCCTCGCATCGACCTTGAAATGCTGCGCGCCCACAGCCGAGGCATCATCGCGACCAGCGCATGCGTGGCTGGCGCAATACCGCGGGCGCTGCTCGAAGGGAATATCGAGAAAGCCGAACGCATCACAAACGAATATATTGACATCTTCGGAAAAGAAAATTTCTATTTCGAGCTGCAGAACCACGGCATCGACAAGGAGATCGTGGCGTTCGACGAACTGATCAAGCTCGGGCGCCGCATGAACGTTCCTTTCATCGTTGCTAATGACGCGCATTACCTGAACAGGGAAGATGCCGACTCGCACGAAGTGCTTCTGTGCATCCAGACCCAGACGACCATGGACGACCCCTCCCGGTATCGGTTCGGGACAGACCAGATCTACTTTAAATCCGCGGATGAAATGGCCAAGCTTTTTCCGGATATTCCCGAAGCAATGACAAATACGGTTGCAATCGCCGAGCGTTGCAGCATCGACCTCAAGGCACCCCCGCAATTGCCCAAGACCGGCGTCCCGCTGGGATATTCCTCCGAAGCCGAGTATCTGACAAGTCTTGCGAAACAGGGGCTCAAGGAGAAATATGCACACGTGACGGCCGGAATAGAAGAACGTCTCGACTATGAGCTCGGCGTCATCTGCAAAATGGGATTCGAAGGTTATTTCCTTATCGTACGTGATTTTGTCAACGAGGCGAAACGCCTGGGCGTGATGACCGGCTGCCGCGGGTCTGCGGCGGGGAGCCTCGCGGCCTATTCGATCGGCATCACGGATGTGGACCCGATCCGCTTCGATCTCCTGTTCGAACGGTTTCTTAACCCCGAACGCATCGACATGCCCGACGCGGACATAGACTTTGCGGACCGCGACAGGTATAAAGTCATCGATTACGTGATCAATAAATATGGCCGCGATTCCGTGAGCCAAATCATCAATTTCGGGCGCATGAAGGGCAAGATGGTGGTTCGTGATGTCGCGCGCGTCATGGGTATTTCCGTGGCCGAAGCCGGGAAGCTTGCGGGCATGGTGGAAAAGGATCTTGACAAATCCCTTGCCGCAAACGGCGAGCTCGCCGCCGCGATCAAGGGCAACTCGAAATATGCAGAGCTGTTCCGTCATGCGCGCGCGCTCGAAGGTCTCACGCGCCAGGCTGGCATGCATGCCGGCGGCGTGATCATCGCGCCGGGCCCGGTTGTCAACTGGGCGCCGCTCTTCAAGCAGCCGGATTCCGACATTGTCATGACCCAATTCGACATGAACGATGTCAAGGAAGTCGGGCTCATCAAGATGGATTTTCTCGGCCTCATCACACTGACTATCCTGCAAGAAACTCTTCGTTTGATAAAGGAGAATGGCGGGCCCGCAATCGACCTGTGGAAATTGCCGGACGGGGACAAGGAAACGCTGGCGCTGTTCGGCAGGGGAGAGACCGTTGGGGTGTTCCAGTTCGAATCCCAGGGCATGCAGGACAACCTCCGTAAGCTGAAGCCCGAGGGCGTCGACGATCTCATTGCTATGAACGCGCTCTACCGCCCCGGCCCCATGGAGGAAATCCCGGTGTACATTCACCGAAAGCACGGCAAAGAAAAGGTCGAGTACCGGCACCCGCTGATCGAGGAAATTCTCAAGATCACCTACGGCGTGATCGTGTACCAGGAGCAGGTGATGCGCGTGGCCCAGGTCATGGGCGGCTTCACGCTGGGGCAGGCGGACATCCTGCGAAAGGCCATGGGCAAGAAGGACCTTGACAAAATGGAGGCGATGCGCAAGAAGTTCATGGAAGGCGCAGTAACCCGCAAGGTCGACCCCAAGATCGCGCAGGAAATCTTCGACCGCATGGCGAAGTTCGCCGAATATGCCTTCAATAAGGCGCATGCCACGGTCTATGCCCATGTCGCGTACCAGTGCGGATACCTCAAGGCACATTATCCCATGGAATTTCTCACCGCGAACCTTTCGAGCGTGCTTGCGGACCAGGACGAGCTCTTGACCATCAAGAACGAGGCTGAACGCATGGGTGTCAAGATCCTGCCGCCCGACGTCAACAAGAGCCAGTTCGAGTGCTCGATTGACGAAGGAAAAATCAGGCTGGGTTTGGGCACTATCAAGAACGTCGGCAAGGCGGCCGAGTCCATCCTCGAAGCCAGGAAGAAAAAGGGAAAATTCAGCAGCATCTTCGAAATGTGCGCGACGGTCGACCTCCGTCTTGTCAATAAAAAATGTCTCGAATCGCTCGCGTACGCCGGCGCACTTGACTGTCTCAAGGGCACGCGGGCCCAATTGTTCTCGTCGATCGACGCCGCCATCGACTACGGCAATTCGTTCCAGAAGGACAGGATCAGCGGACAGACGAGCCTGTTCGATACTTCCGGTGGCGAGGGCAACGCCGGCACGCAGGAAAGCGCCCCGCCTGAACCTCCGCTTGCGGACGTGGAGCCGTGGCCGTACAACGAACTTTTGGCAAAAGAGAAAGAAGTGCTCAATTTTTACGTGAGCGGCCATCCCTTGATGCGGTTTTCGGACGAGATTCGGGGGTTTTCGGACATTTCGTTGAAGCTGGAATCGTTGGAAAAGGTGAAGGAAGGAAACAATCTTACCGTGGGTGGAATCATCACCACACTCAAAACGCATGTGCAGCGCGACGGAAGGGCCATGGCGTTTCTTGAACTGGAGGACTTTGATGGTTCGATCGAACTGCTCGCATTCGGCGACGCCTTTGAAAAATTCAAACACCTGCTAGCCCTTGACGCAATGATACTGGTCCGCGGACAAATATCAATCCGGGAAGGCGACAAGAAGCCAAAGCTCAAGGTCGATAATGTCATCGCGCTTTCGGAAACGCGCGAAAGACTCGTCAGGAGCGTACACATCAAACTCAAGACCCAGGGGCTCGAGGAACCGTTCGTCCGGGATGTTCTTGCTGAATGCGAAAGGTTTGCCGGTGATTGCAGTCTTGTCATCCATCTCCAGACTCTGGAGAACAACGAATTCCGGATCAAGTCACGAAAGGTTACGGTCAATGGGAAAAAGGAGACGATTGACGCCCTGCGAAACCGGCTTGGAAAGGAAAATGTGTGGCTGAGCAAAACCGCGGCATAACGCGACGTTTTCCGGGTATCTGGCTGTTTCCGTATCGGTGTTTTGTCGCACTATGGGTTGTTGTCAGCGCGGTCGGCTACAGCACGACGGTGATTATCCTGGCCCCGTTTTTCGGCACAACGGCGAAACGGATAGGGCGGTTGTGGATGAAGCATCTTCTTTTTTTTAGCGGCGTCACCGTCAAGACGATCGGCGCCGAAAAACTTTCCAAGGCGGACCACTACGTTTTCGTTTCCAACCACCAGAGCTATTACGATATCCCGGTGCTATGTTCTGGCCTGCCTTTTTTCCTGAGTTTCATCGCGAAAAAGCAATTGTTCCGGATACCGATTTTCGGGTGGAGCATGGCCGCGGTGGGCCACATCTGGATTGATCGCGACAACCCGAGAAAAGCCAGGAAATCGATTTCCCGTGCCGTGTCGAAACTAGACAAAGAGAAGATTTCCCTTGTGCTTTTTCCCGAAGGAACTCGGAGCACATCAGACGTGCCCGGGGTTTTCAAACGCGCCAGCTTTACCCTCGCGCTCGATGCCAGTGTTTCTGTGGTGCCGATTTCCATTGTTGGCGTCAGGAGCATCATGGCGAAACGGTCACTTCGGCTCAAACCGGGCAGGGTCGTGGTCATGGTCGGCGACCCTATTCCCCATTCGGTCATATCCGGATTGGATAAGAACACCATTTCCGCACTTGTCCGTGAAAAGATGGTCCAGGGCATTTCGGCAGGGCAAGACGCGGCAAAGCTTCTCACCAGGTGATGACAAACAGGGATAAGGTGGCGTTTGTGAATACCGGCGATATCACGAAGCAATCCGAGCCTGTCCGGAGCGCCCGCAGCGGCCTTATTATAGTACTTCACAATGCGATTGTTTTCTTCTGGGCGATCCTGAGCACTATGGCCTATGGAACGATAGCCATCCTTGTTTCCATGTTCCATACCAGGCTGGCCCGGTACATCGCCCACCTCTGGTGTATTCACCTTTTGCTCCTCTGCGGCATCCGCATCAAAACTATCGGCATAGAAAAGCTTTCCAGACGGGAACGGTATGTCTTCATCGCGAATCATCAGAGTTTTTTCGATATTCCGACCCTGTATGCCGGACTGCCGTCTTCCCTGAGTTTCATCGCAAAGAAAGAACTTTTTTTCATTCCCTTTTTCGGATGGGGAATCGCCGCGATCGGCCATATCTGGATCGACCGGGAACATGCCAGGCGCGCGAGAAAATCCATCACCCGGGCGATTGATAAACTAAAGCGCCAGCAAATCTCTCTCGTGCTTTTTCCCGAAGGCACGCGCAGCATCACCGGTGCAGTGGCGAAGTTCCGGCGCGGAAGTTTCACGCTTGCCCTTGAGGCCGGCGTTCCGGTCGTGCCGGTCTCAATCGTCGGCACGCGGAATATTCTGCCAAAAAAATCCTTGATGTTCACGCCCGGCACCGCTGTCGTGATCATCGGCGACCCGATTTCAGCAGCCGAGTGCGCGGTGCTCAACAAAGGGGAATTGTCCGGATTGGTACGGAGTCGCATCGTGAAAGGAATCGAAACCGGGAGGAATGCGGCCTGAAGAAGAGGGCCGGAACGTCCGTTTACTCAAGAAGTTTCCGGATTCGCAGCCATCCGTCGTCGGGGATTTGTGCTCCCACGACCTGACACACTTCGTAGCCGCACGCAGCGCCGATCAAGCCCGCTTTTTCGATAGGGTATCCGTTGACAAGGCCGTACAAAAATCCGGATGCCCACAGGTCTCCCGCGCCGGTCGTGTCAACGGCCGACCCTGATCCCATGATGCCGATTTTTGCGCGCTGTCCCTTATGCGAGATAAAGCTTCCCCGTTTGCCGACCTTGACAACAGCGGTATCCACCTTTTTCGCCAAAACTTCGAGCGCTTTCTCCTCGTCGGTATGACCGGTGAATGCGCGAGCCTCGTCTTCATTGGCGATGAGAATATCCACATAGTCGCGGACAAGGTCCTCCAGGATGTTCTTTGAAGCCTCAACCACCGTGTAGCTGGCGAGGTCGAGTGACACCAGCGCTCCGCTTTTCTTTGCGGCGGACAGTGCCGCCCTGATGAGCGTTTCATTAAAGAGAAGATATCCCTCGATGTGGACAAGCGCGGCATCGGAAAACAACCGATCCAGAAGTTCCTCCGGTTTGGTTTCGGATGACGCCCCGAGAAAGGTCAGCATGGACCGCTGCGCGTCGGGTGTGATGATCGACAGCACGCGTCCGGTCGGAGTAGACGAGTGAGAAAGTTGCGGTTCGACGTTGTTCTTGCGAAGCGCATCTTCGAACAGGTCGCCAAGCCGGTCGGTGCCGCGTTTGCCAATGAATCGTGCGGGCTGGCCGAGCCTGCCGATTCCCAGGATGGTGTTGCAGGCGGATCCGCCGGGCACGATTGACGGCGAGCCGGTTGCCCTGGAAATGACGGAGTCTATCATGTCCAAATTCTCCACAAGCGTCATGCCGCCCTTCTTTGCGCCTGACGCGTTCATGAAACTGTCGTCTTCCTGGATCAGGATGTCGACCAATGCGGAGCCAATTCCGACAACGACATTTTTTTTGCTTTTCTGAAAGGTTGTCATGAACCTGCCTTCTTGGATGTGTGATCGTGACGGTTTGGAGTACTTGGGGCCAGTCTCGAAGCGTGGCTGCTTCGCGCCGGCATTTCAAAAATATATCAGAATTACCGGCCCGAGCGGCCGAATGAAAACCGAGGGTCGAGCATTAGGGATGCGACCTTTGGGGTCCAATTCGAAAGAGGTCAGGAATCGAGAACGATAGTTACCGGGCCGTCGTTGACAAGATCGACATCCATCATTGCCCCGAACATTCCGGTTTCGACATTGGGGCACAGCGACCGCATTTTGCCAACAAAGTGTTCGTACAATTTGTTTCCTTTTTCAGGACCTGCAGCCTCGACAAAGCTCG
>Ga0182027_10000256_pt1 | contig 90828 bp, 92 predicted proteins | sample 712E1DmetaG_FD_121300 | JGI IMG/M metagenome (GOLD analysis project Ga0182027, IMG submission 121300) | Permafrost microbial communities from Stordalen Mire, Sweden - 712E1D metaG (Illumina Assembly) | ecosystem: Environmental > Terrestrial > Soil > Wetlands > Permafrost | place: Sweden... | reverse complement strand
AATTTCAATGAAGTGATTTTTCCAGTATCAATAGAGTAAATAATCTGTCCGCCGTCTATGCTATTCCTTGCTAAACGATCAGGGTGCCAAGCCAGCAGGCCGACAGATTCTTTACTCTTTTCTACTTCCAGCATCATTTCATTGAATACTTTCCGGCCTGGGCTTTTTGCGCTCTTGCTCTCAATGAAAGTTTTATCTATTAAAATATTTTCTTTTTTGGCAAAATCAGCCAATTCAGCCAGTTGTGCCTCTATAGACATGACTTGCCGCTCTTCGTCCTCAGTGCTTTTGCGGGCGTAAAGAAAATATTTTATTGACATAGTAAACAAGTTAAGATTAAGAGTGAAAATGTAAAGTGTGGTTTAAAATTGGCAATGTGTCGGCGTAAGCGGACGGGGCAAAAAATGGAGGAGATGGATATATCTAATGCGTCGCGTCAACGAACTCCCAGCTTCTCGCCAAAACCGTTTCGTGGAATTGGACAGGGGCTTTCCAAATTTTGCAACAGTTCGCGAAAAAAATTGCCTCAAGTTGGGTTGGCCAATCGGCTTCCCAATACAATGATGTGTTCGAGACAGTGTTATGTCTCATTAAGTCGGGCTAGTGAGACTTGAACTCACAACCTTCTGCTCCCAAAGCAGACGCTCTAGCCAATTGAGCCATAGCCCGCTGATTTTGAAAGGCCTCTAATCCAACCTTTTATTTTATTGACTAATAATACATCATTTATTTTAATCCGTAAAGTACCGTACGGCAAAGTGTTCCCTCTTCTAAATTTACTGGCCTTGCTAACCTGATACATGGGTTTTAAGAAATGTGATACCGGTAATTTAATTAGCCTTGACCAATATCTGATTGAGCCATCTGCTTCTATATTTCGATGAATTTGAACCTGGGCTTTTATTTTTTCTTCAGGAACTTTACATATTTTTCTAAAAAATTCCATCATTACACAATTTGTACCGGGGTCTGCATTGCAAAAAATTACATTCCAATTCCCTTTTTTATAACCCTCAGCCCAGTACAAAGCAACCCCAATAAGAAATAATTCCCTGTCAGATACTGATTTTACCTGTTTCTCCGCAACTTTTTGGGTATCTTCCCAATTCTGTCTTGCTTTTAAAGAACGGCCTTTATTATACGCAATCAGATTATCCGCCCATTTCCGCTTGGCTTTACTAATATTATCTTTTTTAATTTGATCCGAAACAGCCAGATCTTTAAACCAATAACTCAAGGTTCCTTTTGCAACTTTTAATTTCTTAGATATTACATTATAGGATAATCCAAATTTTCGTAATTTAATTGCTTGCTTTTTATTATCAAACATAAAACCCGTGATAAATGTAATTGTATATATTATATCACGGGTTTTATCAAATTCCAAGTGCCGAGGGCGGGGGTCGGACCCGCCACGCAAGGATTTTCCTTTTTACCTCTAAGTTTCCTTAAAGTTTGGACTATCTCTTCATCCCGTTTTGGTCGGGAGTCGGGCGCTTATGCGAGATTATTGTTGAGTCTCACTCGCTAGTCTCTACACCTTCCGAAGAACATTACCCCTCTTCGGCTCGGCTCGGGATTGTCTTGTTCCGACTTAGTCGGAATTTAGATTTCCCCGAATTCACCCAATTTTTGAAACCGGATTACTCCGGAGTGGACCGAAATTCAGTCCTTCGCTCTACCGCTGAGCTACCTCGGCATTTTTATAAGGCATAAAAGCCTCGTGGACCGATGGGGATTCGAACCCCAGACCCTCGCGTTGCAAACGCGATGCTCTACCAGCTGAGCTATCGGCCCGTTTTTTAATTTAAAACACAAACAATAATACCAAAAATTAACGGAATAGTCAATTCATGCTATAATAAACAGCGGGAAAACTAACTTTACCGTTTGTTTAAATTTTATGCCTATAAATGAAATATGCATGCTGGGACAAATTGTCCTGGCGGTTATTTTGGGGGGGATTATCGGCTTGCAAAGAGAAAAATGGGGCAAGTGGGCCGGACCGCGGACATACGCTCTGGTCACAGCCGGCTCAACTTTATTCACCATTCTGTCTGTTACGGCCTTCAGTACCAATACGGCGGCGGTTGCCGCAAGCGTCGTCACCGGCATCGGTTTCTTGGGCGCCGGCACGATTTTGCACAAAGAAGACCGTGTGGAAGGACTGACAACGGCTGCCGGATTATGGATGACGGCCGCCATCGGCATGGCAATCGGTTTAGGGTATTACCTGCTTTCCTTTTTTACGGCTATTTTGGTTTTACTTTTGCTGATGTTTAACGATCACGGACTGAAATCCTCGCTGAAAAAAAGAGGATCCGGAAAAAAAGTGTAACTTTTTGACATCTTACGTGTATTAAATTATAGTAATAAAAGGTCGTATTCTTCAAAAAAAATTTTCTAAATCTCTATGAAAAAGACATTATTTATTACGGCTCTACTTCTTTGTTTGTCGGTAGCAGTTCCGGCACTTGCCGCCACGTCCCACTCTGTCGCAAATTCTCGGGCAGCACTACTACAGACGCGGCAAAAACAGCAGGCCGCCATGCAGGCATCCCGCGCTCTTCAGGCAAAATATCCCGAAGCCTTTTCCGCTTACACCGCCGCCATGAAACAGGCCACCAAAAATTATAACGCAACGATGAAGGCTGCCAGAGATGTCTATAAAACGGCAATGCAAAAAGCTAAAACCGATAATTCCAAAAACGAGGCCACAGCCGCGCGTCTTGACTATAGAACGGCCGGACAAAATGCGATGAGCGTTTTAAAATCCGCACGTAATGCCGCCCAAGCAGCCTATAAATCCGCAACCGGACAATAAAAAATAAAAATAAAAAAACCGGGCGATAAATTCGACCGGTTTTTTTATTTTACTAAAATTATTTTTGAATCTTAACGGCAAAATCAAATTATTTCCACAATTTTTTGTTTTGAAGTAAAACCCTTAACTATTCTTACCATAGACGGGGAAACTTTAAAATACTCCGCGAGCGCTTTCGCTATCCCCCTGTTTGCCAATCCGTTTTGCGGGGGCTCTTTTACGGAAACGACAAAATGGTTTTCGTCTATTTTTTCCACTTTTTCTTCGTACGCCGACGGTTTTGCCTTTACAAAAATCTTCATAGTTTCAAGAATATATCCCCCAGCCAAAAAAGAAAACCGACATAGACGATATCGATATGCAGGCGCTTCAGTAAATTAAGTATATATAATATTATTATAAACGGGTAAGCGACAATCACAAGCGGATTGTGCCAGAATTTTTCGTTGGTTGACTGGAATAAAGACTTGGCATCGCCTGAAGACGGAATGGCATGTAAACCGATGGCGAATCCAATCCATAAATACAAAAGGCTCTGCCAATTGTAATATGGTGTCTTGAATTGTGAAAAAAGAAACATCGCCAAAAGAGAATTAATTATGAGCGGACCGAAAGAAATCAAAAAACTTTGATAAAATTTTTGCGGTTCTTCATGAACGACATAGCCGGCCGGATTACCAAATTGGAAAAGTTTTATCTTTTTAATTTTAACTCCGGCTACGACGCAAAAAAATGCATGGCTTAATTCATGTATCATTACCCCAGGCGCAGTAAGAAGATTAAATAAATAGTAAAAAAACATTTTAATTGTTTGGTTTAGTAAATTTGTTGTGGTTCATCAATATTAAACCCACTATAATCCAGAACATCATCGCCAGATCGTTTTTAAAATACGGAACATCAACCATGCCGTGAATTACAATCGCCAGCAGGGCGCATATCAGCCCGGCTCCTGTTATCTTGTCGTATTTTCGTATTTTATTCGCAAGATAAAATCCATAGCCCAAAATTCCCGAAAAAGAAAGCATGCCGAGCAGTCCGGTTTCGGTCCAAAAATTCAAAAAAATGTTGTGCGGATAAATCAATCTCTCCATTTCTTTGTCGTTATAATACGGTTTCTGTATCTTCCTGAAAAATTGCCGTATGCCGGTGCCCAAAACAAAATTTTTCGGCGATGCCGTCAGATACGTTTCCGTATAGGACCATAATTTCAGCCGGTTTTGACCCGATTTGTCCAAATTAAGCGGGTGGATTACCAAAATTATTAATCCGGCCGCTATTGCGACAGCCGACAGAGATAATGCGAACTTTTTATAACCGATCAGAAATATGAATATCAGCATGCTCACGGCTATAGCCACCCAGGCGCCCCGCGATTTTGAAAAAATGACGGCCGTTAAAGACAAAAATTCAATTAGCGCCAGATAAAACCAGGGACTCTGCCAATATTTTTTTTCCGCCAGTTCGACTCTGTTGCTGAATTTTTTAGCCAAATAAGCCGTGATTAAAATGATTACCGGGCCTAAATAAAGACCAACGGCATTGGGCGAGCTAAAAAAAGCGGTTGTTCTTCTGGTGGCCAAAGCGGTCCATTCCGGCGTGGCAATTCCCCAACCGGTAAACTCCTGAAAAATGCAATATACGCTTACGCTTAATGTGGAAAGAGATAAACCCCAGAACAAATCTATCGCGGACAGAGATTCCTCGCTAACGCTTGGAATGACAGAAGAATGCGCAACAAAAATGCAAAACAAAATTACCGGCTCCAAAAAATATGCCCGCCACTGGCCGAGCGAAGCCACAACCATATCGCTGACAAAAATACCTATAACCGAGGCAACCAAAAACAACAAAACTAATATAAAGAAAATTTTGTAAGTGCCGATCGTCTTTTTTAAAACCGGCCAATCCTTTTTCGCGTATTTAAAAAGCCAGACCATAAAAATCGCTCCGAATGATATCTCCAACACGGTTGAAGGCAACGGACCGACGTCAAAACGCAATAAATATGCCGGCAACAACACAACAAAAGCGATCGCGGCTAAGCGAAACTTTTTCCAAGCCAATACTGTAAAACAAATAAAAAAAATCAGGTACAAAAAAAACATACTACCATTTAAACTGGCCGTGTTTTAACATGTAATCAAATCTGATGATGTTGTAGGCGATAAATTCATTTTCAATTGTTCCATCCAAAGCCATCTTCACCGCTTTTGACAGCGGCACGGGCACAACTTTAATCGGATAATCTTCGTCCCCTTTGAGCGGAGCGTATTTTAAATTCCTGGCGGCATAAATAAATATGTCCCAGAGCAAAGTATTGCTTGGCGCTTTCTGAAAAACTTTCTTGAAAATTTTCGCTCCATACCCGGTTTCTTCCCTCAACTCTCTCTTTGCCGCTTGGAGCGATGTTTCGCCTTTATCAACTCTCCCCGCAGGTAAAAACCAGGTATTCTTGTTAAATCCGTGCCTGAACTCATTTATCAACAGCAGTCTGTTTTTGTCGTCAAAAGCAAAAATCGTAACCGAATCGGGGCGCCGGCAATATTCAAAAACTTTCTTTTCACCGTTCGGGAAAAAAACATCGCGCTGGCTTACGTCAAAAATTATGCCTTTGTATACTTGTTTAGACGGGCCGAATTTTGGCTTTTTTTGCATATAATTTATCTTCCTAAAACTCCGCCCCATTCTACCACCGTGAACCCTTTGCGTTCAAGAGCGCCCAACCGCAGTTCTTTAACTTGTATCGGCTGTTGCAAGGCGCGATAGTCCATCAGAATTCTGATAACCGTATCGGGTTTTGGATTTATGGTCAAAGGCGCAATTTTATTCATATCCTGTGTGCCGTAAAAGGTCACAAAATAATATGGGGCACTTTGCATTTTCGGTTCCCAGAATCCGATAAAATCAGTCGATTCTTTTTGGTTTAAACCCAACTTTGCCAATTTCTCCAGCAAAAATGAGTGGACATTTTCTTTTGCCACCACAAATCCCCTATTTTCATCTCTCTGTTGACCCACACCGATTCCTTCCCAGAATAAATACGGATAAACTTGCCCTGACTTAGACGTCAATGTGCCATTTGGTTCAGCGGTAACATTCCAACCGCCGTTATACGCCGGCTCCGAATAAGTCATTTTACTCAAATCGATTTTAACTGAAACATCGGTGATTTTTTCCGGATACAGATATATCACCGGTTTCCCGCATTCCACAGCCGGACCGAATTTGTCCGATTTAAACCTGAACAGTCGGCCAAACGGATCATACCAAAAAAATATAGGATTCTGTTTTAAAAATTCGGCATAAGAAATTTTTCCCTGGGTCGGATCAGGATAATACGAAGTGTCATAAAAATCTTTTAACATCGGATCGTTCTGATCGGTCAACCCGTAGATTTTATCGCCTTTGGAATTGGCGCCGATAACAACCAAATCTTTTCCAACCTGCAAAGTTGAAGACGCGATATCAACTGCATCGCTCTGTCCGCAAGATGTGTGCAAATGATAAGAGTAAGTTTGTTTATTCCTTGTTCCGTCGGACCAGGTAATATTCGGCAGGTTATCATTTGTTAAAAAATCAGGCTGATAAATATATTCCCTGGCATTTCCGTCCTGGCCCAGAACGTAAAATTGATTGGTTGTAAAAATACCGGTACCATTCACATCACTATCAAAAGTTCCATAAACATTACCCCAATTTTGATCATAAAAAGCCAATTTTAACCCGCTTGGCAAATTATTCGGATCAAGATGATCATCGCCAAAAACGCTTGCGGCACTGACATTTTCGTACAGATTGGTTTGCGGAGTAAACGTCAGGTTTTGCCTCGGATTCGGGCCTTTGAGAATTTTGGGGAAATGAAGATAGGCCAAATCTGTTTTTTTATCAACCAAAACTTTGGTCTTAAAAATCTGTTCATCGGAAACAATTCCGGTTGATAACTTATCAAGCAAATAAATATTACCGTTATATGTAACCGCGGTCAGAACGGCTGAATAACCACAACCCATTTCACACGCAAAATTTTCCTTAATCTCCAAAACTGTTCCGGGCTGGCCGTTTTTCACAAAGTGCCCCATTTCATTATATGCGACATTATCGGTGGTGCTATCCGCATCGTTATTTACAAAGTTTCCATCGGTGGATGTGCCCATTTCAAATTTAAATAATTTTAAACTGGCCACCGGCATCCTGGGCGAAGTCCAGATGACATTATCCAAAACTCCCGCCGGCAAGATCGCGTATTTCCAGGTTGCGGTTGGAGATTCGTAATATGATTCGGTAGAAATCGGTATTTCCCCGGTCGTCGTCGGCGCGACGAATGAATGCTGATAATGCCCAAATTCAACCAGGGCCGCATCCCGGTTAATTTTCCCAAGATAATATCCGAAATATCCGGCCAATCCGACAAAGATCAGGGCGATAATTAAAATAAAAAGTTTAACCTGTAAACTTGTCCCCAAAATATTTTTTGGTTTTTTGTCCTCCATAAAAAATAAAATATATTTTAATGGCTGTACTATAACAAAAACCAGTGCCAATGTCCACAAAAAAAGACGCCCGCGACGGGACGTCTTTTTCTTCAAATTATATTATGATTCCGATTTTTCCGATAATTTTTTAGTCACAGAGTCAAACGCACGCAGAATTTCCACCGGAATGGCAAAAATTATGGTATTGGACTGGTCAGAACTGACATCGTTTATGGTATTCAATGTCCGCAGGTGCAAAGCGCCCGGCTGTTCGGAAAGCATCTTCGCGGCCTTGGCTAAATTCTCGGCGGCAATCACTTCTCCGGCCGCTTTAATAATTACAGCCCGGCGTTCACGTTCGGCTTCGGCCTGCTTGGCAATCATTCTCTGCATATTTTCCGGCAGTAAAATGTCTTTCAACTCCACACTGCTGACCTGAATACCCCACAGTTCAGTGGCCGCATCCACAATTTCTTTGATTCTTTTGGCTGCTGCTTCGCGGTTGGCCAACAATCCGTCCAATTCCAGTTCGCCCACCACATTGCGCATGGTGGTCTGGGCCAATTGATTCACCGCGTAGTAGAAATTTTCTACCACTAAAACCGCTTTGGCCACATCAATTACCTTGTAATAAATCACCGCGTTTATTTTCAAAGAGACGTTGTCTTTTGTAATGGCCTCCTGCAAAGGCACATCAACCGCCTTCACGCGGATATCCACCTTGGACATGCTTTGAAAAATCGGGGCCACCAGACGCCAGCCCGGATCTACCATTTTTGTATATTTTCCCAATTGGAACTTCACTCCTCTTTGATACTGATTTACTTGGCGGATGCTTATCAAAATCAAAATTACCACCACCACGACTATCATCTGGAACATATATTTGAATTAAAATTAATTATTCGGTTGTTTTTCCGTCAAATTCCGGCGCGTCGGCCTCGGCTTCCGCTTTGGTGGCTCGCACTATTCCGTCTTTGTGATGGGCCGGGGAATAAATCGTGTACAATTTTAAATGCTCGATATCGGAAACATTTATCACATTGTGCTGAGCGCCCGATGGCACGATTACCGCATCGCCGTCGGCCACTTCGTATTCATTTCCGTCAATCATCACTTTGCCCTGGCCGGCTTCAAAGCGGAAAAATTGATCGTTATCAGGGTGAACCTCCATGCCGATTTCTTCATTCGGAGCCAGACTCATCAGCACCAGCTGGCAATGCGGGCCGGAATAAAGCACCTTGCGGAAATTCGAATTTTCCACGGTTAATTTTTCTATATTGTCTTTGTATCCTTTCATAGAGGATTAGATTATTAATTAATAAAAACTGCTTATATATTATGCTTTTAAGCCTAAATAGTCAACAAAATTAAAACCAGACCCAAACGGGCCTGGAAATAACACATAACGAATTATTCTCCTATCATTTCGCCGACTTCTTTGCTCCCGTGCTGTAATTCATCCACTTGTTCCTTATCTTCTCTCAATAAAAGCGCCTGAAATTCCCCAACATGGGTTTTTTCTTCTTTGGCGATATCCATCAAAACCTTTTTAAGATTTTCGCTGGCGGTCATCGCAGCCATTTGTTCGTATAAATTTATGGCGTCAAATTCGGCTATCAAACCGGCGCGCAAAATTTCCCTGTCCAAATCTTTTTTGTTTATATTTTTAAGGTCAATCGGAAGTTGTGACATCATAGTTTCACCCCCTTTCTATTTACAAAATACGAGCTATCGAGTATATTTAGGAAACCATTTTTTAGAAATTTTGGCAAGAGCAAACAAGGGAGGAACGGGAATGACCTATCAGCCGATCCGTAAGGACCCGAAGACCGGCGAGATGGTTGCGGTTCATACCGAACTGCGGCATGACACCGAGGGGACGCTCCATGTCATCGAGATTCCGACGCACAACAGGACCACGGTGCCGATGCGCATCAGGCCCACGCCCAAATCGTGGTGGGCCAAGTTCAAGGCTGACCTGAAGGCGAAACTCAAGAAGATGCGCCGCCTCAACCGCTAGACGAAGAGGAGAACCATGCAACCGGATGCATTGGACATTCTGGATTTCGATGGCACGTTTAGTGACATTGAAAAAGAAGTGCCCAGATTCGGCCGCATGTTCTTCGAACAGGTGCGGCAGAGAATCGGCGCTTCGGAAAACGACATGGACAAACTGATCCGGAGCCAGCTCCGGATCATCCAGGCCCACCCGCAGAAGTACGGATGGATCAACAACGGCCACATCGTTGCGGGAGCCCTAGTGGACCCTTACATCGAGATGAGGGTCGTGGCCGATCTAATCTTCCAGATCACGGGCGCTATACCCGACGCTCAAGCGAGAGACGAGGAGTTCGAGCTGTATTTCAAGCTCAAGTTCCGTTCCGTCTGGACCGTCTTCAAGTCCGACACGGAGGCTACACTCCAAACTCTGGAACAGAAAAATCCCGGGAGGAATTACTTCGTTTCCAACTCGGGCACAGCTGTCATCCAGCGCAAACTGCGCGCCTTCAAGGGTATGGACGGCCTGATCGACCGCATCCACGGCGGTGCCAGGAAGTACTTCGTGGATGACGACTACAACACCATCCCCGAGACGATGACAATCGACGGCCTGTCGCGGCCGGTCTATCTCCGAAGAAGGTATTACCACGAGGTCATCGAAGATCTCCTCCATCAGCACGGATTGCAGTGGAGAGATGTACTCGTGGTCGGCGACATCGCCGAGATGGACCTGTTCATGCCATGGTCCGCTGGTGCCACCGTGGCTCTAATGGACCACCCGCGCGTCCCCGAGTACGAACGGCAATTCTTCCTCTCACACCCCCGTGCCTATCTGCTCGCCAGCCCCAGCGAGATCGTCTCGCTCCTGCCCTAGTTCTTTCCCCATGCGCCCCGCCCCAACGGACGGTGGCGCAAATAAAAAACCACCTGCCCGTTCCCGTGATTACAAACTTTGCAATTACGGGAAGGAGATTCCAGGTGGTTTTTTATTTCTGATTACTGTTGGTTCTGGCAATAAAGCGAGCGGAGAGGGTGGGAGTCGAACCCACGAGGGCTATTAACCCTACCGCTTTTCGAGAGCGGCACTTTCGACCACTCAGACACCTCTCCATTGGTATGTCCTAATTGACATCAATATATTATAAGAAAAACGGCGGCTTTACAAGTATCTATTTGAAAACAAAAAATTTAGTCAACATAAAAAAATTAGTAAAAAAATATTCTCAATAAACATTGTCAGTATTTTAAAAAAATGTTATAATAATAAAAGTTAATTTATTTAATAATTTTTCTATGCCAATGGAAAAAATTAAAACGAAGCCGAGCCTCGACGAAAAAGGTTCGTATTGCATCGGCGGCCAGTGTGCACACGGCACCTGCCACAGTCACTTTGTATTACTCCGCTGGGTCCTGGGAATGATAATCTTGGGAATGGTATTTTGTATGGGTTTTATGTTCGGGGAAATAAAGGGAGAATTCGCCTCCGGCTGGAATACCGGCTTTGGCGGATATGGCAACGGCGGAATGATGCAAAATTTCGGCAGCAGACATCTCAACGGCGGCAATGGAATGTTGCGCGGCCAGGAAACTTATGTCCCGGCACCGGCTCCAGCCACCAACACGACTACCACTCAAAAATAATTTGCAACCAACAAAAAAATCCCCCGACAAAACGCCGGGGGATTTTTTATTTTTATCGAAATAATAATCCGACCACTATTGATGCGATGTTTGCCGCCAAAGACACGGCAAATGCTTTTGATAATTTTAGTTCAAGCAATTGATTGTATACAACTGCTTCCACAATCACAATTACCGATTCGCCTAAAATATAATACGCGTTTCCGGTATGGATAAACGCGGGCAAAACGAACCAAAAGTACGGCAAGGTTAGTGCAGAAGCAATGATACCGGCAAAAATAATTTTAGAAGTTTTTATTTCCTTGTGTTTGTAGAAATTCCTCACCAACAAAATGGCAACCGGAATTTCTACGATCAATGTCAGAAACATTGAAAAAATAAACAGCTGTTCGTATTGCATATTTTAATTGCCGCAATTTCCGCCGAATAATTTTACGAAGAAGCAAACAAAGGACCGCCAGAAGCTTGCAGATACCAATGGCTTGCCAAAAGTTTTGGTCGAGCTCGGGGTGCCGTCGTTATATTCCGACAGCTGTTGGGTTTTATACAAGTCATATTTTCCGTTGGAAGATTTCGTAAGCGAATATTCCAAAGTTTCCTTGATGAGCGGATTACTGTCGGCGACGGTGGTGCCGGCCACATCGGTATCCAAGATCAATTCACTTAAATTTGCCGTATTCAAATTTTTTAAATCAAGCGACTTGAAATTTTCCTGAGTCGTATAATATATTTTCAGCGCGTTGAATTTATATCCTTTTGTCAGACATTCATCATTCTTGATTTGGTACGCTTCGCCCTGTTGAACCATCGGCCCGGTATAATAGCCGACTAAAACCACATCCGGAAAATCAGTTAAATTCACAATCTTAACACAGCGGTCAACATAATGTGAATTCGGCGGAATCACATCGGCATGAACAGCCGGCGCAATAAACAGCGCGCAGGCCAAAAAAAATAGAATATAAAATTTCTTCATACTTTTTTAAATTAAAATTAATCTGCTATATAAAACGATCCTGGCCCTTAAATGTAACAAGGCACGCTCTTAACGGCTTTATTTGGCCATTCTTTTCACAAAAAGCCTCGTTCCCCAGCCTTTTTTATAATAATCCTCTTGATAAGCCAGCTGTTTAAAACCCAGTTTTTCATACAACCGCCAAGATTCGTCTTTCTCCGAATCTATGCTGGTCCACAAACTTATCCATGTCACCTTTTTATATTTTTCCATCAAAAAATTTAGCAATTGCGTGGCAATTCCTTTTCTTCTGAATTTCGGCGGCACATATATGAAATCAATTTCCAAATTTCTTTTTCCCGAATAATCTTCCGGATGATGAAAAGTCGCGTAACCGAAAATTTTCCTTTTTTCGGCCATGACAATTTTTTTCTTTCCCTGAAATTTTATCCGCATGGAATGAAATCGTATTGAAGGCTGACTACCTCTTTAGCAAATTATAAAATTTAATATTAACATACAGCTTTTCTTTGCCGACTTTTTTACCGCGAAGTACCCCAATTTCCTCAAGTTCCTGCAAATATTTGCTTGCAGTCAAGCGTTTGGCTATGCCAGCCTCTTCTATAAATTTTATTTTGCAATAGGGTTGTTTAAAAATAACTTCCACCAAATCTTTGGAATAAATTTTCGGTTTCCGTTCTTTAATTAAATTTTTTGTTTCGTCAAATAGATTAATAATGCCATCAATCTTCGTTTTTGTGTAGATAGCGGTTTTTTCAATCCCCTCCAGCATATATTTTATCCAATCTTCCCAATCATCTTTTTCCGTCACATTTCTTAATTTAATATAATATTGGTCTTTGCTGTCCAAAATATATTTGCTTAAGAATAAAACAGGGTGGTCCAATAAACCGCACAAGGTTAAATATAATAAATTAATAATTCTTCCCGTCCTCCCATTTCCATCAGAAAATGGGTGGATTGATTCAAATTGGTAATGAATAATCGCCATCTTGATTAGAGGATCAATGTCGTCTTTTTTATTGATGAATTCTTCAAGATTTTTTAACTTATCTAAAATTACTTCTTTTCCCTCTGGGGGCGTATATATTACTTCTTTGGTTTTGTCGTTAATAATTTTTACACCCGAATTTGATCTGATTCCAGCAGTATTTTCTTTTATTGTATTTACAATATTAATAAATGTTTTTGTAGTAAGAATTTGGTCTTTTTGAATTTGACTAATACCTACCCATAAAGCATCTACATAATGCAGTACTTCCTTTGTACCGGGGTCGAGGTGAATTTTATCGGAACTAAAAGCTTCATAAAGTTCATCATTTGTAGTGATAATATTCTCCACTTCCGAACTATCTTTCGCTTCTTTTAAGAATATTAAATTATATAATACACCCTGGTTAGGTAGTCTTTTGCAGGAATTAACCATCCCTGCCAATTCTCGGTTTGCCGCTATCGCTTTTTTTAATATGGCCTTTGTCTCAACATCGGCTTTGGGGGGCAGCAAAGGAAGATGGTTGTAAGGTTTTTCTTTGTTTAAATTCATATAGAGCTTAAATTTTATATGTTGGATTGATTATATCACATATATAAATAATTGACAATTATATACACGTTATTTTATACATACGGCGTAAACATGTAATAATAACATGTATAAATATTCTTATATTTTATACATGTTATATCAATATGAATACACTTTAGACGCATATAAATATATTTAAACTGGCCAAAAAACTGCTAATCAAAGCTTAAAAATTCACGGTAAGCGGGCTTCCCAAGCCGGTGACATAATCATAATGCTTCCTTGCCGTGCAAAAATATCCGCAGTCGCCATTTTGTCCGCTCGTAATATCGCGAAAGTAACTAGAATTCTTATCGGATGCTTTGTCAGTATACAAATTACTGCTATTGGCGGAAAGACCGAGCGCATGAATGGCCGCCCACTGCGGAGCGCCGGCCGATGTGCCTCCCAAAGTATACCATCCATTTTTTGATTTGCCGGTTGTGCGGTATACGGAAAAACCGGATGCAGGATCGGCGTCATACGCGACATCGGGAATGGCGCGATAACCTTTGGCCTTGGAAATTGAATATGTTTTTTGATAATCGGGTTCGGATTCATAAGCGCTGACTCCGCCACCGCTTCCGGACCATGCAGTTTCTTTCTTAAGACTGCCATCGCCCGCTAAACTCAAACTGGTACCGCCAACCGACACGACATTGGGCGAGGCGGCCGGCCAACTGGCGCCGGTGCCGTTATCGCCTGATGACGCAAAAAAGGAAATCTGATGATCGCTTGTGAAATGGCTGTCCATCTGTGTTTCTTCAGGAAATTCCCCTCCTCCCCAGCTCATCGTAACCGCCACCACATCCGCCCGTTTGTGCGCGTAATCTATCGCATTTATTAAATTCTGCCCGCTTGGAGTTTTGGCTTCCACCAACAAAATCTTTGCTTGTGGGGCAATGGCATGCGCCCATTCCACATCCAGGGAAGTTTCCAAGCTCCAACCGCTGTTGCTTTGGCTCGCGGCCATAAGATGTTTTTCAAAACAACCATTCGCTGTTGTGCATTCGGCCAGGTTAAATTGTTTGTTAAAAACTCCCAAATCTTTTTCTATATTTTTGTCATCATAAGCGCCGATTATAGCAATCGTACCGCTTCCGCCCGTTTGGGGAAGATTGTAAATTTTTTTTATCGTCGTCGGACTTAATCCCGAAGGAATTTTTTTCGCGCTGGTATAAATATGGATGGGCGGATGCGCTTTGAACTGGCTAAAATGATAAGCGGCCTGGCTCGCCGACCACGGCACAAACAAAAAAATTGATAATAAAATTACCAAAAAATATTTTCCTCCTTGAAGCATATTTTTTATTTAAAAAATAAATGGGAAGATTTTTTTGTTCTACTTTTTATTCTTTTTCGGTTTTTTAACATTTTTCTTCTGGGCGTTGTTTCCTTTTGCCATAGAAATTTTTAATTAAATAAATTTTTTTTAAAATATACTGTTACCAGTTTACCATGAATCGAGAACGAGCGCTAATTTTTGACAACATCAGCGTTTGGGAATTTTTTCATTAATTTTGGAAACGAGTTTTTGTTTAGTGCAATAATCAACCACGGCTTTTAGAAAAATCTTACCGTATTTTGCAAGTTTAATGTCACCAAAGCCGGAAATTTTTCTGACATCCTCCAAGCTTTGAGGTAAATACGTGGCCAATTCCAGCAAAGTGGCGTCGGAAAAAACCAAATAGGCCGGCACATTTTCTTTTTGCGCCAATTCCGTGCGGACGCTTCTAAGTTCCTCGAACAAATCACGCTCATAATCTTTTTCCGACAACGAAGGAGGAGTTTCTTTCTTCTTAACCGCAATTTTAACCAGAAGGATTTTTTCCTTTCCCATCAGCACATCTTTGCTTTTTTCCGTCAGAGACAAAATCGGATACTCGCTGCCAATTTGTTTGAGATAATTAAACGCGATTAAATCCTTAAAATATCTATACCAGTCTTCTTTGGAAATATCTTTGCCGATGCCGTAGGTTTTTAACGATTTATGGTTTTCGCTAATCCTTTCCGATTTTGAACCGCGTAAAAAATCCACCACGTACGTCAGCCCAAACCTGCTTTCCAAACGCGCCACCGCCGACAGCGCTTTTTGGGCGATAACCGTGCCGTCAATTTTTTCACGGCTGGTTAAACAAACATCGCAACTACCGCAATTCTCCGGCGCTTCCTCGCCGAAATAATTGAGAATAGCCTTGCGCCGGCAGGCATTGGCTTCACACAAAGAAGCCATTTGCGAAAGCTTGTGCAGCATAATCCGCGTTTGCTCGGGATTATTTTCCACCATGGCAAATCTTTTTAATTTCATCACATCGCCCCCGCTGTAATACAGAATGGCTTCACTTTTTAAGCCGTCACGTCCCGCTCGGCCGGTTTCCTGATAATAACTCTCAATATTTTTCGGCAAATCGGCGTGAATGACAAAACGCACATTGGATTTATTGATGCCCATACCGAAAGCGATGGTGGCCACCACTATTTTAATCTGATCTTTAATAAACAAATCCTGATGTTTTTTTCTTTTCTCACCGCTTAAGCCGGCGTGATACGGTTTGGCGGAAAAACCATCCCGCTTCAATTTTTCCGCCATTTTTTCCGCGGAATTGCGCGACAGGACATAAATAATACCCGAATCGTTGCGATGTTTAGAAAGATATGAAATTATTTGTTCATACATCTTCCGTTTCGGCTCAACCGAATAAAAAATATTTGGCCGGTTAAAACTGGAAGTAAAAACGCTGGGATTTTTTAATTGCAGTTTGTTCAAAATATCATCCCGGGTCAATTTGTCCGCCGTGGCTGTTAAAGCGATCGTCGGCACGGCGGGAAATTGTTTTTTTAACGAAGAAAGCATGCGGTACTCGGGCCGGAAATCATGGCCCCAATGAGAAATGCAATGCGCCTCGTCAATGGCAAACAAAGAAATTTTTAAACTTCTCAAAAAAACCATGAACTGCGAATTGTTGCCTAGCAGCCGTTCGGGAGAAATATACAGAAGTTTAATTTCATTTTTTTCCAGCTGTTTATAAATATCGGAAATCTCCCCGCTGTCCAGCGAAGAATTCATATATGACGCCTTAATACCGTTCAAGCGAAGAGCATCAACCTGGTCTTTCATCAAAGCAATCAACGGCGAAATCACCACCGTCAGTCCGTCAAATAATAAAGCCGGAATTTGGTAGCAAAGCGATTTTCCCCCGCCGGTGGGCATCAAAACAAACACATCACGCTTCTGCATGATGGTTTTTATAATTTCTTCCTGATTAAACCGGAAAGATTCGTAGCCGAATTTGGTTTTCAGGACCTGGTTGGGAGAATGCATCTGAAATTAAAAACTTTGCGAATTAGCTTTTTAAAACATTACAGAAAAGATGGCTTAAGTTTATAACAAAAAAGCCCCGATGTATAGGGCTTTTTGGATATTGGCGGGCCACTCCGGTTAAGTACCCCGTAGATGCAATCAGTATAAGGGTTTTAAGGACATTTGTCGATAAGCGAATTTGAGCCACGTGGGTCGGGGTCTAAATGAGACAAATGAGACAGTACTGGAAGAGTAGTAGTGTGTCTCAAATCCGGATCATTGTGGCCAAACCGAGACACTTCGGTCTGTAATCCACCTCTTAATACCAGAACAGCGCAACTTTAATTTTCAAGTTTTGAAAATACATCCTGATAACCATAATCAATACTACCGCGATTCCCGGGATTGCCTGGAGAGCCTGGATTTCCAGGATTTCCTGGATTGCCAATATTCCCCAAATTTCCTAAATGTTTATCTACAACCATATCATGATCGAGTTCACCCACGTATGCGCCTGAAAACTTATGAACATGTGTTTCACCACTAATTTGTCCAATTGTACAACCCTGCATATTATGGATAAATCTTCCATTCCGGAAACCAACTGCTCGTCCACTGCTATCGTATATATATTGAGTCATAAATTTATATTGGTAAAAGCAATTTCTTCTCTTCAACCTGCTTGAGGCCACGAAAGGTAATGAATGCACGGTCATCCTTGATATGAATTAAATCTTCATCGTGCTCCAACTTACGCAATGTGCGACGTATATTTGGTCGCTGGCTTGGCTTGAGCCACGTTGTAAGCTCACCAATCGTTGCACCTCCCGCGTCTCTTTGGTATAGGGTAACCAATATCCTTTCGCTTGGTCCCCATCCCGGATTGAGCGTTTTCAAGTATCCGTCAAAAACCTGTACGAGAGGAAGTTTCTTTTTTACTATCCCACTAATTATTTTATATGCTTCATCGCCGCTTACGGAGTGGTACAAACGAACAAACTCCGCCATTACCCAATCACAAATTGCAACTACCAGGGTGGCATCTTGGAGATTTGGATCAATATCATCGGCTAAATGAGCCACATCGCGATTATTGCGTATATCATAAATAACCCTGAGAGCGCGAGGCATATGAAGACGCACCGCATCAACATCTTTTAACTCTGGTATATTGGCCATCTGTCTTATAATATTGTCGGTGGCAAGCGGTTTGCCTAGCGGTGTGAAGGTGTTTGTTGTACGAAATTCCAATATTCGAAAAGCTGCCTCAGCAAATCTGCCACCTTCAACTTCATTTGGCCGCAAATCGTTCAAGAGGTACCTGTTCTTCATTTCATTATAGGCATTCTTGAGCTCAATTACGAGTATCGGCGGTAAGGTCTGTTCGAGACCACTCCATATAGCATCGGACATACATTCATCAGGTAATTAAGATTTCTTGCCCTTTTTTTTGCCTTTCCGACCGAGAAGGTGATGTTTAACTAATGCCTCTTGGACCGCACCGCGATCAGGCAAAGCATTAACGAGCGCCTCACCCCGGGCTGTAATTTGCTTTTTCCCGCCACCTGCTGGAGCAAGAGCAAAATATTGTTGCGATACAGTATTCCGAGCTGTAACTGAGGCATTGGAAAATTTTGGTTGGGCCGCTTCTGCGTTGAGGTGTGTCAGATCTACCGTTTTAAAACTTTGGATCTTCTGAAAGTTTGTTAAATAGAAGGCTAGACAAGTTATTCTTTCCATATCACTTTTCGGCTGTTTCTGCGCCATAAACTGTTTTGGCGATACTGAGCCAGGAACTATTTCTTCCTCCTGACCCACAGGATCATGCACAGCACCCCTTATATCCGGAAAAGTCCGCATACCAGACTCGGACAGCGGAAATGCAAGACGCATTACCTTTGCTGCAGTTGTGGCATCAATTTCCATCTCATTGATGCTGATCGACCCACCCTTGAGGGTCAGGCTGAATTTTTGGTCTTTCGACATAAAAATCATTATTTAGGATTAAATCCTAAATAATGATAGCACAATAAACAATAATGTCAACTCCCCCACTTACCCATATAATTCCATCGCGGATTGTCTTGCAAGCGGAGGCAGACTACCAAAATAATTTAAACCGACGAAATCAAGTGTCCCCTATTTCTTCTATTCAAAAAATACATCGAAACGCTACGGATTTGACAGATATTGAAATTATAAAATTTGTGGCATAGAATGGTTGATATATGAACAAAATTTCCAATAAAATTAAAAACATTAATTCCCCCATCAACGAGGCTCTTTTGGCTAATATTAATGAGTATGTAAGAAAACAAAATAAAATAAGCCAGGAGATGGTTAAACAACTCACTCCTATAATTGAGCAGCAAATAAAACCGGCAATTGCTGCGCAGTTTAATTACTTTTTAGGATGAGAACTACTGACCATGCTCTGTATGATTTCTCTCGCCTGTTTTAATCGAAGATTTATTAAAACCGAAGAAACTTCTCCGACATCTTCATATAAGTTATTGGCCACATCTTTTAGGTTTATATTGGGATTATATTTAAACTTCTTTTGAAATTGACGTATAGCGTCCACTCTCTTTTTATAAAATTGGCCTCCGCTTTTTTTCTTAATAAATACTTTCCAATCACCATAATGTTTTTCTTTATTGCATCGTTGGCAGCAAGGGACGATGTTGCCCCAGGCGTGAAGTCCGAGGGCGGTTTTATTAATCGGGATCAGATGGTCATTAGTCGCATTATCTTTAACCAGCGCGGCTCCGCAATAACAACAAGAATTAGAAAACAGTCTTAAAACTTCCTTCCATTCTGCGCTACTCGTGTTGAATCTTTTAAAACCTCTCGCCTCATCGTAAAAATGTCCGGCTTCCTGCAATAACATCCTTATCGCAGAATTGGATATGTCGGATTTTGACTTTATGCCCATATTAAGAAATAATGTTGATTATGAAGCACCTTAATCTTCATGAGACTTTGGCTGGGACATTGATTTGAACCATTCAGATAATCCTAATTTATTAGAGTTTATCGTATTCTTCCTTGGTTATCATCTGACCCATTAAATAAGTATCCATATATTCATTGGTTCTGGGTAATTCTAACTTCTCTTCTGGTTTGCCGTACATCTTCCAATATTCTTGACTTCCGCCTTTGCCATTAGGTTCTGTCCGGATAGCTTTCTGAAAGTAATCTTCTTTTCTATAGGTAGGTTCTTTACTTTCGTCTATTTTATCAGCTTTCTTGCCAGACTCCAATTCCTTCATTTTCTTATCAAAATCTGCAGGATTATTGATATCCCGCATTCCTAAGGTTTTCTCCAGTAAATTGTGTAATGGTATTTTCATAGTGTCTTTATTATAACACATCAGCTAAATGGGTCGCTCCGATACTAAAATGTGTTGGCGGAAGGGGTGGGATTCGAACCCACGGTCCACTTGCGTGGACGACAGTTTTCAAGACTGTTGCCGTAAACCGCTTGGCTACCCTTCCAAAAGTGCTAATATATTAGCACAAAACCTCATACATTTCAAGCTTGAGCACCTATTATACCTTTTTCTTCCTTACTAATCCAACAACCGACAACCCCAATTTTTTAATCGCCTCACCCCTCGCCCGTGCCAAAAATCCGAGAAACAAAGCCATAACTCCTCCGGCGGTGGCTGTTAAATATTTTCCCGTTGTGCCGCTTTGGCTTGTTTTTTCCAAAACCGCCTGTTTGTTTAACAAATCTTGAGACGGACCTTGGGAGATAATATCATCCTGCGACCTCGGCCAGATCTGCAAACCGGTCTTGCTCTGTTCCAAAACTCCGGTTACCTCAACGTTTTCTCCCTCCAAAAATTTACTTTTATCGATCTTGGCGCCCTGCTTAAAATATACTACGGATTCGCTGTTTCCATCGTCTATATACATGAAAGTGGTTTTGATTTCCGTAATTTCCCCCGCCACTTTCACCAGACTTCCCAGATAATCCTCGTTTAAATCTTCGGGAGCGACTTCGGTGGAGCTTACAATATTGTTCGTTGATAAAATATCTATATTGTTTTTGCCTTTTACCCTTATTCTCTTAACCCCACTCGCCTCCGCCAAAACCCCGGTGACTTCAACCTTATCTCCGACATTCAACTTGGGAAAATCTTTTTTATACTGATAAATTTGAATGCCCGAATCGCCGTCGGTGATATAAAAATACTGAGTTCCAAATACTGCCGGCAATACGCTGACAAAACCGTCAACAATTACATTTTGATCTTTTGCCAAATCACGTACGTCATAAATATCAGCCCTGACAGTCGGAACAATCTTTTTAGCCGAAGCGGCCGAAACTTTTACTGAAGCTATTTGAGCAGTCGCGCCCCCGATTTCCGCAGTCCATACCCATCCATTATTTTTTAATGTATAAATTTGTCCGACTTTGCTTTTCCCGAATTCCACCGTGTCCGCCAGCGCGTCATCCGCGAGCCTTAGTTCCAGTTCGCCTCCAGTATTGCTCAGGCTGAATCCTGTTATTGGTTTATAAAAAGTTAAATAATCGCCGGCTGAAATGTACGTGCCGGTCGGAATTTGATAAATATTCGTTTTATACATCAGTTTCCAATTTGAAATATCCACCGTACCCGTCGCAATATTTTTTATTTTTATATACTCGTCATCGCTTTCCGGATTGGGTGAAATTTCGCTGAAGATAACGCCGGATCCGTATTTAATGTCGCTTGGATAAACCATTACTTTTATCTGTTTATTATCAACGGTTCCGGCCGTGCTTGTGGCTTGGATAATCACATTGTGCGAACCTGAAGTAGAAAAAACATATTCCAATTTGTTGCCGGAAGCAATTCGGCCCTCGCCAAAATCCCAGCCAAATATAATTCTTCCGCCGCGCGTGTCCAATGTTTTTGTCGCGTCAAACAAAACTTTTTCTCCGACTTTTGCCCTGGGATCGTATTTAATTTTCCAAACAAGTTCATGATCTGTTTTCGTAGCAGCCGCTTCCGTATTTTGAATTATATTTTCTTCTCCGGGCGTAACCGTTTCCGTCCAATGCCATTTTTTGTCTTCGCCAAAACTATAGCTCTGGTCTTTGATGGCCTTGCTATATGAAACCCTGCCGGCCACCGCGCCGGAAGGATTAATTAAACTGACTACTTCTTTCGTTGAATTATTCAAAGCGATTCCCGTCAAAGATTTTTCAAAAACTTTTAATTTCCCGCCCGCGATTGTTCCAGACAAAGAAAACTGCTTTACCAAATCCGCCAGTTTCCAGCCGGACAAATCAACGGTACTGCTGGAATTATTTTTTATTTCAATAAACTCGTCATCATCGCCCGGATACGGAAAAAGTTCGTTTATTATTAAAGATGAAGATGTGAATACCACGGTTGAAGTGGCCAAAACTTTTGTTTGAGTCTGAGAAATATTGGCTTGCGAAGACCCGCCCGAATTCGGCTGGGGAACAACAGGTGCGACAATAATATTAGCGGCGCCGGGCGTCGGCTGAGTGGTTACCGCCCAATCCGAATTACTATCCGTGTCCGCGCCGTCGGCTGTGCGGGCATACGAATCCCCTTTCTCCGAAGAACCATATGAAAATTGGTCAACAATATTTCCTTCCGAATTTTTCAGAATAACCGCGTCGCCGTCATTGTTCAAATAACTGTTTGTAAACAAATCGAGAAAAAGCCAGCCGAACGAAGAAATGTTTCCCGAGATTGTTTTGCAGGTTGAAGTCGTGTTGCGCGAGTCGCAGACAAATCCCCCGCCGACATCCAAACTGCTTGTTGACGGATTGTATAACTCAACCCATTCATTCCCCGATTCCGGATCCGGCATAAATTCGTTGATTTTCATCTGCGCCCAAATCGTGGAAGTTAAAATTGAAGGGGTGGTCGTATCTGTCTCGCCGCCATCGGTTGAAGTGGTTGTCGTAGCCGTGGAAAAATTACTGTTTACAAATCCAACCGTATTTTCAACCTTGCTCGCTTTCCAATTATCATTTGTGTAATCGTTCAATAACGGATTCACCCTCTCCAAAGAATTACCATGCGCCGGACCATACGTAAATTTTTCAATAAAATTCCCGCCCGAATCTTTCAATCCGATTTCTTCGCCGTCTTCGCTCAGGCTTGTCCATGAAGAATCAAACACCGAACCGGGAAATCCCGGATGATCCGCTAAAAATTGGCCTTCATCCTGGCAAATTGCCGCATATTCATGTGAAGAAACAACCGAATCGGTTGTGCTCGCCATCAAGCCGTGATTCGTACTGTTTTCCCAAAATTTCCAACCGGTCAGATCAACCGGGTCGCTCCCCTTATTCCAAATTTCAACCCATTCGTGCGTGCTGGTCGGATACGCGCCGATTTCATTTACGACAATATCAGTATTCGCGCAAAAAACTTTTGAAAAAATAAAAAAGCTGCCAAAAAAAATTGCAGCTAAAACAAAAAATCTTGCTTTCATACCTCCTTGAATTAAAAATGGAAGAAATTATTTCTTCCATTATATCAAAAATTATTTTGGCAATCAATTATTTTATATCCAGCAAATCATGCGGCCCGCTTTCGCGTGCGCCGGCATTTGTTATTTGCACAAACTCAACATTGTTCTGAAGTTCCTCGATCGTATGCGAATTGGTGTAGCTCATTCCCGATTTTAGACCGCCAATCAATTGGCCGACAATATCCGACAGCGGTCCTTTGTACGGAACCACCGACTCAACTCCTTCGGGAACAACCTCGCTCAAATTTTTTGCTTCCTGCTGAACAATTTTTCTTCTCTGAGCGATGGCAAAACTCGCATTGCCCCTGCAAACCTTATATTTTTTATCGCCCCGGCTCATAATAATACCCGGACTCTCTTTTGTTCCCGCCAGCAGTCCGCCTATCATCACCGAATCCGCGCCCGCGCCGATCGCTTTTACGATATCCCCGGATTTTTGAATACCGCCATCGGCAATAACAGGCACTCCGTATTTTTTTGCCATGTCCGCGGCCTGCATGACCGCCGTCAATTGCGGAACGCCACAGCCGGTTACCAGGCGTGTGATACAAATCGTTCCCGGACCGACTCCTACTTTGATTCCATCCACGCCGGCTTCGCATAGTTCGCGCGCCGCCTCGCCAGTCGCGACATTTCCAGCCACAAGCTGAATATCACCGCAACTTTCGCGCAATTTCATAATCGCGTCAAACATCATATTTGAATGCCCGTGCGCGATATCGATAACGATCACATCAACGCCGCCTTTTATCAATTCCTGCGCTCTTTCCAGATAATCCCCATGCACTCCGACGCATCCACCCACAATCAATCGCCCGTTTATGTCCGTATTCGCGAGCGGATAATCAACCAGGTGTTTAATATCGTCGGCGGTAATCAGTCCGACAACAACATCGTTTTCATCAACCAGCGGCAATTTTTCTATTCTGTACTGGGACATTTTTTCCCGCGCTTCCTGGAAAGTCGTATTTTTGTCACCGACAATTAATTTTTCCCGCGGGGTCATAACATATTTCACCAACTGACTTTCATCGCGGACAAAGACAAAATCTCTTTTGGACAAAATGCCCTGCAATCTTTTGTCACCGTTTGAAACCAACAAACCGCTCACGCCGTTTTCCGCGATAAATTTTTTTGCTTCTTTAATGGTTTCGTTCGGATCAACCGCATAAGGATCCGGAATGATAAAATTCTGCGCCCGTTTTACTCTTTTAATTTCTTCAACGTTTTCTTCAATGGTCATGAACCGATGGATTATGCCAATGCCTCCGAGGCGCGCCAGAGCAATCGCCATTTCCGATTCGGTCACGGTGTCCATGTTTGAACTTACAACCGGAATATTTAAATTTATTTTTTGAGTTAATTTTGTCTTTGTATTTGCTTGGCTCCGAGATGTAAGAGTTGAACGTCTTGGTACAATTAAGACATCATCATATGTGAGGGCAAGCGGTATGTGTTTGGTCATAAGAATTAACAATAAAACTCCTTTTTAAACCCAATAAATTATATCACTAATGCCAATTTTGTATACACTAGTCTATACAACTGTGGATAACTCTGGGTATAACTCGACATAACTGGGGATAAATATTTATGTTATTTTAGCCAAATTCAATTTTTAGACCTGTTTGTCTATACTAGTCTATACAAATAAAATGGGCTATTTGGGTTAAAATGTCTAATTTTAGCCAAATCATAGACCATTGACATATTTCAATATTTATGATAGTATATATTATGTAGTCGTTCATTTCGACAAAAGCCTAAACTGCTAATAAAACAAGCGGGCTTACCACTGCTTAAACCTAAAATAAAAATAGAAAAAAGCAATGGCACGCCCAACTTCTTCACGGGTAACCTCAATTTATGTAACTACTGCTTTAAACGCATAGTTACCGGGGCTCTACCCACAAGCGGTCAAGGGCTTAAATTCAACTACCTGATACGGTAGTATGTTCCCCCGAGAGGGGGAAACATATTCCGCCTTGTAGTTTTAAAGGCGATCGGCCTATGTAACAATGTTATCATTCGGGCGTAGATCGCCTTTTTGAATTCCATTTTTTTTCTAAAATACGCTTAATTACACAAAATACGCCTTTCCGGGTGTTTTTTTGTATACAATAGTCTATACAAATATATCTAATCACTCATTTTGTAAAAAAACACGGCGGGTCGATGAAGCATTGCGCCTCGTCGATCCCGCCGGACTAATTCTCCTTTAGATTGGGTTGTGTGCCCGGTACGCGCGCCGTTGCGGTACGCCAGGGCTGTTGAAAGTGCGCCGTGGCTAGTGACCGGTCGCCTTGAGGGCCTCCTCGAGCTCGTGATTGGCGGCTTTGAGCGCTTCCGTCGCCGCAACCTCGACATCCTTGGCGGCGGTCAGGGCGAGCTCGGACTCGGGCGAGAACTTCCGATCACGGGTACGCTCGGCGTCCTCGCGCGCCTTGGTGGCCGTCTTGAGAGCCTCCTTGGCCGTGGTGACCTTGGTCTGGCACCGCTTGATCAGCGACGACGGCGGGGGCGGGGGCGGGCCCTTCGGCCTGCCGCCCGGGATGGGAAGGGTGCCCGGCGTAGGGGCGGTCGGCATTGGCGACACGCCGCCATCGCCGTGCCCCGAGATGGGCATCGACGAGGCGGAGCTCCCCGCCTTCTTGGCTCCGGCGATGAAGCCCGCGATGTCCGATCTTCCGCTGTGATCCTCGCTGGTGGCGACGGGGATTCCCGCGAAGATACCGTCATCCAACGCGCCCGGCGGCGGGTTGGCCAACGGAACCGGCTCTTGGGAGGCCGGATGGACGCCGGATGGCTCGTCCGCATCCAGTTCCAGAACGCCGTCGTCGGTGCTCGTTTCGGCCGGTGACGGAGGAGGACCTTCGAAAGCATCATCTCCGACCACTTCCTCGTGATCCAAAACGGGGCGGGTGGGCGGGGCGATGACCGGCTCGGGAGGCTTGCTCTCCCAGCCGTACTTCCGGGCCACAGCCTTGAGGCCGAGCTCCAGAACAGCCAGTTCGAGCAGATTGACGATGATGGGAGGTGGGAGGACGGTGAAGAGCGTCTTGCCCAGGAACGGCTTGCCTTCGTCCTCACCGAGGGCGAAGGCGGCCGCCAGGATCTCGTCCCGCTTCTGGTGTGGGATCCGATCGCTGGTGAACTGAGCGCGGCCGATCGCCTTGACGAGCTCGTAGTGGGTGTTCACGCCGTTGCCATCCAGAAGGTGGAGGTCGATGACCGACGCGAGGAGCGCGGCCATCGCGAGGCGGTGCTCGGGCTTGTCGCTGCCGGGCCACTTGGAGGTGAAGATGAGCATCCAGACGAGCTGCCCCGCATGGTGGCGGACCAGGTCCTCGGACGTCAGCACCCGGAAGATCTCATCCGGGCTGGTGTCGCCCTCGTCGAGGGTCGCCATGAGGAGGTGTCCGGCTTCCTCGGGCGGGAGGCGGCTGGCCGTCGCGCGCTTCATGCCGGTGCACGAGCCGAGCAGGTCGGCGCGGCGGTCGGGACGGTCCTTGAAACCGACCATGATGTCACGCGGCGGAAACCGGGTGACGATGTCCGCATCGGTGATGATCGTCTGCTTGCGGCAGACATCCACCGCGGTGCGGAGGAAATCCTCCTCCGGCAACAGTTTTCTCGGATCCTCGGCCATTTCTTCCTCTCCTTTCGCTTCTCGCGCCCTAGCCAACATTAGGCATCGGGCAACTGTAGTTTTCAAAGCATGCGCAAAGTTCAGCGCATATCATACAATTACACGGAATGTCCTTTTTGTCAATACCTAAACCGCTTATTTCGGCTAAAATAAAGGGCTTTTATCATGTAACCCTTAACAGTAATATCATCCAATTGACAATTCCAATCTATGTGTTATGCTTATTCAATACAAATCTCACCCAGTCTCCTGACTGCTTTATTTTTTTAAAAGATTGTATTATAATATATCTATAAATTGACATCATATGGCTAAGACAAAATCACAATTCTCCCCCGACTTTCTTGAGAAGGTCAAACAATCTCTGCTCGAGGAAAAAACCAAACTGGAAAAAGAACTTGCCAAGTTTGGAAAAAAGAATCCGGACGCAACCGACGATTACGATACCGCTTTCCCGAACTATGGAGACAAGGAAGACGAAAATGCCGCCGAAGTTGCAGACTACGTGGTCAATTTGTCGTTGGAAGACAATATGGAAAAATCTCTGCGCGATGTAAACCAAACTCTGGACCGGCTGAATAAAAACGAATATGGAATCTGCAAATACTGCAAAAAACCAATTGAGGAAAAAAGGCTTCTGGCCAGACCAACATCAAGCTCTTGCATGAGCTGTAAGAAAACAATAACCCAGGAAGCATAATTATGTAAGGATTGGTTAAAAAATATGAAAGTAAATAAAGTCCGTTTGGCAATAATTTTATCCGGCGGACTTTTTTTGTTTCTGGATCAATTTTTAAAATGGCAAGCCACTCATGCCTGGATTCAACCTCAACTGATAAATCCATACCTCGGCTGGCAATTATATCTGAACCCGGGGGTGGCGTTCAGTCTGCCATTGGCAAATTGGCTGGTAATTGTTCTTACCATTCCGATGATTCTTTTTATCGCTTTTTTATTTGCCCGAAGTTTTTCAAAAAATAATTTGTTTGAATTTGCGGCTTGGTCGACGGTTCTTTTCGGGGCGATTTCAAATTTGTCGGACAGAATTTTTTACCATCACGTTATTGATTATTTTTTAATCGCAACCGGAATCATTAATATCGGCGACGCGTTGATAGTGGCGGGTCTGGCGCTTTTTCTTTTCAGTTTAAAAAAACGGGCTTATGTTTACCAAGCTTAACTCCGGAGCGGCGATCGGCTTGGATTGCGTGCCGATAGACGTTGAAGTGGATATAAATAAAGGGCAGACGGCTTTTAATATTGTCGGGCTGGCGGACACTTCAATTCAGGAAGCAAAAGACAGAATACATTCGGCCCTGAAAAATTCCGATTTTGTTTATCCGTTCAATTTTCGCATCCTCGTAAATTTGGCGCCGGCCGATCTGCACAAAGAAGGCCCGGCTTATGATTTGCCCATGGCCCTGGGCCTGATTATTTTGAGCAATGATTTAATGCTTGAGCTGTCCGATTCACTATTTGTTGGAGAGCTGGCGCTCGACGGTTCTTTGCGCCACACAAACGGAATACTACCGCTGGCAATATTCGCAAAAAAACGCGGTTTAAAAAAAATTTACGTTCCCGAGGCCGACGCGCCGGAAGCGGGACTTGTCGAGGGCCTGGAAATTTATCCGGTAAAAAACTTAAAACAAATTGTCGCGCATTTAACTGGGTCTTCACAAATATCACCGTACCAAAAACCGAAAGGCTGGAATGACCGCCCTGATTTTCAATACGAACTGGATATGGCTTTTGTCAAAGGCCAAGAATTTGTAAAGCGCGCTCTGGAAATCGCCGCCAGCGGGGCGCACAACATTTTAATGATCGGACCGCCGGGATCGGGAAAAACTTTGCTGGCACGGACATTTCCCTCTATTCTGCCCAGGCTTACCGCAGGCGAAGCATTGGAAATAACAAAAATTTATTCGGTAGCCGGATTGCTTCATGAAGGGCATATAATAGAAAGGCCGTTCCGTTCTCCCCACCACACCGCTTCCAATGTCGCGCTCGTGGGCGGAGGAAAATATCCGCATCCGGGAGAAATGTCTTTGTCGCACCGGGGCGTTTTATTTCTAGATGAATTCCCTGAGTTCCCCCGCTCCGTATTGGAAAGTCTGCGCCAGCCGCTTGAGGACGGCGTGATCACAATTTCCCGCGCCCAGGGTTCGCTCACTTTTCCCGCGCGGTTTATCCTGGTAGCCAGTCAGAATCCCTGCCCCTGCGGATACAGCACGGACCCGGACAGGCAATGTATATGCAGCGCCGGCCAGATATTAAAATACCGAAAAAAAATCAGCGGACCGCTTTTGGACCGCATTGATTTATATGTTGAAGTTCCGCGGGTGCAAATTGAAAAACTTTCCTCGGACACTCTTGCCGAATCATCGGAAAAAATCCGTGAACGGGTTGAACGTGCCAGAGAAATACAAACACGGCGTTTCCAAAACGCGGGAATTCACGCCAATAGCGAAATGCGCAATTCCGAAATAAAAGAATTCTGCAAACTTGATAATGAATCGCTTGATCTTCTGCGCAGCGCGGTTAATCAAATGCACCTGTCGGCCCGCGCCTATAACAGAATCCTGAAACTTGGTCGCACCATAGCCGATTTGGATGCGAGTGAAAAAATAAATCTGGAACATATCGCCGAAGCCTTGCAATTCCGTACAAAAGTGGAGTAATATAAAATAGAATTAAAAATATTTAAAAATGCAAAGTATGAGATTTATCGTATACATGCTTATCGTGGCCGCTATTGGGTTTGGTTTGGTGTATATGCTTGACTGGGGAGGCTCAAAAGATCAAACCTCGGCGAACTCTCCTCCTGATTTAACCAGTCTCGCGACCGAAAAAACAGACGATTCAACAACGGCTAAAGAACTAACCGCTCCCCCTATGATTATAGAAGACGGAAAAACTTATACGGCAAAATTAAAAACCACGGCCGGAGAAATTGACATACAACTCGATTCCAAAAATACTCCTATTACCGCCAATAATTTTATCTCTTTGGCAAAAAATAATTTCTATAACGGAACGATATTCCATCGCGTGATAAAAGGATTCATGATCCAAGGCGGTGATCCGAGGGGCGATGGCACCGGCGGCCCGGGATATTCATTTGCGGACGAACCGATCACGGGCGAATACACGCGCGGCACCGTGGCCATGGCCAATGCCGGACCGAACACAAACGGCAGCCAGTTTTTTATAATGCAAAAAGATTACGCTCTGCAAAAAAATTATGTAATATTCGGTCATGTAATCAAAGGGTTGGATACCGTGGACAAAATTGCGGATGCGCCCGTGCTGGCGAATTCATCGGGTGAAAAATCAAAACCTGTAAAACCGGTTACAGTCGAGTCGGTTGAAATTATGGAAAAATAACAGACTTTTCAAATGATTTAAAAAAACAGTCCCGGTTAAATCGTGACTGTTTTTCATTTTCTAAAATTTAATTTTTTGCCAGCTGGCCATCCGCATAATATACCTCGACATCCACTCTCTTCACTCCGAAATTTTTAGCTTCCGTTCTTCCCTTGCCGGAGTCAAACCATATATCCAGACGTCCGTATCCATAACGGGAATTCATGCGGTCATCAACGGTAAATATTTTATCTCCGTATAAAGAAGGGATTTTAATTTTTGTTCCGAACGGGAGCCAGTTGGCCGCGATCATGCCGTCATAGACGCGCTTCCCGGAAGCCGCGGTAAACGGATCGCCATCCGTCTCTTCAGGCGTGCTTGTATACGCTGTGATCACAGCTCTAACCACCTTGTCGGGCGATATTTTCTTGTCATCACTTAATTTTTTTGTATTTTCAACGGGCTGGACGCTATCGGCAGCCGGTTGTGGATTGTCAGCCAACACTTCCTGATCGGTTTCGGCCCGCACAACACCTCCGCGGCCTAAACCTACTATATAAACCAATAAAAAAGCCAGGAAACCCAAATTCAGGGAAATTTTCAGGCAATTAACCGCTAAATTATTCTTTTTTGAAGCCATAATTCCGAAAATCAAAAGGATATCCCTCCATAGGATATCCCTGCTTTATAACTGTCATAATATATCAGAGCATTGACATTTTGTCAACGCATAATATATGGTGTATAATGAAATAAATTCAAACCTCAAAAACTATATAATTATGCCCATTCCAAGCCTAAATAACAGCCGCCACTACGGACACATGCTCCAGGATGGCCCCAACAAGAAGGAACGAAAGAGAAAACTTCTGAAAACTATTCTAATAGCGGCAATATCCGTCTTTGTTTTTTTATTTATAGCGGGAACCGTCGTCATTGTCTGGGTTAGCCGGGATTTGCCTGATCCGGACAAAATCAACGACAGACAGATTTCGCAAAGCACAAAAATATACGACCGAACCGGAACGCATTTGCTCTACGAAGTCTATCAGGACCAAAAACGCACACTCGTCGAGCTGAACCAAATCGCGGATTACGCCAAGCAGGCCACCATTGCCGTTGAAGACAAAAATTTTTATGAGCATAGCGGCATACAGCCCCTCAGCATCCTGCGCGCCGCATTCAACGACTTAATCGGCCGCAAAGCTGGTTCCGGAGGAGCGTCCACGCTCACCCAGCAAGTTATTAAAAATGTGGTGGTCGGAGACGCTCATTCCATATTCAGAAAAATAAAAGAGGCTATTCTGGCCATAAGACTCGAAAAAAAATACACCAAAGACCAGATCTTGAAGCTTTATCTGAACGAAATGCCGTATGGTTCAACCAATTACGGGATTGAAGCCGCCAGCCAGAGCTATTTCCATAAAAGCGCGAAAGATTTAACTTTGCCCGAAGCGGCCACGCTGGCGGGCATGCTTCAATCGCCAAGCCGTTATCTGAATGACCTTGACGCCTTGCGACAGCGGCGTGATTTGGTATTATCTTTAATGCAAGCCCAGGGTTATATTGATGAACAACAGAAAACGGACGCCCAGAACACCGCCTTAAGGATATACAGGACTTCGGGACCGATGGATGCGCCACATTTCGTTCTCTATGTTAAACAGCTTCTGGCGGATAAATTCGGCGAGAAAACAGCGGATGAAGGCGGTTTGCAAGTTATCACCACTCTTGATTACGACAAACAAATTATCGCGCAAAATGTTGTAAAGCAAATGGGAGATAAATACGCAAGCACTTCGAACGCCAACAACGCCGCCTTAGTTGCAATTGACCCTAAAACGGGCCAGGTGCTGGCAATGGTCGGCTCCAGAGACTATAACAACGATGATATTGACGGACAATTCAACGTCGCGGTGTTTGGAAAACGACAACCAGGTTCATCGTTCAAGCCTTTTGTCTATACCGCCGCTTTTGAAAAGGGCTTTACGCCGAGCACGGTTTTGTATGATGTTACGACGAACTTCGATATGCGCGCGGGAGGCAACTACACTCCAAAAAATTATGACGGAAAAGAACACGGTTTAGTGACGATGAGAAAAGCCCTGCAGGGATCATTGAATATCCCGGCGGTAAAAACTTTGTACCTGGTCGGATCCAAAAACGCCATAGATTTCGCCAAGAGATTCGGCTACACAACTTTTACCGGAGATTACGGACTGAGTCTTGTGCTTGGAGGCGCGGAAGTGAATCTGCTTGAACACACGGATGCCTACGCCACCCTGGCAAACAACGGTATGTACAATCCGACGGCGAGCATACTGAAAGTAACGGACCCCAGCGGAGCGACTCTTTATGAATGGCAGCAACCCCCCGAACAGGACGCCATAACACCTGAACTTTCCGCGACAATCACCAATGTTCTTGACGATAACAACGCCCGCGCTTTCATGTTTGGTCTAAACAGTACCCTCGTCCTCCCTGGCCGTCCCGTCGCCGCAAAAACCGGTACCACAAACGACAACAAAGACGCATGGACAATGGGATACACCCCGTCTCTTACCACCGGGGTCTGGGTTGGAAATACGATTCCTTCTCCGATGAAATCCGGAGGAAGCACATTGGCCGGAACAATTTGGAACCAATTTATGAGCCAAGCTTTGAAAGGCACCCCGGTTGAAAATTTCCCCGATCCGCCTCCCAACACTTCAACAAAGCCGGTATTGATAGGCAGTGACAATGGCATAACCCTCAACATAGATTCAATGACGGGTAAAATAGCCAACTCTTCCACGCCTGAAAATTTAATTGTGCAGAAGACCTATCTGCCCCAACACGATATTCTTTATTATGTAAATAAAGATGACCCGCAAGGTCCGCCGCCGGCAAATCCATCCGATGATCCGCAGTATCAAAACTGGGAGGACGCTTTGCAAAACTGGGTAGCCAGGCAACAGGCCGCCGGAATACAATTAACTTTGGAAGACCCTCCAACAGAATATGACGCCCAGCAGGATCCGACTCTGGCGCCGACCATTGATATCATCTCACCCGCGGAAGGACAAGTTTTAACAAGCAGACAAATAGATTTTCAGGTTAAGGCAACGGCCCCAAGAGGCGTCACAAAAGTTGTCTACTACATTGACGGGGAATTAATAGGCTCTTCATCGGAGTATCCGTTCAGCTTCAGCTACTACGCCAAGACGCAAACCAAGGGCGCCCATATGCTGAAAGTTTTAGCCCAGGATGACCAAGGCGACTCCACGGGAAAAGAAGAAAGCTTCGCCATCCAGGCGGATTTTGACCCGCCCAGCTTTGATTGGTTCGACCAAACACCTCTTGTTTTGGCGGCAACCGATTATCCCCGGGCCTTCTATTTAACTCCGTTCCGCTGGGATAATATCAAACAAGTCTCCATATATTTATCCGGTACGGGAATAGCGCAGGAAAAAATGATTTACAATTTCAGCCACACCGAGGATAAATTGTTTAACGGCCAGATGACATTCACCTGGCAGCATTCCCCCGGCCCCGGAGATTACGACTTGAGAGGAGTGATGACAGACAGCACCGGCAAAACAGTGGAAAAAACATTACACGTGACGGTTCAATAATACAAACAAAAAAATCCCACACCTGAATAGTGTGGGATTTTTTATTTCATCTTGGCTGTATTGACAATTAAACCAACCTCTGCTAAGATAAGCCATTGCTCTTTTTGTATTCTGGCCTGCTTTTGGTATGGAGAGAAATCAAAAGAAGGCCGGAATTTTCGGCCAAACGAACGGGAGGAGATATGATGGCAGACGCTATTATCATGAATTCATGGCGTGAAGTGAGCCCAGAGGAAGCCGATAGGGTGTATTCCGAGTTCATCGACTGCAAGACGTGCAGGGCGGACTTCGCCAAGTACTTCGTGGACGCGGCGGGGGGACATTCCCACTGCAAGGTGCCGGTGTTCTATAACGGCTGCCCCCACAAGGACGAGCTGGACCTGCCTCTGCCGCCCCCGGCCAAATCCGGGAAGAAGACGGCCGCGATCGTCATCAACATCCTCGTCCTGACGGTCTGCGCCTTTCTCTTCTTCTTCCTCGGTGCCAAGTACGGCGCACCCATCCTCTTCCGTTAGCCCTCCATGCTCCCTCCTGGGAGCGTCCGCCACCGGCGGATCCCGCGGCTAGGCTAGCCGTAAACCACAAAAAAGCAGCTCCTCATGGGGGGCTGCTAGTGTTTTTTATAGATGCTGAAATAAATTCAGCATGACAATTAACTTCTTATTGCCTGATCGGCATAACAATATATACGTAGTTTTTATCGTCTTTTGGCGAAAATACGCACGGGCTGTCTCCGTTTATCAGCTTCAGTTCGCTGGTTTCAGTGTCTATATTCGCCAAGCCGTCCAGAATATATCTGTGATTCAACAAAACCGAATTTTTCTCGCCTTTTATTTCAGCGCTTAGTTCCGATTTATATTCTCCCGTTTGCGTTGATGTGGAAGAGACAATCATCGAACCTTCAACCGGATTTAATTCGAAATTAACCGCATTCACCCCGGTTGTGGTAAACAAACCGGCGGATTTTATTTCTTTCACCAGCTTATCGGTTGAAACTTCGGCTATTGTCCTGAATTCTTTCGGGATAATTTGCGTATAATCAGGGTACTGTCCTTCCACCAAGCGGGAAATCAATTCAACTTCGTTGCATCTAAGCACAATCTGGTTTTCATTCACCATCAGCCTGACATTTTTCTCCGCATCCAGACCCTTTGCCACCGATAATATATGACTTATTTCCTGGGCCGTGCGGGATGGGATTATTAATTTTATTTCTTCGGCTCCCTGTGAAATTTTAATTTTTTTCTCGGCCAGGCGATAAGAGTCGGTGGCGGCCATGGTTAAAACACCCGGCTCCTGATTAAAGCCGAAATAAACGCCGGCCAATTCCGGCCTGATTTCATTCTTGGCGGCGGCGTGCGCAACCTGAGCTAGGCCTTTTTTCAAAGCTTCCAAATCAACCACAAACCCTTTGCCTTCCGTCACCGACGGAACCACGGGAAATTCATCGGCTGGCGAACCTTTTATCTTTGTGGCAGATTTTCCACAGATTACTTCCAGTTCGTTTTCTTTCAAAACCAACTCCACTTTTTCTTCGGATAACAAATTAACGAAATCATTCAGCGTTCTGGCCGGAACCGTGAAAGTGCCGGGTTCTTCAACTTTTGATCTGACATTCGAAATTATGGCCAACTCCAGATTGGTGGCAATAAGTTCCACTTTTTGTTCTTCCGCTTTTATCAGGACGTTTCCGAGTATGGGAAGGTTTAAACTTTTTCCCGCTATGCCGCTCACGAGCGACAACGCTCTAGCGAGATTTTCTTTTGTGCAGAAAAATTTCATATTGGCCGTCTATTATTAAGTAAATTTATTTATAAATATATAACAGTAATAATAAGGGAGAGGACAGAGTGGATAAAACGATTTTTATTTGATATGTTAGCTGTTTGTTTTAAAAATCATCTGTGGAAAGTGTGTTGCGATTCTGTGTTGTAACTGGTGGATAATTTTTAGATTTTTAAATTGCTGTGTATATGTTGATTTTTTTGTTGATAACTTTCTGGTGTTATAGGTTTGTTGTTAACAATCTTATCAACTTTATTTCCACACTTATCCACTTATTATAAATTTTAGATATTATTTACGTAAATTTTTTGTTTTATGAATTCGATCTCCTGGCGCAGTTTCATGTCTTTTTCAATTTCATTAGTTATCTTATTGTCGGCGTGCATGGCGGTGGTGTGATCGCGTCCGCCCAGTTCGTTCCCAATGGCGGGATAGGACATGTTAAGTTCTTTGCGCAGAAGATGCATAATTATCTGGCGTGGCATGGAGAATTTCTTTTCACGGCTTTGTCCCATTATATCCTGCGTGCTTATGGCGTAGAATTGACTGATTGCATCCACAACCTGCTGGGGAGTAACGGAACGGTGCATTGACCTGATATCAAGGCTGGAGAGCAGTGTTTTGACGGATCCAACCGAAGGCTCGGAGTTTTTCAGCTGGTGGTAGGCGATTATCTTATTAAGCGCGCCTTCCAGTTCGCGGATGTTTCTCTGCACGATTGTGGCCACAAGCTGAAGTATATCCTGCGGGAGAGAGAAACTTTTTTCCGAGCATTTTTTTTGTAAAATGGCGATTCTTGTTTCCAGATCAGGTGGTGCGACATCAACAATCATCCCCCATTCAAAGCGGGATTTAAGGCGGTCTTCCAAAGCCGGAATGGCTTTTGGCGGACGGTCGGAAGTCATTATCACTTGTCTGTTCTGCTGATGAAGTTCGTTGAAGGTATGGAAGAAGGATTCCTGGGTGCGGTCTTTGCCTGAAATGAATTGGATGTCGTCTATTAAAAGCAGGTCAATATTGCGGTAGCGGTTTTGGAAAGTTTTTGCATTGCCGTCTTTTACGGATGAGATAAAATCATTGGAGAATTTTTCGGCGCTGGCATACATTATATTATAATTGGGATTATTCATCAGGATGTGATTGCCGATTGCCTGGAGCAAATGGGTTTTTCCCAATCCGACCCCGCCGTATATGAAGAGCGGGTTATAGGCTTCTCCGGGTTTTTTCACCACCGCCTGCGCCGCGGCGAATGCCAGTTCCGAACCGCTCCCGACAACAAAATTATCAAAAACATATTTTGGGTTCAAACCAAATTCGCCAATCCGCGGGGGCGTCCGTACCTCTTGAGTGCCGGAGGTTGCCTGTGTTTGCATTGAAACGGGAATGGATTCAGTTTCCTGCGGCTTTTCGGGTTCTGTCATGTCAGGCTGCGCAACAACGTTTTTTATGTTAAAAATTTTATACTCCAGTTTTTTAATCGGCTTACCGGTCACTCTTTCCAACGATTTTACGATCATTTGATGGTATTTCTTTTCCAACCAGGCTCTGTTGAAGGCATTTGGCACGCATAAAATAGCGCAGTGTTCCTGGAGATTGAGTATATCCGTATTTTTAAACCAGGTGACAAAATTTGGTTTAGAAATCGATAGCTCAAGTTCGGCCAGGACGCCCTGCCATATTTCATGATTAGTCATAGAGAAGAAGAGAAAAAAGTTGGTTGATTAAGTGTTTATAATTTTATCACAACCGGCTGTTATGACCAATAGACGGCGCAAGCGGAAAGGGGGAAAGAGTGTGGAGAAACTGTGGATGAATAATATTATTTTAGAAAGACGCCTTGACAAAATTGAAAATATCGAATATAATCCAGCTAACATATTTAAACACTTATTTCTAATTTATGTCAACTAAAAGAACATATCAACCAAAAAAGAGAAAGCGCGCAAAGTCCCACGGCTTCCGCTCAAGAATGAAAACAGCCGGCGGACGCACGGTTTTAAGCCGCAGACGCGCCAAGGGCAGAAAGAAACTTACTGTTTCGGATGAAAAGGTGGGCAAGAGACGCAGGAAAACAAGATAAGCTTTTCGAAGGGCCCTGAAAAGGGCCTTTTTTGTTCCTCGCTGCTTTGTGCCTCACGTCTGTAGATTATTGTTTTTTCGCTTTCCTCGCCTGCGAAGGCTCGGGGTGACCGCTGTGGCGGTCAAACCCGCTCAAAAACAATAATCTACAGACTGTTGAACTGCTACGTAGGATAATATTGGCAAGCCCTTCATCTATAAGGTATAATAAGTTCGTTATGCTACAAAAAGAAAATCGGTTGGCGAAAATACGAGATTTCAATTTGCTTATGAAACATGGCCAATGGGTAAATGGCCGGTTTTTGGATTTGAAGGTTCTTGAGTTAGCCAAAATCAAGGATTATTTTCCCAAAAAAGAAGATCCGGATAAGTTTATCAAACAGCTAAAATTAGCTGTTTCTGTGGGTCTGAAAGTGGATAAGAGGGCGGTGAAGAGAAACAGGGTGAAAAGACAGGCTGGCGAGGTGCTTCGGCTTTTGTTGAAAGAAGAACGCCTAAAAAATGGGTACTACATATTGGTAGTGGCCAGAAAGGCTGTTTTGGAGACGGATTATGCTGAGATTGGCGAAGAATTAAAGTTATTATTGACTAAAGCAAAAGTTTTATTGGAAAAGTGACCGAAATTATCATTCCCGCGAAACGGGTCCATAGATACCCCTTGTGGGTAAATCCAGTCGTAAAGGAAACGGACTATGAAAATAAAAGAAACATTAAAATTTCTCTTAACTCTGCCAAGAATTCCGATTTTATTTATAATTAAATTTTATCAGAAAACTATTTCTCCGGATCACGGGGTTTATAAATTCCTGTTTCCCGACGGATATTGCCGGTTTCATCCGACCTGCAGCGAGTACGGATATCAGGCAATAAAGAAAAAAGGCCTTATCGTAGGCCTTCCTTTAACTATTTGGAGAATTGTGCGGTGTAATCCTTGGAGTAAGGGTGGCGTGGATATGCCTCCTAGCTAACGTGTGATTGAAGGAAAGGAATTGTCATGCTGAACTTGTTTCAGCATCTTTTTATTTTATTAGGGATCCTGAAATAAATTCAGGATGACATTCTTAGTTTCTTGAGGATTTCTAGGTCTTTCATTACCAGATCCGGTTCAGTTTCAAGTATGAAGTTAACTTTTTGTAGGCGTTTGTCGGTGATTAGTGCTTCAAATCCTTTTAAACCGATCAAACCCTGGCCGATATGCTCGTGGCGGTCTTTGTGCGAGTTGAATTCGGTTAGCGAATCATTGCAATGGGACATCTTTAGCTTTTTTAAGCCGATTATCTCATCAAATTGTTTTAATGTTTGGTCTACAGCTTCCGGCGTGCGCGTGTCGTAACCGCTGGCGAAACCGTGCTGGGTATCGTAACATACGCCGATATCGTATTTTTTTAATTTTGGATGAGAAATGATTTCGGCGATGCTTTCAAAATTTCCGCCGATGACATCCCCCGCTCCGGCTGATATTTCTATTAAAAATTGGGCTGAGCTTTTATAACCTTTTAACATTTGGTCTAAACCATCAATCAGTTTTTTAAAACCTTCTTCTTTGCCAAGATCTTTGTAGGTGCCAAGGTGCGACATAACATACGATGCGCCCAGCATGGAAGCCCTTTCAAGCTCTTCCCGCACGACAGTTATCGCGGCGTGGTAAATGCGGGGGTTTGCGGAAGCAAAGTGGATAAAATACGGCGTGTGGATATACCATTCTTTTTGTTTTGCTTCTTGGCAGTTGGATTTAAATTCCGCCGCAATTTTTTTATCCAAAGGCGCCACCCAGCCTCCGCGCGGGGAGCGGCTGAACATCTGGAAAACTTCGCAGCCGATTTTGCCCGCATTCAAAGGGGCATTGGGCAATCCTCCGGCGATTGAAACGTGTGCTCCAAAATACATATAAAAAAATACTGTAATATCTAAATATTACAGTATTTTAAATTGAAAGTAAACAGAATTATTCCTGCAGGACTTTTTCTTTTAAGAAGACAATCACTTTTCTGTTTTGAATTGTGGTGGCAATCATGTTCAGGACCTCCGGTTTGTTAAGATTTTCAAGAGTGGCCGGATCGTCTTTGTATGTCTGTTTTATCAATTCAACCTCTTTATCTATATCGGCTTGTTCAACTTTGATTTTATTCTCCAGAGCCACTTGGCGGGAGATAAGTGCGGCCTTTACTCTTTTATCGGCATTGTCGGCGAAATCCTTATATATTTCTTCTTCGGTTTTTTTCAAGTCTTTCAAATATTGTTCCATCTCGATTCCCTGATGCTCAAGATTGTGTTTCAGTTCATGGAACATCTTGTGTTTTTCGGAATCGATAAGCACTTCCGGGATTTCATCAAACTGGCTCGCTTCAACAATTTTTTCAAATATTTCCACTTCGGCTTTCTGGTCGTCTTTATGCTTTGCTTCTTCGGTTAAATTTTTCTTGATTAGTTCTTTTAATTTATCCATACTTTCCTGACCTAGTGTTTTGGCAAATTCTTCGTCCAGTTCCGGATACTGAAGTTCGTAAACATCATGAACCGTAATTTTAAAATCAACATCCTTACCGGCCAAATGCGGCTGATAATGTTCCTTCGGAAATTTAAGTGTGAATTCTTTTAAGTCGGCTTTTTTTACACCGATAAGTTGTTCGGCAAAACCGGGAATATAATGCGGTTCGTTTAAATATACCTGGTGATTTTTTGCCTGTCCGCCTTCAAGAGGAACTTTTTCCGAAAACATTTCCATGTCTACGACAACCTTATCTTCTTTTGTTGCAACTCCATTTTTAATAATCTCTTTCGGTTGCATTTTTTTCAAATTATTCAAAACGTCCTCGACGTCTTTATCCGTAATTTCTTTGCCTTCTTTTTTTACTTTTATCGTGGATAAATCGGCAACCTTAACAGTTGGCATAAGAGCCACGATTGCTTTGAAGACAAAATCGTTGCCCGGGGCGATTTTTTCAATTGTAATTTTCGGCATGCCGATCGTATCAATTTTTTCTTCTTGCACGGCTTTAAAAAAATTCTTTTCAACGATTTCCTGCATCGCTTCTTCGATGATTTTTATTTCGCCCAATTGCTGTTTCACCATGTCATAGGGTGCCTTGCCCGGGCGGAAGCCTTTGATGGCGGCGCGTTCGGAAAGACGGACGGCGGCATTTTCAAGATCCAGCTGATAATCCGCTGGGGTTACAGTGATATCTAATTCAACCTGAGATTTTTCCAACTTTTTTGATGTGTATTTCATATTTATTTGTCATTCCCGCGAAACGGGTCTATAGATACCCCTTGTGGGTGAATCCAGTATTAATTAATTATTATTTTGCAATTTTAGTTTAAAAAATGCGAAATGTCAACTTGCATAGTAAAAAAAGTGCCGGGGCGCGCGTGGCGCCCCGGCGAATGGTAGGGTCTAGTGGGCGACGAGGATACCCGCGCAGTGCGGGTAGAGCAGTGCGACGGTGTAGCCGACTGCGGTCGAAGCCTCGTCGGGGATGGTGGCCTCCAGCTGGGAGATGTTGCCTCCCTTGGCATAGTCTGGACGCTGGAGTGCGAGCTTGTGCTCGGTGTCAGGATCCGACTGGAGCTTCTCTAACAACTGAACTCCGGTCGGGGTGATTCCCATGAAGGTCAGCTTCATGTTTTCACCAACCTTCCTTGGAAAAGATGTGGTGGCGCCCCGGCGATGGATGAGACTTACTCGCCGATGCTAATGCCGCGGCTGTGCTCGGCGAGCAGAATCACGATGTCGCCGGCCTCGATCTCGCGATGGTCCGCGATATCGAAGACGATCTTCGGCTGTTCGACACCGTCGAGCTCGGTTCTTTGCACCTGTATGTGCGAGTGTTGGGGTTGCTGGAGGAGTTCCTCCAGCTTCTTCAACCCCTCGGGCGTCACATCATGAACGATTACTTTCATCCGAGTCCTCCCAATCGACCCTGTCAGAAAAGTGGGCCAAGTAGAGAGAAAAAAGCTTGTTTTTCTTCCTATTTAGCCCACTTTTACATTTAAAAGAACGAACATTCTTTATATCACGAAATGGCTTACTTGTCAATAGTAATACGAAAAACCGCACCTTTTGGGTGCGGTTTTCTATATTTTAAGGTATTTTTTACTTCATCAGCAATCCCACAATCAGCAAAGCCACGATATTTGCCACTTTGATCATCGGATTGATAGCCGGGCCGGCGGTGTCTTTGTACGGATCGCCAACCGTGTCTCCGGTCACTGCGGCCTGGTGGGCAAAGGAGCCCTTGCCGCCGTAATTGCCTTTTTCGATGTATTTTTTGGCATTGTCCCAGGCTCCGCCGCCGGTGGTCATTGATATGGCCACGAATATGCCGGTGATAATTGTTCCCAGAAGCAATCCGCCCAAAGCCTCAACACCCAACAGCCAGCCAACCAAAATCGGGACGACGATTGGAATCAGGGCCGGCAAAACCATCTGTCCGATGGCGCCTTTTGTCACGATATCAACCGCTTTGCTGTAATCCGGTTTGCCCGTTCCTTCCATTATGCCCGGGATTTCTTTAAATTGCCTGCGCACTTCCTCAACCACTTTTCCGGCAACCTTGCCGACGGATTCCATAAGCATTGAACCAAAGAGATAAGGAAGCAAACCGCCGATGAACAATCCTGCCAAAACTTTTGGGTCGTTTAACAGGAATTTCACGGTATCGGGAAGTTTATGAGTGTAATCCGCAAACAGAACAAGCGAAGCCAAACCTGCGCTGGCAATCGCATAACCTTTTGTGACGGCCTTGGTGGTGTTTCCCACCGCATCAAGCTGGTCGGTGATTTCACGGACATTTTCCGGAAGATTACTCATCTCGGCAATTCCGCCGGCGTTATCCGTTATCGGTCCGTAAGCATCAATGGTTACGATTATACCCGCTAAAGACAACATACTCATCGCGGCAACAGCCACGCCGTATAAACCTGCCAGCCAATAGGCGCCAAGAATTGCAGCCACAATCGCAAGTACCGGCAGGGCGGTTGACCTCATTGAAACAGCCAAGCCTGCGATTACGTTTGTGCCATGTCCGGTTTCACTGGCTTTGGCGATGCTTTTCACAGGATTATATTTTGTTGAAGTGTAGTATTCGGTTATCCAGACCATCAACCCGGCCAGAACCAAACCGATTACCGAGGATAAATAAATTTTATTTACACTGTATCCTTCCAGTCCGCTCATCAGCCATTTTGTGGCCGGATAGAAGCCGATTAAAGCCAAAATTCCGGAGGCAATCAGGCCTTTATATAATGCATTCATTATATTATTGGTTTTGCCCAAGCGGATGAAGAATGTTCCCAGAATAGAAGCAATAATTGAAATTCCGCCTAAAACAAGCGGATAGACCAGGGCTTTTTCATTGCCGATAAAAAGCAGAGCGCTCAAAACCATGGTTGCGATCGCTGTTACGGCATAAGTTTCAAACAAATCGGCGGCCATGCCGGCGCAATCGCCGACGTTATCGCCGACATTATCCGCAATCACTGCCGGGTTGCGCGGATCGTCTTCGGGAATCCCCTTTTCAACCTTGCCGACAAGGTCGGCGCCGACATCGGCTGCTTTTGTAAATATACCTCCGCCGATTCTGGCAAAGACGGAAATCAAACTTCCGCCGAATCCCAGACCAATCAATGCGGAGACGTCATGTGTTAGTAAATAGAAACCGGAAACACCCAACAAACCGAGGCCGACAACCAGCAAACCCGTGATCGAACCGCCTTTTACAGCCAAGTTTAAGGCTTCTTTCAAACCTTTCTTTGCCGCCTCGCTGGTGCGCACATTCGCGCGGACGGAAATGTTCATTCCGATCATTCCGGCCAGTCCGGATAAAACCGCGCCGAGCACAAAACCGAATGCTGTCACCCAGTCAACAAAAAAGCCGAGTAAAATAAAAACAACCACCGCCACAACGGCAATAGTTTTGTATTGCCTGCCAAGATAGGCTTTTGCTCCGTCCTGGATGGCTTTTGCGATTGCCTTCATCTTGTCATCTCCGGCTGGCTGTTTGTTTATCCAGGCGATTAATATTACTCCGTAAATCACTGCCAATACTGCCGGCAGTAGGGCGAAAAGGGCTATAGTCATAACCCAAATTGTTAAGAATTAAAGACAAACCCAAACGGGTTGTTGTCTTCAATATAATATGATAATATAGACTTCGCGTCAAGCAAGATAAGGCCTATGAAATACCGAATTTGGCTAAAAATACTACAAATATTGGTATATATTAAGAGATTTTTTTGGTGGCTGGGCGCCAAGATTATTTTTGTTTTAGCTAAAATTTTCAGTCCCATCTGGGGCCTGCTGGGTTACGTCAGTTATAAGATTGATTACATTTTTAAAAAAATATCAACTGCCGCCGGTCTGAACGGACAATTTTTGAAACGAGATAATCTTCAAATTGTCGTATTGCTGCTATTGTTTTTTTTGGCCGTCCCGCAAACCAAGTTACTCGTTAACAAAGACCTGACCAGTTTGCCCGGTCAAAAAACGATCGCCTATAATTTAACGAGTCCGGAGGAAGACTATACCCTCGAAGAGGTAACTGCCGACAATAGTTTCACCACCCCGGAACCCGCCGCCTGGAAACAAGGGTCTTTAGGCAACGGTCAGGTTTTGCCGGAGAATGGAATGGATTGGCAGACGCAGGAATACGGAGGGGTTATGGCGGGCGGTTCCGCCTTGTCAAAGCCCATTATTTTCCCTGGCGCCAGCCTTGGCGGAGCCAGGGACAAAGTTATGGTGTATACTGTAGAACCGGGTGATTCGCTTAGTGAAATAGCGGCTCAATTTAACGTAAGTATAGCCACGGTTTTGTGGGAAAATAATTTGGGGCTTACTTCATATATCCGGCCCGGCGACAGATTGAGAATTTTACCGATCACCGGTTTGACGCACACGGTTAAGAAAGGTGATACCTTGAAAAAAATTGCTGCGCTTTACGGCGCCAACGTAAGCGCCATCGTTAGCTATAACAAGTTGCAGGAAGACGGATCGGATCTGGTTGCCGGGGAACAAATCATAGTTCCCGACGGCATTAAGCCGCAACAAAAAGCCGTGGCATCAATCCCCCGCACCTATTCGTCGTTTGTACAAGTTGCCGCCCCCCCTTCTTCAAAGCAGTTGCCGTCGGTTTCCGGCTTTATCTGGCCAACCGGCGCGAGAATCATTACACAGTATTTTTCCTGGAAGCATCAGGCGGTTGATATTGCGGGTCCGCTTCTGACACCCAACTATGCCTCAAAAGCGGGTGTTGTTGAATTTGCCGCATGCGGTTGGAATTCCGGTTATGGATGCATGATCTTAATAAATAATGGAGGCGGGGTTAAAACAAGATATTCCCATAATGAAAAATTATTGGTGAAACCGGGAGAATACGTACAGCAGGGGCAAACCATCGGTTTGATGGGAAATACCGGAAATGTCCGCGGCATCACCGGAATACATATCGATTTCAGGCTTTACATCAACGGGGTCGCCGTCAATCCGTTAAAGTATATTCATTTGTAACTCTGAATTTTTCGCCTTGTCTTGAAAATAACTGAATTAGATGTTATTCTTTTAAAAGTCAGCGGTACCGTAGCCAAGTGGTAAGGCAAGGGTCTGCAAAACCCTTATGCGCCGGTTCAAATCCGGCCGGTACCTCAATTTAAATAATTATATAATGGCGGCAAACTGGAATTACAGGAGGCACAATGAGTATCCGGAATGGCATTCGCAAGTTCTTTAGCGACAACCTCGTCACGGCGAAAGATGACTTCTGCTATCATTTCACGGAGGAAGACAGAAACAGGTTTAAAGAGAGTGGAATTTTCTCCAGGATAGGAGGAGCCCTTATCATCGGGCCGATTTTCATCACCACACTGGTGATCGATCTCGGTTTTCTGATCGGTATCCATCGGATTACCGTTTCGGCGCTCATCGGCGTCGGGATCATGATTGCCCGAGCACTGGGCATCCTCGCCGGCCTCGCCGGTTTCGCGCTCTGTTTCGTGGGAGCGATCGAGTACAGCGGCTCCGAACCTCCGCTGGTTCCGCTCAAGTTCTTCTTGAGTATTCTGGCGGCTTGCACGGCCGTCTCGCTACTTTTCTTTCTGTCGAAACTGTCTCCTCTCAAGAGGCATCTCGACGATGAGTAGCAAATGGCTACTCGCAAAATGGCGGCTCCTCCGGGGGGGCCGCCTTTCTCTTGCCCAATCACAATCATAAGCGTAAAATATATGATATTATTCATGTACTCCCGGTAATATATTTGAATTTATGTCCAGATACATAGTTGTAGACGGCAATGCCATCGTGCACCGTGCTTATCACGCAATTCCTCCGCTCACAACCAAGGACGGCGTCATGGTTAATGCCGTTTACGGCTTCACCTCAATGCTGTTGAAAGTTTGGAAAGACCTCAAGCCGGATTGCATCGTGGTGACTTTTGATATGGCCGGTCCGACCTTCCGGCATGAAAAGTTTAAAGCGTATAAAGCCACGCGCGTGAAAGCCGATCAGGAATTATACGATCAGATTCCGCTCGTGCACGAAGTGGTGAAAGCATTCGGCCTGCCGGTTTATGAAAAAAAAGGATATGAAGCGGACGATGTGATCGGCACGATTGCTAAACAATTGAGTAAAAAAGACGATGAGGTCTTTATTGTCACCGGAGACATGGATACGCTTCAACTGATTAATAAAAAAGTGAAAGTGTATACCTTGAGAAAAGGCATGAGCGATGTGGTCATATATGACGAAGACGAATTTAATAAAAAATTCGGTTTCGGACCGGAACTGATGATCGACTACAAAGCCCTGCGCGGCGATACTTCCGACAACATTCCCGGCGTGCCGGGGATCGGCGAGAAAACCGCGATGGACCTGGTGCAAAAATTCCAGACAATTGAAAATATTTATAAAAAATTGAAGAATGACCGGAAAAAAATTGAGGAAGAATTAAAACCGGGCGTAATTAAAAAATTGGTTGAGGGCGAAAAAATGGCCGAAATGAGCAAAGATCTTTCGACGATAGACTGCAGTGTGCCCGGTTTGGAATTTGAACCGGAGCATTGTCGGGTAAGAGAATTCGATAGAGAAAGAATCAATCATCTTTTTCAAAAATTTGAATTCGTATCCCTGTTAAAACGGGTTCCCGGTTTTTTTGAAGAAGAGCCGAAGAAACCAAAAGAGAAGAAAGTTAAAGCCGAAGATATTAAATTGGTTGAAATAAAGAGCGACGAGGAAGCGGAAAAACTATTGAAAAAGATAAAGGAAAAAGGAAGTTTTGCGGCGCGGGCGGTGCTTGACGGCAAGGAACCTCTTGATGCGAATTTGCTTGGGATTGTTTTCATCGCCGGACCGGAAGCGTATTTCGCCGGGAAAGATTATTTGGAAAAAGTAAAAGTAATTTTTAGCGATAAAAATTTAGAACTGGTCGGGCACGATCTAAAAGAATTTGTAAAAGTTTTGAAATTGAAAAATATTGAAATAAAAAACAAAATCTTCGACGTAATGATCGCTTCGTATCTTTTGAATCCCGGCAGCCGCGCGCATGACATTCCCAGCGTGGTGTTGAAAGTTTTAGGAAAAGGGCTGACAGCCGACAGTGGCCAGGAAAGTTTATTTGGCATTGATAAAAAATCACTGGCCATTGAACTGCTTTTGATTAGCCAGGCCAAAGAAAAATTGAAGGAGGATCTTGAGAAAGCCGACAACCTCGGATTGTTTAACAAGATAGAAATGGCCCTGATTCCGGTTTTGGCGGAAATGGAATTAAATGGCATCGCGGTTGATCTGGATTTGTTAAAAGGTTTGGCCAAAGATGTTGATGAAGAATTAAAAAGAGAAACTAAGAAAATTTATGAAATGGCCGGAACGGAATTCAATATCGCCTCCCCTATCCAGTTGCGCGAGATTTTGTTTGACAAGCTCGGATTATCGATTGAAGGAATAAAAAAAGGAAAAACCGGATTGTCCACCTCGGCCGAAGAACTTGAAAAATTGCACGGCCTGCATCCGATTATTAATGAAATAGAAAGCTATCGTGAACTGGCTAAGCTGCAGAATACATATATTGATGTTTTGCCGACTTTGATAAATAAAAAAACAGGCAGAATACACACGCATTTCAATCAGGCAGTTACTGCCACCGGGCGTCTTTCCAGTTCAGATCCGAATTTGCAAAACATTCCGATCCGCACCGAACTCGGAAAGAAGGTCAGAGAAACTTTTATTTCCGAACCGGGAAATGTTTTGATCAGCGCGGATTATTCGCAGATTGAATTGCGCATCGTGGCTTCGATGGCGGAAGACAAAACCATGATTGAAATTTTCAATAAAGGCGAAGATATACACAAAGCAACCGCGGCCGCGATAAACGACGTGCCCTTGGACAAAGTGACGAAAGAGATGCGCTACGCGGCAAAGGAAGTGAATTTCGGCGTGCTTTACGGAATGGGTCCGTACGGGTTAAGTTGGAGAACCGGAATTTCTCAGGCCGAGGCCAGGGATTTTATCCAGAAATATTTTAGAGCTTTTTCCGGCGTGCGCGAATACATTGCCCGCACGTTGGAATTTACGAAAAAAGAAGGCTATTGCGAAACATTGTTTGGGCGCAGACGATACATTCCGGAACTTAACGCAAGCAATTATCAATTACGCAGCGCAGCCGAAAGAATGGCAATCAATCATCCGATCCAGGGCACAGCTGCGGATTTGATGAAAATGGCTATGATTGAAGTTGATAAAGAAATAAAAAAATTAAACAAAGACGGCGATATAAAAATGATTTTGCAGGTGCATGACGAGTTGGTTTTGGAAGTAAAGAAAGGATTGGAAGACGAGGTTGCCGAAATAGTTAAAAACGCCATGGAAAATGTGGTGAAGCTTCGTGTGCCCGTGAAGGTGGGAATCAACATTGGGCATAGTTGGGGGAAAATGAAATAAAATTATTATAAACAAAAATCCGGCACGTAGCCGGTTTTTTGTTCTCTCTTCTTAGATCCAACAAGTGAATCTAATAAGGGAATGCTCGCAGATGACGGTTGCGAGCGTACCGGGCTTCAGAACATAAAGCCGATGCGAGGTTGGATGAGAAGTGAAGGTGCACCGCCGATCGTTTTGCCGCCGCCGAGATCGAGGCCGAGGGAGACTCGGCCGCTGATTCGGTGGGTGAGGCCAAGGGCGGCCAGCAGGGTGTGGCTTGGCGTGGCGGGATTATACCCGGGGTTGAACTGGTAGACACCGAATACAACCAGGCTCGTTTCGGCAGATAGCGCGTAGCTGGCCGCCACGACAGCCCTCGGCGCTGGCTTGAACATATCGTTCGGGGTGCAGATTCCACCCCCAACCGACACGCCGAAGCCCTTACCTATGCCCCAACCCGCCAGCAACACGAAGCGTGTGTTTACCGAGCCGGGGCTGGGGTTGCCGTCCTTGAGGGAGACGACGTACCCTTCGCCGAGCGACAGGGTGAGCGAGGGAACCAGGCCGTTGGTCTGGGCGCTGGCAATGGCGGGGAGAACGACGAGGCACAGGCAAAGCAAGTACTTATTCATTTTCTCATCCTTTGTAAATGTACACAGCCTCCGTATGGGTCAGCCACTTGGGCAGACAGGGCTTTTTGCCCTCGGCCGGTTCAATGCGGTTTCCCGCAATTGAACTGGATATCATATCATTTTTTGGCAATTTAGTCAATCATTACAGACAGCATATATTGACAAAGTCTCTAAAATATGCTAAAATACAGACATATATAATTTCTGTCTTATTTTTTAGACAACAAAAATATGAAAGCAGACGCAGCTTTAAAAAGTCTTGGGTTATCCGATCAGGAAACCCAGATATATCTTGCTCTCCTTAAAATCGGCGGCTCTTCCGCTAGTACTATAGCCAAAAATGCAGGAATAAAGCGGACCACTGTTTACGCCATTTTGAAGTCTTTGGCGCAAAAGGGGTTTGTGGCCATGTATTACCGCAAAAGCCGGCAACTGTATTATGCGGAAAAGCCCGAACGAGTGAAAACATATTTTGAGAAACGGATAAAAACGTTTGAGGACCTGATTCCCAGCCTTGAGGCGTTGGACAAAACAAAGATGCAGTTGAGCGGTCTGCGGTTTATTGAGACGGTTGATGAGTTAAAGCGTTTTTACGCGGATATCTTAGAGGACTACAAAAATAAGCTGTACTATGTTATCGGCAGTGCTGGGACGTGGGAAGGATTGGAACCGGAGTTCTTTGTCCAATTTCGCAAAGATCGGGCCGCAGCAAATATCCGCACGAAGCTGCTATTAACAGCCGAATCAAAAGGCATCAGCCCTACCGATAAAAAATTGTTGCGCGAGGCTAGGTTTCTGCCTGAGAAATACAAATTTAAAAGCACGATTGATATTTATAAAGACAAAATTTTAATCGTCAGTCCGGAGTTGTCTTCTTTGGCTGTAGTTATTCAAATTCCGGCTATGACGGACATTTTTAAATCAATTTTTGAGATGCTGTGGGAGATGCTGAAGTAAATTTGACTAATGTTAGCAAACAAAAAATCTCGGTGTTTGGCCGAGATTTATTGTTTTCTCTTCTTAGATCCAGCATTTGAATCTAATAAGGGAATGCTCGCAGATGACGGTTGCGAGCGTACCGCTTCTGATGTTCATCAGAAGGTGACTCCGACCGAGGGTTGGAACAACCAGGACCAAACTTTGATCCCGGTCGTATAGCCTGGGCCGGTGGCGAAGCCGAGTGTCACGTTGCCCATCCGGTAGGACGGGCCGAACGCGAACCCCATGAAGTGGGAGTCCGGTTTGCCACTGTAGGAGGGATTGTACTGATAGCCTGGGCTGAGCGCGAAACATGCGGTGTCGGTCAGCCTGACCACCAGCGATATGACCGCGCGCGGGGCGGGGTGGAAGGTGTCGTTCGGGATGGCGGCGCCAACCGCGAACGTGAGTTTGAAGCGCGGGGTGAGCCCGGTGGTCGCCGTGGCTTCCAGCCGGGTGTTGACCGGACCCGCGCTTCCACCATCCTTCAGGAGGAGGATGTAGCCCTCGGCCGCCCGCACGCCGAAGGTGGTCTGGGCCGAGGCGGTGGTGGTGGCGATCGCGGTCAGGACGAGGACAACGAGGCTAAGCTGGTTGCGCATGGGGCGCTCCTTCCAGTCCGATATATACCCTCGGAGTCGGGTTTTCAAGGAACATTCACCCGGGTAACCCGGATGGTCTCGCCGAAGCATTTCTTCAGCTTGACCGTACATCATATCATATTTTTGTATACTTGTCAAGTGTTTTTGGCTATGTTAAGCAAATAATCAGTCATATTCAACAGGACAGCACTGATTAGAAATGGACAATTTTGGCTAGTTGTATTATAATAAATTTATCATAATATTTATGACAATATGATCGAGGAACAACTAGAAAAATTGGGTTTACATAAGAATGAAAGCAAGGTGTATCTGACTTTGTTTGAATTAGGAAAAGTCAAAGCCGGACAACTGATTGAGCACACAAAACTTCACCGCAACCTGGTTTACACGGCTTTGGACGAATTGACCGAGCGCGGTTTGGTGACAAAAATAGTCCGTGGCGCGGTAGCCGAGTTTTCGGCCAACGATCCCCATCATTTGATTGATGAATTGGACGCCAAAAAGGAAATGGCCGAAAAGGTTGTGGCTGAAATAAAGAAAAAAGCGGCGCAAACCCCGCGTGAAGTTACGGTTTATGAAGGCAATGAAAGTATTGTTGATGTTACGGAAAAAAATTTGGACGCTCCTGCCGGCGAAACGATTTATATTCTGGGCGCTTCAAATTCAACGATCAGTGAACCGTTCGGGGGCTGGGACAGGTTTCATAAAATGCGGGTTAAGAAAAATATAAATTTTAAGGTTCTATATGACCACACGGTTGCTAAGGATGTTTTGGAAGCCAGGAATAAATTACCGATGGCTGAAGCGAGATATTTTCCGTTTGATATTGAAATGCCGGTTTGGTTTAACATGTGCAACGATAAATTGGCTATAATGGTCACGGGTGAAGATCCGTTGGTTTTTGACATACGCAGCCGTCCCGTGGCTGACGCCATGAAAAAATATTTTGAATATTTTTGGGACCAGCAGGTTTCGGTTGAAACCGGAATTGAGCCTCTGAAGCGAACGATTTATGACATGCTTGATGAATTAAAACCGGGCGATGAATATTGCGTTTTGGGAGCTTCTTCCGGAGATCCTAACAGGGATATTCATAACGGTATTCAGGATTTATACGACAAATTTCACGCTGACAGAATAAAGAAGGGCGTAATCACAAAAATGCTTGTATATCGCGAATCGTTTAGGCGCGTCAAGAAGAGATATGATGATTATGGTGATCCGGAGGGCAAAATAAGTTTTTTAAAAATATATACGTCTGCACCTCCTATTCCAATGCAAATAAATATTTATAACGGTAAAGCCTTTATAATTCTTTATGGAGACAAGCCCACAATAATTCATTTTGATAAACCGGAAATTTACGATGGCTTTAAAGCGTATTTTGATTCTCTCTGGGTACAGGATACGTATGTTGTCCGCGGCGCGGAGGAACTTTATGATATTTGGATGGAAGGAATAGATACCGGCGGGATTAAATTTATTGGCGCGCACGGTCAGTTTATCGATCGTTATCCTCAATTATTTAAAAAAATCGAACAACATATGTCGGGTACCAAAGGAGTCTATTGGAAAAGCATAGTTGATTCCAGCATGAAAAAACACAAACTTACCGGCTATCCATGGTCGCAGAATAAATACGTGCTGACAAATACTAAAAATTTGAATGTCGTCTGGCTATATAATAACAAAGTAGCCATTGTGAACTGGGCCAAGGACGAACCCATAGTACTGATATCGGAAAATCCGATACTTGTACAAAGTTATAATGATTATTTTGAAGAGCTTTGGAATAAAAAACAGCCGATTGCCTAATGTTGGAAAAAGTATTAAAATGCCCAGACAAGTATATAGTTAGCATATATAAGCTCATTCGTTCGGAAAAAGTTAAATTTATTTAACTTTTTCTCTCACTCATTTCGCTTATGATCATATATATCCACGGCGAGGACACATACCGTAGCAGCAATTACCTGAAACAAACCGTTGACCGGTTTAAAAAAGAAAGAGACCCACAGGGCCTCAATGTTGCGATTTTGGACGGGCAGAAAGATCAGGCCGGCCGGTTTTGGGACGAAATAACGGCCTCCCCCTTTTTGGCCGAGCGCCGGATGGTGATATTAAAAAATATATTATCAAACAAAGACATGGATATTTTGGATGCGCTAATTGAAGGAATAAAAACAAAAAAAATTCCGGAAAATAATATTGCGGTTTTTTTTCAGGGTGAACCGATGGGGAAATCAAAAGCCGTGCAGGAACTTCATAAACTTTTGGCCAAAGAAAAATGGGCCATGGAATTTGAAAATTTATCGGGGGCGAAATTAACAGCCTGGGTGAAAGAAGAAGTGGAAAAGCGCGGAGGGAAAATCAGTCAGCTCGCCACAAGCTTTCTGTGTCAGAATGTCGGCAAGGATGTTTGGTATCTTGATTCTCTGATGGACCAGTTGGTTGCGTTTGCCGACAAAAAAGAAATCGGACTTTCCGACGCGCAGTTGTTTTTGGAAGAAAAAGTTGACGACAGTATTTTTAATATGGTTGATGCCATCATTGCCGGCAACCGCAGAACAGCCTTCAAACTGTTGCAGGAGCAAAGGCGCATGGGCGGAGAGGAAATGTATCTGTTTTCAATGATTTTGAGGCAGTTCAGAATTTTGGTTGAGATGCGGGATTTGTTCAACCGCGGCGAAAACATTCCCAGCGATCAGATTGCCAAAGAACTTGAACTGCATCCGTTTGTCGTCAAAAAAAGCCTGCCGCTGATGAAAAGATATTCGCTTGATAAATTAAAGGAAATTTATAAAGAACTTCTGGATATTGACGTCAAAACAAAAACCGGCCAGGGCGACCAGTCTTTGCTTGTTGATTTGTTTGTGGGGAAAGTTTAGGCGGCGTCTCTTAGCTGTCTTAAAAAACCTTCTCTGTAGGCTTTTCTTTCGCGCTCACGTTCTTCTTCCGCACTAACATAGAAAAATTCCTTTGTCTGTTCGTTGAATCGCAGCGTACCATATTTGGTCTCTTCAATCGCTCTAAGAATATCCTCGCGCGGTTCTTTGTCGCGTATCATGCGTTCAATATTTTCAAGTTTTACATTAAGTTCAGCCGCCAAATCATCGGCGGTTTTTAAATAAGTTTGAAATTCAGGAAATTTTTCTTCAAGCTCATTAAAATTTTTCACTCCATAAAAAGATTCCAACCAGGCTTGGTTATATTGGGATGATTCGGTGATGGTGTTGATTTTAAATATGTCTTTTGTATCAAAATCGTTCTTGCCTTCTTTGATGTACGCATGAATCGTACCAATTTTCCCTGCAACTGCGTTACCAATCCAGTCGTTTATAATGGCGGAGATTGGCATTTCACCGGATGTTATTTCCATACATTTTTAAAATAAATATACCCGCTTAAGTTAAGCGGGTATATTATATCTTTTTATTTGAAATTGTCCAATTATTTTTTCGCGATTTTCTTCATCAATCTGGACAATTTTCTGGCGGCGGTGTTCTTTTTAATCACGCCCGCTTTGGCTGCCTTATCAAGAGCTTTTTGGGCTTGTTTGGTTGCATCGGCGGTCTTTGTTTTCAAAGCGTTTTTTACGGCGCTTCGGAAAGCTTCGCGCTTTGTTTTGTTTCTGGCCGCGCGTTTTATATTTTGGCGCAGGGCTTTTTTTGCATTTTGTAGATTTGGCATATGATTTAACGAAATCATGTCGCGCGAGCGTCCATTGACGCGCGACGTTTAATAACTAATAAATTTGAGAGCGTGGATATAATAGTACAAATGGCCGGAAAAGTCAAGATTTGTGATTACTGAACCTCATCGTTTGTGGGTTTTTCCAACTGCATCGGCTCGATAATTTTTTCAGTACCGGTAATTTTTATAACATCCTTATCAATCTTATTAAATTCTTTGTAAGCGGCGTTGTAGGCGTTAACCGTGGTGGAAAGGTTGGTGCCGAGCTTTTTTAAATATTCATCATAGGCCAGAATGTGTTTGTTCAATTCCTCAACCCTTTTTCTGATCTCCTTGGCCGACTCTTCTATTTGTAAAGCCCGCAGACCCTGCAAAACTGTTTGTAAATAAGCCAAAAAAGAGGTTGGCGAGACGATGATGACATGTTTTTCTTTGAAAGCATATTCAATCAGGGCGTGGGTATTTGATTTGACTCCCCCCACCTGATTGATGAGCAGATCGTAATAAATTCCTTCCGCGGGAATAAACATAAAGGCGAAGTCCATCGTATTTTCTTTGGGCTTGATGTACTTGCTTGTTTCGTCAATGCGGTTTTTTAAATCTTTTTTAAAAGCGAGTTCCAATTCCCCTTTTCTCACCGGATCTTTTTCTTCGATTATTCTGTTGTAATTTTCCAGACTAAACTTGGAGTCAATTGGTATGATTTTATCCTTTACAAAAACCACGGCGTCAACGATATCACCGTCGGAAAATTTATATTGCATCTGGTATCCGCCCGGCGGCAAAACATTTTTTAAAACTGTTTCCAGATAATATTCGCCAAGAATGCCTCTGTGCTTCGGGTTTTGCAATGTATCCTCAAGGGTTTGCAGTTGTCCTGCGAAATCCACGATTTGTTTGTTTGTCTCATCCAGTTTGGTTAATCTTTCCGTGATATCGGTAATCACCTTAACGCTTTGGTTGAATTGTGACTGGATTGTTTTATTTAAGTTTGTTTGGGTTTCGGTCATCACTTTGTGCGTGTCGCTGATTTTTTGATCCATGAGCCGGTTCAAATCCTGAATTTGGTTTTGCAGCATTAAAAACATGTTCTGGTCCCCTTCCTTGGGTTCTTGTTTAGCCGATATTTTTTTTGACAAATAAATAAATGCGATTACTATTGATAGCAACAGTACCGCAATTACCGATAATAGTATGTTTTGCATAAGAAATTATAATTTGTGAATGTAGTATGCTCCAAACTCTTGCAAATTTCAATATTTTCGTATATTATGGTTTTTATGCCCCCGTAGTTCAATGGATAGAACAGGTCCGTCCTAAGGACAAGATGCGCGTTCGATTCGTACCGGGGGCACGATGGATGAATATATGTATACAGTGTTGTATACAAATGAGGTTATATGTAAATTTTGCTAGGCTTTGTGCTAATATGTAAAAGCCTAGGGTTTGGGGAAATGCAAAAAATGTTTTGATGATATTTTGAGATCGGACTTATATCTACAGATATAAGCCCGTCGCTCGGGAAAAATGAAAGTAAACTTTCATTTTGTCCCTCGCTAGGGCTTATACTTAAGGTGAAAGCCCGGCGTTCGCGAAATATGGAAATAAATTTCCATATTATCGCTCACTTGGGCTTATAGTACAGCGGTAGTACGCCGCATTCGCATTGCGGAGACCCGGGTTCGATTCCCGGTAAGTCCACGAAGTTTTACGCATCACCCATTGGGGGTGACGTTCATGGGGAGGGGAAACAATGAACGGTCTGCCACGGGTGCTGTTGATCGAAGATGAGGAAGATTTTCACGAGCTCTTTGAGAAACTTTTAGAAGGAGAGGTGGAATTCCTGGATGCCTACACGATAACGGAGGCGGAAAGGATATTCGAGAGTGTGCCGGGGATCTCGATTGTTGTGGTCGATGCTTGTGTGCCAGGGTCTTTTCCGACGACGGAGCCTCTGGTGCGCAAGATTAGGGCCAGATTCAGCGGTCCTATGATCGCAATCTCTTCCGACCCCGAGTATCGCAAGGTGCTGATAGCCGCCGGTTGCGATTTTCAGTGTGAAAAGTGGTGTTTGCAAGATGTGTTGAGGCGGATGTTGGCCGGAATGTAGGAAGGGGATTTATTTTTTGCTCTTTGAGGAGCAGTCTGCGATTACATCAAAGGCTGCTTTTTTGTGGATAACAATGTGGATAAGTAGTGTATAATGTTGATATTTGTATAGACTATTGTATACAAACTATTTGTTAACAGGCAAAAAATGTTTGTTTCTTACAATTGTTTCACGTGGAACTATGTTATAAACCCGGGTTTATAAACTAATGTTTCACATGGAACAAAATTTAATAAAATATAAAAATCATCTAGATAGGGAAATAACCTTTTCTTTCCACGATTCAAACTGAACCTTTTTCGGACCATATAGACGATTTTCCAGAAAGGGTACTAGTATATTAGCGATTGAAGCACGACTTCTAATGAGTAGAAGCACATATTTTCTGTCCTGATGGTCGTATTTATAGATTTTTTCTCTTAAATTGAGTTTGGTTTTTATCAATTCAAATAGTTTTTGTCCGTCGGCATGCATTTTAAGTTGAAATACCGGGATTTCCCTCTTGTTTTGTTTAACCCACATAAATGATCCTTCAGTTGAAATTACACCGGCGATAAAATCAAGAGAGGGGAGTGTACCTTCCTTTTTTTTAATCTTTATCATATGATTTTGTTATTATAGAAAGTTCAACTAATGTTTCACTGTGAAACATTATATCACGAAGTTAAGAAAGCAGGCAAATTAAACATAAAATCTTTCCACAGGATATCAACCGTTTGATTTTGTGCACATGGTAAAAATGTGTTATAATGCAATACATCAATTACTAACTAATCCAGGCTTCAAAGCCTTAAATCATTTACGAGTATGGCCAACGTTTCGTACCAGCGGCTTATTAAGATATTTGACATGCTTTCGTATGTCTTTATACTTTTAAATATTATAATGGTGCCGCTTCTGATAGACAAGAATCTAATCAACTTCTTTACCATACCAAAGGAGTATGTGTTTATCGGTTTGCTGCTGTTCAATCTTTTCTTTTTTGCGACCAAAATTGTTTTGTCCAAAAGAGTTTCGTTCCGAAGATCAAGTCTGGACATACCAATACTTGTTTTTCTGTTGATTTCTTTATTTTCTTCTCTTTTTTCTTCCAACCTGTACGACAGTTTTCTCGGCCGTAGCGAATATTTCGTTTTGAACTTTGTTTTATTTTTATTTTTGGCTTTATTTTATTTTCTTGTTATCAATACGGTTAATACCCCGGAAAGGTGGCGCGGAATTATTGATACGCTGTTAGTTATCGGGGGAGTATCTTCCGTCTTGTTTATTTTGAAAGCAATTTTCAAATTAAGCCTTCCATTGGTCGGATCTGTCTGGAACGTTGTGGACGGCACCAACAGCGCCTTTGGCCTGTGGCTTGTGGTTATTTTTATTCTTGCGGCCGGTTTGCTGATAAAAAGAAATCTGGGCGTTGGACGGGCTCTGTTTTATTTCTTCATAATGATATTGACGGTAGTGCCTCTGCTTGTAATGGGATTTAAGGTGCTATGGTGGGTTCTTCTTATCGGTCTGGTTTTACTTTTGCTATTGGGTGCGAGTTTTATTCAGGAAGCAAGAGTCGGCTGGTTGTCGGTTATATTTGCGGTTCTTGTAATGAGCTGCATATTCATAATTTTCGGCAGTCCGAAATCTCTCCAGTCGGTTCTTCCGGTTGAGGTTTCCTTGGATTATGGACCGTCCTGGTCAATCACGAAAAGCGCCATGTTTTCCGGAGCCAAAAATTTTATTTTAGGCAGCGGTTTGGGTACGTTCGCATATGACTTCTCAAAATTCAGGACACAGGATTTTAACTATGATCAGGTCGCATGGTCGCTGAGATTCAATCAGCCGTTTAATTCGTATTTTGCGATATTATCCGAAGGCGGCCTGCTTCTGTTTTTAGGTTTTGTGTTCGTGTTGCTGTTTGTTCTGGGCCATGTGTTTACGACGTGGTTTAAAACGCGCGGATCCGACCAGGGAATTTCTTTAAGCCTGCAAATGAATAAAATGAATATAAGGCTTGATGTCTTTCTGGTCGCGATTGCCTGGATAGTTTTATGGGTAGGCATGGCAATAAGTTTCTTCGGCGTTCCGCTGTGGACGATGTGGTGGTTGATGCTTGGCATGATTATGAGCGGGCTTTCTTTGTTGGGACACAACGTTGTGAAAGAAAAACACTGGACATTTGAAGATACTCCTCAATATAATCTTGCATTTTCTTTCAGTTTAATAGTTGTGATGGCGGTAATGGTACTCCTGGGAGTGATGGGAGTTAGATTTTATTGGGCGGACAATGTGTATGCCAGTGCCCTGAAGAGTTCAACTTTTGAGCAGGCTCAGCCGAAGCTGCAGGAGGCTTTGTCACTGCATGCCAGTTCCGATATTTTTCATGTGGCAATGGCCAGAGCCTATCTTATGAAAGCATCTCAACTTTCACAGGCAAGTTCGCCGGATGTCCAGTCTGTCGCTTCTAATATGGCGAGCGCCGTTAACGAGGCAAGAGCTTCAACCGATTTATCTCCGAATTCCGTCGCTATCTGGGAAAATCTTGCGACCATGTACGAAAATGCGACACTGCTTGTTCCTGAGGCCGGGGATTGGGCCGTCAAAAGTATTACCACGGCGATTGCGCTTGAACCGACAAATCCTGTTTTGTATTGGCGCCTTGGGAATGATTATATGAGTTCAAACAATATTCCCAAAGCCATTGAGAGTTATCAGAAAGCCATAGATCTCAAAAAAGATTACGCCGGAGCCTATGTCGGCTTGTCCGGAGCTTATGAAGCCAACAAAGATCTTGATAAAGCCATCGATACCTATAAGAATATTCTTTCCCTTGGACAGCAGAATCCGGAAATATATTTCAATTACGGCAGAATGCTTTACAACAGAAATAAGACCGATGACAGGAGTAACGCCGAAAAATTGTGGCTCGAGGCTGTCAGAATACAGCCGGGATATTCCAACGCTCTCTATAGCCTGGGCTTGCTTTACGAAGGTCAGGGAGATAAGGCCAAAGCACTCGAATATTATTATAAAGTTAAGGACCTGAATCCGGATAATAAAGACATAATTGCAAAGATAAAAGCTCTCGTCGGCGGCAATACCGCGGCGACAACCGCGACAAAATAAAATTTCGGATTCTGTCTCAGAAAAAATTTATGCGAGGAAAATTTTTTTCAATCATTCTTATCCTCGGCTTGTTGTCATTCCCGCTCGTTACATACGGGATGATGTCTTCCAGTAATTACACAATATACGCCGATAGCGTGGATGCGGGCGGAGTTTTTAGTGCAAGCGGAACGTACAGCTTGGAAGACACAACGGGAGAATCGCCTGTTGGAACCGCAACAAGCAGTTCATACGAAGTGCGCGGCGGATATCAGGCCATGGATTTAAGCAGTCTGAGCATGAATTTGGATTTGACAAGTCTTGATCTGGGTACTGCATCCGTTTCGCAGGTAAATTCCGCCAGCACGACGGCCACAATTACGACCGATTCGGGATCAGGCTATACTTTATCTGTCGGAAGTGTTTCCGGCAGCAGTCTGGCGAATGTCACCGACGGATTGGTGACCGCGGGACAGGAGGAATACGGCTTGGCCGTCTCCGGATCGGACGCACTGTTTACTGACGACGAAGGAGTTATGTCCGGACTTAATTTGGCGGCTTCAACTACGCCTGTTACAAATTCCGCAACCGTAATAACCTTCAAAGCATCAATAAGCGAATCAACGGCATCGGGATCAAGGAGTCAGGATGTGGTGCTAACGGCGTCCGCTAATTTTTAAGTTTTTCCGTGATGATAAAAAAGTTATGCTTCATTTCATCTATTTTATTAATGTTTGCATTTGCAAAAGAAGCAAACGCTTTTAGCATATCCCCGTCAAAATTTTTGGTTACGGCTGATCAGGGAATGAGCCAGACAATTACCGTAAAAATTAAAAACAACGAGGCGGCCAGCATGCAGTTTTCCGCAAGCGTTTTGGGAGCAAAACAGGACGATCAGGGGCATCCCGTTTTTGGAACGGGCATCGACGACGCGGAAAATTGGGTGCGCCCGGAAATAGCGTCCTTCAATATTGTTCCCGGGGAAACAAAAACGTTAGATTTTTTTATCAACGTGCCCAAAGACACTTTGTCCGGTTCGCATTATCTTGGCTTGGCGGTAGAACCGATTTACCCGAAAGGCAGTCAGGTAAGTTTGGGCGGGAGGCTTGTTTCAATATTAACTCTACAGGTCAGCGGGACGGTGAATGAGTCTTTGGGAATAACGCGGTGGAAACCGTCCGGAAATCTTTTTACGGAGAATATATGGAAGTTTAACCTTGAGTTAAAAAATTCCGGCGACATAGAAGTGCCGGCGGTCGGCTCTGTATCGATCAGCAACTGGAAAGGAAAGGAAATTTTTTCCGAAAATTTAAATCTTGGGAATCAGATTCTGGCCGGGTCGCTGCGTTCTCTTGAACCTTCGGTCGTTTTGGCGGACAAAGGTTTTTGGCCGGGGTTGTATCAGGCTAAAATCAAGGTTTCATACGGCAAGACGGGACAGGTCGCGTATGCCATGGCCAATGCCTGGTATTTGCCGTTATGGAGCATATTTGCACTTTGCGCGTTTTTCGTTGTTTTGATTGCAGTCATAATTTTTTTATCAAGATCGCGACACCGGGTATGATTTGCAAAAAAAATAAAATTATTATTTTAATCGCGGCGGCCATTTTGATATCGGGCGGGATTTTTTTTAAAGCCGGTAATTCGTTTGCGGAATCAAGGGATATCAACGTCGGGATAACCGTCCCCGGGGGTGGAGGCGGAGGTGGCGGCGGGACTCCCGCGACCGATAATTTCCCCGTCATTTCAAATGTTTCAACTTCAGTTTCATTTACATCCGCCTCGGTAACATGGAATGCGACCGACGACAAGGGAATTTCCGCGGTAGCATTTGAATATGGGTTATCAAACACTTATGGAACCGCCGGTACCATATCGGCTGGTTATCAGGTCAGCCTTTCGGGTCTTACCGATGGGACTTTATATTATTATAAAATTTCCGTTACCGACACGGCTTCTCAGGTGACAAATTATACCGGGACATTTAATACATTAAATCAATTGGTAGACACCACGCCTCCGGTCATAATCAATATTCAGGTTTTGACGGGGATGACGACGGCCACGATAAGCTGGGATACCGACGAGTTGTCCGACAGCCAGGTTAATTATGGCACTACGCCCGCTTATGGCAATACGATTAGCGATGTAAGCAAAACATTATCGCATTCATCATTCGTTACCAATCTTCTGCCGAATACTCTTTATCATTACAGAATAATATCAACCGATCCTTCCGGAAACAGCGCGAGCACAACGGATGCGGTTTTCACAACGCAGAAAGACAATATTCCGCCTCCCGATGTATCCAATCTTAGTCTGACAACAACTTCAGATTCAATAAATTTATCCTGGGAAAATCCTCTTCCGGCAAGCGTTCCAGATTTCGCCGGCGTAAAAATACTTAGGAAAACCGGTTCGCCTTCGCTTAATCCGGGCGATGGGACTTTGGTGTATACCGGAGCAGGCGAGGCATTTAGCGATAGTGGCATTTCTAAAAATATAAATTACTATTATACCGTATTTTCTTTTGACACATCCGGGAACTACAGTCCTGGCATATACAGAAATGGAATGATAACATCAACGGTTCCCCCGTCGAAAACCGAGGTTTGCAATAATGGAATCGACGACGACGGCAACGGTCTCGTGGATTGCGACGATCCCGCCTGCGCCAGTTATCCCGCATGTCAGAATATAATAACTCCGCCGGCCACAAGCACGCCCCCCGCATATAGCGCGCCTTCATCCACGGTTCCAAGTTTCGCAAAAATAAGTTTAAAAGATCTGATATTTTTATCCGGAAACAGGCAAATAACTCTTGTGCCCATGTCCGATGTTGTCTCCGGTTTGCCCGGAACTTCATTGAGCCTGGTTGTTCCGGAAAGACTTTTGGCGGGCACGCCCAAAAGCATGGTTGTTGTAATCGGCGCCGATTTGCATCAGTTTGCCTACAGTCTGACTGATAAATCATATTATTCCGATTTTACCTTCCCTTACTCGGGCCAGATTCAGGCGTATCTTGAAATTGATTACGGTTCGGGCCAGTTTGATTCGGTAGAGTTTAAACTGAATAGTTTGCCCTGGGGTCTGGCAACTGATGATTCGGGGAATGTCTTGCAGGGAACTGAAGTTGACCTGTATAAGAATGATGGGTCGCGAATGCCGATGGAGACATACGGCCAGGCAAATCCGTTTATCACCGATGCAAACGGCAGTTTCGGCTGGATTGTTCCAAACGGCGAATATTACCTGACCGCTCAAAAGACCGGTTATTACAAATATACGTCGCCCAGTTTTACGATAAACGCGAATATATATAATTCAAGAATCAACCTGATCAAACAGCCGCCCCCAATATTAAATGAGGTCAGCACGAGTTCGCCTCTGATTAATAACGTGGCGAATGTAGCTAAAAATTTAGCATCTCAAGCCAAAGCCGTTTCGCAGGTTGCCCTGCAAACAATCGGAGCGATTGTCCAAAATCCGGATGTGCAAAAAACTACGGAAAATATTGTGGCTCCCGCGGCGATTACGATAGTTGCGGTTGGTGCGTTATCATTAATATCATGGCTGGATATCCTGCCTTTATTGCAGCTGCTGTTTTTACAGCCATTTTTGCTCATTGGAAGGCGAAAGCGCGAAAAATGGGGATTTATATATAATTCATTAAATAAACTTCCCGTTGATTTGGCTATCGTGCGTTTGATAAACGCCGAAAACGGCAGAGTGGTCCAGTCGAAGGTAACTGACCAGAACGGACATTACATGTTCATCGCCGACCCGGGGAATTATAAGCTGGAGGTAAGAAAGAATAATTTTGTTTTCCCTTCGTCTTTTTTGGCAGGGTATAAGACAGACGGAGAGAGGGTTGATATTTATCATGGGGAGATAATTGAGGTTACCGACAAGGGAGCCGTGGTTGCCGTTAATGTTCCGCTTGATCCGGCTGGAGCGACAAAGGGTCCGTCCAGGCTGGTTTGGGAACGCATCGGGAGAAAAATTCAGAAAGTGTTGTCATGGGCGGGCGTAATAATCACAGCGATTTCACTCTATATTTCTCCCAAATGGTATATAGCGGTATTTTTAGCTCTGCAAATAATATTATTCTTTTTGTTCAGAAGGCTGGCGGTACCTCCGAAAACCAAAAGCTGGGGTATCGTTTATGATCAGAGTAACAAACAGCCGATTTCCAAGGTTGTCGCCAGGCTGTTCAATTCACAATTCAACAAGCTGGTTTCAACGCAAATTACCGACAATAAAGGCAGGTATTCATTCCTGGCCGGCGACGATCGCTATTATGTGACTTATGAACACAAGGAATATCAGCCGTTAAAAACCAATACGATTGATCTTGCCGGGAAAAAATCGGATGCGATTGCGGTTGATGTCCAATTAAAAAAGCATTAAAAAAATTTTAAAATCATTTTTTTTAAAAAATCATCAAATTATAAATATTTTGGCGTCATCTTGACAAAATCGCTAAAATAAGCTATTATATGAGTGATTGCCTCAAAAAAGGCATGCTCTTTTCATATTTAATCCTGAAAAACAGCTCCTGTGGCTAAAAAGCCGATAGTTGGCTTGATGTCACAGTTTATTATAGAAGCAAGTCGCTAACGACCTCAAAAAACCCGCCTGACGGCGGACGACTGCCGTTTGGGCAGGAAAGGAAAAGGGAGGAAAAGGCCATGAGGAACTTGTTCGGAGTGATCATCCTGGTAACCATGGGCAGTATGGCCTGTGGACCGAATCCCGCCACGAGCGACGATGCAGGATCTGACGCCTTCGTCGGAAACGACGTCGGCCAGACCGACACCGCTATCAACAACGACGTCGGCCAGACGGACACCTTCGTTCAGTCGGACGTCGGCCAGAACGATACGGCGTTTCAGCAGGACGCGCCGAGCCAGACCGACACCGCTATCCAGACAGATGTTCTCGTTCAGTCGGACGTCGGCCAGAACGATGCGGCCGTCCATGTGCATCTCAACGGAGGTGCACAGAAGGGTCCTTATCAGCCAGGTCAGCCGGTTTCGTGTACGAAGCTGGACTCGGCTGGATATCCGACGACGGCGACCTTCAATACCACGACCGATGGGACGGGTATGTTCACCCTCATTGTGGACCCCGGTCTGTGGAAATGCCAAGCGTCCGGATTTTATTGGAAGGAGGACGTGGGGAAGTATTCCATAGCCTCCACGAGCATGTACGCGCTCATCAATGTCACCAACGGGAGCGCGCCTGTGTTCATCAATCCCAGGACGAACTTCGTCTGCGAGCGAGCGATCGCATTGATCGCCGCGCTCGATGACGGGGGTGTTGGTATGGATCCCGACTCTGCCATCTTGCAGGCGGAGTCGGAAATAAATGATATGGGTTTCAGTATCCCGCCTCCGGCGGGACTGCCCCTGTCGACGGCGATGGATCTCCTCGGTGGCGACACCGATGCCAACCGGGAGATCTTCCGGGTTGACTGCGCGCTGATGTATGCGGCGCAGATCAAGGCCGGAACCGATCCGACCCAGCGCGACCCCCAACTTCAGGTTATCCTCAGTAGTGGCGCGTCGCAGATGGCGACGAGCGGCGCCTTCTCCCCCCAATTCAAAGCACTGATCGCGCAGGCGGAGACAGTGATGAACCCGCAGGCATGCAAATTCTACCTGCAGAAGTTCGTCGATGACAACAGTCTCACCGGCATCACGTTGCCGGATCTCGATGGGGTCGTGGACACCGATGGCCTCGGTGTTCCCAACGCCGACGACACCTATCCCAGTATGGTTCTGGTTCCGGCGGGTTCGTTCCTCATGGGCCAGGCACTGGTGCTGACGGACATGCCCGCCGATTATTACATCGACAGGTATGAGGTCACCGCTATCGGCTTCAAGGCTTGTGTGGATGCGGCCGCGTGTACGGCTCCCGGAACCGGTTTCGGTTGTACCTGGGGCGTTGCCGGACAGGAGTTTTCTCCGGTGAATTGCCTGACTATACCTCAGGCGAGCGCCTACTGTCTGTGGGCTGGCAAGCATCTGACGAGTGACGCGGAGTGGGAAAAGGCCGCCCGCGGAACTGACGGCAGGGCGTATCCGTGGGGGAACTCCCCCAGTCCTAGCTGTGTGAATGCTGTCGCTGTAGGTTGCAGTGTCAATAATTACCCAATGCCCGTCGGATCTCGGGTGTCTGGTACCAGCCCGTACGGAGCTCGCGACATGTCTGGTAATGTATCGGAACGGACTGTCGAAGGCTCTTACCGCGGTGGCAACTACATTGAGGGAGGAGGTAATGCGGAGTTCGTTACGTACTTCGCGGGAACCGATGACCCCAATGTCGCAATCCGTGAGTGGGGTTTCCGCTGCGCCAAGTAGCGCCCCTTCCTTTCAGGATTAATTTCTAGCCGCAAGTTTCGTCTCGCGGCAATATCACCTGGGCTTTTCTGCGCTTCGTCGTCGGAGAGCCCTTTTTATTTTTTAACTATGCATTGACAAAATCGCTAAAATGGTGTATTTTAAATCGTTCGGAGCACATTGACAAACTGTTGGAAAGCTGATTTTAGCTCCATCCAGCTATTACAAAGGAGTAGCGCCATGCGGTTGATCGTCTTGGGTTGTCTGGTTGCGATGATGGTTCCTGGCTGTGTTTGCCGGAACTCGACTGCCTTCACGGACGCCGGAATCGCGAGGGATGCACGGGCGTGCATGGATCCGCATAACATCACGGAGGAATTTAACATCAACTATTACTGGAACGACTCCTCCGGGATCGTTCCGAAGCAGGGTTTCATTGACTCCTGTCTCCGGCTTTCGGAGGTAGGAGTCACCTGCACCGAGGTCGACATTGCCCACGCCGACCTCACCATCACGGCACAATACGGCGTGCAGGACAGTTGCCGCACCAGCGCGATGGTGACGAAGGACACGGATAATGGAGGCAAGCCCGGCCTCTACGTCTTCGCATCGTGCATTCCGGAGACTACAGATAAGAGACTCTGGATCCGGGAGGTCTTCACCAACCTCCTAGGTGTACTCTTTGGCGTTGAGGGCATGCAGAACTTCTGTGGGGAGGGCAATTTCAATTACGTGGTGCGGCAACAGAATTTTCAGGGGCCGTATCATACTAGCCTAACCGACGCCGACAGGTCGGCATGGCTGTACCGCATCCGCAAGAGCGCGCTTCTCGGCAATATCAACGACTATGCGGTGTGTCTGCCCGAGACGCGCCGCGACGCCTCTTGCGCGTCAGTGGAGCCGATGGCCGGAGAGCCATTCACCGTCCGCGTGTATGCGGACGATGAGCAGGTGCAGCGGCTGCTCGTGAGCAGTTGTGCCTTTTGGAGTCCGTTCGGGGTCGACTGTGTGCTCTCGGACGCAGGCACGGCACAGGTGGTTATTACTACAACCGGCCAAGGTCTTGGCGCGCTCGGCCTCACCACGCTTGACTCCACCAGCGGCCTGTGGAAGGTTCAGGTCAGGAGCCTGAGCGACGCCGTTCTGAGCACCGTGCTGTCGCATGAGATGGGACATGTCTTCGGCATGGAGCATGTGCCCGCGTGGTGCGCGGTCAGCATCATGAACCCTGGAGCCGCCAAGTCACCAGCCTATATGACTCAGGGGGACAGCGGGGCGTGGTCGGAGAGGTACCGATTCAACTCGGTATTTCCCTGATCCCCCCAACTAGGAAAGGAGACCCTTTCGGGGTTATGGAGAGGACGCTACATCGCCGGCGGTCCTCTCTTTTTATTTAAGTTGACATTTTAGTAGAATTTACCTATAATTATATTGTTTTTTAAATGAAACGGGCCAATAGCTCAGCTGGCTAGAGCGCTTCCATGGCATGGAAGAGGTCCGGGGTTCAAATCCCCGTTGGTCCACAAAGGCGCGCTTATCCGCGCCTTAATTAATAAATATGTCGTTATCAGTCGGTATTGTCGGCCTGCCCAATGTTGGTAAGTCCACATTGTTTAATGCCCTTACCAGGAGCAAGCAGGCGGATGCTCAAAATTATCCATTTTGCACAATAGACCCAAATGTGGGCGTGGTTGAGGTGCCTGATTTTCGTTTGGAACAGTTATCCAAAGTTTCCAATTCCAAAAAAATCATTCCTACCGTAATTGAGTTTGTGGATATCGCCGGCCTGGTAAAAGGCGCATCCGAGGGCGAGGGTTTGGGAAATAAATTTTTATCGCATATCAGGGAAGTTGACGCAATTGTGCAGGTGGTGAGGGCTTTTTCCGATGCAAATGTTATTCATGTAAATAATAAAGTGGATCCGAAGGAAGACGCTGAAGTTATAAATTTGGAATTGGCGCTGGCCGACTTACAAACGGTTTCAAAAAAATTGGATAATTTAAAAAGATCGGCCAAGGGCGCGGCGGCCAAGGATTTTCAAAAACAGATTGAGCTGTTTGAAAAAGTTAATTCACAACTCCAGACGGGCAAACCGGCGCGTGATTTGGAATACAATGAAGAAGAGATTGTTTTGATGAAGGAAATGCAGTTATTAACAATGAAGCCGATGCTGTACGTCGTTAATTCTGATGAAAATCCGGGCGGGACGCCGGCATTAGATCAGAAAGATGCGGCTCAAATTCAAATCAGCGCAAAACTTGAAGCCGAGCTGGCTGAACTGAGCGAAGAAGATGCGAGACAATACTTAAAGGAACTTGGCATGGAACAGACCGGTTTGGACAAACTGATTACCGCCAGTTATAAATTATTGGATCTGGTTACTTTTTTAACATCGGGGGAACCGGAGACAAGAGCCTGGACAATAAAAAGAGGCACGAAAGCGCCATATGCCGCAGGTGTGATTCACACCGATTTTATTAAGGGCTTCGTGAAAGCCGATGTTGTAAACTGGAAGGATTTTGTTGAATTTGGTGGCTGGAGCAAAATAAAGGAGACCGGAAAAATGCGCCTGGAAGGGAAAGATTATGTGGTGCAGGACGGAGATGTCTGCTATTTTCACATCAGCGTCTAAATTTTTCTAAACATCCAAATTTCCCTGCCAACTCTTTGATCAGGGCGGGCGTAAAGCAGGGAAGTGTAGTTTTCAAAAAGTTTTTCGGTTTCAAAACCGATTTTTTTAATCTCATTTTCGCAATCGATTCTGATCCAGTCATTTCCAAGTCTAAAGCGGGGGATAATAAAGTTTACGATTCCTCCGGGCTTCAAAATTTTATAAAATTGACGGAATGCTTCAAGATATAGTTTTTTTAATTCTTCAATTTGTGCGACGATCATCATTTTTGTTTCTCCGCCTCGAAGAGGCTTTCCCAAAAACGGTTCGGTGACTATAGCGCCGACCGAGCCGGAAGATTTTTTTTCGGTTAATTTGTTTACATCCAGCTGATAAATTTCCGGCACGGCGTAATCTATAACGGTTTTATTGCGTCCGCTTATCCATTCAATATTTTTTTTGCAATCTTCAATCGCTTTGTCGGAAATGTCTGAACCTGAAAGTTTTTTAAATCCCAACAACATTGCCTCGGTAATTATGGTCCCCGATCCGCAGAACGGATCCAGCAAAACTCCGGCCTTCGGGCATTTTGAAATATTGATCATCATCATCGCCAGTTTCGGCGGCAGCATTCCGCTGGCGTCGTCGCGTCCGGGCCGGCCATAATCCCTGAGGCTGAATTCTTCAAAAGGCTGGACAGCGCGGGTGACGGCTGCGGAATAATTTTTGCCGTTGGCGGGAACGGATATTAAAAATTCTCTGCCCCTTGCCGTCAGCCCGTTTTTTTCCACCGTTACCGAAGATAGTACGGGCTCCCGGTTTTCCACGTACCGGACAGAGTATTTCTCATTTTTTAGGATTTTTTTTATCTTTAAACCCAATTTTTTTGTCTCCGTGATAAGCGCGCCGCGCTGAAGTTCGTCTCCGTACATGCTAATGCCAAAATTTATTTTTCCCTCAACGGTTTTAAGTTCCGCCACTATCGTATTTATAACTTCTTCATCGGATGCATCGTCTAATATTTCTTCCGCTATTTTAATTGTCCCGCCGAGCCGGTTGATCAGGATTTTTGGGTCAATTTTATCTTCGGTTTTTAAAATGGGAATTTTAAATTCGTATTTAAAATTATTTAAAACCGCGCTTATTTCAGCCGCGGCAATCAGCGATTCTCTGCCCAATACGAACCAGTATTTATTTTTTTGTGCTTGTGACGGTGTTTGCATAAGTGGACGTAGACTGGATGTTTGAATTATAGAAGAAAAAGTTTTTTAAGTTGGTCGGAATTTCCTGCCTGGTTGCTTTTTCTGCGATCATGCTCTTCGCCTGTTCGTAGGAACCGAGGTCAAGCGAGTACCACTCCATGTCGGATTTAAGGGCGATGATTACACTGGTGTTGGCGAGACTGATGTAAATATTCTCATAAACAAAATATGCGGTATACATGATGCCGCCGGCCAAAAGCCCGAATACGATAAGATTAAAAATGCGCCAGAACCCGTAGCGTCCTTTGTATTTAATCGGCAGCGGATTTTTAAATTTACTGGCTGGCATAAAGGCCGAGGGTTAAATTAAGATCGGTGGATTGGGTTGGTTGCCCGCTTCTGTCGAACGCAGGCGTGAACTGAAGCTGTTCGACGTTCAGGAAATAATCGGAGGATTCAATATCCGATAAGTATTCTAAAACTTTAACATAATCTCCGGATATGTCCAGCGAGATGTCAATGTATTTAGCGGGCATTTTATCGATATTGGAATTTGAAATGCTTTGGTTGAGATTGTATTTTGCGGCAAGGTTTTCCAAATATGTGATCAGCGTCAGTTCGTCTCCTTTTTTAAAAACGTATGCGGAAAATCCGGCGGAAGATTCTTTGATTTCTTTTATTTTATTTCTCGTCACGTGATTATTTATGGATTGCTCGTATTTTTGTTCCAGATATGTCCGCAGGCTATCCGTGTCGGCGGTCGTGTTTTTGATGTTGGCTATCGTCGGTACAAAAACTCCGAATATAATAAAAACGACCGTCAGCGCGAGCGCGATTACCAACAGTACGGTTTTTTTTGTAATATCAAGGGTCATTTTATTGATCATTAGAAACAGGCGGAGGTGGAGCGGGCTCGCTGCCGTCCAGCAGTTTTGGAAATCCAATAAGTTTTGTATTGAATTCAAAGTTTATGTTTTCTTTTTGAAATAGCTGCGATGCCGGGGTTTCAATTGCGCCGATCCAGGAAATATTTTTCAGCAAATCCTGATATTGCAGAAGCGCCGTCCGGGTTTGTGCGGAGCCGCTAATTACGACGGTCTGGCTATGCCGGTCTATTTGCAGGGAATTAATTTTTATGTCGTTGGGAGTTATTGAAATAATATCAAGAATTTTTGGAGTTAATACGGCGTAGTCCTGGCTGGCGGCGCTGATATCTTTTACCACTTTGTTTATTTGCCTGACATCCTCGTTATAGCTGAACGATGCTCTGTCCAGGGCAACCGCGCTTGTTACCGAATCTTCGAATCCCTGCTCCAGCATCAGCCAGCTCCAAATCAGCGTGATGGTCAGAACGGAAAAAGTCAGTATGACCAGCTCGAGAATATCTCTGAACCATAAAAAATTCGTCAGGTATTCCAGTCTGTTTTTCTTCCTCGGAGACAGTAAATTCAGCTTTATATTCATCATATTTAGATTTGCTTATTTCCGTTCTGGAACGGATCGTGGGCTGCCCTCAAGGCCAGCCCTATGGCCGATGCCATGGGCAGGTTTTTTATTCCTTCGAATTTGTAAAGTTTGGGACTGCATAAATTCTTCCACGGATGGCCGGGATGAGCCGAAATTTTTAGTTTTCTCGATATTATGTTGTCAATGTTTTTCCAGTCCGACATGCCCCCGCACATCGTAATATGATTTATTTTGTTGGCGTTGCTGAAATGTTCGTTGTAGAAAGCGAATGTTGTTTTCAGCTCGTTAATCAGTTTTTCAGTTAAGTCCGCGACAATAGTCAAATATTTCGGATTCTTCGGATCGTACGCCAGGCCATTGGCTATTTTCAATCTTTCGGCTTCGCCGTGTTCAATTTTTAGCCCTTGTTCGATGGCCGAAGTAACCAGTTCTCCGGAAAAATTTATCGTTGTGCTGAATTGCACGCTCTGATTGTCGTATATCAGCAGTCCGGAGCGGGTCGCTCCCAGGTCAAGAATCGCGCGTCCTTCATTTATATAATTTTTATTCGCCGTTATCATGGATCTCGCCAAAGATATGGCTTCGATTTCAAGAGCGATTGGGTTGAGTCCGGCGCTTTCCAGCAGATACGTGTAGGAGTCGGCGATAATTTTCGGAACGGCGCCGATTAAAATTTGCGATGTCTGAGCATCGGCATTTACTATCTGCCAATCCAAATACGTTTCATCCAGTTCAAACGGCAGATGTTTTTTTGCCTGATAAGCCACATCCACGTCGGTCAGCCCGCTTCCGTTGGTATCAATTTCAATCAGTTTAAGAAATGTTTTCGGTTCCGGCAGGCTGGCAATCACCCATGCAGAGCGGATTTTTTTAAATTCACCGCCTTCTTTTCCAAGCAGATAAAGCAATTTTTTTCTAACCAATTCCGGCTGCTGTATTTCACCGTCAACTATCAGTCCGGGAGGCAAGGGCACGGAACGAACTTCCCTAATTTTAAAACAATGTTTTTGATAAAAAACAGGAGGGGTAAGCTGGATTAATTTTATGGACAAGTCCCCTATGTCTATTCCGAAGGCGTTTGCAAACGGGTTTCTGATGAGCATAGTAAAAATTAGACACTTGATGCAAGTGAATACATCGGCATGATAACCGCCACGGCCACGAAGGCTACCGCCAAACCCAACGCCAGTATGATGACGGGTTCGATAATCGTGGTAAAGTTTCTCATTGTATTGTCCACTTCATTTGCATAGAATTCCGCCAGTTCTTTAAGCATGTCTTCCGTTTTTCCGGATCTCTCTCCGACCATTATCATTTCCGTAACCATTGGGGGAAAAGTTCTGGGAAATTTGGCCAGAATTTCCGAAAGCGGCTCGCCTTTTTTAAGCGATTCGGCGACGACGTTCAGATTTTCTTTGTAGATTACGTTGGTTAATACTTCGGAACAGATTTTTGTGGCGTCGATTATCGGGATTGTACTTTCTAACAATGAAGACAGTGTTAAAGTGAAACGCGCCAGATTTATTTGTTTAATTATGTGCCCTGCAATCGGCAATTTGAGATTCATAGCATGCACTACTTTTTTTACCTTCGGCTGTTTCAACAGCCAGAAACACAGCATGATCAGCAAAATTATGCCGAGGAGAAGCCACAAACCGTAATTTTGGGTAAAATCGGTAATCGCGAGCAAAATTCTCGTTGACAGAGGAAGCTGGGCGTCAAAATCTTTGAACATCAGCATCATTTTAGGAAGTATGAAGACGACCATTTCAATGCTGATGCCGATCATCGCGGTTACGATCACTGCCGGATACATCATTGCTCCCATTATTTTTGAACTAAGCTCGTGATTTTTTTTCATCTGCGTGGAAACCTGATCAAGCGCATTTTCCATTTTTCCGGCCGTTTCTCCTGCGGCAATCATGCTCACATAAATTGACGGGAAAACTCTCGGATAATTTTCCAGCACTTCGCTCAGCTGTTCGCCTTTTTCAATGCCGTCCTTTATTTCCCTGATAATCTGCCTCAATCTTTTGTTTTCAATTTCTTCGCTCAGGATTTTCAACGCATCCATCAGCGACAGTCCGGCTTTCACCATCGTCTTGAGATGGCTTATAAATAATATCTTTTGCATGACGGGGATCCGGACGAAATGACTGGAAATCCATGCCGTCATTTTTGTCTCAAAAGGGGACATTTTTTTTGGCGGTTGGCTTTTGTCCATAGTTATTCCTTCGTTACTCTTATTATTTCGCTGATTGTGGTTATGCCCATTTTTGCCTTAATCAATCCGTCTTCAAGCATTGTCAGCATGCCTTTCTCGCGCGCGTATTTTTTTATATCATCGGCGGTGGCGTGGGTGTTTATCATTTTTATAAGTTCTTCATCTATCTCCATTACCTCATAGATGCCCATTCTTCCTTTGTAACCGCTCTGCCCGCACCTGTGGCATCCTTCGCCTCTGTAAAAAGTGATTTTATCAAGATCTTTACCGGCATCCTCGTCTTTTCCGGGTATATAGTCTTTGAATAAAGCGGATATTTTTTTTACGTCGAATACCTTTGCCAATTCGGTAACGGCAGCCTGATCTATGTTAAATTCTTTTTTGCAGTAAGGGCAGATTTTTCGGACGAGCCGCTGTGCCATGATTATATTTGTGGTATAGGCAACCAGGAAAGGCGGAACGCCCATATCCACCAGGCGGGGGACGGTGGTGGGGGCATCGTTTGTATGCAGGGTTGAAAGCACTAGATGCCCGGTCATCGCGGCGTGAATGGCGATTTCGGCGGTCTCCTGATCGCGTATTTCTCCGACCATTATAATGTTCGGGTCCTGACGCAGAAAGGCGCGCAGTCCGGATGCGAAAGTAAAGCCCACTTTTGGGTTTATCTGGCTCTGGTTTATTCCCTGAATCCGGTATTCGATGGGGTCCTCAATTGTTAAGATGTTTACTCCGGGCTGATTTAAAATTCCGAGAATCGAATACAGGGTGGTTGTTTTTCCGGAACCGGTAGGGCCGGTAACCAGAATCATGCCATGCGGTTTTTTGATTGCGGATTCGATTATCGCCTTTGGCTTGTCCAGGAGCCCCAGTTGTTCCAAAGACAAAGGTTTGGCTCCTTCGTGCAACAGGCGCATAACGATTTTTTCGCCGTCGTAGACCGGAATGATGGAAACGCGAAAAGCCAGCTTTTCATCGGCAATCTGAATTTTGAAACGTCCATCCTGGGGGAGCATGTGCTCGTCAATTTTCAGGTTCGACAGAATTTTTATTCTGGCGGTTATGCCGTTTTGAATTGTTTTCGGAAGGGTCATTATTTGTTTTAGGATGCCGTCCACGCGATATCTTATCACGACTTCTTTTTCGGTCGGTTCTATGTGTATATCGGACGCGCCTTCGTATACCGCATGCTCCAAAAAACTGTTTACTATGTTGACCGTAGGCAACTCCTCGGCGGCTTTTTTCAGGTCTTTTCCGCTTAAATTACCAGTAGTTTCCTGAATTACACGCAAATCTTCCTCAAGTTCGGCATGGTAGCGCCGCAGAGATTCTTTTAAATCTCCCGGTGGAGTTATATAAACTTTAGGGGTCAATCCGGTTTTGCGGTGCAAAAAATCAATCGTTTGAATGTCGGTTGGATCGGTCATGGCCAATTTTACTTCGTCTTTTTCCTTTTCAAAAGCTATAACTTGGTGCGTTCCCGCAACCGGTCCCGGAATAAGATTAAGAACCTCTTTTTTTATTTCCCTCCCTTTTAGGCTTATAAAAGGAATGTTAAGAAATTCAGCGGCCTTTTCATAAAGGTCGGTTTCGTCTACAATGTTTTCGCCCGTTAAAACTTCCTCAAAGGTTTTGTGGGCTTGAACCGCCTTTCCTTGTGCGGAACGCCAGTCGGCCGTTGTGCCCAAATTGTATTTTTTTAAAACATCTCTTAAAATCTTCGCGGGAAGCATAAAATAAAAAAATAGTTACCATTTTCGTCTGTAATTATATCACATATCGGAAAAAACCAAAATATGCCGAATTGTGCACATATATGAGGATAATCTTGACTTTCTTTCGAATTATGATAATATAGCCGCACCTTTGGTGAAGTATCTAAACTTAAATTATTATAAAAAGAGATCCCCGTTCTTGCGGGGATGAAATTATCTATGAAGAAATACGAATTATTAATAACCTTGCCCGGCACATTGGACGAAAAAGAAGCCGGAGAACACATTGGGGAAATCATGGAATTGGTTAAAACCCACGGACAGGAACCGGAATTGAATAATTTGGGTAAAATAAGGTTGTCTTATCCTATCAAACAGATTCGATACGGCTATTTTTATACCGTTATTTTTGAAGCGGAAGCCGACGGTGTGCGCATAATACAGGACAAATTGAGGCTAAGAACCGATGTTTTGCGCAGCATGGTAACCTATTTTAACACCAATTTGACCGCCGCCAAAAAAATAGTGTACAGCACGAACGAGGTTGGTGTTACCATGATGAAAGAAGCCGGCGAACCGGCGACAGAAGATTCTTCTTCCGATAAGAAGGTTGATTTGAAGCAGATTGACGAAAAGTTGAATGAGATTTTGGATGGAGTATAAAATAATCTAAAATCTAACCCACATCATATGGACCTAAATAAAGCTCAAATAATCGGCCGCTTAACCCGCGATCCTGAATTACGAAGCGCGCCAAGCGGTAAATCCGTCGCAACGCTGGGTTTGGCCACAAACAGAGTATGGGTTGATGCCAATGGACAAAAACAGAAGGGCACGGAGTTCCATAACGTCGTCATGTGGTCAAAATTGGCGGAAATTGCCAATCAGTATTTGAAGAAGGGCGCGAAAGTATATGTAGAAGGACGCCTTCAGACAAGGGAGTGGACGGGTCAGGACGGCGTAAAGCGCTATCGGACGGAAATAGTATGCGAAAATATGATTATGCTTGATTCCCGGAGCGCCGGAGGAGGACCTGCGGGTTCCATGCCCGAAAATTCTGCACCGAGCGCAATATCCGAGGGTCCGCAAGAGGTAATTGAGGAAGAAATAAAAGTAGAAGACATTCCGTTTTAAAATTTCAATTAGAAATTAAGCAACTTATGAATAATGTTAAAGCAACAACAACTACCAATACCGCGGCAAAAGACATGAAAGGAAAACAATGCTATTTTTGCGTTAATAATAAATTGTCCGTTGACTACAAAGATATTAACACCTTAAGGCGTTTTGTCTCCTCCTACATGAAAATTGCGCCGAGACGAAGAAGCGGGCTTTGCGCGAAACATCAGAGAGAAGTTTCCACCGCTATAAAGCGGGCAAGACAAGCGTCATTGATGCCGTATCTGGCCTAAAATAAGAGAAAACAAACATGAAAACCCCCGCCGGAAGCGGGGGATTTAGTTAAAAATCTATGTCTACCTGGCAGGAGATTAAAGACAACACGAGATTGAAAAATATTTATGACGACAGGATTGAAATAATCAAACTGATCCGCCAGTATTTTTGGTCCCAAAATTTTGTGGAAACGGATACGCCGGTCGCGGTGCGTTATCCGGGGCAGGAGCCTTATCTTAATCCCGTGCCGGTAAATATTCACGACCCGGACGGCAAAGAGGAAAAATTTTATCTGCACACTTCTCCGGAATTCGCGATGAAGAAATTGCTCGCCGCCGGCTATGGAAAAATTTTTCAGATTACCAAATGTTTCCGCGACTATGAAGAGTTCGGAGGTTTGCATAATACCGAGTTCACGATGATTGAATGGTACAGATCGCCCGGAAATTTTATGGAAATAATGGATGATACCGAACAGCTTTTTAAATTTGTCGCTGAAAAATTTTCAACTGACAGCGTGGAATACAAAGGCAATAAAATAAGCATAAATCGTTTTTGGCATAAGATGACCATGAAGGAAGTCTGGAAAAATTTTTTGAACGTTGAGTTGGATGATTATTTGGAGATCGGCAGTTTGAAAAAATTAGTTATTGAACATGGATATCAGGCGGATGACAACGACGCGTATGAAGATTTGTTTTATAAAATATTTTTAAATAAAATTGAGCCTTTTTTAGGTTTGGAAAGTCCCGTTTTTATTTATAATTATCCCGCATGCATGGCGTCTTTGTCCCGTCTCTGCGAGGGAGATAGCCGTTATGCCGAAAGATTTGAATTATATGCGGGCGGATTGGAACTGGCGAATGCATTTGGTGAATTAACCGACGCGGAGGAGCAGAAAATACGGCTGGAGGAGGATAGAGAACACAGAAAACAGCTCGGGAAAGAAGTATTTCCAGTTGATTCTTCTTTTATAGATGCGCTAAAGTCAGGCATTTCTGAAGCGGGGGGTATTGCATTGGGCGTGGACCGTATGGTATTATTATTTACCGGTGCGAAGGATATCAACGAGGTTATTTTTCAAAGTATTAATGACCAGATAACGGAGTAATTAATTTGAATTTATTATATATTTTTGCTTTCCTCGCCGCGAGGCTCAGGGTGACCGCCTCGGCGGTCAAACCCGCAAAAACATATAATAAATTCAAATTAATATCATAAATTTTATGGCATCAACATCAGACGTTAGAAAAGGAGTGGTTATCCGCCAGCCGAACGACTTGTTCGTTGTGGTTGAATTTCAACATGTTAACCCCGGCAAAGGCGCGGCCTTTGTCCGTACCAGGATGAAAAGTTTGGCCAATGGAAAAGTGGTTGAAGTAACCTACAAAACAAGCGAAAGCGTGGATATTGTTTCCGTGCAGTTTCAGACGATGCAGTATCTTTATAAAACCGGAGAAAATTTCGCTTTCATGAATATGGAAAATTACGAGCAGATAGAAATGAACGGAGACCTTATCGGCGATGATGCGAAATATCTGAAGGAAGGCATTGATGTTGTCGTCGGCCTTTATGAAGACAGGCCCGTGAGCGTGGTTTTGCCGAAAAAGATAAAATACAAAGTCGTGGAAGCTCCGCCCGCGGTACGGGGAGACAGCGCTTCCGGAAATGTGACCAAAGAAATTACGCTGGATAACGGTTTAAAAATTCAGGCGCCTATATTTATAAAAGAAGGCGAAGAAATTTTGGTTAATACGGAAACGGGAGAATATTCGACTAGAGCCTAAAATTTACCTATTAAAAAATCCCCCGGTTTTGTATCAGGGGATTTTTGTTTCTTTTAGACCACGTCATCATCCGATTCTCCGCCGTCGTTTTCATCCTCATCGCCTTCCTTGCTCTCATTATTATCGTCATCCATGTCGGGTTCGGCCATCGGATCGTCATCGTCGCCGTTAAAATTTAAATTGCCCCCGTGTAAATTTAACATATGCATGTTAGTTAATAATTAAAAGTATATTATATAATAGCATCGGATATTTTTTAGTCAAGTTCCGCTGTACCGAATGCTGATTATATAGTATAATTTATCCAAAATATGCATGATTTCAATTACATTTTGCCGGTTATAGAGCATTTCAAAGTCTTTGCTTACTTCGCCGTGCTGATAGTTTCATTCCTCGAATCCCTTGCGTTTATCGGCCTGATAATACCCGGCACGACTTTTCTCGTGGCTCTGGGTTTTTTGTCCTCGCAGGGTTTTTCCAACCCGCTATATTTAATTTTGTTCAGTACGCTCGGAGCGATTGCCGGCGATGGGCTGAGTTATTATCTGGGTAAATACAGCTATAAATTTTTAAAATCTGGCAGCCAATTTTTCAAGGAAGATTATATAAAAAAAGGGGAAAATTTCATTGCCAGGCATGGGAATAAGAGCATTGTTTTCGGGCGTTTTGTGGGTCCTTTGCGGCCGATAGTGCCGTTTGTCGCCGGAATGTTCAAAATGGAAAAAAAGAAATTCTTTTTTTACAATATCTTGAGCGCTGTTGCCTGGTCTGTCGCGTATCTGGCGCTCGGTTATTTTTTTGGCGAAGCGTGGCAGGCGATATCGTCATGGTCGGGGCGGCTGGCGGTTCTGATTTTCTGGGTTTTATTTTTTCTCGCAGTTTTTTATTTTTTAAGATGGCTTCTGATAAAAAAGGGGCGCAAATTCATTCGGTTTTTGGCGTCGCTTTTCCGGTCAATGGGTGAAGGCATAAAAGACGACCCCAATATCAAAAAATTTTCGGCAACGCATCCGGTATTCGTTAATTTTTTAAAAGGGAGAACGGTCAAAGATAAATTTTCGGGGATGACGCTGACGGTACTGGTTCTGATTTTTATATACGCGGCATGGAATTTTGCCGGCACGGTCATAGATCTGGTCAGATCGGGCGACACTTTAATTGTTGATTATAATTTTTCCAATCTCTTGTACGCATTCAGGAACCCTTTGCCGACCAGAATATTTTTGTGGATTACTTTTTTGGGAAGATGGGAAATCGTGGTGCCTGTGATTATCGTGTTCTCCGTATTCTTTTGGATATGGGGAAGAAAAAAATATATCCTGCCGCTCGTTTTTTCCGTTTCGGGAAGCGCTGTCGCGGGGTATTTCGCGAAATTGCTCTGGCACAGGCCCAGGCCGGCCGGTTTTATCCCGGTTTATCTGGAAAAATCATGGTCTTTTCCGAGCCTCCATGCGGTGGTGGCGGTCTCGCTCTATGGTTTTTTGATATATTTTTTTTGGAAGCATTTAAAAAGATGGAGAAACAAGATCAATATTCTTTTTTTGGGATTGCTTTTTATTCTTGCAATCGGTTTCAGCCGGTTGTACCTTGGAGTTCATTACTTAAGCGATGTTTGGGCCGGTTACATGATCGGTCTGATGTGGCTTTTACCCGGTATTGGGTTGATTGAGTGGGATGAATTTGCAAATTCCGATACCGTTCCGGCGCCCCCCTTGGATGAAAATATTCCCCGCCGGCCGGTTTGGATGAAGACGACAACCGCGGTTTTGCTTTTTTCCCTTATCGTTTTTTATATTGCTTTCGGTTTAAGGTTTAAGCCTTCATTCAATATCGTTTCGGAAAATACCGCCGACTATGTTATCCCCGCGGAAAAAGCCGCGGATATTTTTAACGATTATAAATTGCCTAAATTTACGGAAACCCTCACCGGTAATCCGCAGGAACCTTTCAGTTTTATAATCGTCGCCGGAAGCGACCAAAAATTATTTGATACTTTTAAAAGCGCGGGCTGGTATGAGGCTGATAATATTAATTTTAATTCGCTGGGTGTCGCTTTGAGATCGGAAATATTCAACCAGCCGTATCCGACGGCTCCGATTACGCCCTATTTTTGGAGAACTTATACCAATGATTTCGGTTTTGAAAAGCCGACACAGATACAAAGCGTCAGGTACAGGCACCATGCAAGAATCTGGAGAACAAATTTTGTAACCGATTCGGGAGAACACGTGTACGCCGGCATTTCCAGTCTGGACATGGGCATAAAATGGTGGGGAATCACCCATCGCATAAAACCGGACCTGGACACGGAAAGAGAATTTTTATTCGCCGATTTGAAAAGTACCGGAGAAGTCGCAAAGTATGGAAGCAATCAATTTGTGGATCCGATACTAGGCAAGAATTTCACCGGCGACCAGTTTTTTACCGATGGGGATATTTATACGTTTTACCTTAAGTAATCGTTGACTTTTTTGAATTGATGGGATATAATTTTTTTACGCACTTTATATTATTGGCTGCGGGTATCATATACTAAGGTATATAATACCCTTGCTCGAAAAAGTGAAGGCAAGCCTTCCCCTTTTACTCGCGCGGGTATCATATAACGGCTATTATCCGAGTTTTCCAAACTCGTGACAGGGGTTCGACTCCCCTTACCCGCTCTAAAACAAAACAGGACTTTAGTCCTGTTTTGTTTTAGAATGTGTTTATAGAGGAATCGAATGGGGAAAGGGAGAAAACAGGAGTTTTCTCTTGCCGAGGAAAGTCCATGAAAACCCTTAGGTTTTCATGGGAGGAGCGGTGCGACGATTTGCCTCCCCTTACCCGCTCTAAAAAATACTTCGGCTTTAGCCGTAGTATTTTTAAATAAATTAATCAGATAGCCGTCAAAACGATTTTAGGGTATACTAAATTTGTGAAGTATCAAATGTTGCATTGTAAATGCTTATTATGAGGAAAAAAACTAAAAATCTTTTGTTTTCGGCAGTGCTGACAGTATTTATTATTTTTACGGTGTGGGTTGTGTTTGAGTTGACGCTGGACGACCCGAAGGGAGAGGAGAATGCTGTAAAAGAAATCTATTATCAAGCGGTGCGTGTCATAGTTCCAATTAAACCGGCAATAAAGCTGGCAGTCCCGTATCATCATCAGGAGCACAATCTTTCCTGTGAAGTGGCGTCTTTACTAATGGCTTTAAATTATAAGGGGGCAAATCTCACGGAAAACCAGCTGATAGGGCAGTTGCCGGTATCCGACCCCGGCCCTCGTAGTAAGGACAATATATGGGGTGATCCGAATTTGGGTTTTGTCGGCAATATTGACGGCTCCATGCCCAACACCGGCTATGGCGTTTATGAACAGCCGATTTATGATCTGGCGGTTAAATACCGGACAGCTAAAATTATCACCGGCGCAACCGTTAATGACCTCATAACCGAATTGTCTAATCATAATCCGGTTGTGGTCTGGGGCGTGGTCGGCAAAGGCAAGGACATCTCATGGAAAACCGCTTCAGGACAAGTTATTGACGCCAAACTCGACGAACATGCGCGGACTTTAATCGGTTTTACGGGCCAATCCGATAATCCGCAATTGATGATTATTTTGGATCCTATATATGGCGAGATAAGACTAACAGTTGCGGATTTTTTAAAAAATTGGGGAGTGCTTGATAAAAGGGCGGTAGTTATTTACTAATATATTTCTCTGATAGAATCATCAGTCTATGCCCAAATTCAGCCTTAAACAAATTAAGATCGCCTATTACACGCTTTCGTTTATCTTTTTGATTCTGGTATTATTAACACCCCATATCATCAGGGACGGTTTTTCGATATTCAGCGAGGAAGTTCTGGAAAGCATCATCATGTTTTTTTTAATCGCTCTTTATATAACGATCGATTATTTTTATCAGAAAAAGATAAATGAAATTCAGAATGAAATTTCCGAGACGAATGAATATATCGGCCGGCTTAATGTTAAAATGGAAACCATCGACAGGCTGTTTTACTCGGATATAAAAATCCCGCAAACCCACAAAGAATATAAAAATGTGCTGTCATTATTTGCAGAGACGATTTTGGGGATTGTAAATGTTCCGACCGTGCATCTGAGAATAATAAACCTGCAGGACGGGAGAACGGTGGGCGAATGCACACAAAATCGTTTCAATAATACATCCGAACTAATTAAATGCGGGAACGCAGAATTGCTTGCTGGGAAATTATCCGGTCCATATTTGGCGTTTGAATCGAAAATTAAAAGCGGGAAAATATCGGTTTTCTGCGTTTTGCCGGATAATGAACTTGCGCAAAGCGAACGAACGATGATTCAGGCATCAGTTAATATTTTGGCGCTGATTTTATTATCCTATAAGGATAGTGGCGCCGGTTAAAAACCGCAGAAAGTGGCATTCTTGCGGAAAAATTCCAATTGAAATTGACCGAAATCCGGAAATTTGATATCATTATTGTTAATCTCGTATTAACTTTACATATGCGCATAAGTTTCGTGATTCCGGCTTATAACGAGGAAAATTATTTGGGACGCTGTCTGGATTCGATCATGGCCATAGTTAACCAGAAGAAGCATTCGATAGAAGTGATCGTGGTTAATAATGCCAGTACCGACAAAACCAGGGAAGTGGCATTGTCTTATCCGGGGATCAGGCTGATTGACGAACCGCGCAAAGGTTTGTCGCAGGCGCGCCAGGCCGGGTTTTCCGCCGCCACGGGAGATTTGATCGCAAATATAGATGCCGATATTATCGTACCGGAGGACTGGACCGATACGGTGCTTGAATCATTCGCCACAAACGACAAACTGGTCGGTTTGAGCGGGCCGCACGTATTTTACGACGTTTCAAAATGGACCAACTATTCGGTGCGTTTTTTTTATTACTGCAGTTACGTGATTTATCTCTTTAACCGCTTTATTTTTCGGGTAAGTTCAATGCTGCAGGGAGGGAATTTTGTTATCCGCCGTTCCGCTCTTGATAAAATCGGCGGCTTCAACACCGATTTCAGTTTTTACGGCGAAGACGCCGACATTGCCCATCGTTTGCATAAAGTCGGAGACGTAAAATTCACCTTCAAACTGCCGGTTTACGCCTCCGGAAGGCGCGTGATTTCAGAGGGAAAAGTAACTTTAGCTTTCCGATATTTTATAAACTACATCTGGGCGATTTTATTCGGACGGCCGTTTACCAAAAGTGCGGCCGATATCAGGCTTGAGGCTGTTGAAGAAAATGATTTGTCCTAGTACGTTTTGAAAGATATTGCCGTGGGTCCGTGATTTAAGGTTTTAAAAATAAAGCAGGCCGGATGGGCCTGCCTTGTATTTTATTGACAATTTAATGAATTTTGATTATAATATCGTCTGTAAGTTTTTAAAATGCGGTAGTAGTTCAGTTGGCTAGAACGTCTCCTTGCCAAGGAGAAGGTCGCCGGTTCGAATCCGGTCTACCGCTCTGGTTGCTAAATTACCCGAAACAGCGGGATAGAGCAATTGGCAGCTCGTCGGGCCCATAACCCGAAGGTTCCCGGTTCAAATCCGGGTCCCGCAACAAAAATCCCCCCCGACTGAGTCGGGGGGGATTTTTTGTCTTCTAAATTATCCGGCGGTCAGTTATTTTCAAGATCGGTTCTGTAATAATTTTCATACATTTTCCATAAAGCGATCATGAATGCCGTGATGATCGGACCGATTACGAAGCCGGAAATTCCAAAAACCACTACTCCTCCAAGAGTGGATATAAAAATGAGCAGGGGGTGCATTTGTATATCTTTGCCGACCAGCACCGGACGCAAAATATTGTCTATGGTGCTTACCACCGTTAATCCGAAGGCCAATATAAAAATTCCCTGCCAAACGTTTCCCAGCATCAGCATTATGATACCGGCGGGAAGCCAGATAAAATAAGAACCTATCAGGATTGCAAACGCCGACATCACTATTCCCCAAATTAAGGCGCCCTGAACTCCGGCGACATAAAACATAATTCCGCCGAGCGTACCCTGCAATATTCCGAGCAGAAGAGTTCCTTTGAGCGTGGCTCTGGCGGTGGAGGTGAATTTATTGTAAAATGTCATTTCGTTTTTATCTCCGATCGGACACAGATACATCGCTTTTTTCATTATTTTTTCCCCGTCGCGGACAAAGAAGAAAAGAGCGTAAAGCATTATGACGAACATCACCACGAAAGTGACGGAATTTTCGGTTATGATTTTAAGGCTGGTTAAAATATAATTGGTTAGTGAGCCGGTAATGTCGGAAATTTTTTGGACCCAGAAACTTTCGTCGATGTTGAATTTTCCTATGAAATGATTGTGTTTGATGAGATTAAAGGCATTCTCCAGCCCTAAGTTGATTTGTCCTCCTTTGGCGCCGATTTCGGCATAAATATCAATTGACTCTTTTATTAACAGACCGCTCATCAGCGCGACGGGAATTAGCACTAGGAGCAAGACTATCACAAGTATTATAGCCGCGCTGAAGTTGTTTGATTTTACTTTTTTTCTTATCCTGTTGTATAGGGGGTGAAAAATACTGGCGATGACGGCGGCCCAGAACAAAGGATAGAACAGGGGCTTCACCAAAAAGAAAAATATTACCGAAACTATCGTCAGCGCCACGAAGAAAATTATATTCCGAACTTTTGAGAAGTCCATAAAACGTTAATTATGAAATTAGAAAACGCACATTATCGGATGAATGCGTCTATTTTACCAAAAAATTGACAATTAAACAATTAAACGCTTTTATTCGACGGTCTTAATATTTCCAAAAGGGTTTCTTTGGAAACGATTTTAAAAAGAAGAACGCATGCGCCGTATATGGCGACCCCCAGCAAAATTGAGATAATTATATTTAAAGGCTGGAGCCAGAATATGAATCCGCCCATTACCAGACTGGCTAAAATAATTTTGCCGAACGCTTTGAGTTTCGGCCAAAATTTGGAATAAAATCCCGCCAACAGCATAAGAAGGAAGCCCGCGTATAATTCGGAAAAAATGGTTGCCCAGGCCGCGCCGTACATTCCGTATTTTGGTATCAGAATAAAATAGGCGGCGGTTGTAAGCACTGCGTCGGATATATAGACCCACATGGCCTGGCGCTGTCTGGTTATGGCCAGATTTATGTATCCGAAAATATTGCCGAAAGCCAAACCGAAAATCGCGATTGCCAATAATTTTAATATCCCGCCCGAGCCGGTGAATTCCTTGCCGGCCACCAAATTCATTATCGGAGTCGAGAGAACTATTATTCCGGTCATCATCGGCATGACAATTAAGGCCACAAGATCAAAGCTCGTCTGGCATCTTTTTTTGAATTCTTCCGCCATCGTTCTTGACCAGGCGAAGGCGATGAGAGGCATCATGATGCCCATAATCATTGCGATGCTCTGGGTGACGATGTCAAGAACGCGGTAGGCGGCTCCGTAAAGACCGACATCGGTTTGGGTTGCGTATAAAGGCAGAATCACTCTGTCGCCCTGAAGATAAAAAGCGTTGAAAATTACCGTAATCGCCGTCGGCCATATCTTTTTAAAAATAGCCTTGGAAATTGTTTTGTCATATTCAAATTTTACTTCCGGACTTTTGTAAAACAGATAGGAAGTGTAAGCGATTGAAGCCAGTGTTACCACGGACATGGCCGGCAAAAAACCGAATTTTCCGGCCGACACGAAAAAAAGCCCTATCACCAAGACAACCCTGCTTAAAATTTCGCCGGTCATTTGCACGATCATTTTCAGATTTGCCTGGTAATAGCCGATGAAAATATTATTCAGGGAAATGCAGAAGAACGATACGGCCATTATTGCGACCGCTATTTTGACCGGATCGGGGTAGGGGAAAAACAGGATGGCGGCCGGTCCGATAAGCTGGAAAACAAAGGCCGTTATAAATCTCCAGGTGAATAAATTGTTGAGTAATTTTTGTTTTTCAAAATGCGGTTCCGAAAGCATGTTGGCGGTAGTGACGGTGAAACCGAAATCACTGAGAATTCCGATAAATTGGAGGAAGCCGGTGGCGGTTATGTACCAGCCGAATTTTTCCACGCCCAAAGAGCGGGTCATTATCGCCACAGCCACAAGACCAAGAAGCGTACTTATGGTTTTTCCACCGATTTGGATGATTGTATTTTTTGCTATGGCTTTGGTCAGGGACATAAATTTCAGTCATTATATCATAAATCAGGACATTTGGTATAGTGAGCCGGGTAACCAAATCCGCATGTTTCGGGTAATAGTGTATTGAACTAGGCGGGCATTTTTATTTGTGTTATAATTTATCTGCCCCTAATTTTCGCTATGAAAGTTTTCTTAAAAAAAATCGCTTTTCTGTCATTTTTGGCATTGGGTTTTTTTGTTACTTCAGGAATTGCTTCGGCTATAGATTTCGTTCCGCCTCCATTTAATAACAAAGATTACTCTGCAAAATATATCAGCCAGTCCATTGCCGATCCGATTGCGGTTGTCGCAGGCGAATCGCAAGAAGTTACCGTTAAAATAAAGAATACGGGAAAGGCGACATGGTATGGGACGGGAAAAAATTTCGTATCGGCGTACACCGTTGATCCGAATTACCGCAACAGCATTTTTTACGGTTCCGGGTGGCCGGCAAAAGACGACCCCGCCAAATTGAAAAATACGGTAAAGCCCGGCCAAACCGGCGAGTTCACGATAAAATTGTACGCCCCAAAAAAACCGGGGGCATACGACGAAAAATTTTATCTCGCCGCGGAGGACAAAACCTGGATTAAAGGAAGCTATTTTCATCTGATTATCAAAGTTACGGCAAGCACTGCTGTTAATGCGGTTTCCGCCGCGCCTGTCCAAATTCAAACCGCGGATGTATTCTCCACCGTTTCGGATTTAAATCAGGCGGAAGTTGTTGTTTCGACATCGAGCTTTCAGGCCGACGGCGGGGCGCTCATAAATTATTCCGCAACTTTTGAAAATACCGGTACGACAACCTGGGACAGTTACTCTTTTAAAAATGTCGGCCTGTCGGCAAGCACGACGGTAGTCGGACTTTCTGTCGCGGATTCTTCGTGGCTTAGCCAGGATGAAATATATTCCGCCACCAAACCGGTGATTGCCGGCGACTCGCTTGATATTCCTTTCATCTTCCGCGCTCCGGCAAAAGCGGGCCAATATATTGCCAAATTTCAATTGTTCGCCGACGGCGAGCCGGTCGCCGGGAGTTATTTTGAAATCGCTATCACCGTCAATAGCGACGCCCCGGAGGGTTATTCTCCGTCATTTGCGCGGGAGCTGATCAATCAGCCGAATATAAGAGTCGGTCTGTTCAAAGACAAAAATTCGATAAAATTCAAATCCGATTTTCCGTATAACGTTTATGCGGGAAGCGAAAATAAGGGGGTTTTGTCCGAAAAAACCCAGGCGGTTTTGTCATATCTGAAGGGCACGTACCATTTCAAGAGCGATGACTTGAATTTTGATTCTTCCGATCCCATACGCCTTGTGCCGGATGACCCGAATAATTATTTTTCAATCCCCGGCTATGAGAGAACTTTAGCCTCAAAAAAAGGCACCAATTTTAATGTTTACAGAGGCACATTGGAATACAGGTATTCCCCCAAGAGCGGAATGCCTTACATTATAAATGAATTGCCTTTGGATTTATATGTCGCCGGGATCGCGGAAACTTCCGACGATTCGGCCCCCGAGTATATAAAAGCGGTGCTCGTCGCCGCCCGGTCGTACGCCTTTTCAAATATATATCCGAATGTTTCAACCGACACGCGGATGTTTGACGTGTATCCAAGCACAATAGATCAGCTATATTTGGGTTATAATTCCGAACTTCTGATGCCTCATGTGGTTTCTGCCGAAAAGGACACTTTCGGACAAATGGTAACCTATAACGGCGCACCCGTGGTGACGTTTTATTTCTCGCATTCCGACGGTGCCACAAAAAGCTGGGAGGAAACTTTTGGAGATACGAACAGGCCGTGGCTTCAGAGCGTGGAAGCGATTTACGATACAGGGCTTAAGATGTCGGGACACGGAATCGGCATGAGCAATCACGACGCGTCGGTGCGGGCGGCGCATGACGGCTGGACCTATTATCAGCTTTTAAAATATTATTACACGGGTACCGAAGTGGAAAAGATATATTAAAATTATTAAAAAATAAAAAAGTCCCCCGACTCAGTCGGGGGACTTTTTTATTATCAGAAAAATTAAGGAGTCTGTTCGTGGAATTTCTTATCTTCGGCGGAAAGGTCAAGGATCGTTTGCCTGAGTTCGTGGGGCTTATGAACATTTTTAAAAATTAATTTCGGGACCGGGCCGGCGGTCTGCAGGATGATGTTTCCATAATTAAAGATGGAAGGGAAAATTCCTTTTACTTCGGAAGTGGCATCCTGAATTTGGTATAAATCAACCTCGGAAATGGTGCGGGAAAACAAAGTTTTTTGTTCCATGTCCAATATGCGGTCGTTTGTCACTATCCACAAATCCAAATAAAATGCGACAAAGTAAGTGTAAAAAAACAGAATGGAAGAAAGAAAGTAAGCGCTGGCGGCCAGGGTAATCATTGTAAAATAAGCGGCATTTTCCAGTAAAATTTTAAGAGTTGAGTTGACGAAAAGCCAGTATATACCAACCGGAACCGCCAGCAGAACGAAGAACAACAGTATTGCCGGGAAAAAAGTCACCGGGTGCCTTCGTATCGTGTATTTTATTTTTTCGTACGGTTTTTGATTTATCAAATTTTCTAAAGTCATAAATATTTTTACTGAATCGTATTGTTCAACGAACTTAGCCAGCTTGAATCCCAAATGGTGACGGACTGCGTCCAGTCGGTGTTTTGCAAAAATTTCCAGGTGATAAAAATTGTCAGGATCGTCAGGACAAATACAATCAGCGTAACTATGAAACTTGCGAACGTGGTCGTTCCCGTCAGTATGATGTGCAAAAGATTGGTTATAAAAAATAAGAGAAAAATAAATAAAAAGATAAAATAAATTATCAGGGCGGCGTACAATGGAATTGAAAACATATAAATATTTATAGCAAGGTTTGGTTTTTGGGTGCGTCGTATCCTAAATGGCTGTAAGCCGACGGCGTGGCCCTTCTGCCTCTGGGCGTGCGTTCCAGAAATCCCATTTGCAAAAGAAACGGCTCATAAACTGTTTCAATCGTATCCATTTCTTCGCTGATGGCGGCCGAAAGCGTGTTCAAACCGGCCGGTCCGCCGTTGAATTTTTGGATTAATGTATTTAATAATCTCCTGTCTATTTCGTCCAGTCCGAGATGATCAATGGCCAGCATGTTCAATGCTTCCGACGCAACTTTTTTGTTAATCTGTCCGTCAAATTTCACCTGCGCGAAATCGCGCACGCGCTTGAGCAAGCGGTTGGCGATGCGGGGAGTCCGGCGCGAACGCTGTGAGATAAGATCCGCGGCTTCGTTTTCTATTTCAACATCCAAAATCTTCGCGTTGCGCAGAAGTATCGTTTTTATATCGCTGTCTTCATAAAAATCAAGATGAAAAGTGTGTCCGAACCGGTCGCGCAGGGGAGCGGAAATCATTCCAATTTTCGTGGTTGCGCCGATAAGCGTGAATTTTGCCAGAGGCATGCGGATGGTTCGAGCCGCCGGCCCTTTGCCGATAATTATATCCAAAGCATAATCCTCCAAAGCCGGATACAGAACTTCTTCAATAGTTTTATTTAATCTGTGAATTTCGTCGATAAAAAGAATTTCGCCGTCCTGCAGGTTGGATAATATCGCGGCCAGGTCGCCGACTTTTTCCAAAGCGGGCCCGGATGTCACTCGGATGTTATTGTTCATTTCTTTGGCAATGATATGCGCCAGCGTGGTTTTGCCCAGTCCGGGGTTTCCGTATAGCAAAACATGTTCCAGAGGCTCGGAACGTTTTTTGGCCGCTTCCATGGATATATTCAGGTTTAATTTCAATTGGTTCTGGCCGATGAAATCATCCAGTTTTTGCGGACGCAAAGTATTATCAAGAGCGATTTCTTCAATTTCAACTTCCGGTTTCACCAATCTTGGTTCGTCTAAATTTTCCTCAAATTCCAACATATTTAGTTCTGTATAATTGTTATCATTATAACCCAAAAGTTTTACTCCGTCCATTATGGGGAATTTTAAATTATCTTATCCACAGTTTTTGTATATCCCCCCACACAAAAAAGTGATATAATAAAGGAAACATATAATATAGTATGGCGGAGGAAAAAAGGAAGAATCCGTGCCAGAAAAAAAGGCTTCCCAAATTTTTTGTATTTGGCATATT
>Ga0182027_10000255_pt1 | contig 90953 bp, 91 predicted proteins | sample 712E1DmetaG_FD_121300 | JGI IMG/M metagenome (GOLD analysis project Ga0182027, IMG submission 121300) | Permafrost microbial communities from Stordalen Mire, Sweden - 712E1D metaG (Illumina Assembly) | ecosystem: Environmental > Terrestrial > Soil > Wetlands > Permafrost | place: Sweden... | reverse complement strand
CGTCTTTCATGGCTATGCCGTTGGCGCCCGGGAAGGTGCCGAAATAGCTGTCAAAGGAGCGGTTCTCCTGCATGATGATCACCACGTGTTTGATCTTGTGTATATCCGGATTGATCACAGCTGCTGTTTTGGCCGGTGGTGTTGGATTAGGAGTGACGCGGGTTTGTTTTGGCGGGGTGACGATGTTGGATGCCGATGGGATAGCGCAGCCATTGGAAAATAAAAGCAGACCGATGATCAATAGAGTGGAAATTTTTTTGGGCATGTTGATTGTGGCAATGATTTTTCTGATTTTATCAGGTCACTGCTATTTGCACAATCGGGACGGAAATCCGGGAATATGGTATGATTCTTTCGTCACTAAAACGGTTCCAGTTATCGTCTGCTGAAAAGTTAATCAAAACAAAAATATATGTGGATTCTTCTTGCTTTTTCAGGGCCGCTTTTCTGGGCCATCTCGACGCATATCGACAAGTATCTGGTGGAGCGTTATTTCAAACACAGCGAGACGGCCGTGCTGATGGTTTTCACTGCTCTGATCGGAATTCTGATGCTGCCTTTCATCATCTGGTTCCAGCCGGGGACTTTGGTACAGCCTTTGCTTAATATCGTGGTGATGATTGTCTCCGGCATTTTCTATATGGGCGCCATGCTTTTTTATCTGCGCGCCATTCAGATCGAAGAAGCTTCGGTGGTGATGCCGCTTTTTCAGACCGTTTCGCTGTTCACTTTTTTGCTGGGCTATCTGGTGCTGGGGGAAACTCTGCAGTGGCTTAATGCCATCGGTGCGCTGCTGATTATTATCGGTGCTTTGGCCCTTTCCCTGGATAAGTCTTTTCATTTCCGCAAACTGAAACCGCGTTTTCTGGCCATGATGATGGTTTGTACATTCATACTGGCGCTTTCCTCGGTGATGTTCAAATATTTTGCCGTGCAAAGCGATTTCTGGGGCACTATATTCTGGAACTATGTCGGCGAGGCGCTCTTTGGCATCGGCATACTGGCCATACCGCGTTACTGGCGGCAATTCACGCAGCTGCTGAAGAAAAACACCACCTCGCTTTTGAGCGTCAATGCCGCCAATGAGTTGATCAATCTGGGTGGCGGCCTGGCCGTGCGTTTCGCCTCGCTGCTGGCGCCGGTGGCGCTGGTTTCGGCCATATCTTCTACCACGACTTTGTTTGTTTTTCTGATCGGCGTGCTGCTGACCATTTTCCTGCCCCGTCTCGGGCGCGAGGATATTTCCCGCCGGAATCTTTTTCAGAAAGGCCTTGCCGCGGTGCTGGTGGTGGTCGGTGTGATACTGATCAACGTCTAATAGCATTTACTTTAGCAACCGAATATGCAACGCTTGACTATCAATATATAAAATTTTACTTATGCTTTGGACAATATTCGTAATATTGGTGGTGCTTTGGGCACTTGGGCTGGTCAGTTCATATACGCTGGGTGGATACATCCATATTCTGTTGGTGCTGGCCGTTGTTGTTTTGCTGATCAGGGTTATTCAGGGTCGACGATTGTAATTATCTTCATCAACAGACTGTTCTGACGCAACTATAGAGCGTTGACCAGAACCGCAACCTTGCTGGCCTCTTCACGCGTAATAAAGTTGTTGGGTCTGAAGGTGAGGATACTGACTCCCGGCGCCGCGCCTTCCGGGCCGGAGATTTCGCTGTACCCCTCGAGGACGCCGTTCTTTTCCAGATAGGTGACGTAGGGATAAAACCAGTCATTCTTTCCGACATCGGCAAATCGGGTTCCGTAGTTGCCGAAATAGGTGATGCCTTTGGCTTTGAGCAAAATTTTCAACGCTTCGGCGCGGGTGACGTATTGATCAGGTCTGAAAAAAGGCAGAATTTTGGAACTGTTGATATATCCTTCCACAACGCCGGCCTTGGCTGCGCTGATTACATAGGCGGCAAACCAGTCACTTTCATTGACGTCCTGAAAGAGCTTGCTGAAATGGGTGTTTTCCAATTTGGATTGTCGCATGGCAATTTTTACCAGTTCGGCTCTGCTGATGTAGTCGTCGGGTTTGAAGAGTGTGGTGGTCTTTCCGTCAATGATGCATTGGCGGAAGAGGGTATCGATGTAGGACCCGGACCACTGATTGATGTTATCGGTGAAAGGTATAGAAGTGGTTGAGTTCCTGTCGCAGGGAATTTCGGAAAAGAATTGTGAAGTGGCTGAAGCGTGCAAGCCGGAGACGGGTACTCCGCCGCTGCTGGCCGGTTTGCCGAAAGCTGCGGAACCGCCGCCGCCACCACCGCTGCTGCTGCTTCCTCCTCCTCCTCCGCCTCCACCGGACGGGGCATTGTCATCGTTGGTAATGGTGCAGGTTTTGTCGGTGCCGGCGATCAGCGTGATGCTGCCACTGGCATCGCAATTGCCGCTGATGGTGGAGGTGTAGCCGCTATGATAATCTTCGTTGACCGTGAAGGCGGCGGGCGGCAGGGCATACATGGTGCCGGGGGCGGCGGTGCCGGGTGCCGGGCTGCCGCTGACATCAGTGCCGGCCTGTTTGACGTGCAGGCTGAATTGCGCTGCGGTGGCCGCGCCGCCGTTATCATTGATCACATTTTTAATCACGTGCAGGAATGCCGGAGGTGTCATGGTGGCGTAACCGATTTTCTTGGGGCCGCCGACGGAGTCCTTGGCGGAAAAATACATGCGCAGCAATCCCGAACCGTCATTGATCACCGAGGGTGTATAAATTCTGCCGGCTCGATAGGGGATGCCGTCGCTGATCTGGAAAATGGGTTTGGCATCTTTGGTCCAGGTGATGCCGTCGGCGGATGAAGCTAGACCGATGCCGTCAAAACTGGCCGGGAAGGCGCAGCCGCCGGATCCGTCATCTTCGCCGCGGCCACTATAGAAAAAGTGATAGCCCAGATTATCTCTGTAGATGGTGCCGTAAGTGGCGCTGCCACAGTCCCAGGCCGCGCTGCCGCCGATATTTGATCCGCTTAAAACGGGATTGGCGGTATAGGCGCTCCAGTTCAGGCCGTCGGTGGAATAGGCCAGTCCGGTGTCCTCGTGACTGCCGTCCGTGCCGTTATAGTACATGACAAATTTATAATTCCAGGGATTGGTGCCGCTATTGCCGGCGGACGGCTGATAAAAGACATTAACCGGCCCGTAGGTGCCGCGGTTCCAGCCCAGGCCGGAGTCGGGGTCCTGGATCAATTTGGCGGATGGGTCCTGTGTCACGGCGGTTTTGCCGGTCCAGTTGATACCGTCGACGGACTCGGCCGTGGCCATGGAGGAGATGCTGTAAATGGTGGGGGCACCGATATCCCAGAACCAGATTTTATATTTATTTGTTCCCGCATTGCAGGGGATGGTGCCGAAACAGTTGGCATCGTAAAGCACCTGTACATGATGGGCATTGGGGATACCCGTCATGGTTGTGGGGCTGCCCCAGGTTGTTCCATCCGGGGAAGATACCAAATAGGCACCTCCCGCTCCATCCGTGTACCACATATTATATTGGGGTGTGGCGGAACCGAAGCCATTGGTATCATAAATCACGCTGGGGTAATAAGCATCGCCTGCAGCTGGGGCCGTATAGTTCAGACCCTGATCACTCCAGTCATGATAATTCCAGCCGGTGGTGAAATCCCAGGTATAGTCTGAGGTGAGGGCATTGCCGGCGCTGTCCTGCGCGCCGGTGGTGACAGTGGCGCTATAAGTGGAGTCGGAATCAAGCGTGACATTGGGAATAAATGTGGCCTGTAGACCGGAATAACTTACTGTCCCGGCAACCGGAGTGGCACCTTTTTTCAGTGTAAAAGTGCTGGTGCTGAGGGTGGCCGGATCCATGGTTTCACTGAAGGTGGCGGTGATTCCTTGCCCGGGCGAGATATTGGTGGAGGCAGCGGCGGGACTAGTGGCGGTTACGGTTGGCGGGGTGATGTCGCGGACCAGATCCGCTTCGCCGACTTTCCATTGTATCCAGTCGGAAGCGCCGATATTGGGATTGTCTGACCCCAGGAACCAGATTTTATAGGTATTGATTCCCGTCTTGACCACGGAGGGCATCCAGACGCTTTTGGCGCGCCAGAGCACGGGATCGTTGGTGGTGAAAAGCGTTTTGCGGCGCGCCCAGCTGATGCCGTCGGTGGAGGTGGCGTAGCCGATGCCGTTCAAATCCTGATAGGTCGTACCGGTACCGCCGGAATAAAAAGCTTCCCAGTTGGTGTCGCTGTTTTTAATCACTTTAAACCAGCCGATATGGTCGCTGTCGAAGTCGCCGGCGTTTAATGTCCCGGTAAAAACCGGCGTGGCATAGCCGGCGGCGGTCGGATCATAGCCGGTCCAGACGTAGCCGTTGGGCGAGTAGGCCATTACTACCAGTTCTTTGGCTGAATAAGCCCCTATTTCCCATTGGACATTGGCGTATATGCGGAATGTCTTTGCGGGATCGCCTCCTTCACCTCCCGGAGTGTAAACAACATCGGCAATGCCATAATCCACTCCCGTGGCGGCACTGAAGACTGGGGTTCCGGATTGGCTAACCGCCATTTGATTATACCAACTGATCCCGTCGGTTGATTCGCTATATCTCCAGCCGCCGATACCGGCCGCCGCTCCCTGATACCACATGCGGTAGTACATGGTGGCGGCACTGGGGTTGCTGCCGCTGTTGGCACCCGTGAAGCCATCGCTGTAATAATGCACATCGGCATGCTCGCCCTGCACCAGAGCTCCCTCTGCCAGAACGGGATTGCCGACATAGGGTGTCCAGTTAACGCCGTCGGTGGACTGGGCCAGATTGATGGAGGCAAAATCGTTGCCGGCATAATAGAGTTTATAATTCACATTGTCCTGAATGACATAGGCCTGATCCGGGATCAGGGTGGAAAAAACTGGAGCAGGGCTTTCGGTAATGGCCATAATATCTGCTAAAACCGGCAGGCCGGCATGCAGAAAGATCAGGCTGAAAATAGTAACCGGTACCATGGCCAGAATAGCCAGACGGTTTTGGCCGTAAAATCTGCGTAAAGATGAGGGGGTAATCATGACTGGTATTTATTTATAAATATTCATATTATTGTACCATAAAAAGAGCCGCATTCCAATGCGGCTCCAGTCATTTTTGTGTAGTGAAAGTCTGTCCGGTGACCGTTAAACTTTTTTGCCGGCCTTTTTGGGCTTCGCTGTTTTGGCGATTTCCGGGACTTTAGCGGTTTTTTCCTGTTTCTTTTCAGCCTTTGCTTTGGCTTTTTCCACAACCTGGGCCTGCTGCTCTTTGGTAACAGCGATGACCGGGGTGACCAGGGAAAGTATCCGGTCCAGTTTGGAATTCAAGGTTTCCACTCTGGCGCTCAGTGCTTCAAACTTTTCCAACAAGACCGGGGAAGAATCCCTGGCCGGCTCTCTGCGGGGCTCTTTATGGCCGCCTTGGCGGTCGTTGTCATAGGAGTCGCGGCGATTGTCGCCATAGGAATCATTGTTCATGGGTGCGCCCCGGACATTGCCGACTTTGCCGAAGCATTCGCGGCAGTAGACAGGTTTGTCTCCCGAGGGGCGGAAAGGCACTTCGCATTGGACACCGCATTCGGAGCAGACGGCATCATGCATCTGCGGACGGCCGCCATCGCGCCGGTCAAAGCTGGGCCGGCCGGAATTGCGCGCACCGCCGCCGCCAAATCCTCCGCGGCCGCCGCCACCGAAATTGTCTCTGTTGCCGCCGCCAAAACGTTTACCGCCATCCTTGCCCCCTCTGCTACGATTATAATCAGCCATATTTGCCTGTTTTTTAATGAATAGCTAAGAGTGTATGGTACCCGGCGGCAAAAGACAATGCCTAATGGGCAAAATTTGTAATGTTTTTTTGCCGCCGGGGTTTTAATGGATGGAAAAAATCAAAGCATATTAATTCCTTAAAATGGCCATCATGAGAAAACTTACCTACATCTGCGGCGCCCTGATCCTGATTATGGGTATGACTTTTTCCATTGTCCTGGCCAAATCACTGGTAACGGATACCGATTATGCGGTGTCGTTGGGAGACTTTATACACAATGTTCAGACGACCGGCAATCTTTTTGTCCATAACCATAATTGGTGAGTTCAAAATGGACTGGGAGATCCCGCCAGTGGCAACAGTGGCAAAAGACCAGGCTCTAGCTGTTTTTATGATCCAGCAGATAAATCAGCTGGGCCATTTCGCCCCTGGTCAGCAGATGCGCCGGGTCGTTGGTGACATTGTAAAAGAGGTTGTTCTCCTGGGCGGTATTGAGATAGATGCTGTACCACCGGGAGCCGGCATTGGAGGAAAGCGACACCTTTTTGGCCAACAAAATAATCTTGAGGGCCTCGGCCAGGTTGATATTGGCGTCCGGATGGAAATTGCCGTCGGGGTAGCCGGTGACGATGCCCTGGGTTTTGGCGGAACAGACATAGGGTGAGTACCAGTCGCTTGACACGTCTTTAAAGCAGTTGGCGGCGTCCGTGCCGGTGGGCAGGCTGGATTTGATCGCACCGATGATAATTTTGGTAAATTCGGCGCGGTTGATATTGTAGGCTGGTTTATAGTTGCCATCGGCATAGCCGGAAACGATGCTGTTGATTTTCAGGTAATTGATGGCGGAGAAGAAGAGGCTGGTGGAAGGGACGTCGGGAAATTGCTGGACTGTGATGGCCGGGATGACGGGGGTGGGTTCGGTCGCGGGTGGCAGCGGAGTGGCGGGAGGGGGTGTGACTGCCGTACAGGTGGCGTGGGTGGTGTCCCATTGGAAGCCTTCAAAACAGCTGCATTGGGCGGGAGTATAGGCGTCGCACAGATAATTTTTGGCCAACGGGGCGAGTGCAGCGTCGATAAAAGTCTTGAAGTCGTTGTACTGTTTTTCAATCAAATCGCTTTCGGCTTTTTCCAGGCAGCTGCTGGGGTCGGAGCAGGACTGGATGGCAGGATTCAGCAGATCGGGAGCTTTCAGTTTGAGGTTGTATAAAAGGTCGGCGGCCTTGCTCAGGTCATCCGAAAGTTTTTGCTGCAGGCTGGCGGTGACGGAAGTGGAGGAAACCACCGGTGACATTTCACTGCTCAGAGTTTCTTTTTCATAAAAGGCCGTGGCGGCATAATCGTCAAAAAAGTCCCAATTGATCTGGTGCGCAGTGTCCAGAGAGGGGTAATCCACGCCGACATAGGTTTTGGGGTTGTTATTGAGATCCAGGCAAAAAGCGGTAATGTCCTGCTGCAGATAGGGATCAATCTTGCCGCCGGTCGCCGGCTGGGTGGGGTTATAGTCGGGGTGGTCCTGCTGCACGTGGCTGTTGATACGGCTGATGCAGTTCAGGTAAACGTCACCGCTGGAAGCGAGGGCCGGCTGAATGGTCAGACCCAGCAGAAGACCTGCCAAAAGTACAGACGAAAGCAATTGGTTTTTCATAATGGTTTCATAATGGAAAGAATCTGTCAGGCACAATTCTAGCACAGGTGGCCATAAAATTATTCTTCAAAATACAAATCAGGCAAGTGATTGTTGGGGATTTTCTGAAATAAAATGCTGTGGTTATCGGTAATAATTGCTTAATTTTTCCAAAAAGTATAAAAATTCAATGAGTAGGTAGTTTTGCCTGCTGGCCGTGAAATTATTATTTATAAAAATTTAAATAAAATATAACCTTTAAGATCATGAAAAAATCGAATAAAGGATTCTTTAGCATATTGCCGAAGTCCTTGGTGTGGTTTCTGATAGTCGTCCTGTGTTTCGGGATGCTCAACCTGGCTAACGGAATCAGGGTGGCCAGGGCGGCTGGCGGCAGTACATCGATTAATAGCGTTAAATTAACATTATCAACCGATTCCGATGGTAATAATTATGCGAACATTGGCGATTGGGTCAATGTAGTTGCCGACGTTTCCAATTCCGATGGTGGATGTGGCGCGGCTGGTACGAGCGTGACGGCTGACATGACAAAATACGGCGGTGGTCCAGCCGAGAGTGCTAGCTGTACTGCCGATAACGGTGGGACAAATGATATTTTTACACTTGCTTTTCCGATAGCTGATGCCGGGGCAAGCGGTATTGACGTTGGTGCGAATGATTCAGCTTCACGGGTAACAGCAACGGCCACAGATAGTGATGATGGGGCTGGAGTTACCATGTCTAGCAACAGTTTGGGAGATGGGGTTATTGATACGGTAACAACGGCGGTGGATACTTCCGCGCCGGTGATCACCGCGGTTACACCCAGTACCACCTTAATCAATGATTCGGTGGTTTCCAGCGGGATTTTTCATCTTACCTATGATTACACCAATCTGTTGACCGCTGGTGCGGATAATATGGCATCTGTTGATCCAACCGTAAGTTTCACCCCTGATATAATCGGTTCTGGCACATTGACTTTGGAACCAGTGGAAGGTCTTCCCTATAAGTGGCTGGACCAGAATACTTACCGTAGTAAATTTACTGTGGCTGATGTGAATGAAACGCAGACTTTGACCGCTGATACCATTACCGGAGCCAGGGATATTCATGGCAACCTGCAGGTACCCTATACCGGTGGTGGAGAGGGAATCGTGGTTGATACGGAGAACCCGGTTATCACTGGTCCCAATATTACCGTTAATGGTGGTACGGGGATGGGTGGAGCATATAAAATAGGAGATACTGTATATGTGACATGGGATGCTGCTACCGACGGAAATACCGATATTGCCGGTGCGTCAGCCGATTTATCGGGCTGGGGCCCGGCACAAGCAGCGGTATCCATGGATGATTTAGGCCCCGGCGCCGGCTCACATTGTGATGCTACCGCAGGGGATGGTGTTTGGACAGGCTGCTATACAATTACCGGCACGGAGGGTATTGAAAGCTCAGGCGTTCACGCCACTGTTTCAGCTACTGATACTTCCGGCAATTCATCCGGTCCGGTAACTGATGTCACCGGCGGTGCCAATGTCGACACGGTAATGCCGACATTAACAAGTTTTACCTCCACCACGGCGGACGGAACATACGGGCCAGGCTCCGTGATCAATGTCACAGCCACCTATAGTGAGCCTTTGGGGGCCGGCAGTTCAATTGGAGTCATGCTGAATAATGGTGTTAATGTTACTTTAAATAATGTATCCGGGACTACAGTTGACGGAACCTATACAGTTGGTGCGACCGGCACTTTGCAGGATATACCGGATCTTACTGTCAGCACGATTACGGGTGAAGGCGTTTTGGATGTGATCGGCAATGTTCAAAGTACTTCCACGGTGCCTGTACCTCCCAATAATCTCGGCGATGCCAGTAATATTGTTGTAGATACCACAGCTCCGGTACTGCAATATTTCTCTTCAGTGACGGCGAATGGCACTTATGGGCCGACATCTACCATCAATGTGGGTGTTGTTTACGATGAACCATTGGCCGGTGGCAGTTCGGTCACCGTGGTTTTGGACAATGGCGTCAGTGTCGTTTTGAATAATTTATCCACGAATGTACTGGAAAATACCTATACGGTTGGTGCAACCGGCAGTGGGCAGGACAGCTCGGATCTGACCGTCGGTTCAATTTCAACGGAAAGCGTGACCGACCTATATGGCAATACGCAATCTGTTTCCGGTGTTCCGGGGTCCCCGAATAATCTTGGTGATACTAAGGATATAGCGGTTGATGTTACCGCTCCGACCCTGGTGAGTTTTACTTCCACCACTGCCGATGGTACTTATGGACCGGGATCGGGTATCAATATTACAGCCAATTATAGTGAACCTCTGTCCGGCGCCAGTTCGCTGAATGTTACTTTGGATAATGGTGTGACGGTGGGATGGGGTAATGTTTCTGGGAACACCGTTTATGGCCCATATAATGTCGGTGCCACCAACAGCGGTCAAGATTCTGCTGATTTGACCGTCAGTTCAATACCGGGCGGATCGGAAGGCGTATATGACTTGTATGGCAATTATCAGAACGGCTCGGTTGTTCCCGCTGCCCCCAATAATATTGCCGACACGAGTAATATTGTTATTGATACCTCTGGCGGCGGTGATGTTTCGGTAACCACAGGCGACACTAATGGCAATGGCCAGATTGACAAAATAACCGCCGTTTATACCGAACCGATGAATGATCCCGATTATAATGCTTTTGCCGTTGCCGGCTATTCCATCAATGTGGGAGCCAGTTCCGGTTCGGGTACCACGACCCTGATTTACGCTTTGAATGAAAGCGGTTCTCCCGACACGGATGCTACGCCGGCCCTGACCTGGACAGCCGCCAATGCCACCGATCTGGTGGGCAATGATTTGAATACCGTAGGTGCTCCGGGCAATGCTGCTGATGGTGCCGCGCCGGTTATGATCAGCGCGAGAATAGAGGATGGAAATGGCGATGGAACGGATGATCAGATCGTCATTCATTTTTCCGAAAACGTGAATTTTACGGATACGCTTGCTGCGGCGGACGGCTTTGACGCGGTTACCTTTACGGATGGATGCGCGATTCCGGCTAACGCGGATTACAGTGATGCAATGGGATATAACAATGGGAATGATTTTACCATGGCTCTCACCGGCTGTCCCCCCAATGACACTTCGATCACGCCGACGGTCAGTTATACATCGACGGCCAATACTTTCATCCAGGATGTTGCTGTAAGTCCGAATACCGTTGCTGATGGCGGTACTGTGGTAAGTGCCGATGGCGCCTCACCGGTGGTAATAGCGGCAGTCATGCAGGACATCAATGCTGACGGTATTGCTGACCGGATAAGGCTAACCTTCAGTGAACCAATGGCGGATACGGCTCCCGGTAATAATGGCTTCGGTATCTCCTCCACTTTTGGCCATGGCAGTTGCTCCAGCCAGACAGCTGATCCTGACGGCACAGCCATTGTAAATGTGGATTATGTCTGTGATGGTGTGGATACGGCAGTAGACGGCCAGACATTGGCGCTTTCCCCCAATGCCGGCATACAGGATTTAACCGGACATCAAACTTCAGGCATAGCTATCTTTAATTCAGCATCAACGCCACCCATAACCGATGGTGCTGCTCCAGTTATCACCAGTTTTGATTATCAGGATATGGACCATGACGGCAAGATTGACCGGTTTGTGGCTTATTACTCCGAGACGGTGGCGGGGACCAGTGATTTAAGCGCCAGTAATCTGAATTTATTTGCCGATGGCGGTTTTACCGGTGCCGGCTTTGGATCGGACGCAACTGATTTGATTGTCGGTCCCACTCCAGCCACTACGATTGATTTGGGCGTGGAGGCAACAGCGGTCCTAACCCATAACAGCAGTCCGATCAGGATTTTCACCCAGGGCGGGGGGATTCCTTTTAATCTGCAGGATTCCTATGGCAATATCAACCTGGCCACAGTTGAACAAACGCAAGCCACCTACAATGATTTGGCGCAGCCGGTTGTTGTCAGTACGACGCCTGTTGATACAACTACGGGTGTGGCCACCACGGCCGGTGTGGCAGTGACTTTCAGTGAACCGATGAGTACCGGTACGGTAACGCAGACTTCAATAGCGGATCCGGGTGGTTGGGCGGCCGTCTGGTCCAACTTCAATCAAACGGTAACTTATTCGCACACCGCTTTTCTTACCAATACCAGTTACACCGAGCAGATTACCGCCGGCCAGGATGGCAGCGGCAATAATCTGGCCGGCAGTCTGGTACCAAATCCATGGAGCTTTACCACTGTTCATCCCATCGGTACCTTGACTTCCACCGACGTACAACCGGCTACTCTGGTGACTAACGCCATCGGGAATGCTACAGTAACCTTTACCTCAATCAATGCCATACCCAATAACGGCAAAATAAAAGTCACTTTCGGCGCCGGATTTAATGTCAGTGCCGCGACTGCAGGAACCTGTTCAAGCATGGACGGGACATTTGTCACATCCGTAGCTGGCCAGGTGGTCACTCTGACCCGTCAGGCCGATGGCACATCCGAACCGGCAGGGGCGCAGACCTGCACTATTAATACTATCGTGAATCCTACTGTCGCAGGCTCTACAGGTACTTATACTATTACAACGACAACCACGGCTGATGCTACTATCGATACCGATGCCGCCGTGGCCGCAGATACCATTACAGCCGGCAGCGGCGGTGGGGGAGGCGGAGGAGGTGGAGGTGGTGGTGGCGGGGGAGGCTCGGCTTCCTTTGGACGCTCGGCCTGCAGCGATGGAACCTGTGCGGGTACTACCGGCCAGACGACTACTACGACAACGACCGGCACAAACGGCACCCTGTCTTTTTTCACGGACATCTCCGGAAACTGGGCGGAAGATTACATCAATCAGCTGCATCTGGACGGAGTGGACGGTTATACGGATGCCAATGGCAATCCGACCCATCAGTTTGAGCCCGAAAACCAGATTAGCCGCGCCGAATTGATTGTCATGCTGATGAAAGTCAAATATGGCGTACTGCCTGCCGTGACGGTGGCTCCCTATAATGATGTCCCTGCCAATCATTGGGCGGCACCATACATCACCAAGGCCAAGGAGCTGGGTATTGTCAGCGGCTACAGCGACGGCAGCTTCCGGCTGAATAGCAATGCCACCCGCGGCGAAGCTCTGAAAATGATATTGCTCACTTGGATGACGCCGGAACAGATTGGTGCCGCCAAGGTCAATACCACCTGCTCCGATATAGCACAGAGCCAGTGGTATGCTCCGTATTTCAACTTTGCCCTGGATAATTCGGTGGTCGGCGGCTACAAGGATGCCAGCGGTAAACTGACCGGCTTCTGCGGTCCGGCCAATGACGTCACCCGTGCCGAGTCGGCCAAGATGATCGTTACGACCAAGGCTCTGTAACCGGACAAGCGAGTTAATGAAAATTGGAAAATGAATAAAAGCCCCGCCGTCCGGCGGGGCTTTTAAAAAGTGTGGCTGAAAAATTATTTTTTACCGTCGGTCCAGATGCTTTCCAGTTTGTCCATCATGGCTTCTTTCATGGCATATTTTTCCTGCTTCATGCTCCATTTGTTCAGCAGCATTTCCACCGCGAGGTCGGCCATCTTGTCCAGTTTCTTGCCGATTTTGGCTTCCAGTCTGACTTTGATCTTTTCCTTCAACAGCATCTCCTTGGCAAAATGAACCTTTTCCATCAGCTCGCCCATCTTGCTCTTTTCCATTTCATTGCCGCCACAGCCAGAGCCGCAGGAACAGTGACCCATGGGGCCATGACCTTCCATATGGCCGGCCCAGCCGTGCATCATTCCGGCGGGACATTGGCCGCCGCCGCATTGAGGTTGCATAAACATATTGATGATAATTAAGAAATAATTTTGTACCACTAAATAGTACAACTTTGTTTATGGTTTTCTTGCACGGAACCTCTTCCCTAAAAATGAAAACATGTTCCCTTTACTCGCTGAATTTGTAACCGGCCCAAATACCTATTACGCCAAAGACCCCCGACAAAATGACGGAAGAAAAAGAAAAATAACTTTCGCCCCAGAGTGTCGGGATGTAACCGCCGATAGCGGAACCGATAAAAAGTCCGAGCCAGATAAATGTTTTTGAATCCATGGGGATGCCGGGGACGGCGTTATTCTTTAACTTGGTTTATGTTTCCGGTGATTTTGTTTTCCAGCCTGTGCAGGTTTTGCAGGACGGATTCGTTCTGTTCTTCCAGGTGATGCAGGACACTTTCTATTTCCAGCTGGGCCTTGATGTTCAGCTCAAAATCGCTTTCCGAGCGGGAGTCGGCATGCTTGCCCTGGATATTCTGCCCGACCATGATTAGGGGCATCAGGGTGAGCTGAATGACATTGGAAACAAAAAGCCAGACGATGAAACCCGGTGCCGTGTCAAAGCGCAGACCGGCCGGCGCCAGGCTGTTCCAGCTCAGCCAGCAGAAAGTCCAGCCGGCGATGATCAGAAAAAAGCCCATGGTGCCGACTTTTTCCGTGGCAAAAACGGCCAGTTTTTCCAATCTGGTCAGCTTTTCCTTGTGCTGTATGTCCTGATCCCTGATCAGCGAGCGCAGTTTTTTCACCAGCTCCAGGTTTTTTTCCGGTGACAGTTTGGCCATGGGAAACATTTGATATATCCGCATATTATACCATTTTCGGGCCGGAAATGTCAGTTTTAATGCAAAAACCCTATGCTTCCAGGTGGCTTGACAGATATTGGGGATGATATTATAGTACGGTCTAAAATAAATCGACTCGCTGAAAATTATCTAATTTATGGAAAATCTTTATAAAATAGCGGCGGCTTTGGCGGTTGGTGGAGCGGGGTGCGGGGGAATGGTGGACGGTCCGCTGGATATAGATATGGCTATGAACGGTTACCAGATTTCCTGTGCGGAAATCACCGCTCCCCAGGAAGCGACTCCTTTGAAAAAAGACTATTATTGCGGCAATGGTGAGAATACGGCAGAAATAGTCCCGTCAATTTACAGCTCGACTGCGACTGATATTCGTGATGCCTTGAATTGCGCTTTGGAGGGATTGGTTTCCATAAATATAAATAACGATATACACCTGGCCCCCAGACAGGAGACTATCTTTCTGGGCGGACTTGCACAGGATGTGGGGCCTTATAGTGAATATACCGGTAAAACAGTCAGCAGCTCTGACGGTCATTTTTATAGTATGGTGGTTGATCATAAACCAACAGGAGAACCTGAATCTTCTTGTTCGGTAGTAATCACGATGCTGCATGAACTGGGTCATGGACTGGAAAATCTGGCAGTGCTGAAGGGGGCTGATTTTGCGGCCTATGGTCTGGATGAATATGGACATGATCCGTTCGGAACTGATGCCGTGATGAATTCGGGTGCCAAATGTTCCACCAGTTTCAATTTCAGTGACGCATCAGCCAGGTTGATTACGAGTTTACATGAAAAAAACGCCCATCCCGAAAAACTGACCAATATCACCGGCAGATGTGCGGAAAATCTTGACCGGGTTAAATGATTCTTGCCAATTTCAACTTGTCTTTTCGAGACAGCTTTTTGATCCGGTTTTCTTCTCTGGAAGCGGCTGACCGGTTGCGGAATTTTCTGGAAAAGACGAGTTTCATCGGTCGGCGTGCCCTGGTGTATTTAGCTCCGAGAGGGGAATGATTATGCTCCCTGATCCGGCGTCCCAAATCAACCGTAATTCCGGTGTAGAGAGTCTTATCGGCGCACTGAAGGAGGTAGAGGTAATACATTAGGGGTCTTTTGGTGTTTATTTCAGCTCTGGGCAAGGTGCGAATTCACAATTCGGGCCGGAGCGTCCGACAGCGGAGCCGTCGGGACACAGTTTTGCTTCCATGGTACAGGCTATGGGGGATCCTGTAACCCCGTTAGGCATGTTTCCAGGGGGTGCAGTCGCTTTTATCATTAGTATCCAGGCCACGCCAACACCGGCGATTACGACAAGTGCTATTGCTATGAAAATGGTGAGTGTCTTTTTCATAATCTTATATTTACGTATTTTTAATTGGCTTAACTTTACCATACATTTTTGATTTAAAAGTTCTGGTGAGTGTAAGATGAAAATGTATTTTTTCAGGAAACCTAAAAATGATCTTTACCCTGCTGATTACATCTTTCATTGCCGGCTTGCTGACGGTTGTAGCGCCCTGCGTTTTACCTCTTTTACCGGTAATTGTGGGGGGGACTTTGATAGATAAAAACAAATGGCGTCCTTTGATAATAGTATTGTCTTTGGCCGGCAGTATTGTGCTGTTCACGCTTTTGCTCAAAGTGTTTACGCTTTTTGTTAATGTGCCGCAGGACTTCTGGCAGTATCTTTCCGGCGGAATAATTTTTGTCTTTGGCCTGATTTTGATTTTCCCATCCGCCTGGGACTGGCTAAGCATAAAATTGCATTTATCCCAGAGTTCCGAAGGATTACTGGCTAAAGCACAACAAAACCATTCTTTGTGGGGTGCGGTTTTTCTGGGTGCGGCTTTGGGCCCGGTATTTTCCAGCTGTTCCCCGACTTATTTTGTGATTTTAGCGACTGTACTGCCGGTCAGCTTCAGTGAAGGGTTGATTTACCTTTTAGTTTACGCCTTGGGACTGGCAATTATCATGTTTTTGATTGCCATCCTGGGCCGGGTGCTTACCAATAAACTGAAATTCGCAGCCAATCCGCAGGGTTGGTTTAAAAAGACGCTGGGCATATTGTTGGTTTTGGTCGGCATTGCCATCTTATCCGGTCTGGATAAGCAGGTTGAAGGATTTCTGATTGATCAGGGGTTAGGTTCAACCAAATTGGAACAGGATTTATTGAAGCAGGTCAATTTAGGTGCTTTCGGTAAAACCAATCAGACTGCTGCGACCATTGCCACATCCGGCATTCAGGTAAATAATGTTAACAATCAAACACTGGAATGGACTGACAGCAACGAAGGTATATTGGCCAATTTTGGCGCCGCTCCCGAATTTATCGGTCTGCAAAACTGGATCAATTCCCAGCCTTTGAGCCTGCAACAACTGCGGGGCAAAGTGGTGCTGCTGGATTTCTGGACTTACTCCTGCATCAACTGCATCCGCAAGTTGCCTTACGTGGAGAAATGGTATGAGCAATATTCCCGGGACGGTTTGGTGGTTATCGGCATTCATGATCCGGAATTCCAATTTGAGAAGATTTTCGGAAATGTCCAACAGGCCACCAGGGACAACGGTTTAACCTATCCGATCGTTCAGGACAATGATCATATGACCTGGGATGCCTACAATAACCATTATTGGCCGGCCAAATACATTATCGACCGGGACGGAAATTTGCGTTACTTTCACTTTGGTGAAGGCAGCTATGATGAAACCGAAAAAGTAATTCAAACCCTGCTCAATATGAAAAGCTCGGTGATAGTCGCTGACCAGGTCATAGCGGAAAAAGCCGGGAGCGCTTCACTGACTCCGGAAACATACCTGGGGACGTTTAGAAGAGAAAGCAATGTCCCTGCTGGAAATGATTTATTGGCAGGGGAATGGTCAATCAATAGTGTCTGGAATGAGAGCGACCCCGAGAAAATTATCACCAGCCAAACAGGCGCATCGCTTAAATTAAATTTCTATGCCTCCACGGCCAATCTGGTTTTGGGAGGCCGGGGCAGCGCCACGGTCATGGTTGACGGGAAGCTCTTGACCGAAGGGGCGGGTAGTGATGTGCACAACGGAATTTTAACCATCAACGGCGCCAGACTTTATCGACTGACCAACTTTGGCAACCAATACAGCAATCACCTGATTGAAATTACTTTTGATCAGCCCGGGATAGATGCCTATGCCTGGACTTTTGGGTGATGAATGAATGGGAAATGCCCTTATGATTCAAATAGGAAAAATTATCCCAAAGTTTTTCAAAATTTAGACCATTAACGAACCACGGAATCCCCTGACGCCGTAGTAAGAATCCGCACCATTGTGATACACGAAGACAGTGTCGTAGCGACGGTCGCCAAAGATGGCGCCGCCGAGTTTTCTGATTTCAGGAGGAGTTTTTAGCCAGCTTGATGTCTTCGTGTCGAATTTTCCCAGTTCCTGCAATTGTCGATATTGTTCTTCAGTCAGAAGCTCGATACCCATGGCAGTAGCCATGTCCATGGCGCTATCTTTTGGTTTGAAATTCTTTCTTGAATCCAGTCCGGCGCGGTCATAGCAAAGGCTTCTGCGCCCGACAGGGCTTTCAGCCGAGCAATCCTCAATGATGTATTCCTTGGTTTTTTCATCGTACCCAACAATGTCCGGCTCACCGCCGGTTCTTTCCATTTCACTAAGTGACCAAAGTTTTCGGGAATTGGTTAATAATTTGGCTTCAATTTTCGCCCATTGCAACCCTTTGTGGCGGTTCAGGTTTTTCTCAAAACGGGCTTTCAACGCTCTGAGCAGTTTTTCATGTTGTTCTGGTAATAACTCCTTTTTATTGCCGTTCATGTTTTTCATACGTTTATAATACCTGAAACCTGTAATAAGGAACACCCCTATTTCAATTTTCCGATCAGCTGACAAAACGCCCCCGAAAGAAAAGCCCCGCATCTCTGTAGGGCTTTCCCGCAGCTTCGTGCGAGCATCTTTCTTGCCTAAGACAATTATAACGGGCTGGTCGTGGTGGAGGCAAGGGGAATCGAACCCCTAGCAATCTATCTGGCAAGAAAGATGCTGCAACCTTGCTGCCCCCATCAGCGGCCAGCTTGGGGGAAGCATAAATAACCAGAATTACCTCAATCTGAAATTAGCTTAAAATTTTTCTGAAACACAGAAAAAACCCTTGTTTCAACATGATATTTTACAGTCTCACTTTTGGAGGTATAATGATCCATATCATCATTTAAAGGTCGTTGCGCTTAACTAATCTCAATATAAAAATATGGTAAAAGGAAACTTTCTTGGTGCGGCGATTGTGGCGACGATCTACACAATCTATATTTTAATAAAACCACTTCCCACGCGTACACAAACAGTATTAACTTTGGTGGTTCTTAATGCTCTAATTATCGTGTTGATGTCTTTTGCCTTCAAATAAAAAAAGTCTCTTCGCGGCTTTTTTTTATAGTTCCCCGTGCTTGAGTCAGTCCGGGCTTATTTTTGTGAAGAGTCTGTCATCATTTAAATGTTATATTTGACGGATTGATAAAAATTATGTGATACTAATATCCAATTATTAATTTTAAAACCATGGAAAAAGGCTATGCAAAAGATATTGAGGCTCGAGCTCCCAATGATAGTACCGGCATTTCCGAAAAGTTGGCCGTTTTTACCGGTGCTGCTGCAGTTTTAGGCTTGGTTGCCGCATTCAATCAGAATATAAGCGGAAATTCGGAGCCGGTTTTTGAGGATGCTGTCGATAGTCATGTGGCACAACGACCACCTAGTGCCGAACAGAGGAAAAAGGAAAAAGAAATGACTGAACTTTATGCTCATGTAAAAAAGAACTTTGAAGAAATAGAAACCATGGTTGCCTATTTACCCCATCAGAATGAGGTAAAGGAGTTTGATTCTCAGAATTCTGTAACCAAGAGGACAATTCCTTCCGTGACAGTTGGGGGTAAAACTTTCAAATTGGAGGTTGAATCTTTGAATTGCTATTATGGTGTTAACTTTAGAGGGGAATGCGAACAGGTATACACCGGGAGACCATACAGGGCGCCTTTTCGCGTGATATTAAGTAATGGAGAGGTGCATGCGGTTTATCAAATGCTTGGTGAACAGGTTGATCTTTTTATTTATGATAAAGGAGCTCCCCAAACGGAAGAAGCGCCTGTTAAACTCTTCCTTTCCAAGTTTGCCACCCGACCGATTCCCAACCGGTTCAATAATCCGGTGGCCCCGAATTTTACGGCCTCCCTGAAAATAAGAACCTATGAAGGGGAGGAACATCAGTTCTTAGACAGTAAATTAGGGGAGTTACATGACGCGCTGAAGGTTCCATATGATGCCAAAAAAAACCGACGGGCGGCCAGGAACAGCAACGTTAAGACCAAAATATAAAAAAGCCCTTGTTTCCAAAGGCTTTTCTCCGTTCATTTATGGCTCCCCCGACTGGGCTCGAACCAGTGACCTACCGGTTAACAGCCGGTTGCTCTACCACTGAGCTACAGGGGAATACATTTGATTGTGCGAGGAACGTACTCTGTCCTTTGAACGGTCGGACAGGGCGCATTTAATATAGCAAAAAATCCGCCAATGGCAATGTTATTTACGCTAAAAAACGGGCTGGGGCAGGCAGCGGGGCCGCGCTTGCGCGGCCTATGAGCCGGCCTAGGCCAGCGGTTTCAGCCTGATAATTTCGCGACAAACCGTTTGGTCGGGGCGCTCGTAGATCATGGTTGCGGCGGCCTTGGCGTCCAGGCCGAGTGCCTCCACCAGCTCCGCTGACAGCAACGGGTCGGCCACGAAGCCGAATTTTTCCAGATGCTGATGCAGGCGGGTTAAAGTCAGATAGTGATTGCCTTCGCGGTAGGCCAAAAGAGTCAGAACAACAGTGGCATCTTTGGCCAGCAAAGGCTTTAGATTGGTCAGAAAGCCCGCCAGCAGGTTTTCCACCAGGCCCTGCGTTTCCTCGATCTGGCTGGGCGTGGGTGTGCGGCTGACCGGAGGGCCAAGAAAGGTTTCGCTGACTACCGCGGTGATTTTTTCCGGCAGATCGGATTTCTGGATTTTGGTGGCGTCCTTGTTGAACAGACGCAGTTTAGCGGTATTTGACGCTGAAAAATTTTTCTTCAGCCAGTCAAGGTTTTTATGGCATTTATCGATGTTTTCCGCAGAAAGATCGGAGCCGACCACGTTGATGCCCATCAGCAGTCCTTCCATCAAAATAGTGCCGATGCCGCAGAAAGGATCGTAAATGGTGCCGGCCGGTTCTTTTTCCATAACCGGTTGCACGCCGGCAAGATTGATCAGGATCTGGGCCAGTTTTGGCGGCAGCATGCCCAGTCTGGGGTCGCGTTCCGGCCGCTCGAAGTCGCGGGCGGAATAATCATTGATGTTCTGGATGGCGACGGTTTCGCCCAAATTCCATTCCCCGTTGATTTCGATGCCGCAGAATTCGGCTCCCTTGCCCAGAATGTTTTCGCCCAGCAGCAGCGCTGTGGCCGGGTTCTGGAAATTATTATTGATGAAGCGGCTGGACTGACCGGCCTTTTTTAACTTTTTTTTCGTTAACATTAAAGAATTCTTCAGCAGCTGTTCATATCCGCCTGTCATACTGTGCAGAGAAATGGCATAACGGATCTTGTCTGTGCGGCCCTGAAACCTTTCGGTGATCAGGTCGCTGATGATCTGGGCCAGCTGTCCATGCCGGCACTGTTGGCCGACAAGTACGATCTTGGTGGTGCCGCCCAGCCGGTCCATCAGGTGTTGCGGCTCGGCAAGCTCCTGCGGCAGACCGATGACCAGAAATTCTTTCTGCAGTGTCAGATATTGGGTTTCCTTGGGCAGTACGGCGACCAGTTCAGCCAGGGAGAGTAACGGCTTGCGGCCCATAAAAAAAATGTATTTGCTCATATTCTTTAAACAATTCAAGATATCTTTCTCTTAAAATGACTGAAAAAGCAATGGAAAATAGGCTTGTCTGGGGCCGCTGGCTGTTGCCGGTACAGGTGGCCCTGGTCTTGCTTCTGCTGGCGGCCGGCTTCCTGTCCGGCATGGCCCTGGGAGGCTGGCAGGAGTCGTTGAAACTGCGCAGTTCCCTGGAATCCATTCCGGATATTAATATTTGCTATCCCGACAGTGATAAACTGGCAAAATAGAAAAAATTCATCGGCCATTGATTATTTCTGCTCCTTTTTGAATTTGGCGATGCCGGCCAGCTGTTCGCGCAACAGATGCATCTTTAATTCCTGATAGAGTTTTTCTATTTCGTCGGTGTCTTTGGCTGTCTTCAGCAGTTCCTCGGCTTTCAGGCGGGCGGCTTTGGCCTGCTCGGCGGCGATTTCCTCGATATTTTCAGCCTGATCCGCCAGGATGGTGGCTTTGTTGTTATTTACTTCCAGGTAGCCGCTGCTGATGAAAATAATGATTTCGGTTTGATCGGCCAGGGTGATTTTGATGGCTCCCAAAGCCAGCTGGGCAATGACTGGGTGATGGCTGGTAAGAACCCCCATTTCACCGGTGACGGCGGGCACGACAATGCTCTCGACTTCGGCGTCGAAAAGCATTTTTTCCGGTGTGGCTATATGCAGATGGTACATGGGGCTGGCTTAAGAATTAGCGGTCATTTTTTGGAAGCAACCGGATGAGTTGTGCGTCGCGTGTCTCCGGCGGCCTTGGCTTTGGCGGCGTTCTTTTCGACAGTCGCGGCTTTGGCTGAAGCGTCGGCGGCCTGTGCGAGTTTCTCCTTTTCATGTTTTTCCACAGCCTGTTCGATAGTACCGACATATAAAAAGTCCTGTTCGTTCAGATTGTCATGCTTGCCTTCGATGATTTCCTTGAAACCGCGGACTGTGTCGGCCACTTTCACATACTGGCCGGCAATATTGGTGAACTGCTCGGCTACGCTGAAGGGTTGGGACAGAAATCTCTGGATTTTGCGGGCGCGCGAGACGATCAATTTATCCTCTTCAGAAAGCTCATCGATACCCAGAATGGCGATGATATCCTGCAAATCCTTGTATCTCTGCAGGATGCGCTGTACTTCGCGGGCGGTTTGGTAATGTTCCTGGCCGACTACATTGGGATCGAGCTGGCGGGAAGTGGAAGCCAGGGGATCGACGGCCGGATAAATGCCCATTTCAGTGAGGGCACGGGACAAAACCACCGTGGAATCCAGATGGGAGAAGGTGGTGGCCGGGGCTGGATCAGTCAGGTCATCGGCGGGTACGAAGACGGCCTGTACGGAAGTGATGGAGCCATCCTTGGTGGAAGTGATTCTTTCCTGCAGTGCGCCCATTTCGGTGGCCAGATTGGGCTGGTAACCCACGGCCGAGGGCATGCGGCCCAGCAGAGCGGAAACCTCGGAGCCGGCCTGGGAGAAACGGAAAATATTGTCTACGAAAAGCAGCACGTCGCGTTTTTCCACATCGCGGAAGTATTCGGCCATGGTCAGGCCGGTCAGAGCCACGCGCAGACGGGCACCCGGCGGTTCATTCATCTGTCCGAAGACCATGGCGGTCTTGGCCAGCACTCCGGATTCTTTCATTTCCACCCAGAGGTCGTTGCCTTCACGGGTTCTCTCGCCGACACCGGCAAATACCGAGAAACCGCCGTGCTCGGTGGCAATATTATGGATTAACTCCTGAATCAACACTGTTTTGCCCACGCCGGCTCCGCCAAACAGACCGACCTTGCCGCCTTTGGCAAAGGGACAGATCAGATCGATAACCTTCAAACCGGTTTCGAAAATTTCAGTGGTGGGGGACTGGTCGGCAAAAGAAGGGATAGGGCGGTGTATTTCCCATTCGTCGCATTCCAAAGCCGGCAGACCGTCGATCGGGCGGCCCAGCACATTGAGCATACGGCCCAAAACCTCCTGCCCCACCGGGGTGGAAATAGCTTTGCCCGTGGAAAGTGCTTCCTGGCCGCGCACCAGACCGTCGGTGGAGTCCATGGCGATGCCGCGGACCTGGTTATCGCCCAGCTGCTGCTGGATTTCGACCACCAGTCTTTGGTTGTTGAGCATGATTTCAACCGTTTCCAGAATTTTTGGTAATTCGCCCGGTGCGAATTCGAAGTCCACGACTGGGCCGATTATCTGGGATATTTTTCCTTTTGCCATATTCTTGAGATTACTTTTTTAAATTGATTGATGATAATAATGCGGGAACGGGGAGATAAGCGGGAGGTTTGCCTATTGTGACACCGAGCCGCTGACCACCTCCAGAATCTGGGTGGTAATCTTGGACTGGCGGGCTTTGTTGTAATGCAGAGTCAGGCGGGCGATGATTTCCTTGGCATTGTCGGAAGCCGTGCGCATGGCCATCATGCGGGCGCTGTGCTCGGAGGCGACGGATTCCAGCACGGTCTGATAAACCGCGATTTCCAGATAACGGCACAGCATCTTATCCAGCAGTTCGGGCTTATTGGCTTCAAAGATATAGTCAGTCTTGAAATTTTTCGGCAGCCGCTCCAGATCGGCGTCGATGGGCAGGAGCTGCTTGACTACCGGTTTCTGGGACAGGGTGGAATGGAAATGGTTATAGACCAGGAAAACCTTGTCCAGGTTGCCGCTCAAATATTCGTCGATGATGGTGCGGCTGATGCCCACAGTATCCAGAAAAGTGGGTTTGGCGGAGAGATCTTCAAAGTCGGCAATGATATTGAAGCCCAGACGTTCCATGGTTTGGCGGCCTTTGCGGCCCAGGGTGATGACCACTTCATGGCCGTTCTTTCCTTCCTGCAGTACCTCGATCATTTTCTTTAAAATGCTGCTGTTGAAGCTGCCGCAAAGGCCGCGGTTGGAAGTCAGCAAAATATAACCGAGGCGCGGCTGCCGGTTGGGGTCTTTTTTCTCGGAGGTGCTGATTTGCCGATCCAGAAGCGGATGATGCAGGGGCGGATCACTCAGGTGAACTAAATTATTGATCACCTCGCCGAGTTTTTGAACGTAGGGACGTCCAGCCAGAGCCATTAGTTGGGCTTTCTTCATTTTAGAAGCAGCCATCATTTCCATGGCTTTGGTGATCTTTTGCGTGGATTTGATGGAGCGTATCCTGAGCTTTATTTCTCTAAGCGTAGCCATGAGGCAAAGTTCAAATTATTTATACAGCGTTTTAAGGCGAAAATTAACGGTGAGACGACTAAAGAGTCCAACCTTCCTTGAAATCGGCAATGCAGTCTTTTAACTGTTTTTCCACTTCAGAGGTGAATTTGGGGGCGGTCAGCAAAACTTCCTGCAGGGATTTATGTTTGGCGTCCATAAAAGCATAAAGCTTGGTTTCAAAATCGCGGATCTGGTCATTGGGGACATCATCTAGGAAGCCATTGTTGACGGCATAGATGATGGCGACCTGCTTGCTGACATGCAGCGGCTGATATTGCGGCTGTTTGAGGATTTCCACGATTTTCTGGCCTCTTTCCAGAGTGGCCTTGGTCTGGGCGTCCAGGTCGGAACCGATCTGGGCGAAGCTTTCCAGCTCGCGGAACTGGGCCAGGGAAAGACGCAGATTGCCGGCCACTTTCTTCATCACCGGCACCTGGGCTTTGCCTCCCACGCGGGAGACCGAGAGTCCGGGGTTGAGGGCGGGGCGTTTGCCGGAATAAAAGGCTTCCGATTCCAGAAAGATCTGGCCGTCAGTAATGGAAATGACATTGGTCGGGATATAAGCGGAAATATCGGAGTCCTGCGTTTCGATCAGCGGCAAGGCGGTGATGGAGCCGCCCCCCAGATCTTCGGACAGACGGGAGGATCTCTCCAAAAGCCGTGAATGCAGATAGAAAATGTCGCCCGGATAGGCTTCACGGCCGGGGGGGCGGCGCAGCAGCAGAGCCACCTCGCGGTAGGCCCAGGCATGCTTGGACAAATCGTCGTAAATGATCAGAGCATCGCGCCCTGAATACATGATCTCCTCGGCCATGGCGCAGCCGGCATAGGGCGCGATGTAGCTGAGAGACGCTGCATCGGAAGCCGAAGTGGCAATCACGGTGGTATATTCCATGGCACCGGTTTCCAAAAGCTTGTTGACCACATTGGCAATGGTGGACTGCTTCTGACCGATGGCGATATAAAAACAATAAACGTTCTGGCCTTTCTGATTGATGATGGTGTCGATGGCGATGGCGGTCTTGCCGATCTGGCGGTCGCCGATGATCAGCTCGCGCTGTCCGCGCCCGATCGGTACCATGGCATCGATGGCTTTGATACCGGTTTGAAGAGGCACAGTAACCGATTTTCTGTGTATGACACCCTCGGCTTTCTGTTCGATTGGGCGGAAGGCGGTGGTTTTGATCGGTCCCAGATTGTCCATAGGCATGCCCAGCGGATTGACCACGCGGCCAATCAGGGCATCGCCCACCGGCACCTGCATGATTTTGCCCGTGGTGCGTACTGTATCACCTTCTTTCAGGGAATTGCCCTGATTGAAAAGGATGCAGCCGACCTGGTCATGGGCCAGGTTGATGGCCATGCCATAAATATTGTTGCCGAAGTCGACCATTTCGCCCATCTTCACGTCGGCCAGACCGCTGACCTGGGCGATGCCGTCACCGACTGTGGTGATGCGGCCGACGCCTACCGACTGCGGGGTGAATTCTACGGTGGAGAGCTGTTGCTGCAGAAAGGCGGATATTTTTTTGGTGTCGAGTGTCATATTTCTACGTTATTTAAATGATTCTTCAGGTGATCCAGATAATTGCGGATGGAAAGGTCGGTCAGCCGTCCCTGGTCATAGATCTGCATGCCGCCGATCAGATCGGCCTGATGCTGGAACGTGATATGCAGTTTGCCGCTCTTGAACCCCATTTTTTCGGCGATCGCATCTTTTTCCTGCCGGTCAAGCTCTCTGGCCGTGCGTATTTTCACTTCCCGAATGCCCAGAGCCTCGAAGCGGTGCCGGCGGAAACCGGCAAAAATCTTGGGCAGCAACTGGACGGTGTGGTTTTGGATCAGCAGAAACAACAGTTCGAAAACCGTGTTTTCCAGCGGATGGTCAAAGGCTCCGCTAATGGTTTTTCTGATCAGGTCGGGGTCGGCATAGGCCAGGTTGTTGAACAGCTGCACAATCCGCAGATCCTTAAACAAATCGTTAAGCATCTGCAGGTTGTCAAAGACCTCCTTGGAGTTCTGGTCGTGCACGGCCTTTTCATAGATCGCCTTACCCAATTTTAAATGCAGATTCTTATCCATTTATTATTGTGAATAACTGTTCAGGGTTTCTTCGATCAGCTTTTTATCGCGGACCGGATCGAGTTTTTCCCGCAATATTTTTTCGGCGGTCAGCATGACCAGATCCACGGCCTGGTTCTTCAGTTCCTGGGTGGCGCGGCCTTTTTCCATTTCCAGCACGTCGTGGCCGGTCTTGATGATTTTGCCGGCCTCCGCCTGGGCTTCCTCGATCAGTTCGCTTCTGGTTGTTTCGGCATCTTTCTTGGCGCTTTCCAGAATGATGTGGCTTTCCACCTTGGCAGTCTTGAGAATGTTTTTATGAGTTTCCTCCGATTCCTGCAGCATACGGTCGGCCTTGTCGGCGTTCTCGATGCCCTCATTGATTCTCTTCTCGCGGTCTTTCAATACCTGCATCAGAGGCTTGTAGAGAATCATTTTCAGCAGAATCAGCAGCACCAGAAAGTTCAAAGCCTGAAAGGCAACTGTCGACAGTTCTATTTTAAGTCCGTCGGAACTTTCCGCGGCCGGGCTGGGTACAGCGGTGGTCGCAGTGGTAGCAGACACTTCTCCGGCGAAAGCTATGGGGATAAAAAAGTTTCCCATTTTGATAAATGAAATTAGGATTTACTGGTCATGATCAGGGCCAGAACGAAAGCCAGAATGCCCAGACCTTCGGCAAACACGATCGCCAGGATCATGTTCAGCTGGATCTTGGAGGAGGCTTCGGGCTGACGGCCGATGGCTTCGACACCTTTGGCGCCGATCATGCCGATGGCGATGGCCGGGAAGGCGATGGCCAGGGGGAGCAGAATATTGATGGTAAATGTGTTCATTGTCTTGGGGTTAAGAAATATTTTTTGCAATGAAAAGTAAATTAATGTTCCTCGTGGGCGGTGTTGAGTGAGGTGAAGGTCAAAAACAACGTGGCAAACACAAAAGCCTGGATCAGCCCGACGATAAATTCCAGGATCATGAAAGGCACCGGTACCAGCGGCCCAACCAGTATGAAGGCGATCAGCAGCACAACCTCGCCGCCGAAAATATTGCCGAAGAGACGCAGCGACAGGGCGGTGGGGCGGACGATTTCCGAAATGATATGCAAAAGCCCTGTGATAAAATCGATCAGTCCCATGGCACCCTTTTGAAAGATGGCCTTGATGTTGATGAAATGACCCAAATAGCCCAGAAAACCATGGGCTTTGATGCCCTGGTATTCAAAATAGATGAAGGCGGTGATGGCCAGTCCCAGCGTGGAGTTCAGGTCGCTGGTGGGGGCCCGCAGAAAACCGCTTTCCTCGGCGATGGGTCCCAGCATCAGACCCAGCCAGTTGGAGCAGAGGATGACCAGAAAAAAGCTGATGAAAAAGACAAAATGCTGCTTGGCGGCTTCGCCGCCGACATTGGACATGAAATCATACATGCCGCCGATGGCCCATTCCACGAAATTCTGAAAGCCTTTGGGGGCGAATTTCAGCCGCAGACGAACAAAAATAGCCAGTCCGATCAGAATGGCCATAACGATCCACATGGTGATCATGGAATTGGTAACGGGAATTCCGGCCACGGTGAAAATGGTTTTGGGTGCCAATTCTATTTTGAGCTCGGCCAGAGTCATGGCTTGTTTATCTGCTAATCAAAATGAAGACAGGCTAAATAATTTAATTTAGCGCGCGCGCATTTTAGGTAACAAATATGTGAAAGTCAATGCTCCGAGTTTTTAAAATAATTGCTAGGAATCGGCAATTGTAGTTTTGTTGACATAGTCTATAGTGACCATGAAATTTTTATATTTTAAGCGTTTAACTATGGCAATGTCACTCAACAGGGTTCAGCTGATCGGCAACCTGACCCGCGATCCGGAACTGCGGCAGATTCCCGGCGGCCAGACCGTGGCTTCTTTTTCCATCGCCACCAATTTCAGCTGGACCGATTCCAGCGGCCAGAAACAGGACAAGGCTGAATATCATAATATAGTGGCCTGGAGGAAGCTGGCCGAGATCATCGGGCAGTATCTGCGCAAGGGCAGCAAAATTTTTGTGGAAGGCCGTCTGCAGACCCGTGAATGGGAAGGGGAGGATGGCGTGAAACGCTACCGCACGGAAATCGTGGCCGACAATATGATCATGCTGGACCGCAAGGGCGATCTGGTCTCCGGCGCCGAGCAGAGCTTTGCCGGTGGTCTGAACAAGCGCGTCGAAGGCTCCAAGGATGAGTCTCCCGCGCCGGTTTTGTCCGAGGAGGATGTGACCATCGATGACCTGCCGTTTTAATGAAAATGGAAAAAGACCCGGTCGATATAAATATGACCGGGTCTTTTAAGCGTTTTGGCTCATTCCTATCCGCATCGTTTTTAGGTGCAGAGGAAAAAATGAAGTCCAGTGAACGCTCGGATGAAACTACGGCAATTAGTGTTTCTATCCATCTCTCTACTGTTCTTTGGTGTCTTGTTTCACGACGAGGTTCACCATCGTCATTTTTTTATTTTTGTTTGGTTTGGTGCCATCTCCCTTAACAGGAGAATAGCTTTTTGTTTGGTTTTATTTTTGATTTTTTCCGTACACATTTACTCTGATTATTTAAAACCTGAGCCAATATGTAGGTAAATCTTTCGGGTATTAGCCGGATACCGCATCGAAAAGTAGAGAGCAACAGGGGCCGCGGGCGGGTCGCTGTTGTCCGCTACTTTTCTGCGAACTGGTTTTCAAAGGTCGGGGATTGCTGTATTTTGAGCTCGGATTAATTAAGAAATTATATCATTTTTTGCCTTTCCAATCAAATCTGCTAGTATTTATCCGGGCCTGTATTTTTAGGATCAGAATCATTAAGCAATCATAATATTATATACCAACACTATAATTTGTCAACACTATGGCCAAGGGCTTGTTTGTAGTCATCTCCGGACCGTCGGGCGTGGGCAAGGGGACAATCATTGATCTGCTGAAGCAGAGGGTGAAGAATGCGGTTTTTGTGCTATCGCACACCACCAGGGCCAAACGTCCAGGTGAAAAGGACGGAGAAGTCTATAATTTTGTCTCGGTGGACGATTTTAAAAGGGGGATTGAACAGGGTGAATTCCTGGAATGGGCGCAGGTGCATCAGCAGGATTATTACGGCACCATGAAAGAGCCGATCGAAAAAGCCTTGGCTACGGGCAAGCTGGTGATTCGCGAAGTTGACATTCAGGGTGCCAAAAGCATCAAGCAGCTGATACCCAAAGAGCAGCTACTGATGATTTTTATCCAGCCGGAAAGCCTCAATTTGCTGCGTTCCAGGATCGAGCATCGCGGCAAGCTGCCAGAAGAGGAAGTCCAAAGGCGCATGCACAGCGCCGAGCTGGAAATAGCCGAGGCCAAGCATTTTGATCAGCGGGTGACCAATTACGAGGGGCAGATACAGCGCTGCTATCTGGACGTGGAGGGACTGATCAAAAGCAATGCCGAGCATCGCGGGATTTACATGGGCAATGCCAGCGGCGGACTTTTGGTATGACCTGTTTTTGCGGACTGTCCTTTTTTGCTAAAAATATTTTGATTTTGAGCCGCTTTGGTGTAATTTATGCGCGCCTGAAAGTGATGCTGTTTTGAAGTAGGCAATGCTGGGGATTGGCCAAGTGGTAAGGCTCCGCCCTCTGGAGGCGGCACCGGGGGTTCGAATCCCTCATCCCCAGCCAAATTTGTTTAAGGCGGCGCACTACTGCGTCAACTGCAAAAATTGCTCTCTCACCGTATGAGTATACGGCTCGGTCGCAATTTTTTTGTTTCCTTGTATTGCTTGTCTTAAACAAATTTGGCTCTGTGAAGCTGAAAGGGATGAGAAACCATCACGCTGGCGTGATTGGGTTCGGCGGTCGCAGCGAACGAAACCAATGGGGGAAAGCCGCATTTCCACATTGGTGAGCGAGCAAGAACGCTTTTTTGCCGCGCAGTGGCAAAAATACACCTCATCCCCAACCATTTTATGAAAAACTTCGTCTTTTTTGCGTCAATTATCCACCTTGCTCACACGCTTCGAGTATGGGTTCAGTTCGTCTCGTGTGTTGTTTGTGTGATATAATCTCGAGATAAGCTTATTTGTATGGCAAAAATTTTTGGAAAGAAAAGTGCGTATGGGCAAATAATGAAGAAAGTTTATTATTTCTGTGCATTTATTAGTTTGTTTTTGATCCCATATTCTCTTTGCTCTTTAGTTCTAAGTATTCGAGGAGATCATGCAAAACCTGAATATATTATTTCTTTGGTTATCGGTTTAATTTTGGCTATGCCACTATTAATTGCCAGCTTTCTTCAATATAAGGACTTTCTCCATCAATCCAGATGTTTCTCAAGCGGTTTGTGGGGAGAAGATAATACTGAGCAAGAATTAGAAAGATTGTTAGACAAAGAATACTCGGTTTTTCAGGATATAATCGTTGTACAAAAAAAAGGAAATATCGATTTTGTTGTAGTGGGGCCGACTGGTGTTTTTACACTAGAAGTAAAAAACCATAAAGGTAAAATTGATTTTGACGGGAATCAACTTACTCGGGATGGTAAATCTTTTGAAAAAGATTTTTTAAAACAGGCAATGGCGGAAGCATTAACGCTTCATGATTTAATTTCTGATAAATTGGCCTTAAATGTCTTTGTAAAGCCAGTAATTGTTTTTGCAAATTCAAATGACTTGCATTTTGGACTAATTCCTAAAAGAAATGTGTTTGTAATTAGCAAGAATTGGCTTGATAAACTTTTTAAGTCTCAACCAGTGAGCCTGTCTTTTTCGGATCAAAATCGGATTGAAGCGGTCTTACAATCTATTCTTTCCCGGGATTAGTTAATGATTTCCCTGTTTCACAGCTTCTGCACGTCCTTGATTACCTCTTCGGCATGATCTCTGGGATTAACTTTCTTGTAATGCTTGATGATCGTGCCGTTTTGGTCGATCAAGAAGGATTCCCTCCTGGTGAAAATTGTCTGCCAGACACCATATTTCTTCACCACTTTTTTGTCCGGATCCGACAGAATCGGGAAATTCAGCTTTTCTTTTTCCGCAAATTTTTTGTGTGATTGCTCGTTATCTGTGCTTATTCCTAGAACCTGAACCTTCAATGCTTTCAGATCATTAAATCTGTCTCTGAAGCACTGCGCCTCCACTGTGCAGCCGGGGGTCATATCTTTCGGGTAGAAATAAAGCAAAACCAGCTGTCCCCGATAATCGGCTAATTGATGTGTTTTGCCCTCCTGATCTTTCAGAGCAAAATCCGGCGCCGGGTGGTTTAATAAATCTGGCATATATTAATGATTATTGGGATGTTCGCCTTTCACCTTCTTGCTGAAAAGCTCTGACCATTTCAGTTTGGCTACGGCAAAAAGATAGATGATTTCGAGGATGCCGAGCGTATTCACAAAAATAAGGATGACGAACCACCAGGGTTGTCCGCGTCTGGCCGAGTGCCACAAGGCGAGGCCTTTCCAAAAGATGCTCCAAAGCAAAAGCAGTGGAAAGAAAGGCGTAAGCGTGTGAACCAGGTAATTTAGACTATACATATGATTATTGTTAAATATTGGCGGATTTCATGACGGCTGGGGCTGCTTAAATTTTCCCCAAAATCACCACATAGTTTTTGCCGTATTTTTTGGCGCATTTGGGGCAGGTGGTGTACCACATATACATTTTATGCAGATGATGCCCCTTGGCTTTGACGAATTGCTTGAAGTCCTGCATCCATTTGCCGGTTTCTTTGAACTGGCCTTCATAGACTTTGCTGAGGAATTTGCCGCTAATGGTGGCATTGCTGGTCTCGGGGACTTCCTTTCCCACGGCCAGATAGATATCCATATTCCAGGGCGAGGTGTGGTCGGAAAGACATAGCCAGTCGGGTGTGGAAGCACCGGCCTTCTCGACTTTTTTCACCATGCGGCTCATGACTGAACCGAAATTGACGGGCATATAGAAAAGCGTGAAGACTTTGTCTTTGATGAATTTTTTGCCGTGCCATTCGTGAGTTTTTTCATCCCAGGGTGAGGGATTGAATTTGGGACAGCATTCAGGCTGGTGTTTTGATTGGTCCATACTAATAAGATAATGTTTTTATGGTTTCACGTTCCTACTTTATTCCATAAAGACCGCTTAGTCCAGACGGTGACTGCTGTGCAGCCCGGTGCGCGGAGCTGAAAATTTAATGTAGAATTAAGGAGAAAAAAAGTGTATTAGTATATGACTGCCGTTTCCCGCGGCTTTAGAAAAAAAATTATGTTCAAACTGCTTAAATATTTAAAACCATACACATTCCATCTGTTCGCGTTGGCGCTGCTGATTTTTGGCTATGCGGATGCCTCGCTGCAGCTGCCGGATTACATGGCCAAGATGATCAATGAAGGCATTATCAAGTCAGACCTCGCCCTGATTTATCAGAATGGTTTGATTATGCTGCTGATTGCCATGTTTGGGGCGGTCTGCACCACCGGAGTTGGCTATCTGGCCTCGAAAATTGCCACCGGTTTCAGCAGGGACGTCAGAAACAGGGCCTTTGCCCGCGTGGAAAGTTTTTCCCTGGTCGAGTTCAACAAATTTTCCACCGCATCTCTGATTACCCGTTCCACCAATGATATCCAGCAGATACAGACGGTACTGGTTTTGCTGCTCAGAATGATGCTGCAGGCCCCGATCATGGGTGTCTGGGCTATCTTCAAGGCTTATAGTCTGGCGCCGTCGCTTTCCTGGATCATCGCCCTGGCCGTCATTGTTTTGATGGGGGTGATTATAACGATGTTTTCCATAGCCATTCCCAGGTTCACAATTTTACAGAAGCTGGTTGACCGGCTCAATCTGGTCACCAGGGAAAATCTGACCGGTCTGCGGGTGATTCGGGCTTTCAATAATGAGAAAATCGAGCAGGCCAAGTTTGAAAAAGCCAATACCGATCTGACGGCGGCCAACCTGTTTGTCAACCGGCTGATGGTGGTGATGCAGCCGGTGATGATGCTGATTATGAGCCTGACCTCTGTTTTGATCGTCTGGATCGGGGCGTCTTTTATCAATACCGGCAGTCTGGAGATAGGCAACATGATTGCCTTTATGCAGTATTCCATGCAGGTGATCATGTCCTTCCTGATGATTTCGATGATTTTTATCATGATTCCTCGCGCCTCGGTCTCCGCGCAGCGCGTCAATGAAGTGATCGATACGGAGCCCGTGATCAAGGATCCCGAAAAACCGGTTGCTGCCGGCAAGCTGCGCGGCGGAACGATTGAATTCAAAAATGTCACCTTCCGTTATCCCGGCGCCGATACGCCGGTCCTGGACAAGGTTTCGTTTAAAGCGGTTTCCGGCCAGACCACGGCCATCATCGGCTCCACCGGCTCGGGTAAATCCACTTTGATCAATCTGATACCGCGCTTTTACGACATCAATGCAGGCGAAATACTGCTGGACGGGGTGGATGTGCGCCAATACAGGCTGGAGGACCTTTATGCCAAGATCGGCTATGTACCGCAAAAGAGCGTTTTGTTTTCCGGAACCGTGGAGTCCAACATCAAATACGGTGCGCCCAAGGCCAGTGACGGCGAGGTGAGAAAAACCGCCAAAATTGCGCAGGCGGAAGAGTTTATCGATTCAATGCCGGATAAGTTCCAGGCAGCGGTGGCGGAAGGCGGCACCAATTTTTCCGGCGGCCAGAAGCAGAGACTTTCCATTGCCAGGGCGTTGGCCCTGAAGCCGGAAGTTTATATTTTTGACGACAGTTTTTCGGCTCTGGATTTTAAAACAGATGCTTTGCTGCGCCGGGCGCTGAAGAGTGAGACCAAAAATAAAACCGTGCTGATTGTCGCGCAGAGAATTTCCACCATTCTGTCGGCGGAAAAGATCGTGGTGCTGGACGAAGGCAGAATTGTCGGCGAGGGCACCCATCAGCAGCTGCTCAAAGACTGCGAAGTCTATCGCGAAATTGCCTATTCACAGCTTTCGGAGGACGAACTGGAGGCTTATCAATTTGATATCGATCACGGCAATAATGGCAGGGCCGGCAAGGGATCGGCATCTTTATCAACCAATCCTATATGAGTGAAAATAAAACAACAGCGGCCAATTTACCTCCCAAACAGGCCAGACCACCCCTGATGCCGGGCGGTGGCGGGGGACGGGCCATGATGGGGCTGGTGGAAAAACCGAAAAACTTTGCGGCGACGATGAAGAAGCTGTTGGCCTACACCAGACCGTTTTGGGTTCCCATAATTTTTGTCTTTGTTTTTGCCATAGCCAGTACGGTTTTCACCATTGTCAGTCCTGATATTCTGGGGAAAATGACCAATCAGGTGGTTAGTGATTATACCGCCATGAAAGTTTACGATCATACCGTGGCCGGCGTTCCCGCGTCAACTGCCGTCACTGCAGCAACTCTGACCGTGAGGCCACAAATCAACTTCGGCAAACTGAGGGATTTGGCGGTTATACTTTTGATTCTGTATATCTTAAGTGCGATTTTCAGTTATATACAGGGCTGGATTATGGCCGGTGTCTCGCAAAAAATCACTTACCGCTTTCGTCGTGACATTTCCGAAAAAATCAACCGCCTGCCTTTGGCCTATTTTGACAAAAGAACTTTCGGAGAGGTGCTGTCCCGCGTAACCAATGATGTCGATACCGTCAGCCAGACCCTCAATCAGAGTCTGACCCAGATAGTCACCTCGGTCACGATGATCATCGGGATTCTGATTATCATGTTTTCCATTTCCTGGCAGATGACGCTGGTTTCGCTGGTGCTGGTGCCGCTCAGTTTTGTTCTGATCGCTCTGATCGTCAGGAAATCACAGCATTATTTCAAGGAACAGCAGGACTCCCTGGGTGAACTGAACGGACATATCGAGGAAATGTATGCCGGGCACAATGTGATGAGGGTTTTTAACGGTGAGAAACAATCGGTGCATAAATTTAAGATCATTAACGGCAAACTTTACGGCAGCGCCTGGAAGTCACAGTTTTTATCGGGTCTGATGTGGCCCATTATGAGTTTTGTCGGCAATCTGGGGTTTGTGGGGGTTTCGGTGATGGGCGGCTGGCTGGCCATCAACGGCCGCATACAGATCGGTGATATTCAGGCTTTTATTCAGTACGTCAACCAGTTTAACCAGCCAATCATCCAGTCGGCCAATATCGCCAATGTCATGCAGTCGACCGCCGCCGCCGGCGAGCGCGTCTTTGAATTTCTGGATGAGCCGGAAGAAAATGCCGAGGAAGAGCAGCGAGCCGTTCTGGAGGTGGTGCGGGGCGGCGTCGGCTTTGAGAAAGTTGTTTTCGGCTATAATAAGGATAAAGTCATTATCAAAGGCTTTGAAGCCGAAATCAAGTCGGGCAGCCGTATTGCCATTGTCGGCCCGACCGGCGCCGGCAAGACCACGATGGTCAATCTGTTGATGCGATTTTATGATGTGGATAAGGGAGCGATTAAAATCGACGGTGTGGATACCCGCCGGATGAAACGCTCGGAAGTCCGGAAACTCTTTGGCATGGTGCTGCAGGATACCTGGCTTTTCAATGGCACCATCCGCGAGAATATCGCTTATGGCAAGCCGGAGGCGACCGAGGAAGAAATTGTCGCGGCAGCGCGTGCCGCGCATGCCGATCATTTTATCCATGCTTTGCCCAAAGGCTATGATCTGGAATTGAACGAGGAAGCGGACAATATTTCCCAGGGAGAAAAACAGCTTTTGACGATTGCCAGAGCAATGCTGATCAAGACGCCCATGCTGATCCTGGATGAGGCCACCAGCTCGGTGGATACGCGTACCGAGATTTTGATCCAGAAGGCCATGGAAAATTTGATGGAGGGCAAAACCAGCTTTGTAATTGCCCATCGTCTTTCCACCATCCGCAATGCTGATCTGATTCTGGTGATGAATGACGGTGATATAGTGGAGCAGGGGAATCATAGTGAGCTGCTGGCCAAAGACGGTTTTTATGCCTCGCTGTATAACAGCCAGTTTGTGCCCAGCTCGGCGGCCTTGGAATGAATATATGTTTATGATTTAATTATGTCCTATAACAAATTTGTTTTATGGAAAGAATAGTGAAGCAATATGGTTATGATGTTTTGGATATTAATGAATTGTCCGAGGAAGAGATGAGTGATTTACTGCAGGCTAAACGGGTTAGAGGGGAGGCTGACACCCATGTCTCCAATTTCGGGGTGGGAGCCTGTCTGCGTATGAACAATGACGTGACTTCCGGGGGCTGGAACTGGGAAAATGATGTGCAGAACGGTCTCCATGCAGAAAGGAATGCCATTGGCCGTTTGCATAAAAATGACAGGGCAAGCGGTTTAAAGAGGGTGACGGTGATTGGAGGTTTTGTGGACAGTGTATCGGAGGACCCGGTTGCTCCCTGCGGTGATTGCCGGCAGGATCTGATGGAACTGTGGGGACCGGGTACGGAGCCAATGGTGATCATGGCCGGTATCAGGGGGAAAATTGTCAGAATCAGGCTGGAGGATCTGGTGCCTTTCATGTTTGATCTGAACAAATACAGACCGAACAAATAAAAGGCGGCGAGTGATCTTGAGTTAGTTTTCCAAAACGTGTAAAAAAGTACTGTGTGTACCCGTAGCTCAGCTGGATAGAGCGCAGCCCTCCGGAGGCTGAGGCCGCGCGTTCGAACCGCGCCGGGTACACCAGACAAAATCAGGAAGTCCGATTTTGCCAAATATTAAAGCAAAGCCAAGAATAAGCCGATGAAAAACAAAAAACTTTCCCGGGGGGCCGGTCTGCTAAAGGTAACTTACCCGCAGCATCATGAGGAAAACAATAAAGTGGGAGCGGTTTTGAGTGAAGTGATTCTGGGCGGACAGGATGGACTGGTCAATACCCTGGGTGTTATTCTGGGCATCGCGGCGGCCAGTCAGGATTTACGTATCATTGTGGCCGGCGGCCTGGCCGGAGCCGTGGCGGAGGCTATTTCCATGGGTGCGGTGGGCTATACCAGCAAACTGGCCGAACGGGATTTTTATCAGGCGGCCATGAATCGGGAAAAAGAGGAAATTGAAACTGTGCCGGACATAGAGACCCGGGAAATCAGGGATATCTACGAAAAAAAAGGATTTAAAGGTGATTTACTGGACGAAGTGGTCGGGGTGGTGGTGGCGGATAAAAAAGTCTGGCTGGAAACCATGATGCAGGAAGAGCTCAATCTGGCGCCGGTGGATGATGATAAACCACTGCATTCGGCCCTGATGATTGGCCTTACTTCGATGATTGGCGCGCTGATTCCACTGCTTTCCTTTGCTCTTTTTTACTTTGCCGGCTGGCGGTTTCCCGGAGCGGTCAATTGGGCCATTTATTCAGCCCTGGCGGTTTCGGCTTTGGCACTGTTTATCGTGGGGGCAATCAAATCGCGGCTGACTGTCGGTAAATGGTATAGAAGCGGGACACAAATGCTGGTGATCGGTATCCTGTCGGCACTTTTTGGCTATGCCATCGGCTCGATCTTCTAGCATTTTCTTCACTTTTTGCATGGCTGCGTCTATACTGCCCGTGAATAAAAATATATAGAATAAACATGAAAAAACGTGATCTTTTTTCGGGCCAGTCGCTGGTTGTAGAAAAGCTGCCCGCCTATTTTTTGCTGGCTGCCATTATCTGGCTGGCTTTAAGGCTGCTGGACGTAATCAATCCTTTTCTGGACGTGCTGATTTTTTCCATTGTGGTGGCGACGATAACTTTTCCGATTTATGCCCGATTCGAGCTCTGGTTTAAAGGCAGAAAACGCCTGGCCTCGGCCGTAACCTGTCTGCTGGTCGTTTTTGTGATTGTCATCCCGCTTTTAATCTTTCTGCTGGTGCTGGCCGGACAGGCCGTGGAGCTCTACAATACCGTCAACAATTATCTGCAGAATGTTAATTTTAACGAGGTTTTCAAATGGCAAAAAGGCAGCATGCTTTTTGACCTGTCGGGGCCTTACAGCTCACAGCTGGCTGCTTTTGTGCAGCAGAACATGGAGGGACTGAAAAGCGCGCTGACCGAGGCCGCCCAATATATCAGTACCTTTGCCGCCAAACAAAGCGCCAAACTGCTGGCCGACCTGGGCGTTTCCATTTTCAACCTGCTGCTGATGTTTTTCACCCTTTATTTTATCTATAAGGATGGACGCTTACTGTTACGGAAGGCGCTGGTGGTCAGCCCGATACCGCTGAAACATGAAAAACTGGTGATAGAAAAGTTTGCCGAGATCAGCAAAGCCACTCTTTTGGGGACTTTTTTAACCGCCGTGGCCCAGGGGGTGGTGGCCTGGATCGGCTTTTCCATTGCCGGAGTGCCCAGTGCTTTTTTCTGGGGCACGGCGGTTTCACTGTTTTCCCTGGTACCAACGGTGGGGACGGGGATTGTTTGGTTTCCCATGGGCGTGATCATGATGATCGGCGGGAATTTGGTCTGGGGAGCCTTTGTGCTGATTTGGGGGACTTTGCTGGTGTCCACGGTGGATAATGTGCTGCGGGTGGTTTTTATCGGGTCCACGGCCAAGATCAACCCCCTGGTGACTTTTGTGATCGTTTTCGGCGGGATGCTGCTTTTTGGGCTTATAGGAATCGTTTATGGGCCGATGATCTATGCGCTTTTGATGACCCTTTTGAAGGTTTATGAGCTGGAATATGCCGAAAAACTAGGCACGGAGCAGGAAGTGGGCTTTCCAGAGCCAAAAATGGCGACTAAAAGCTAGTAAAAAACAGGGGCAGGTTTATTGACAAACTCGGTCAGTATGTTATCATACTATGAATACGTCAATAACCACACTTAGCCTTGAGATTTAGAGAGTTATTCAACAAAAAGGGGATCAAGTGGTCGGAGGAACAGCAATATGATGTCGGTACGGGAAAAACCGATAATAATGCCTGGGCCAAAATATTTATATTTTTGCCGGTTGCGCTGGCTTTTTCCAGCGTACTAATTATCATTGCGGTGATCGGCATACCAAAGACCATGGATGTTCTGAAATCCGCTTTGGCTTCCATCACTCATGAGGAAGTATTGAAAGAGGCTCCCAAGGAAGCCCTGTTCAGTGATGTCAAAGCCGACTCCAAATATTTCGATTCACTGGTTTATCTGAAAAAAAGCGGCGTAATTTCCGGTTTCAACGATAATACCTTCAGGCCATATCAGGAGCTGCGGCGGGCGGAGCTGATCAAAATGATCGCCAGTGCCAAGAAGCTTTATCCTCTGGCCCTCAATTATAACAGCTGTTTCAAGGACGTGAAAAACGAGTGGTATGCCGCTACGGTCTGTCTGGCCAAGGAAAAAGGCTGGGTCAGCGGTTATTCAGACGGGTCATTCCATCCGGAAGAAGCCCTGACCAAATCGGAGGCGCTGAAAATGATCATGGCCGCTTTCGCGATAGTCCCGGATCCCACCCTGCCTGTGCTGAACATGTTTGGAGATCTGGATACGGACGCCTGGTATTATCCCTATGTGCGCACGGCTCTCTCCAAAAAACTGATCGATGAAAATCCCGATCTGGAATTGTATAAACCGGACTCGCCGGCGCTGCGCGGCGATGTGGCCCAGGTGATTTACCGGGTCTTACAGCAGGCCTAAAAGATTTAGTTAGCTTTTTTCCGTTCCTTCAAGCAGTTTATCCAGAGTGCTGGTGAAGACGCTGGTGTCCTGTGCGCCGACTATTGCCTGGTCGTTGATATAGAGGGTCGGGGTTCCGCGCACTCCCTGTGCCAGTCCATCCTGATAATCCTTGTTGACATTGCCCTGGTGCTTTTTGCTGTCCAGACACTGATTAAACTGATCGGCATTGAGATTCAGCTGTACTGCCAGCTTCTTGAAGGTGCTGATGTAATCGGCTTTTCCTGACCAAGTACTCTGGGTTTCATAAAGCAAATCATGCATTTCCCAAAATTTATTCTGCTCCAGGGCGCATTCGGCGGCCAGAGCTGCGTCGGGAGCCTGGGGGTGGATATTGAGTGGGAAATGCTTGAAAACATATTTAACCTTGCCCGTTTCCACATAGTTTTTGAGGATGGTGTGGTAAGTTTCATCAAAGTATTTTTTGCAGAGCGGACATTGAAAGTCGCTGTAATCCGTGATAGTCACGGGAGCGTTTTCCTGCCCCAGGACTTTTACTGAACCGTTTTCGGTGATGGTGGAAACGGCCGCGGGGGAAAAGTTGATATCCCTGATCAGATAGCCCAGAATAAGGCCAAGGAGAAAAATACTTAAATACTTGAAAAAATTATTATAGTTCATTTATTTTTATTGCTGTTAGAAAAATGTCACTTTGTTTTGAGTGTAGAGGAAGTCCAGCCAATTGACAATATTGGATAGATTATTGGTCAGCATCAATGTGCCGATCAGTATCAAAAGCAGCCCCACCAGCAGGTTGGCAAAAAGAAAAAAGCGGCGGTTTTTTTTCAGGAAGGCGGAGAACTTGTCCATGACCAGGGACAGCAGGATGATGGGCAAAGTGAAACCCAGGCTGTAGATCAGAAAAAGAATCAGACTGGCGCCGACGGTGCGGGATGAAGCTCCGAGGGTGAAAATGCCGCCGATAATGGGGCCGTAACAGGGAGTCCAGCTGAAGGCGAAAATTATGCCGATCAGCAGGGATTGCCAATATTCATGGCGTGGCAGACAGACTTTCCGGTGATTGAGGCGATATTCTTTTTGGGAAAATTTAAATTTCAACAAGCCGGTCTGCAGCAGTCCAAAGAGGATCAAAATCAGTCCGCCGATTTGCTGCAGGAAAATCTGGTTCTGGATCAAAATCAGGCTGATGCCGCTGGCCACCAGCCCGAAGCTCAAAAAAGTCAGGGTGAAGCCCAGGCTGAAAAAGAGGCTGCTGATCAGCATTTTGCGGCGATGTTTGGTTGTCCTGATTTCTTCGATACCCAGACCGGCAAAGTAGGCCACAAAACCGGGCAGCAGGGGGATGATGCAGGGAGAGAGTACCGACAGAATGCCTGCCAGGAAGGTTATCAGAAGATTGCTGATGCAGAGGGTTTCCATTTACGGCTGTGGAAATATTGATAAACCAAGTATGTCACTGTTGTCAGTGCTACTATTATAGCAATTATCACGTAGATCAGCGAATCGCTGATATTTTCAGATTGGCCGGTTATTTCATAGTTATATAGTTTCAGGATTTGAGAATACTGATTGGTATTGGCGGGGGCGGGGAGCAGTTCGCCGGTAAAAGTGCCGACGCTGCCTGTGGTGAAGACCTGTTTGGCCAGTGGTCCCTTGATGATTTCCTCGTCAAAATTTACCAGGATTTTTTGCCCGTCAGCGGCGGTCAGGCCAAAATGATATTGCTGCCCGAACTGGGCCGGCAAATCGATGGTACCGCTGACGGACGTCAGCACCGGGTTGGGGAGTCCCGCAGTGGGATGATCGGTCCAGAGCCATTTTTCCTGGCCATCCTGGTAAATCAGCGCATAGGATTGTCCTTTCTGGCCGGACCCGTAGGTTTGTTCACTTTCCAGCTGACCGCCCGGGCGGAAAAGGCGGACGCTGTCGCTGTCGTTGTTGAGGGTGATTTTGTAATTTTTCAGATTGAGCAGACGGATTTCGCCGGCACCGAGGGGCTTTTCTGTCAATCGTCTGGGCTTGCTGCCGCCATCCGAGTCGTCGATGATCCAGTTCTGTAAATTGATGGCAGACGCTGAAATATTTTTAATTTCCACCCATTCAAAATCATTTTTATCCGGCGGCATCGGGTAGATTTCGGTGATCTGCAGCAGTGTGGAGGTAGGTGTTTCCGTGGAGGATTGAAGCAGTCCGGTCAGGTCGGGTGTTTTTGAGGATTTTTTGGCCGCGGAGCTTTTGGCAGTGCTGGTTTTGGTGGTGGTGGTTTTGACGGAAGCGGCGGCGTATGGGCTATGTTCAATTTGCCAGGCGCTGACGTTATGCTGGTCGGAGTTGCGGGTCAGTACCTGATTTTTGGCAATCCCGGTACTGGGAAAACAGCTGCTGATGTCGCTGTCCGGCCAGAAATCATCCCGCCGGATTTTCTGGAAATCGGCCAATTCCGTTTTACCCGGCGGATCCCGGTACCAGCAGAAAAAATCCAGATATTGATTCCCGCTGTGCAGCAGAATCTGGTCGGTGGTGGCGGTTAAACCCTTTTTATCCGTGAAAAGCTGCAATTTTTGGGCATCATCTTTTTCACCACTGCCAAAAACCAGTTGGACCAGACTGCCGTCAGGGACGAGAAAATCCTGGTTGACAGTCTTGAAATCTTTGTCGTCATAAAAGGATAAACCGTGCAGATTGACCGGTGAATTGTCTGCATTGACCCGGAAGGTTAGAAAGTCCCGGTCGCTGTTGATGGCGATTTTTTCCAGGGTAAGCCTGGCCGGAAAATTTACCGAGGGGCTGTTTTCGGCGGTGGCGGCAAGGTCGCTCAGCGGAGAAAAATTCTCAGCCAAAACAGCGGCGATAAAAACCGTGTTGACAAGCAGTAATATCGATATTCTCGCAAATTTTAGCATTTTGCTTTTGAAGATAAGGAAAAGCCTGTCCGCAAGTATAAACGGACATTATTAAGCAAGACTGAAGAATAGTTAAATTTTGACAGTCTTTGTGCTTATGTGCTTTGATTGACAAGTAAAAATAAAATAATCAATAAGGCAATGGAAACCATTTACTTGATAATTGCCTTGTTGCTGGTCGGAGCGGCGGGAACTACGGTTGGCTATCTGGTGAAACAGGCGACTCAGCGGGATAAAACCGAAGCGGACAAAAAAGAAGCGGAACGATTGATGGCCGAGGCGGATAAGAAATCAAGAGACATTCTTTTGGAAGCCAAAAATGAAGCCCTGCGTACTCTGGACCAGTACAAGGTTGAGGAAGAAAAAAAACGTCAGCAACTGGACAAGATAGAAGCGCGTCTGCTGGACAAGGAGGAATCTTTGGAGAAAAAAATTCAGCAGTCGGATCAAATGCGCGGCGACCTGGAACTGAAAGTGGAGAAGGTCAAAGTTTTGCGTGCGGAAGCGGAGCAGAGTCTGGAAAACCGCAAAAAGGAGCTGGAGAAGATTGCCGGACTTTCCCGCGAGGAAGCCAAGGCTTTGCTGATGAAGGAAGTGGAAGAGTCCTCGCGGCAGGATCTGGCTGAACATATAGTCAAAGCGGAGGACGCTCTGAAAAAAGAGGCCAAGGACAAGGCCAAGTTTATCATCGCCGATGCCATTCAGCGCTATGCCGCTGAAGTGGCCACCGAGTCCACGGCCACAGTGGTGGCTCTGCCATCGGACGAGATGAAGGGCCGCATCATCGGCAAGGAAGGACGCAATGTAATTGCTTTTGAACAGGCCACCGGCATCGACGTGATCATCGACGATACGCCGGGGTCCATAGTTATTTCGGGATTCGACCTGGTGCGCCGGTATATTGCCAAGATTTCCCTGGAGAAGCTGCTGGTGGACGGACGCATTCATCCGGCCAGAATTGAAGAAGTAGTGGCCAAGACACAGGAGGAAGTTAATGTGATGATCAAAGACCTGGGTGAGAAGGCGGCTTATGAAACCGGTGTGGGCGGGCTCAATCTGAATCTGATTAAACTGCTGGGGCGGCTGAAGTTTCGTACCAGCCACGGGCAGAACGTGCTGAAACATTCCATGGAGGTGGCCTTTCTGGCGGCCAATATCGCCAGTGAGGTGGGGGCCGATCCGGACATCTGCAAGAAAGCGGGTCTACTGCATGATATAGGCAAATCCACCGATCATGAGATTCAGGGGCACCATGCCATTGTCGGCAAGGAAATCCTGCGCAAGTTTAATATTTCCGAGGAAGTAATTCATTGCGTGGAGTCGCATGAGGGTGAGGTGGAACCGCGCACGGTGGAGGCCATGGTGGTTTCCGCCGCCAATGTGATTGCCCATGCCAGACCGGGCGCCCAGCGCGACAACATGGAAAATTTCGTCAAGCGCATGGAGGAAATCGAGAACACGGTCAATGCCTTCCCTGGCGTACGCAATACTTTTGCCGTACAGGCCGGCAGCGAGGTGCGCATTTTCGTCAAACCGGAAGTGGTGGACGATTTCGGCGCCATCAAGCTGACGCATGATATTGCCAGAAAGATTGAAAAGGATCTGCAGTATCCGGGTCAGATCAAAATTCATCTGCTGCGCGAAACCAGAGCCGAAGATATAGCCAAGTAACATGTCAAAGCAGGGTGAATTCAACAAGATCAGGGTGGAAAGTGAGAAGCTTTTGCTGCTCACGGATAACCTGGGCTGGGATAAGGCCAGGCTGATAGCGGTGGATAATAAAGCCAGGGCTTTCTCCTCCCTGTTTAATATTCTGTCCAAGCCCAATCCCGACAATATCGAGGTGATCTATGAGGAAAGGCGCTATGAGGCTTTCTGGCATGTGGTGGGGACTTCCCATTTTGAATACCGCCGCAATCATACATTCCAGGTGCCGGTGAGTGCGGAAGTGGAGGATGTGGACATGCTGGGAAAAAATTTCAAAGTGAACCGGGAAACCGGCAATTATGCCATTGACGGGGTGGAGCATTGCCGCGAGAAATACCGGGAGGAACTGATGATTGATGCCAATACCGACCAATCCGGCAATTTTGTACGTTATCTGAAATTCCCCAGCCAGCCGATTGCTTCCACCGATGAGCTGATCAAGGACGGTACGCCGATTGTGCATCTGGAGACCAGGGCCAATACGCTGGTGCGGACGGTGCTGGGCTCGCTGGTGAAACCGATCAAGGCCGATGAGATTCTGTTTGAGGATATCATGGTGCATGAGCTCAATTTGTATTTTTATCCGGTTTATACCTTTGAGTATCACTGGCATCTGAAGGATAAAAAATCAACGGTGTCTTTTGACGGAGTGACCGGAGAGATCGATCTGAAGGCCAGCAAAATGACCGACACGCTGAAAAAGAGCTTTACCAGTGAGGATCTCTATGAATTTTCCAAGGAGATTGCCCAGAATCTGGTGCCGGGCGGCGCTTTGGCCATGATGGTGGGGAAAAAGGTTTTTGAGATGACTAAAAAGAAAGCGTAGGAAGTTAGAAAAATCTTGACTTGAAAGGCGGAATAAATTTAAACTTGTTTAGCACTCTTAATAAGTATGTGCTAAATTGTTCTGGCAAAAATATTATTTAATTTAATTGATATGAGTGACGTTCTGAAAAAAATCAAACCACTGGAGGACAGGGTTCTCCTGAAGGGAATTAGCGACATGCAGACCACAGTGTCGGGTATCATCATTCCGGAGACGGCTTCCAAAGACCGGCCCCAGAAGGCCGAGGTTTTGGCCACCGGTCCGGGCCTGATGAAAAAGGACGGCAACCGGCTGCCCATGGACGTCAAGGTCGGAGATAAGGTGCTGGTTTCCAAATATGCCGCCGATGAGGTGAAAATAGACGGTGAAGATTACTATATTATCCGCCAGAGCAGCATCCTGGCAGTGATTGGCTGATCATTTACCCGCGCACCAATGCCGGGGACGGTGAATTTTTATAAATTTTTAATTAATATTTAATATAAACAGTTATGGCTAAAGATATTATTTTAGGCGACGATACCAGAAAGCGCATGATTGCCGGTGTCAGAAAGCTGGCGGAAACAGTGCGTCTGACCATCGGTCCCAAGGGCCGCAATGTCATCCTGGAAAAGAAATACGGCTCGCCGTTGATCACCAATGACGGCGTGACCATTGCCAAGGAAATCGACCTGGAGGATCCCTACGAAAATATGGGTGCCCAGCTGGTGAAGGAAGTGGCGACCAAGACCAATGACATTGCCGGTGACGGTACGACTACGGCCACTATTCTGGCCGAGGCCATGATCAGCGAGGGTTTCAGAAATATCGCTGCCGGGGCCGACCCGATGGCTCTCAAGCGCGGCATTGACCGGGCGGTAGAGAAGATTTGCGAGGTGCTGGAGGAGAGATCGATTGAGGTCGGGGATTCCAAGGAAAAAATTCAGCAGGTGGCTACCATTTCCGCTTCGGATGAAAAAGTAGGCACGCTGATTGCCGATGTGCTGGAGATGGTCGGCAATGACGGAGTGATTACCGTGGAAGAATCAAAGACCACCGGTCTGGACAAGGAAGTGGTCAAGGGGCTGCAATTTGAAAATGGCTATATATCACCTTATATGATTACCGATGCCCAGAGGATGGAGGCTATTTATGAGGATGCCTGGATACTGATTACCGACAAGAAGATTGGTTCACTGCAGACGCTGGTGCCGATTATCGAGAAAGTGGCCGCGGCCGGCCGCAAGGAAATGGTGATCATCGCCGAGGATCTGGATGGCGAAGCGCTGGCCACGCTGATTTTAAACAAACTGCGCAATGTCTTTAACGTGCTGGCGGTGAAAGCTCCGGCCTACGGCGACAGGCGCAAGGAAATGCTGAAGGATATTGCCGTGCTGACGGGCGGCCGCGTGATCAGCGAGGAGGTTGGTCTGAAACTGGAAAATATGGAAATCGAGGATCTGGGCAAGGCCGGCAAAGTGGTCGCTGATAAAGAAAAAACCACTATTATTGAGGGCAAGGGGAAGAAACACCAGGTGGAGGAACGGGTGGCGGAAATCAAGGTTTTAATGGAGAAAACCTCCTCCGATTTTGACCGGGAAAAGCTGGCCGAACGTCTGGCCAAGCTGGCCGGCGGGGTCGGCGTGATACGGGTGGGGGCCGCCTCCGAAGTGGAACTGAAGGAGCGCAAACTGCGTATCGAGGATGCCGTATCGGCCACCAAGGCCGCTGTCGCGGAGGGCATTATTCCCGGAGGCGGCGTGACCCTGGCCCAGGCGGCCAAGGCTTTGGCCTCCATGGTCAAGGAAGACAATGACGAGGCCACGGGCGCCCGCATCGTGATGAATGCCCTGACCCATCCGCTGATGTGGATTGCCTATAATGCGGGACTGAAACCGGATGTGATTGTACACAAGGTAATTTCCGCCAAACTGGGCATGGGTTTTGATTTCTCCAAATTCACCCGCCGTGAAATGCTGGATGAGGAGGCTTTGGATAAAGCCATGGAAGACATGGTCAAGGCTGGGATTATCGACCCGAAAATGGTGGCCAGAGTAGCATTGCAGAATGCCGCCTCGGTAGCCGGGATCTTTTTGACCTCGGAAGCAGCCGTGGTGGATATTCCGGAAAAGAAAGCCGGCCCCGAAGGGGCCATGGGCGGCGGCATGGGCGGAATGGGTATGATGTAAAAATATTGGGATAAGTTTTAAAGGGCCTCCGTAGGAGGCCCTTTTGTTTATCCCTGATCCAGATACCGCATAATTTCTCTCAGAATCTCTTTGGCCTCTTTTTTCCCCTGGGAATCCAGTTTGTTTAGTCCTTTATGGAGGTAACTGTGTAATTTACGACTGGCTATAATCAGGTTATGTAAATCTGTTTCCGGACCGTTTTCAGGATTGATCAGTGAATAACTGGTGGGGCTGGGTGGAGCAGAGGACTGGTTTTTGCTTATTTGCGCGACTGTCTGAACGGAGACACGCTCGATGTCCCCGGATTCGAAAGGTCTTTGGGGTTCATCTGGATAATGGAAACTTGGTACGGTGATTCTGCGGTCGGGGGGTACCGGGCAGCTAAATTCCCGTTCATTTCCCGGACGATTTATGTTTTTTACCATTAATTTGTTTTTTGTTTTGTAATAGGAAAATGCGCATCGGCAACGAATCGAAAAATGGCGGCGTTTTAAATCTAATTGAGCAGGTTATTAAAGGTGCGTATCGTGCTGCCCAAATCATGCAATCCAACCAGGTAGCGTCTTTTCCCTTCGCTGAGATATTCCGCTATGAATTCACGGTCGCCGGCCGGAAGCATGCTGAGAGCCACCAGCCTGGTTTGTTCTATTTCATCCTCCTGATCAAAAGTCTGTTGTTTTTCCGGTGACAGCTTCCCGCGAAAATTAATAATGTCTTTTTGTTCCAGCATAGTGATCCGGTCAAAAAGCTGGTTTTTTATTTCCTCCATAACCTGGTCGGAATCCTGATGTTCGTTTAAATGCATGTTGATTTTGTTTTAAATTTTCTGGTCTTTCTGCAGCAGGTATTTTTTATCAGCTTGGCTGAATTTGCAAGACCAATTACATTTCAATCAGATCCATTTCTTGAAGAAAATATCTCCCGTGACCTCCAGGGCGACGGCCAGAGCGGTAAGGCCCAGGTAGGCCAGTTTCATGGTAAGTGATGCTGTCATGGTGTTTTGTTAGAATCTTTTTTGCCGGAAATGACAATATGGCGATTGGCCGTTTTTGGCGTAATATTGCTGATGGTAATTCTCGGCAGTCCAGAAAGGGCCGGCTTTGCTGACCTCCGTGACGACGTCAAAGCCTTTTTGTTTAAGGATCTCTATTAACTTTTCGGCGGTTTGTTTCTGCGCCTCATCAGTGTAAAAAACAGCCGAACGGTATTGGTCGCCGATGTCCGGTCCCTGACGGTCTCTCTGGGTGGGGTCATGGATCTCAAAAAAAAGCTTGGCCAGGCTTTCATAACTTACTTTGGCGGGATCAAAAGTTATCTCCAGGGTTTCCGCGTGTCCGGTTTTGTGGCTGCAGACCTCTTCATAGGTGGGATTGTCCGTATGTCCGCCCATGTAGCCGACCCGGGTGGAAACGACACCGGCCAATTTCAGGAAATAATATTCCACGCCCCAGAAACAGCCACCGGCAAAGTAGGCTTTTTGATATTTATCCGGCATCTTTGATGAATTTTAGGGATAGGGAATTGACGCAATGGCGTACATCTTTCGGGGTCTGTTTTTCACCGGTGAAGACATGCCCCAAATGGGCGCCGCAGTTGCTGCAGATGATTTCCGTTCTGAGGCCGTCGGCATCGGGAACCCTTTTGACGGCTCCTTTGATCTCGTCGTCAAAACTGGGCCAGCCGCAGTCGGAATCGAATTTGTCGCCGGACCGGTAAAGTTTGGCGCCGCATCTCCGGCAGGTGAAAATGCCTTTTTCATGAAAATCGTTATATTCCCCGGAAAACGGCGCCTCGGTTCCTTTGTGCAGGATAACCGCTGCTTCTTCCGGGGTCAGCTGATTGTATTGGGGGGTTTTCATTTATTCAAATTTTTTTAGCAAATATTGGTCGCCGTTTTTTTCCACGATGCAATCAAAATAAACCTTTTCACGTTTCCTGACGATTTTATCGATGATCAGAAAATCGCTGGGTATGATTTGTTCCCTGATTTTATGCAGATCCGGCAGGCTGTACCAGGCCAGCTTGCCCTCGGTGTCGTTGAGGATTTCCGTAGTGTCCGGTTCCAGCTCGCAGATATGCAGGAGGAAATGCTGAAGGATATTGCCGTTTTCCATCAGATGCTCCGAAACCAGTCCGCGGTGCTCCCTGAAAGTTGACTCGATGCCCGATTCCTCACGGATTTCCCTGATTGCCGCTGCTGACAGGTGCTCCTGCTTTTCGATTTTTCCGCCGGGCAGTCCCAGCATACCCACATAGTCACCGCGCAGTCTTTTGATCAATAAAATCCGGTCATCTTTGATCAGGGCGGCTATGGCAACGGAAAGCGGTAATTCTTTCATGGGCTGTTTGCTTAAATGATGGTGATATTTTCACCTTTTACCATAACTGCCTGTTCATCAGTCAGTCGGATGACGTCATAAGCGATGTTGTTTTCAAATTGGTCGATGGCTGTCCTGTCCCGGTCCGTATAATGGGGTGAAACTGCAAAGGGGACAATGTCCAAAGCTGCCGTATCTGTCAGTTCAGCCTCATTGCTGTCAGCTGTGTCACCGACACCGGCTATGTCGATACTGGGCCCGGCGATGATGCTGCCGGCGCTGACGCCGAAATAAAGTCTGCCGGCGTCGACGAATTGATGCAGCGCGTGGGTGCAGCCGAAGCGGCGCATCTGCTGCAGGATGTAATAGGTATTGCCGCCGCAGACATAGGCCATGTCCGTGTTTTTCAGATCGGTCAAGGTCACCGGATGATCCAGCAGCAGCACGGCAATGTTTTTTTGATTCACGCCCAGTTCAAGCAATTCATCCATGGCTTCCCGGACATACTGATTTTCTTCCGGCGAACGGGCGGCCGTGATCATGACGATTTTCAGGGAGGCCATGGGTTTATTCACCAATGATCTAAAGGCAACCTTGATTTTCTGATTGCTGAAAGCCGCGGAAGTCAGCAGAAGTTTTTTCATATGTTGGAATGTTTTATTAATCCCCATTTGACGCTGTTCCAGATTCTTTCATGGACATAATATCCTATGCTCGTATAAATGTTGCTGATGATCATGAAACCAATGGCCAGTTCCGTTTTTCCGGTCAGCCAATATACGGCGACGAAATCCAGGATCAGAATGGCAATTCTGTAGGTGACGGTTTTGGTTAATGAACGCAGCCAGGATTCCTTGAAATGTGTAGGGTCTTTTTCCATGGAAATTATTTAATGATTCTTCATAATCCAGTTGATATCTTCCCTGGCCAGTTTCATGTTTCTCATACCCTGGCCGACCGGATAATATACCGGAAAAACTTTATAGGAAACTCCGTTGATTTCAAACAGATGATGTTTTTTCCGGCTGGCCGAAACCCTGATGTTTTTATGGAGCATGACCGAACTGACCTGATTGCCGAAGGTGATGATGGCGCCGGGTTTAATGATTCCTATTTCCTCTTTCAATAAATCCAGATATTGCCGGAAAGTCTCATCGGGCAATGGCCGGGCGTCGATCTGGGTGGCCTTGGACAAGTTGGTGATATAGATTGAATTTCCGCTGATTTTTTTATAAACGGTTTTTGAAAATTGATAGTCCCAATCGGCCGGCTTTCTGGCACTGATTTCATCAAACAGCTGCCGGTCCAGCAGGCCAAGCTGATAAAACATTTTCCAGATATTTTTCGTGCCCAGCCAGGGGGCCTTCAGTCCCGTCCATTTTTTGTCCGCTGAAACGTTTCTGCCAGTGGGATTCATGAAGACCAGACAGATTCGCGGATTCTTGATTTTCCCGCAGCCATAAACGGCATCCAGGTCCCGATGGCCATGGATTTGTTGCAAGCGGTTGAATTGTTCAAACAATTGGGGGATTTGCATGGGCCGGATTTGGTACTAAAGCGGGCGCTATTGGTTTTTCAAAACATCCAGATCAATTTCCAGGTTTTCGAAGCCCTGTTTGATGGCCGTCTTGGCGTCTTCGATGCCTTTATTGTAGATGTCTTTGCCGAGATTCTGCAGGAAAAAATCCAGGATATCCTCGGCGGCTATCATGCCGATTTCCTGATCCTGCTCTGTTTGGAAATAGGTGATGATTTCCCTGATCAGTCCCGCCCTTCTTTCCTTGGTTAAGAGATCCAATCCACGTCTTATTTCTTTCATGTAGGCTTTGGGTTATTTGGGTAAGCGGTTTTTTCAGGCATAGCCGATCAGAACCGAGAAAAACAAATATAGAACAGTGAGAGTGACCAATAATTTTGACAGATTGACCAGCCATTTTCCACCGGCCGACAATGTCAGCGAAATTCCAGCCATGATCAACCCGATTACTGAAAACAGGCCGGTATATTGGGTCTGGAATTTGAGTGTAGTCCAGAAATCGGTGGCCAGGCCGTAATTTATTTCCGGCATGGAGGAAGGGACGAGCACGCCCAGCAGGGCGTTAACTATGGCGAAGGACAGAAAAATCAAGGTCAAGCCTAAAATCAGATATAGCCCCCTGTTAAAGAGAGGTAGTAAAACTTGGAATTTTTTCTTTTTCAGGAAGGCCGACACGTTCTGATTTTCCAGGACGATGATGTGCAAGAGCCCCAATAAAACAAAAATCCAGGTATTGGAAAGCAAATTGTTGACGATTATTAAGATATTTTCTCTCATATTGATAATAAAGATGTAAAGTTGCCTGTGGGATTAAGCTGTTAATTCACGCAATCGGAGATCATGCCGGCCGGGAAACCGTACTTGGAAAGGCTGCAGGGAATAACGCCGTTGCCTTCGAAGACAATCTGCCAATGGTCGCCGGTCTGGGCGGCCAAAAAATTGCCACCCTCTTTGCCGGGCTCAAAGGTAACCATGCCGCGGACATTATTGGCGGTTTGCTTGTCTATTTTAATGCTTATGGTGCTGGTATACTCAGGATATTTGGCAATGAAAAGCTGCTTCAGCGCGTCACTGACCGATTTTTGGGCCGGACTATCCGCGGGTTTGGTCTGTGTGGAGACGCTTTTGGCCGGAGTGGCGGGGGTGGACTGGTCTGCCGGGGTTTGGGAGGTGCTGGCACAGCCGGCCAGAGTGACGGCTAGAAGACCGGTGAGCAGAATGAAGGTTGCCTTGGTCATATGTTTAAAGTTAGGAATTATTCAATATTTATAAGAAAGTCACCTAGCCGTTGTTACGGGTTGGGCATATTCTAAAACTTTCTTTATTGTTTAACAATAAAGACCCTGCTAAAGGGGAGGTTGGTATTTCACGCCTGATGTGCTGCTTATTTGCTGCAATAATCTTTCCAGATTTACAGGATCTGTTCCTTTTTGCAAATAATGTATGTCGGGTTTCTTTTCATCTTCGTCTATGCTTTGTCCGGAGAAGAAGATTAAATTGGCAATGCCGGTCTTGCGGGCTTGTTCCAGCAATAACAGACCCTCCCGGCGATGTTTGCCCAGGTGCCCGTCAGCAATGATGATGTCGATGGCCTGTCTGAAGGTTTCTATCAATTGCGAAGCGGTATCCGGGTCGCCACTGGTCAGAATTTCCGCGTCTGGCAGCATTAAATCTATGACGTCTACCATTCCTTCCCTGGTTGTTTCATCGTCTTCAACGAGCAGAATTTTCATGAGGCATAAAGTTGTGAAGAGGGTTTAGTCTAATTATGAATATTGCCAGTTGTCAAGGTGTTATAGCCTTTCTCGCGGTAAGGCTGAAGTTTTTCCAGCCACATTGTTTTGAGGACGGCCAGATCTTTTGTATAGTCATAAGCCGGATCATCTTTTTTTGGGGGGAGCTGATCCAGGATTTCAAAGGCAAACTGCTTTTCACCCAGCTGTTTAAAATCAGCCTGGAGAATCTGGTTCGGATGTGAGCCGATGTTAAGCTGGAATCTGGCGCTATTCAGAGCACCGTTCAGATTTTTACTGCTATCGATATAAATTTTTCCACTGGCAAGGTTACGAATTTGATAAATGCCCATCGGCTGGATGGTCTGTTTGTATTTTCTGATTGCCGCTTTTCTGTCTTCTTTGGGTTGGTTGTTCATGTCTGATGGGTCTGGGAAATTTATAATTATATTTAATGGAAATGGAAAGATCAAAATAGCCTGATGTCGATGATTTTATAGCGGAAGGAAAGCACGATGAAAATCAGATAGAAAACCATGAATCCTCCCACATAAATCAGTGTAGGAGTCGATGCTGAAGAAAAGCACCACGGCCGCAGCCAGGCGAAGTTTTTTGCATTGGTATAATATGCCCGGAGGGCGACCGATGCAAAAAATTTGGGAGAGCGCGCACGCGAACCGCCTGTGGTGCTGTTGTGCGCCGTAACTATGCAATTTTAGAAATTTTTATATTAAAATCCAGTCCTGGTACACTTTTGCCTCTATAAAAAGTAAATTCATGATCTTTTTTAAACTTTACTTCATCAATAGGGCTTGCCCGTAAAACCTCAAGAACGCGTAAACGAAAATGTTCAGCATATTGATTTGCCTTTATTCCAAGAATTTCAACTTTGACTTTAGCTCCAAGTTCTTCATATTCAGCAATTTCACCCCTTTTAAATTTTGAACTCATAAAGATGTAAAATTAAAGATAGGAAAGAATTGTAGTATCACACATAATAAGATGTCAAATGGCGCACAACGGGCGCGTGTATGCGTCCGTATTTGTATGGCGTATACACGCTGTTGTACGATGTAAAATTTTTACAGTTCCTTCCATAATTCAATTGTCGTTTTATGCATTCCTGCTTGCAAATAAAACTTTTGAGACAGATCATTCTCAAAATCGGTATGCGTTGTCATGTGATCACAAACTTTTTTTCTGAATTCAGATTCAAGCTCTGAAAAAAGATTTTTAGCGACTCCTTGTCCACGAGCCTCTTCTTTAACATATAGCTCATCAATGTATCCTAGCTTACTTCGCTTATGATTTTTTCTTTGATGAACACTACCCTGAATAAACCCAACTATCTTTCCAGAATCATTGGCGGCAACAAAAATATAACTTTCATCAAAATCTTTATCTTCTAATGGAGGATAAGGGGTTATTCGTTCGTGAAATTCTTGATTATCCGAACTAAAAATTTTTTTTCTATACAAATTAAGCTCATCCATGAGAGCTTGAATTTGAGCCTTGTCAGTTTTATTTGCTTTTTTGAGTTCCATATTCAACTGTTACTGTAAAAATTTTATTTCGTACAACGGCCGCAGCCAGGCGAAGTTTTTTGCTTTGGTATAATATGCCCGGAGGGCGACCAAAGCAAAAAATTTGGGAGAGCGCGCACGCGAACCGCCTTGGGTGCTGTTATTTGAAGTACATTTTTACCTTGGGCTTATTACTGGCCTTATGGGCTTTTGAATTTGATTTTTAACCATTTTGGCTTGGGGCAGAGGGGTTTGGGGTGAATGCCCCGAGCCAAACGAATTTTAGTTAATTAATTTATTGAAATCGTTTAGTTGAATGCCCGAAGCCCAAATTACTTTATTGACAGTAGGGCTACTCTTTGGTACGATGTAGCAGTAGTACGTAATACTACGCACCAAATTATAAATAAAAGAGAAAACAATTGGAAAATCTTACTGAAATGTTAAAAGGCGTCCTTGAAGGCTGTGTACTTGAAATCATCAGCCGCGGTGAAACCTACGGATATGAAATTGCTTCGTCGCTACGTCAGCTCGGTTTTACGGATGTTGTGGAAGGTACGGTTTATACTATTCTACTGCGGCTCGAAAAAAACGATCTCGTAAACATCGAAAAGAAGCCGTCCACCATTGGCCCATCACGCAAGTTCTACACACTTAATGAAGCTGGACGCAAGGAACTGCAAAGCTTCTGGATAAAATGGGAATTTGTTTCGTCGAAAATTTATAAATTAAAAAAAGCTTAATATGTTAAATTTTTTCAGAAAAATGATCGGTGATAAAAAAGAATATAAAATGATGATGGCGCGGGTCAAAGCTATGCCTGAAGATTATCAATTTGTGTTCAAAAAGATTCAGCATTACATGTTTAGTCGTGCGGGAGGTGATGGCATGGATATGTTAAAGGTTCAGTATGAATTGATCGACCTGTTTGAGGCCGGCGTTGCCGACGGCAAGCGTGTGCTGGAAATCACGGGTGATGATGTGGCTGATTTCTGCGACGAACTTTTGCGCAACACAAAAACGTGGACCGCAAAATGGCACGAGGCGTTGAATCGCGATGTAAAGAAAAAGCTTGGGGGGCAGGATAAAAAATGACGAGCAGTGTTATACAGAATTTTTTCGGAGCGACCACCGGAGCGGAGAAAATACAATTTTCCCCCTTTCAAAAAAGAAAAATCAAATATCAGCGTTGGAGTTTTTACCAACCGCTCTGTTTACACATTAAAAATGTATTTTAAATAACGTCCGCATGCTGTGCGAAGTTTGCTGGCGAACGAGGCAGGTATAAAATATCATAAAACCTGCCGAAAAGTGAGCGGGCAAACTTGGGTGGAGCGACCAAAGGAAGCGGAACCGCACAGTGTGCTGTTAGGCGGTGTTAGCTTTTCGTAATTTTGTAATAATTAGTGAAATAAGCTTACAAATGATTCCAAAAAATAACCAGTTTATGGGAAATACAATTAAGAACGCGACTATATGAAGTGGACTCCATTTTATTGAATTTACGGGTGATTCAAATGGATCAACAGTTGCAAATGGTAACGGAAATCCAAAACTAGGTAAGTATTCGTAGCAAAAATAAGATGGATTATTTTTTGGATCATTACATTCGGTTCCTGCAACAGTTTTGTGTGGTATAGGTATAACGCTTATAATTAGTGTAATAATAAAACTAATAAATAATATTTTTCTTAATTTCATATTAGAGATTTAAAGCTAATGCCGCCTAACTCCGGTCTGGCGGCTATAAAGTTGGACAGGAGGTTGTTTTGGGTATTCTAGGCGAAATTGGGGGAAAGGGGAAGGTTTGATTAATTTAGGAAAAATTCAGGTTGGGAAAATGTGGTGCGGCTATGATGGGGCCGGTGTTTAGTGATTAAATATATGCATATCTACCTGAAAAAAATGTCCGATGAGATCCGGCTGAAGGGCTACAGCAACAAAACGCTGAAGGCTTATCTGGCCTGTTTGCACGATTATTTGGGGAAAAACAGGTCTTTCCTGTTTCCCAGAGCGGAGGAAATCAAGGCCTATTTGATCTCCAAAAGAGATCAGGGCTATGCTCCCCAGACGGTTAATTTGTATCTGAATGCAATCAAATTTTTTTATCGATGGGTGCTGCCGCGAAATTTCCCTGACCATATTCATTTTGCCAAAAAGACTTTAAAAATGCCGGTGGTGTTTGAGCACGCGGAAATCATCATATTGCTGCGCAATATTAAAAACCTCAAACATCAATTGATGATTGCGCTGGCTTATGGGGCGGGGCTGCGGGTTAGTGAGGTAGTGGATCTAAAAGTACGGGATATTGATTTCAATACGAAAACAATTCACATAAGACACGGAAAAGGGCAAAAAGAACGAATTTCTTTGTTACCAGAAAGACTGATGATGTATCTAAAAAGATACTCCTTGGGAAAGAGACACGACGAGTATCTCTTTATTAGTGAGCGTGGGCAAAAACTCAGTATTCGCACTCCCCAATTGGCTTTCGCCAAAGCTCTGAAACTTTCTGGAATTGCCAAGCCCGCTTCTTTTCATTCGCTCAGGCACAGTTTTGCCACTCATCTGTTGCAGTCAGGTGTCAACCTGCGTTATGTGCAGGAACTGCTTGGTCACAGCAGCGTCAAAACCACTCAGATTTATACTAAAGTTTACAGCAAAGATCTGGCCGGTATCCGAAGTCCTTTGTAGTGTCTGCCATGCAAATTCAGATCACGGCAATCATATGGTGCATCAGGGTGTGGTCGTGGCTGTGCCAGTATTGCTCGAAATCGCCGAAATCCAGCCGCAACAGTCCCTGGGAGCTGTCCACCAGATAAAAACCTTCTTTGTCCGCATCGATCACCACGCCGAAATGTCCAACATTGGAGTAGCGGTGAAAATAGTTGACAATGATGAAATGCTTTTTGGCCAGATGGCGCTGAATATCCCCGATACTGGCGTTTTCTTTTTCTTCCGCTATTTCCAGATTGGTAGCGATAAGTCCCTGTTTGATACCCTCAATGGTGGTGCCAATGGCATTATTGGCGCCGCAGAAAAAAATTACTTCTTCCTCGGTGTATTTACCGTTAAGGCCTTTCATGTTGAGAATGTTCAGGATACAGCAGGGGCCGCAGGAATAATCGTAATCCTGGATGTAGATGCGGCCGATGGGCGGTAATTTGTATTCCATGAAGGTGGTGGTGATTTGATTTAAATTTGGCATGGAAAAATTTCAGGGTCAAGGGTATATTCAGGTCAAGATCAAAACAAATAAATTGCTTTCTATGCCAACCAAAAAGCAGGTCAAAAAAGTGGAAATAGCCGATGATTCGGTACTGGATTTGAAGTCGCGGGACAAGAGCAAGGACGATATTTCTTTTCATATTCACCATATTGAGGACGTCTCACAGGCCGGCGGGACCGTGGAGGAGAGTCTGCCGCAGCCGCGGCGCACCGTCACCACGGAAGCAATTATGGACCGTACGCCACGCAGTCCCAGGTTTGATCCGGAAACTTTGCATGACCGCATGGAAAGCTTTGCCGAAAAGCTGGAAAAGGCGGTGATTAAGGTCTCTCCGCATGAGAACGGCGAGATGGCCAATGTGGCGGCCACGCCGAAAGATCTGATCAAGGTCAAGTTTGAAAAATTCGTGCAGCTGGTGGCATCGAAGGATTTTCTTTCGGTGCTGGAGAGAAATAAAAACGAAGATATTGTGCTGTCGTCCAATTTGCTGACTGAACTGGCCAGTGCCACCGAGGAAAAATCGGAGAGGAAATCACCGGTGATTTTCCTGGTCGGTCTGGCCATCGGAGTGATCATTACCTATTTATTAATCAACAGATAATGGCTTTAGGGGCGCTGAAGTATAAGAGGATTCTCCTGAAACTTTCGGGGGAAGTCCTGGGTGGTAAAAAAGGTGAAGGCATAGATTTCGAGCTGATGCGGGGTTTGGTGGCGGAAATCAAGAAGCTGGTGGCCAGGAAAGTGCAGGTGGCCATTGTAATCGGCGGCGGTAATTTCTGGCGTTACCGGGATTTTACCGATTCCAAACTGGACCGCGTCAATTCCGATTATCTGGGCATGCTGGCTACGATTATAAATTCGGTGGCCCTGCAGGACGAGTTGCGGGCGGCCGGCGTCAAAGCGGAAGCGGTTTCTTCCATACCGGTGGCGGGACTAGTGGAAGCTTTTGAGGCCGGACCGGGACGAAAAACGCTGGCCGAAGGAGTTGTGCTGATCTGTGCCGGCGGTACCGGCAATCCCTACTGCACCACCGATATGGCTGCGGCCCTACGGGCCGGGGAACTGCAGTGCCAGCTGATCGTGAAAGCCACCAACGTGGACTTTGCCTACGACAAGGATCCCCATAAATACAAGGACGCCAAGCCTCTGAAGGATGTCAGCTACGACGAAGTACTGGCCAGGAGGCTGGGGGTGATGGATCTGGCGGCCATAGCCACGGCCAAGGAGACCAGGGTGCCGATTGCCATCTTTAACTTGAATCATCCGCAGAATTTGCTAGAAATATTGCAGGGCAAGAAAATCGGAACCAAAATTTATTAATATCAATAACTATTTATTTATGTCTTTGGAGCTTATACAAAAAAATCTGGAGGAGGAACTGAAAAAATGTCTGGCGCATCTGCAGGAGGAATATGCCAGTCTGCAGATCGGCCGGGCCAGCGCCGCGCTGGTGGAGAGAATCATTGTGGAGGCCTATGGCGTGATGCAGCCCCTGAAGGCTATTGCCAGCATCAGCGTGCCGGATGCCAAGACCATCCAGATTCAGCCCTGGGACCGCGGTACTTTGCAGGCCATCGAAAAAGCCATCACTATGGCTGAATTGGGATTAAATCCGCAGAATGACGGTATAGTGGTACGTCTGAATATTCCGCAGCTGACCGAGGAGCGCCGCAAAGAACTGGTGAAGGTGGTTTCCAAGATGGCCGAGGAGGCCAAGATTGCTGTCAGAAGCTGCCGGCACAACGCCATGGAGGAGGTGAGAAGAATGAAGGCCGCCGAGCAGATCACCGAAGACCAGCATATGCTGACGGAGAAGAAAATCCAGGAGCATGTGGACAAAGCCAATGAATCCATCGACAAGAGCGCCAAAGAAAAAGAGCAGGACGTGCTGAAAGTTTAAAAATATTTTATAAAATTTTTGCCAATGATCTGGCTGCTGGCTGTCATCGCTTTTATTGTCATATTTTCGGTGCTGATTCTGATTCATGAGCTGGGACATTTCGCGGTGGCCAGGAAATGCGGGGTCAAGGTTTTGGAATTCGGCTTCGGCATGCCGCCCAGATTGTGGGGATACCAGCCAAAGAAAAGCGAAACCATCTATTCCATCAATGCCATACCTTTCGGCGGTTTCGTGCGTCTTTACGGTGAGGACAGCCATGATGCCAAGCTGCTGAAAAATAAAAGAAGCTTTGCGGCGCAAAGCGCCTGGAAAAAAAGCGCGATAGTGGTGGCCGGCGTGCTGATGAATTTTATATTGGCTTTCGTGCTTTTGACCATCGGCCTGACCTGGGGCATGCAGCCGCTGCTGGTGTCACCGGAGGACGTTTATGCGGGAATAAATAATGGCGTGGTGCAGCTGGGAGAAGGCATAGTGGTGAAGGAAAACGGCCCCAATGATATCGGCTTTCAGAAAGGGGATCAGATTATTATGGTTAATGACCGGCATGTTGTCATGGGGGATGAGCTGGATTCCCTGAAGGATAAGCAAGAGGTGGTTTTCCGCGTGAGAAGGGGAGCCGAGGTTCTGGATCTGAAGGGGGTTAATGATGTCAATAAGCCTTTTTTTGTGACTTACGATCCGATGGAAGTACCCAAGCTGGTGGTGAAGAGCGTGGCGGCCGGCAGTCCATACGGTTTAAAGGCGGGCGATACCATCGACAAGATCAACGGCAAGATGATCTTCAGCCTGGATGACCTGGAAAGGGAACTTAAAGCCAATGACCAGCCGCAGATTGACGTGACGTCTGCCGGCCGCGACTTTGTTCCGCCCGCCGTCAATACCGCCGGAAATGCCGCGGATATCCCGATAGTGATCAGCGGGGTGGTTTCCGGCTCCCCGGCCGAGCAGGCCGGTCTGAAGCCGGGCGATCAGGTGATTTCCATCAATGATGTAAAGGTCAACGGCGTGGAGGATTTACCCAAGGCCGTGAAAACCGAAGTGTTGAAAGATAAAATGGTTTATAAGATACAGCGCGGTGACAGCGAGGTGGAATATTTCATCCGCAAGGGGGAAGGGGGACTGGTTGGTGTTTTGCTGTCGGGCACGGTTAAACTGGCCGACGGGTCGGCCAGTTTTTATGTTAAATATGAGCCCTATTCGATTATCAAAATAGCTGATGTTTCCTATCCGTTCTGGGAAGCGCCCGGCCGGGCGCTGCAGGAAATGTGGCGTCTGTCGGTCTTAACGGTGGAAATGTTCGGCAATGTGGTCGCCAGTGTCTTTACCCGTCTGGCTGTGCCGGAGGGTGTGGCCGGGCCCGTAGGCATTGCCCAGATGACTTTCGTTTTCGTGCAGGAAGGGGTGATGTCCCTGCTGCGTTTCACTGCTTTACTCTCCCTCAGCCTGGCTATCATCAATATTCTGCCTTTCCCCGGGCTAGACGGAGGCAGACTGGCTCTGATTTTATTGCCCGTGATCATCCGCAGAAAAATCAATCCGCGCCTGGAAGCAATGATTCATGTGTTCGGCTTCATCTTTCTGATGCTGCTGATTTTCCTGGTGACCTTCAACGACATAATGCATCTTTTCGTTAAATAGCGGCGGCGAAGACAGGGTCTTGTATATTTTTTTTAGACATAAACCAATTCTACTTGATTGATTTTTGAATGTGTTTTCTGAAGTCGATTATGGGCTTGAAGTGAAAAATTCTTCGGTTTAATATCGCTGGGCTTTTAAAAATTAAAGCAAAGATTAAATGCCCCAAGAGCTACAACAGATAGACCGGAAAGCCGCTTGGGAACAGATTCTTTCGCGTATCCACCCGCTGATCGAACGGGGGCATTTGCTGACCATTTTTGTGAAGAGCGCCATCCTTTCCTATCAGGACGGAATACTGACCATCGGGTTTGCTTCCATCATCGGTCCGGATTATGTGAAGGAAAAATATCATGCCAAAATTTACCCCCTGGTGAAGGAAGTGTTGCCGGATCTCACCGCCATAGAGTATGTGATGAAAAGCTCGCTCAACGAGGCGGAAAGTCAGGATAATCTGTCGGTGGAGGTTTTTATGAATGTGATCGGCACGCAGCGCAAACAGCGCAAAGTGCCCAATAAACAGGAGGTGGTGCTGGAAGGCGGCATGCGCAGCAAAATTCTGAACAACCGCTATACCCTGCATAACTTTATTCCCGGCAATGAGAATCGTCTGGTGCATGCCGCCTGCATGGCGGTGGGCGCCAAGCCGGCGGGAATCTATAATCCGCTCTATATATATGGCGGAGTCGGCCTGGGCAAGACCCATCTTCTGCAGGCCACCGGCCATGAAATCCTGAAAAATTATCCCGACAAGAGGGTGGTTTACATGACGGCCGAGCATTTTATCAACCGCATCATTGAGGCCATCGGCAAAAAACACACCAAGCCTTTCAAGGACGAATACCGCAATCTGGACTGTCTGATCGTTGACGATATCCAGTTCTTTGCCAACAAGACCACTTCCGAGCAGGAATTTTTTCATACTTTCAACGACCTCTACGACAACGGCAAGCAGATTATTCTCTCCGCCGACCGGCCGCCGCGCGAACTGGAAGGTTTTGATGACCGTCTGAAGAGCCGTTTTGCCATGGGCATGCTGATCGAGGTGGCCAAACCCAGTTTCGAAAGCCGTCTGGCCATCCTGAAGGCCCGCTGCGGTGAGCTGCAGATCATGATGGATCCGGAAGTGCTGGAATTTATTGCCTTCAATGTCACCGACAGCGTGCGTGAGATGATTGGCGTGCTGGTGACGGCCATCGGTGAGGCCCAGCTGGAAAATTCCACGCCGACCATCCGTTCGGTGGCGCAGGTGATACGCAAATTCAATCATGAGCAGGGAACGGAGACCATCGATCTGAAGGATCAGAATAAAAGCGTGGTGCGTGGCCTGGAGGACGTGGTGGAAATCGTGGCCAAATATTTCCGGCTGACCAAGAGTGATCTGGTTGGCAGCGAAAGAAAAAAAGAAGTGATGGTGCCCAGACAGATCAGCATGTATCTGATCCGCGAAATTCTGGCTCAGTCCTATGAGTCAATCGGTGACTGTTTCAGCGGACGCAATCACACCACGGTAATGCATGCCTGCAATAAAGTGATCAATCAGATGAAAATCGATCAGCGTCTGCAACGTGATATCAATGCGCTCAAGAAGGAACTGGGGGTTTGATTTTTATTTTCGGGCGCGGCAACAATGAAATAGCCGCACATCAAGGGCTCCGGCGTTTTTTTAGCTAATCTGCCTTTACTTGACGGCTAAAAAAGCTATAATTTTCGGGACATATCTTAACGAAAACAAACTTGACAGTCTACATGCGACGTTTCCGCCGACGCACTAGATCACAGTATTTATTGCCTTTTGTAGTGATCGTCAGTCTGGGCGTGTTTATTATCCTGGCTTTTCAATTGTGGGGCACTTTTTTCGCCGATGCCAAAGGCGATGCCATTTTTTATGTGGCGGAAGGGCGTTCCAAGGTACTCAGTTTTGGCACGACCGAGTGGGAAAATGTTTATAATGGCTCCAAGGTCAAGCTGGGCGATTCCGTAAAAACTCTGAAAAATGCCAAAGGCGTGGTGGAATTTTATGACGGGACGGAACTGCGTATGGATGAAAATTCGCAGATCACCCTTGTCGACATCAGTAAAAAGAGCGATTATCAGGAGATCATGATCTATCTGAATGCAGGACAGATCTGGGTGAACAAGCCCAAACAGAATGTGGTGCGCAAGACCGATTTTGTGATCAACACTAATTACGCCTCCTATGCCATCACGGGGACCATCTTCAATCTGGAGAAGAATCAGGATGAGATTTTGCGCGTGCTGAAAGGCCAGGTGCAGGCGGACATCACCGAGCAGGCGGACGGCAAGACCCGCTCCATCGAATCCGTGCCGGTGGGCATCGGACAGCAGATTACCCTCAATGATGCAGTGATGAAAGAATATTATGACCGCAAGTCGCCGTCGGTACTGGGTGTTTTGGATCCCGTTTTTCAGACTACGGACTGGTATCTGTGGAACACCAGGGAGGATGATAATCCGACCGACTGGACCAAGGGTGGAACCACCGATATTTTGACAGACAATCAGGCCACACCGGAAAATTCCGCCACGACGGATGCTTCGATGACGGTGAATGAAACAGCGGATGTCAATGCGGTCAAGAGCACGCTGGACCGGCCCACGCTGGTTTCCCCGAAGAGCAGTACCATCACTCTGACCAAGGACACGCAATCCCTGATCGGCAAAGCAGCCGACGGCACCAAGAAAATATTGCTGCGTCAGCTGCTGCCCGGTGAGATGACACCTACCAAGATTCTGATCAATAGTTTTGACACTGATGCGCTGACCTGGAGTTATGATTTGAGTGAGGTCAAAGGCAATCTGAAGGCCGGAACCAATGTCTATGAATTTGTCGGCATCGATGAAAATGCCCATGAGACGGAGCCGCTGAAGGTGGAAGTCGATTATCAGAAAGCCGGAACAGACAGCACGACTGACACGGCCGGTACTACCACTGCGGTGACCTTAGGAAAGCCGCAACTGGTGACGGTGGACGGCAAACCCTACAAAGAGGGCATGACGGTGACGAAGGACGGTTTCACCATTAACGGTACAGTGTCCGGCGCCGATGCCATGTGGGTGGATGATTTCAAACTGAATAAGTTCCAGACCGGTGACCAGAACTGGGCCTATAATATCAAGGTCAGCTATGGCAATCTGGTGCCCGGCCTGAACAGTTATCAGGTTTACGGTGAGACCCAGGACGGCAAGAAATCACCGGTGCTGACGGTTAAATTGAACTATGCGCCGCCGGCGGCCACAACAGCCACGGCAACAACAACGACAACACGGGCCACGCCGTCACCTGCTGCCACTACTACTCCCGCCGCAGTCACTACGCCAGCCGTACCGGAAAAGCCGCTCAATTCATAGGGCAAGGCCACCAGTTTAAAAAACAGCCGCTAGTTTACAGGTATTTCAGCTTGTTGGCGTTGTGCTGTTCGTTGGTTTCGGCATAGATCATCTGGCCGTCCTTGGAAGTCAGATAAAAGAAATAGCTGGTTTCTTTGGGGTTGGCGGCGGCGCTGATGCTGGCCAGCCCGGGATTGGCAATCGGTCCGGGCGGCAGGCCCTGTTTCAGGCGGGTGTTATAAGGATTGTCATCCTTTAAATCCTGATAGTTGATTTGATGGTCGTTTTTCAAATAAAGCAGGGTGGCATCGATGCCCAGCACCCAGCCGGAATCCAACCTTTTCCAGATGATGCCAGCCACGATCGGGCGATCTTCGTCTTTGTTGGCTTCTTTCTCCACCATGGCGGCCACATTGATAATATCAGCCAGGGAATGGGAATTGCCCGCCGCGATTGGCAGTGCTTTTTTGGCAAAAGTGTTCAGCTGCATGCTGATCAGGTTTTCAGGTGAATAGCTGCTGGCGCTGACATAATAGGTGTCCGGGAAAAGATATCCCTCCAGGGGGTGGATCAGGGCGGACTGCTTTTCTTTGTTCAGAAAAGGATATTTTTGATAGCTGTCGAAAGCCTGGACGGCCTTGATATAATCACCCGGCTGTCCCAGTCCCTGATCGGACAGGAGAGTGTCGATATCCTGTACAGTCGACCCTTCCGGAATGGTGACGATGGCCTGGCGGGTCTTGTTGGAGGTGATGATCTGGAAAATAGCCTGGATGTTTTCACTTTGCTGGAGGTCAAAAACGCCGCTTTTCACCTCCTTGTCCAGATTGTTGAGGCGGCTGTACCAGGCAAAGCTGTCTCGGTCCAAAATCAGCTGTTTCTGATAGAGGTTTTCGGCGATGGTTTTGATATTGTCGCCTTTTTTAATGGTGAAGGGCACCGTCTCGCTGCTGTCGGCATTGACCGGAGTGCTGATCAGGTAATTATAGCGCTGGCAGGAATAAAGGAAGTACAACAAAAGCAGAACCAGCAGAATCCCCAGATAACGGAGCCAAGGTGTAGGTCGGCGTGCATGTCTTCTGCGCATGTTTTGGTTTTATTATTTGCTCATTCCGGGCAGTCCCAGCTCTCCCATTACATCCTTCATTTCATGGGCGGCGATTTCCTGTGATTTTTTGAGGGCCTTGTTGAGGGCTTTGACCAGTTGAGGCATCGCTTTGCCGTTCTGCAGCACATTGACGCATTCCTGTTTGCCGCTGATTACCACGGTGAATTCGCCTTCATCCGCTTCGATGTGAGTATTGCCCAGCTGATCCTGGATGGCCTGGGCTTTTTTCTGCAGGGCCATCAGTTCTTTCATTTTATCCATCATGGGGGACTTGGTTTTAGGAAATTTGCTCAAATATATTAGAAGAGTTGAGGGGACAGCGTCAACAAAATCTGTTGCAGGGAAACTTTTTTTCCGTTAGACTCTGGCCGTTATTTTAAAAGTAATAGGAAAACTATGGAACTTCTTGTATTAGATGCCAAAATTCGCGACAGCAAGGTGAAGGCCCAGAAGCTGCGCAACCAGGGCATAATTCCGGCCGTTTGTTATGGCAGGGGCTTTCAAAATCGGGTTCTGGGAGTCGGTTATCAGGAATTTCGCAAACTATTCATCGAGACCGGCAGCACCCAGGTGTTCAACCTGGATGTGGAAGGGGAAAAGGTACCGGTTCTGGTTCATGAGGTTTCCTATAATCCGCTGACCGACCGCTATGACCATATTGATTTTTTGCAGATCGATCTGAAGAAGAAGGTTACCGCCACAGTGCCGGTGGAAGTGGTTGGAGTGGCTCCTGCCCTGAAGAATTTCAACTGCATCATTACCATGGTCAAGCAGGAGATTGAAGTGGAATGTCTGCCCATGGATATCCCGCATGAAATTACCGTTGACGTGTCCAAACTGGAAAATATCGGCGATACCATTACGGTAAAGGAATTGAATCTGGGTGATAAAGTGGAAGTGTTGGATGATCCGGAGGATCCGGTTGTATCCGTGAATATTGTGGAAGAATACAAGGAAGAGGAAGTGGCGGTTCCGGAAGAACTGAAAGCCGAACCGGTGGCAGGTGCCGAGGGTGCTGAAGCTGCCGCTCCAGCTGAAGGTGAAGTGAAAGAAGGTGAAAAAGCAGAAAAAACTGAAAAAACCGAGAAATAGCTGAAAAAAGAGATAAAAGGCCGGGACTCCTGCGAGTCCCGGCCTTTTTGTCAGCAGATTAGTTTAAAAGATTCTCCAAAACTTGACAATATCCGCTGTTTATCATTTTGTAGTCAGGGGTGGGTGGTTTTATGGCTGCTGGTTCATCTTCTTTGGGATTTTCTTTTTGGTAATTTTCGACCGGGGGATGTTTGGCCAGTTTTGTTTTCTCCATGGTATATTTTTTTTGGTCTTAGAAAGCCATTTTAGCAATTATCCGGTTTTATATGAAGGGCTAAAATGTGTTATAATGATAGGAAAAAGTTATATATGGCGGACAACCAAAAATCACCAAGCTCGGGGCCATCAGACAACAGCACCGGTGGACAGAAAAATCCGGATAATACTGCTATGGCTGTGCCCGGGATGCCGCCGAAGAAATTCAAGACTGAAAGTCAGCTGGCCAGGGAGAGGGAGCGCCGGCGTCGCCGGCGCAGAAAAAAGAAGCTCTCGACTCTGGCTGCCGGTCAGGATGTCCCATTGGTATTGCCTTCCGAAAGCGCCAGTGAGGCTGATCTGAAAGCTCCGGCAAATGCCAAGATTGCGCCGCAGGTGGCGGCAGACGAGTTGCCATTGCCGGCCGATGTTCCGCCACAAACTGAAAAAATAGTGGAAGTAGAGGAACCGGTGCAGGAAGAACCTTTAATGGCAGAGCCCGTGAAAGAGGATCAGGCCATGCCGAAGGTTCCCGCAAGGCCTGAAACGGAGGAGGGGATAAAACCCGAAAATGAATTCAAGCCGGAGGAAGTAAGATCGGAGGATGAGGCTGCCTGGCTGCCAAAAGAAAAGCCTGAACCGGAGGAGGAGCCGCTGGCGGAAGAGCCTTTGCCGCCGGCGGAACTGCCTCCCAGCGAATCTCCCGAATCCAAAAACATATTTGAACAGCCGGTCGTGTCACCACAGGAGGAGGATCATCTGGAGCATGAGACGATTGCTGAAAAAGCCAAACGGGAAGAGGCCAAAAGATTGTCGCAGAATCTGCTGGCCGCCGGGGAACCCGTTTTGGAGGAATTACCCCAGAAACAGGGAATTCTCGGTAAAATATTTGATCTGCTGGCTAGGACGGTGCATGGGCGCGAACAGGAAGAAGTGAAGATTGTGCAGCCCACCAGTCCACCGGGAGAAAAAGGCCCCGGTCTGCTTGCCAAAATTTTCAGGCTATTGATACGGCTGGCGGTAATCGCCGCCCTGGCCTTCGGGGCATTCTGGCTGGGGTCCTCACTGAAGATAGTTGATTTCTTCAACGGTCTTTTCACGCCCAAAAGCACTCTGGAGCTGGTCAAAGGCCAAAACGCACAGGTAGTTGTGGATAATGAAATGCTGAGCAGCTGGGGTTTTCTGACGGCTGTCGATTTTGGCAGCAATGCCGGTGACCAGCGCGACAATAACTATGATTTTTTCTTTAATGCTTCTTATTTCGGGCATCTGCGGGATCCGCAATTTTTCGGGGAAACAGGTGTTTCTGCAGCGGTTTATTATGGTTTTGGCAAGGAGGTCGATTATGTCAAAAACCGCTTTATTTACTATGTATCGGAAATACAGAAAGTCCATCTGGCCAATCTGGTCAATGTTCAGAACGTGATGGCCGGCAAGGTGCGGCGCGACGAAGCTCTGGACAGCTATATTCAGGATACCCAGACTATTTTTGACGAGGCCAACACGCTGCGCAAGGAGATCAATGTGCAGATTGATGATTTGAAGATATCTGTAGACAGTCTTAATCCCGATAAAGATAAATATGAAACCGACTTTTTTGCCGCTTTGGACGAATACAAAGGCGACAAAGCCCAGCTGCTGCTCTCCAGTTTCGTGGAAACCAGTCAGAAACAGGTCGATTTGAAGGCCAAACTGGCCGCCCTGACCAAGCTTGAATCCTACTATGAGACCGATCTGCTGCTGATGAAAACCAGGCTGGATGCCATCAGGAAGAACAGGGATGCCCTGATCAGCGGCGTGACCGTGACCGAGATTCCCGGCGTTGATTTGAATCTGATCAATAAACAGTAATGCCTCTTCCATAAAGTATAAAAAGGTTGTATAGTATCCGTGACTTTTTGCTTTGTCATGGATACAGACCAACAGTACATCGAGCAGCTGAAGCCCTATTTTCCGGGGAAGGACCGTGAGTTGTTGGATAATCTCCTGGAGCATGCCGCTTATCTGTATAAATCGCTTTACCGCTACTCGGGGGAATCATATTTCAGCCGCGCACTGCGGCTCACCTGCGAAAAAATTCTCAAACTCAATCCCGACCGGGCCACGGTGATGGCTTCCGTTTTGATCAGCGCTGCTTATTCGCCGCGCTGCAACATGGAAAAAATCGAACAAATGTTTGGTCCGGAGGTGCGCCGTCTGGTGGCCGCCCTGGGCAAAATCAACTCCATCAAATCGCGCTATTCCAGTTCGGACAGCAAAGTGATCAGCAATATGTTCTTAACGCTGGCCCAGGATATCCGCGTGATTATCATCCGCCTGGTGGACCGCATCGAAAATCTGGAAACGCTGCGCTTCAAGACACCGGAAAAGCAAAAGGCCAATGCCCGGGAAATACTGGATGTCTATGTGCCCATCGCTTCGCGGCTGGGCCTCTATGAATTCAAGCTGCTGCTGGAAGACATGGCTTTCCGCTACGTTTTTCCGGAGGAATATGCCAATCTGGAGAAAGAGATGCGTGAATATCTGGGCGAAACGCAGAAAATGATTGAAGATATCAGAAATGAACTGGAGAACCTGATGTTTCGAAACGGTTTTGACGTGAAAGTGTCGGGAAGAATAAAAAACTTATTCAGCATTTACAAAAAACTCAAGAAGAAGACCAGAACTCTCAATGAGATTTATGACGTATATGCCCTGCGCATTGTCCTGAATTCCCATGAGGATGTCGATCAGGAAACCCAGGAGGACATCGAGAGGCTTTATAAAATTCTAAGTATTCTGCATTCGCGCTACGAGAATTTGCCGGACCGCTTCAAGGATTATGTGGCCAATCCCAAGCCCAACGGCTACAAGAGTCTGCACACAGCCCTGGTCGGGCTGAATTCGCGGGACAGCCGGCAGCCTACGGAGATACAAATTCGTACAGCGGCCATGCACAAGTTTGCCGAGCACGGCTATGCGGCTCACTGGCTGTACAAAGAAAGACATAATCTGCCCCAGGACGATACGCTGATCAATGCCCTCAATGAGTTGCGGCAAAGCTGGCAGACCATCGACCGCGGCACCGCTGAGCTGAAAATGAATCTCTACAATGACCGTGTTTTTGTGCTGACCCCGGACAATCTGGTTAAAGAATTGCCGATCGGTTCCACGCCCCTGGACTTTGCCTTTGCCATACATTCGGAGATCGGCCATCACTGTTATCTAGCCAGGGTCAACGGCAATACCGTGCCGCTGGATTATGAGCTGAAGAACGGGGACATAGTGGAAATTACCACCACGCCGAAGGTCAATACCAAGTTGAGCTGGATGGAGTTTGTAAAGACCAAGCAGGCCAGAAACCGTATCAAGAATTATTTCCGGACTTTCAACAAGGATTCGCTGCTGGATCAGGGGCGGGAAGATCTGAATGCCCTGCTGGAAAAGTTGCACCTGGACAAGCTGGACGAGCATCTGACCCTGCTTAAAACATACAAGGGCAAGGCTATTGCCCTGGGTGAAAGGGAGGATATCCTAGAAGAAATCGGCTCGGGGGTGCTTTCTCCCACCATGGTGTTTCGCAATGCCACCGGCAAGTCGGCGGATGCCATTTTGCAGCAGGAGCAAAATAAAAAGCTGCAACCGGTCCGCAAAAAGATCATCCCCAAACTAAGCAGCAGGGCCGCGGGCAGTTCGCAAAGGCTGCTGATCGGCGGAGAACGCAACATGCCCTACCGGATTTCCAGCTGCTGTAAGCCGCGCCTAACCGACAATATTGTCGGTTATATCACCAGGAACAAGGGGGTGAGCATTCATAAAATTTCCTGTTCCTTTGTGGCCAATGCCGATGAGGAACGCTTACTGGAAGCCCGGCTGGAAACGCTGAGCCAGGAGCAGAATATGGCCCGGTACCAGGTATCGCTTTTACTGGATCTGGTGGAAAAGGAAGGGCATCTGAAGCAGATTATTGAATTTTTCAACAAGCAGAATGTTACCGTGCTCAGTTTTTCCACGGTCAAAAAGAACGGCGAAAATTTGCAGAGGAGGGTGATCATCGACATCAACGATGAGGAGCAGCTGGAAAAGATCATCGCCAGTCTGCACCATATCGAGGGAATCAACGCGGTTTCACGACTGTAGGTATCTTTCGCTGTAGAGCTCGCGGTGCAGGTAATTCTGCAGGAAAATGGCGGTGAGTTTTTTCAGTGAAAAAAGCTGTTCCGGTGTGATTTTCAGATTGACCAGCAGGTCGTTCTTGTCGGCCAGGAATTTGGCCAGTTTGATGGTATGAAAGGTAACCGGATCCATTTCGTTGTGGGAGCAGGACAGACAGTGGTGGCAGCAGAGATGCCCTTCGCAGTCGCAAAAGTAGGCCTGCTCACTGCAGCATTTGCTCTGGCAATAATAGCAGAGGGAAATGTCCGGCCAGCTGCCGGCTTCTTTTAAAAGCTTGATTTTGAATTCTTCCAGCTGGAGATCGGTGTTTTCGCTTTCCAGCCCGATGTTTTCCAGGGTTTTCAGAGTCAGCTGGAAAAGCTCCTGGTTTTCCGTTTCCTCCTGGACGGTGCGCAGCAGCATTTCGCTGACGGCAAAGCCCATCAGGCTTTTTCGCAGACTGCTTTTGATGGGCAAATGGGCGTTTTCCACGCGACAGTCGGTGACCAGATAGCGGTCATTGTTGCGGTAAAGCTGAAAATTGCAGAGGTTGAGGGTATCCAGGTGAGCCCCTTTCTGGCTGCAAATTTTGCGGGAGGAGCGGGCCAGGGCCTGAATTTTACCGATTTCGGGGCTGAACAAAGTCAAATACCAGTCATTTTCCCCACTGGTCTGTTTGCGTAAAATCAGTGCTTTGGTCAGCAAATGGCGCATTGCTTGGTATTTATTTTTGTTTGGTTTTTTTAATTGTAGGACAGGTTGCCGCGAATATATTTTTCCACTACGGCCAGACTGCTGATGATGGCCAGCAGCGAGCAGACGGCCAGCTCGGCCAGAAAAATGTTGTTGAGCGGCAGAGTGCCCAGATCCTTCAGGATTTCCAGGTTCTGCAGATCAACGGCCTTGCCGGCCAGGAACAATAAACCGAAACTGAGGATGACGGCGAGAACTGCATAGCAGACTCCTTCTGTCAGGAAGGGCAGGCGGATAAAACTGGGCGTGGCTCCCACCAGTTTCATGATGAAAATCTCATTGCGGCGCATGAAAATAGTCAGCTGGATGGCGTTGATGGTGATCAAAGTGCTGCCGATGATGAAGATGAAGACCACCCAGAAAATCAGTTGCTTGACGAAGTTATTGATGCTGATCAGGTTTTTGGCCGTGGAGGCGATGATGCTCTGGTTATCGGTGCGGTTATTCTGGTCGCTGTTTTCGACATATTGTCTGAGCGGGTTTTTGGCGATGAAATCATAAACCTGTTGCTGGTATTCGGCGCTGTCGGTGGTGACGGAAAGGCTGGCCGGCAGGGGATTTTTCAGGTTGAATTTCAGCAGAAAGTCGGCGGTTTCCGGATAGGTCTTGGAAATAATGTTGAGGGCGTCCTCCTTGGTGACATAATCCACATTTCTGACTCCCGGAAGGTCCTTGATTTGGGAGGCCAGCTGATTGGCAGTATAGCTGTCGGTGCCTTCCTTCAGGTAAAAGACGATATCCACTTTCTGATTCAGATTGGTGAGGGCCTGTCTGGTGATGTAATTGACTGCCAGAATGCTGTTGAAAATGCAGATCATGATGGCGATGACCATGATGGTGGCCAGGCTTAAAAGCCGGTTGCGCCAGAGATTGACCAGTCCCAGTCTGATGCCGCGAGCGGTTTCGGCGAAAATATTGGTGCTTAAATCGTAGATTTTTACTTTTTGTTGTTGTGCTTTTTTGGGCATTTAATCAGGGTAATTGGGCGGTGGTCCGGGATTGGACGGGCAGGGGAGCCGGTGTTTTTGCTGTTTCCAGTGAACGGCGGATCAGGGAGGATTTGTAGGTCTGCGGATAATAGGCGTTCAGTCTGATTATCTCGCTGTCCAGCCCGGAGTCAATCAAAGTTTTCTGTAAGGTCTGGGTGAAGACGAATTGATCATAGCCCAGGGCGATGACAGCCGGGCGGTACTGTAAAATTATTTTGTGCTTCTCGCCGCTGTTGCCCAGGATGACTTTGTCGGCCCAGCCGGTCTGGCGCAGGTTTTTCAGGCGGGTTTTTTCCGGGTGGCTGGGCGGCTGGCCTTTGACACTGCGGACCGTGTGGTCGCGGGCCAGGACGACGATCAAGAAATCGCCCAGTTTTTTGGCCTGTTGCAGATAATTTTCATGGCCGGCATGCAGATGGTCGAAAGTGCCGAAAGCCATGACGATTTTCCCCTCTGGTTGTTTTTTCTTTGACCAAGGAAACATGATAGACGGTGTTTTATACGACTTTGTCGGGCAGGAAGATGTTAATGTACAGCATTATCCCCAAAACCAAAAGGGAAATTACGATCATGATGATGTAAAAGGGCTTGCGGAAAGCGCTGTCGGAGGAAATCCTGGTCTGGGACAGACCAAAAACCGTGCCGATAATGGCAAAAGGAATGTCCAGAACCCGGTTGACGATATTGGTCAGCGGCAGAAACATGTTTTGGCTGATCATCAGGCCGCTTAAGAGGTGCGCGCTGCCGATGATGAAAAAGAAAATCAGCGAAATTTGCCGCAGGGTTTTCAGGACATCGTTGGACTTGATTACGTTTTCTGTAGTTTCCACTTTAAATCTTTAGAATTTTTTCAGACTGATTATACCAGCCTTGAGCAGAAATTAAAATCTTGTCTTGAGTTGATTAAAGTGTAGAATTTTGACAATGGAAAAGCACCGGCAGGTGCTGTCAGACAGTATTATAAATTAAGCGGCTTTTATTTATGGCAAGCCCCAAAAAGACAGTCAATCCGCAGCAGAATAAAAAAGTCGATGCTGAAAAGATCAAACATATCGCCCATCTGGCCAGAATCGGCATCGACGATCGTGAAGCGGAAGAATATGCCGGGCAGATGAATTCGGTTCTGGATTACATGAAAATCCTGGAGGAGGTGGAGACGAAAGGCGTGGAAATGACTTTGCAGGTTAACGGGCTGAGGAATGTCACCAGGGAGGACCGGCCGCTGATGGAGGTCCCGGCGGACGAGCTTTTGGCGGTTTCTACCTTGCCCAAAATAGCCAATCAAATAGCGGTGCGGGCAGTAATCAAAGAAGAATAAAAATGTTTAAAGAATTAACCTTAAAAGAGGTCAGTGAGGGAATCCGGAGCAAACGCTTCAAGCCCAGCGAGGTGGCGGCGGAGGCGATCGGGCGGACCAGGGAACTCAATCCCGGGCTGAATGCTTATATCACGGAGACCGGTGAATTGGCGGAAAAAGCCGCCAAAGAGGCGGATGAGCGTCAGGCAGCCGGCAAATTGAAATCAGTTTTGGACGGTGTACCGGGTGCTTTAAAGGATATCGTAAATACCAAAGGTATACGTTCCACTTCAGCTTCCAAGATTTTGGGTAATTTCATACCGCCCTACAATGCCACGGTGGCGCAGAAATTATTTGACGCCGGACTGGTACTGACCGGCAAGACCAATACGGATGAATTTGCCTGCGGCGGCTCCACGGAATTTTCCGCCTTCGGCGTAACCAGAAATCCCTGGGACCGCCAAAGGGTGGCCGGGGGATCCAGCGGCGGCTCCGCCGCCGCCCTCGCCGCGCAAACCTGTTATTATGCCATAGGTACCGACACCGGCGGCTCGATCCGTCTGCCCGCCTCCTTCTGCGGCATCACGGGTCTGAAAGTTTCCTATGGCCGGGTTTCGCGTTCCGGCGTGACGGCGATGGCCTCCTCACTCGATACGATTGGGCCTTTTGCCAAAACCGTGGAGGATTTGGCCATGGTTTTGCAGGTGATTGCCGGCAATGATCCCAAGGACGCCACCACGCCAAAAAAAGAGGTGCCGGATTATGCCGCCAATCTGAAGAAAGACATCAAAGGCCTGAAAATCGGCGTGCCCAAAGAATATTTTGTCGAAGGTCTGAGCCCGGAGGTGGAAAAACTGGTACGCCAGGCCATGAAGGAATACGAAAAGGCCGGTGCCGTGCTGAAGGAAATCAGTCTGCCCTACACCAGATATGCCGTGGCCATCTATTACATTATTATGCCGGCCGAACTGTCGGCCAATCTGGCGCGCTATGACGGTATCCGTTATGGCTTGAAACCGGAGGGTGAAATAACCGATATTATCGATCAATATTATAAAACCCGCGATCAGGGCTTCGGGCCGGAGGTGAAACGCCGCATTTTGACGGGGACCTATGTGCTTTCGGCGGGATATTTTGACGCCTATTATCGCAAAGCCCTTCAAGTGAGAACCCTGATCAAACAGGATTTTGAAAAAGCCTTCAGCGAAGTGGACGTGATTATGACACCGGTATCTCCCGGGCCGGCTTTCAAAATCGGCGAAAAGTCCAGCAATCCATTGTCCATGTATCTGGAGGATGCCTTCACCATACCCGCTTCCATGGCCGGCATCCCGGCTCTCAGTCTGCCCTGCGGGCTGACGGCGGAAAGCCTGCCGGCCGGTCTGCAGATTATTGCTCCGCAGTTTGCCGAGCAACAGCTTTTGCAGATCGGCCATGCCTATCAGCAGATGACCGACTGGCATAAAAAATTCCCTGAAATATGAACAACATTTACCTCTTTTGCGGGGAGGACAGTTTTACGGCCTTTGAAAAGGCCAAGCTCTGGAAGGCCAAGTTCCTGGAAAAGTTTGGCGATCTGAATTTGCTGGTATACCGGGGAGAAGAACTGACCGGCTCGGAATTCCAGACGGCGCTGGAGTCCTATCCTTTCCTCAGTGAAAAAAAACTCATTTTTGTCAGTGATTTTTTAAAGGAGGGCTCGGCGGCGGATCAGGAAAAAGTGGCCCAGCTGTTGAAGGATGTGCCAGATTATGTGGTGGTGCTTTTCTGGGAGCATTATAAACCAGATGCCCGGACAGTACTGTATAAACGGCTGATGGAGCTGGGGCAGGTGGAACAGAATGAAGCCAAGAGCGGTGTAAATTTGCAGAAATGGGTTGGTCAGCGTTTTCAGGGCAAGGGAGCCGCTATCGGTGAAAGCGAGGCCAAGTATCTGACCGATCTGGTGGGGGCCAATTTATGGAATCTGGACAAGGAAATAGACAAACTGATCAGCTATGCCGCCGGCAAAAGAATAGATAAAGCCATGATTGCCCTGGTGGTCTGTCCGAATCCAACCAGCTCGATTTTTAAACTGACCGATCTGCTGGGGGAAAAGAAAACCAAGGAGGCGGTCAAAACACTGGAGATTCTGGTGCAGAGCGGCGAGGAGGCCACAGGCATGTTTTTTATGCTGGTGAGGCATTTCCGCATCATGGCGCAGGTACGGGCTTTGTCCGACCAGGGCGAAAAAGCTCCCGCCATAGCCAAGAAAATCAAGGAGCATCCCTTTGTGGTCAGTAAAATCTACACGCAATGCCGTCGTTTTCCGGTGGAGGAGTTGCGCAAGATTTACGCGCGTCTGATGGAAATAGATCTGGGTTTTAAAACCGGCCGCATCCGCATCAGCACCACTGACGAGAGCGAGCTGGTGCGTGAGCTGGAGGTTTTTATCGTCAAATCATGCGTCTAAAAAAGCCAGGTACTGAGACCTGGCTTTAAAACTCTTATGTGGTTTTTTTACTGCGCTATCTGCGACTGGCTGAAGGTGCCCAGCAGCTCGGCCATGCCGGCCGGCGGATTCTGGATGATTCTCTGGTCGTAGCGGATGGTGATGGCCCCCTGATCCTTGGCGATGTCACCGGCGGCCTGGCGGTTCATAAACAGCGGGCCGATATTGCCGTAGACAGATCCTTTGATGGTCAGCATTTTGCCGGAAGGTACCAGATGGCTCTTGGAGCCGGAAAGAATGTTGCCGTACATTAGATTCTTGCTGTCGGTTCTCTGCACGAAGTAGGCGCCGTCTAACTCCTCTACACCGGGGGCAACATACATATTGCCGTCCAGCACGATTACGCCCAGGGAGGAAATTTTGTCGACGGTGTCGGCGGGCAGGCCTGCCGTATAGGAGATATTGCCGTTGATTTGCAGGTCGGCATTTTCCACGATAATGGTGAGGGCGCCGCTGCCTTCAGGAATATCCAGCTGGTTGATGGTAAGAGTGGAACCAGTACCACTGCCCTTGTAATAATAGACCCTGCCGGCATTGACGATGTCCTGATAACTGCTGATCAGCGGGGCTTTCATCTGTCCGTTGTCCCATCTGATCAGTTTGCCGATATTCTGGGCCATGGCAGCAGCGATGTTTTCCTTGTTCCAGTCGGAGCCCGGCACCAGGCCGACCTCGCAAATCTGGCTGGAAAGTGTCGTAATCTCCGAACCGAATAGTTCTTTCAGCGAGGAGATCTGGGCGGGCGTCAAATTCAGCGAGGCAAAATCAGTTTGTCCGGCGGAACAGATTTCATGATTGATGGGCACCACGGTACCGGAAGCACCGGATTTGACCAAACTGCCCTGTACCGGTGGTATGGGTTTGACTATCGTGGAGGAAACGTTCTTGAACGGATAGCACTTGGAAACGTCGATGCCATAGGTCAGCTGGTCTTCCAGATAGACGTCGCCGCTGGCCCTGGTCAGGAAGTACTGGCAAACCAGTTCTGCCAAAGTGGTGTTGCTTTCAATATCGGAGAAATTGGCGGGCTGGCAAACCACTGTGGTATTGCCTTGGCTGTCCGTTTCCTCGTGGCAGAACTGCACGTCGGTAACTTTGGATTTGTTCTTGAACTGTTCATTGCAGAAGAGACCCTGCTGACAATCGGAAAGTACCAGACCTGGAGTCAGGATGCCCTTGTATTCAATGCTGATCAGATTGTCCGAATCGATGCCCTGTATTTGCAGGTAACCTTCGGACTGGTTGACGGTGAAGCATTTGTCCATCTGGCTGGGAGCGTTCAGGCTGCCGCAATAAGGATAGCCGTCAATGCTGATGGCATTGGGCAGGTCGAATTTAATGGTGCCGCCGGGGGATGTAGAGCTGCCATCCGCCGAAGTTTTTACTCCGGTAATAGTACCGGTGAAGGCCGGATCGTAGATTTTCACTGTCATGCTATTGCCGGACTGATAATTGGCCGGCGTATAATCCAGTTTATAGTCCACGGTTTCGGGCTGTCTGGTGCCACTGGTGGAGTAGTTGATTTGGGTGGTGTAATGCGGCGGATTGGAGTCCTTGCTGATGCTCTTTTCAATCTTGGGTGTGTTTTCCTTTTGATAAGTGTCGAAGCAGAAATCGCGGAAATCCGGATTGCAGTCTTCCACGCGCAGGTTGAAATTGCTGTAGTCGTTGTTAAGCATCACGCAGTTGCCGGTGGCATGGCTGGAATTGTTGTTGAACAGAGGATTGCCTTCTCCGGTAATGGACCAGCAGTAGGAGGAGCTGTCGCCGCCCTCGGCGCAATACTGGTTGGTACTGTCCTGTCTGGCGATATGAGGTGGCAAAGTACATTCGTGTTTCTGCTGCGGTTGTGGAAGCAGCTGTCTCTGGCAGGCTGCGGACATGCGCACATTGGTGTCGGAAAGGAAGATGTTGACGCCGCTGTCGCTGTTGCCGTTGTTGTAAAATACCTGCTCGGTGTTGTTGGTGTTGTCCGTCCTGGTGCGGAAATCGCTGGAGCCGCTGCCGGTGGTGGGGCTGTATCCCCCGGAGAAAGCTCCGGCGCCGTTGGTGGAGGTAAAGCGGACATTGTCATTGTATTTGCTGCCGTCGCTCATTACCACGGTGGCATTCATCTGCGAATCAGTCAGGGGATTGAATGGTTCAGGCGTGTAATCCAGATCCAGGTAGAGACAGTAAGGAGTCTCATTTTGCGGAGGAGTGTAAGCCTGGGCCTGACCGACACAATTAGCCACGCCGTCATCCGGTACGGCACGTACGCGGAAGCCGACATTGGTTGAGCCGGGCGGTGAAGCAAAGATGTAGCGGCAGACGCTCATAGTTACCACCGAACCATTGTCGATGGATGTCGGGCAGATTCCAGGGTTGCTGGGATCGCCGATCAATTTGCCGCTGCCACTGACGGTCCATTCCACCATGCTGATCAGATTCCCCTGGTCGGTCATCGGTTCCACCTGCAGGGCATAACTCTGACCGGCTTCGATTAATGGATTTAAGGTGTATTGTCCATTGACGCGCAGGTTGAGGGCCAGACACATTTCCGGCTTATGCGGAGTGGCCGGCACATTAAAGGTGCGTGAGCATGCGGCAATACCGTCATCCTGTTTTACCTTGATATTGACCGTGGCCGCGGTGTTGTCCGACGGGGCCTGATAGGAATAATGACAGCTGCTGATGGCTTCAAAAGTGCCGGAAGCCGGTACGGCCGGACAATCCGGTACGGGTGGATTGTTGGGATTGGCCACAAAATAGCCATTGCCGGTTTCGGTGTAAACGATCGGCTGGCGCGGCTGATCATTGGTATCGCGGGGATCGGTGGCGAAGGCTACCAGCTGTCCCTGATCAATAGTGTCGTCGGTCAATGCCGGTGCGGTGATCAGGTTCAGGGATTTACAAATGGGTGTGGTCGGCGGTTTGGGAATGGTCTGGGTGATGGTACAGGCGGCCACATTATCGGTCGGGTCGGCCTTCAGTGTGATTTGATCCAGAGCTTTGGGCGTGTAGATATATTTGCAGTTCACGGAAGTGGAGAACTGTGTGCCGACTGCAGCCACCACCGGGCCCGGATTGAGTACCGGTATATCGGCTATGGGAGCGCAGCTGGCGGCATTGCCGGGTGAGGAAGTCAGTGTGCCCGGGCCGGCCGTATTATAGACCACGATGCTGTATTTTTTGATCGGTGTATTATCGGTCTTGATTGAGTTGGCCTGGTCCACGGCAATGGTGTATGTAACTCCGGCAACCATTTTTTCTTTGGCTACTTCGGTATTGCCGTTCCAGAATTGCACTTTCAGCAGTTTACAAATGGGCGGAGGTGCCGGAATATAGAGGGAATTGTTACAGGAAGGATAAATGGTGCCATCCTTGCCCTGGGCCTGAACTGAAACCCGGGTATCACCGGTGCTGCCGGTGTAATAGGTTTGATTATCGGTTGTTTCCAGATAGGGATTGACGGCCATTCCGGGGGAAGCAGAGGAATCTTTGAATCCACCGTCTTTCATGGCATTCAGAAAGGCGCCGGTACTTGATTCGGCTCCATTGACCATGCCCTGGTTCTGGACGTTGGGAACGGATGACTGTTGGTGGATAGTCGTGGCTGCCGGACTGACTTGGGCATTGCTGGTCGCGTGATTGGCACTGATGGCAGGATTGAGTACGGCCGCTTCGCCAAAATCGGCGAAGACATCGGTACCGCCCATATTTTGGGTCAGGGCGGCATTTACCGGAGCCGCCAGGGTGCTGCTGACGTTTCCTGCGGCGCTATTAGCTGCTCCCATGCTGCCGGTAAGTTGATTCACGGGGTTTACTTCGATAGGTCCGGGGGAGGGAAGTGCAGCTTGGGTTTCCTGCGGCTGGCAAATTCCGCCGGGACAATTATTTATAAAGCTGTTTACTCCATTGGCGGTGCTGGCTATATTGACCAGGCCTGTTCCCATCCAGGTACCATTGCCGTTATTATCCACGGCGCCGGGAATCTTTTGCAGCTCGCCCAAATTTAGGCCGTTTTCCGTTGTTCCCAGTCCGGGAATGATCAGCTTGAATGGGTCTGCCGACCAGAGGTAATTCAAAGGTATGGTTTTGTTGCCGGGGCTGAAATGGGGAGTAACCGTGAAGGTCACCGGTGTATTCGGCTGTAAAGTATTTGGTGAAATATCCAGACTGACGCAGGTAACCGGCGGGGGCTGGATGACCAGCTCCAGATGGCATTTTTGGGCTTTCTGTTTTAGTCCGTCGGTGGTATTGACCATGGGGCCGGCGCCGGCGACGTTTTTGCCGTCCGCGTAGAAAGCCTGCACGCCGACTGTCACGCCTTCCGAACCGCCGCTGTAAAAGATCTGGTTGTCATCGTCGGTGAGCGGGTTGCCGGACAGCGTGGCCGTGATTTCATCCTTGAAGTTGCCGATGTTTGTGGTTGCAGCCTGAATCGCGGCGGTGGATTCCTGTACATTAACATTGCTGGCCGAAACATTGGAGGCAGCGGACTTGGCCTTGGCAGCCGCGTGAGCTACAGTCAGCATTCTGGCCGGCAGGCTGGAGCTGAGGTAGCCATAGGCGGCCTGGCTCATGCCGTAAACATAGAGAGAGTCTTCGTTGGTGAACCAGGCCGGACGGTTCTGGTCGCCAAAAAAGGAGACCCAGTGATATTCCAAAGGACGCTGGTTGCCGGATCCCTGCTCATAAATGGTCTTGAATTTCATAATGGCGGATTCGCCGTCCAGCAGGGCATTGGGATTAACATTATCCGGAGTGTAAAGGCCCAGCAGATTTTCTTTCTGAAAGGCGCCGTCCCATTGCAGGTCAGCACAGCCCAGGTCGGAAGGCGGAGGGGGTGCTTTTTTTTGCCAGATGGTGGCTACCGGTCCGATTTCTTTCCAGTAATAAAATTTACCTCCGGTTGAATAATTTTTTCCATTAACGGAATAACCGGTTACGTCTTTCTGTTCAATGGTGGTGCTGGAGCCAATCAGAGAGGAAGGCAAGGTGCACCAGAGGCTGTAATCATAGCTGGAGTTATTGGTTCCATCACCGGCACAGGCGGCGATGCTGCCCGGATCGGCTACCGGGTCGGCGGCCCAGGTGCTGATGCCCTGATCCCTGACCAGTATTCTGGAAGTGGTGGTGGCCGACCAGATGTCGGCATTATTATTTTTGGAAACCAGCTTGACGCCGAATTCCAGTTTTCTGTTTTGTTCGTCGTTAGTGTCGGGCACGCCGGTCTTGCCATTTAAACCGGGATTGATGCCGTAGAGGCGGGGACGTCCGCTGCCGGAAGTGGCAAATTTCCAGTTGATTACTCCTGTGGAGGGACTGAAGGTGATTTCCGTACCGCCCCAATCCGTCAGATTTCCGTTACAGCCCGGGGTTTCCCTGACTGTGCCGCCTTCTCCCGGAGAATAACAAACCAGCTGGCTGAGGTCGGTATTGGCCAGGGCGTCGCTTTCCAGGATGATCTGAAAGGAGTCGGTGAAGGATTTGTAGTATTTGTCGTCCTGTACGGAGTCGTTGAAATATTTATGGATATGATAGGTGGCCGGGCCGGATTTATTTTCGATGCCGCTGACATTTTTGAGAGGAGCCTGTGCCGGGTCGGGCGGCTGCGGCGTATAGGCGTTGGGATAAATAACATGGTTGTCGCATTCCGGAGAGCCCTGCAAAAAAATGTTATACCAGTATGAATCGGTCGGACCTAAAATATCAGAGCCGGCGGCGTCGGGTTTGAAAGGATGGACGCTCAGAGCGCAGACATTTCTGGAAATGGGATTGTAGGCGGCCTGGCTGATCGAGAGTGTGCAACTCAAGATCAGTGTTATAGCCAGTCCCAGGATAATATTTTTTTTCATAACCATGGTATTTAATTTTGTTTTTTTATTATTCGCTGGCATCACCGGTGGCAGCACCCGTTGAGCCGGTGGGGCCGGTATCGACAGTAGTTGAACTGCCGCTGCCGGCGGATTCGGCCGGTCCGCCGCCGCCTCCAGGTCCTGTGGACGGTGGCGGGATGGCTATGGCGGCGGATACTCCGCCAAAGAAGCCGGTGAATTCTTTGTAGGTTCTGGTGTTCAGAGTAGTGCGTCCTTCGCTGGAGGCGGCAAATAGGGCCATGGCCTGTTCCGGCGGAGGCGGGATGATGGTGACATTCTCGCTGATGGCGGCGCTGTAGTTGCCGCAGCGGTTAAAGATACCGGATTGTACCCTGGTGGAGATGTGCAGCATGTATTTGACGCCCTGGTCACCGGTCACGGTAATCACATCTTTGCCGGCGTTCTGGGCGGCTCTGATCTGCTCGACAATATCCATGAATTGTTTAATGCCGGACATATTCTGGTCGCCGCTGCCATTCTGATAGTAATTGACCACCTGCATATAGCCTTCATGGCCCAGGATGAAGCGCAGGCCGCCGTTGCCGGCCAGTTTTCTGGCCAGATTGGAATCCATGAATTCCTTGACGTTGGAGCGTTCGGGCAAATTGGAAAGCTGGCCCAGCAGGATCAGGCCGATTTCATAATCCTGGTCGTGAACGGGGTCGCCGTTGCGGCCGGAGCGGATGATTTCCGTATAATCCTTGCCCATGATATAGCCGTATTGATCGATAAATTTGGGATCGCGGGAACCGTCGATCAGTTGATGCAGCCCGTTGGCTCCGCGTCCTATGGCTACGGTCACGGAAGTGCCGGGTGCCAATTCCGTCTTGGGCATGCTGGTGGACAGGTACTGCAGATCGCGGGTGGCTTTTTTGGCCAGATCCGTGGCGGAGGTTTTGATTTCCTGGCCCCTGGCTTTCAGCTCATCGATTCTGGTCTGGAAATAACGGACCAGAACTTTTTCCGCCCATACCAGTCCTTCGCGGTAAACCTCTTCTTTGCTCTTGTGTCCGGCAGCCGCCCGGTTCTCCAGTTCGGTATAGCGCAGCGTGGAGAGCTCCAGGGTCAGCATACCCTTTTCATAGCCGCTGAAAGGGGGATCGATTTTTTTGGAGGCAGCAAAATCGTCGTAAAATTTATAGAGTTTTTCGGATAAATAATTGGGATCTTTTTCGTTTTCCTTGGCTTCCGCGTTGGAGATACTAAGGAAAGTATTGCCCTGCTTGTCATGGTAGCCAAAGATGCGCTTGGCCATGGCATTCATTTTCGCCTTGTCGTTCAATTCCGGTCTGAGGCTGTCCTTTTCGGCTTGCTCATCGGTGTTTCTGCTGAGGGCATTCTTCATGTTCAACTGATCGGCATTGATGACCGTCCGGTCCACCTCGGTTCTGTGGTAGGCCTGCGGTGCGGCTTCCGGCAGCTTATTGCCGCTACCTGCCGTGATGATTGGCGTATCCTTATTGTCGGCAAACCTGGTGACGGTGATTTCCGTCGGGAAAGTGTCGCCCTTGAAATAGCGGTTGCTGGAGATGGTCGTGATTGTTTCCACGGTGGCTCCATGGCTGGTTTCCAGCGGGTAGACGCGGCTCTGCTGGTTGAAATACAGATTGGTTAATTTATCGGGATCCTGAATGTAGAAATGGCCGCCCTGCACTGTGATGATACCGGGGGCAATCAGCAGTCTTTCGTTGGCGCCGTCCTGGGCCTCCATCAGCTCCACCTCGATAACATTGCTGGCATCTTTTTTCAGACGCAGAGGAATATTGCGACTGTGTAAACTTTCATTAAAGGCATCCAGGGTTTTGTCGAGGTTGCTCATTTCGGCACTGGCACTGACGCTGCTGATGCCGGTTTCCGTCCTCTTCAGGCCTTGTGCGGTCAGGGAATTGCGGCCGGAACTGTAGTATTCAGCACTGCCCTGGGATTTGGGCAGATCGGCGAAGGCCTTGTCAAATTGTTGCTGTGTTTGCTGGTCGTTGAAGGTGTTCATGGTTTCCTCCGAGCTGCGTCTCTCCCTGGTCATAACCATGCGGGAGCCGACATTGAAGTTCAGGCCGACCATGAATTCCACCAGCCAGGCCGCACAGGTACCAAGTACCAGGGGGGCATTGCCCGTGGCGGCTCCGGAAGCAATCAATAAACCATGGGTGGCACTAAAGCTTAACTCGCCACCTAACACTAAAGGCAGATCGAACTGATCGCTGAAATTTTCGGCAATCAGGGCCACCAGCTGTTCGAATTTCAATAGGACATCCGCATCGGGCTCGTCGCCCTTCAGTCCCAGTTTGCTCTTCATGGCGGCATCGGCCTTCAGGGAATCGCAGAATTTTTTGACTTCTTCCGGTTTGCTGCCGTTTTTGTAAATTTCCTTCAGCTGGTCGATATAGCCTTTCACACCTTCCTGGCGCAGTTTATCATTGAGCTCATTCTCGTATTTTTGCTGGGCGTCGATTTCCCACTGCAATATCTTAATTCCGGGTCCGCCTCCCAGCATGATCTTGTCGGCCCCAAAGGAAACGCCGAAGACCCCCTTGAGTCCCATATAATAGTTATAATTGTCCTGCTCATCGGCTTTTATTATCTTGAAATCGATGCCGCCGCTGATAGCCGTGTCGAAACTGTTACGCGGACCGATGGTGGCACCGGCGGTGACTCCTCCGTAAAAAATGACCCTCTGTTCTTTCCAGTTGGGATCCTTGCTGGTAAAAGCCACACCCACTGCGAGCTTCAGACCTTCAGAGCCGACATGGGGTAGCAGTACCAGTTTGGCGAATTTGGTGCCGAAGACATCCAGTACTATCGGTGCGCCGATGCCCATTTCGAAATCATGTAATTTTCCGTTGGAATTATTGCCGCGGTTGGGATCGTAGGACATGGTAAGCAGCAGGCCGACCGGGAATTGTTTCAGAGTGGCGGCTGCTTTCTTTTTATCGACCTGGTCGCCTTCCGGACCGTCGATGGTATCCGGCAGCAGCTGTAAAATTTGTTCCACCAGTTTTTCCTTGAATTGCTCCACATTCCTGTTTTGTTCCTGCTCTTTCATTTCGGCATAATTCAGATAACCCAGACGGATAATCTGATTGTCCAGATCGGTAAAATCATTATTGAGATCCAGAGTTTTGTTTTTGGCCTTGTCGTCTATTTGTTTGTAGAGCTCGGCATAGCGCGGGTTAACTTTCAGAATTTCCAGCTTGGCCAGCCCTTTTTTGTATAAGTCATTGATATTGTCGTTGGCTTTTTTTACATCAACAATGATTTTGCCGTCCGGCGTGAAAGCCCTGTTGTTCATCAGAAAGTCATTGTAGGCGGCGGTGCCGCTGGCTTTCCTGAAATATTCATCGCGGCTGGCAGAGGTGGTACTGTCCAAACCGGCGCCGGTTTGCTGCATGGTGACGGTTTTTCCTTCGCGGTCATAATCGGTCAGACCGTAGGCAAAGATGGCCATCAGGCGGTGACGATATTTCTCGTCGGTATCGATTGCTTCGCGGGCTTTTTCCGGGGCGGCGTTGACCAGATTGATAAAGGTGCGGTCCGGTATCGAACCATATTTAATAGTATAGATCAGCTTGATGATATCCAGGTTGCCGCCGGAATGTTCCAGTTTTACCGGCAATTTAGTGAGTATATAGGCATTGGGCTGATTTTCCACGCGGGCGATGCAGCCTTCTTTTTTCAGTTCCTCCAGGGTATAGGTTCTGAAAACCAGTTCGGTGAATTGATAAAGATTGAGGGTCAGGTCGGTTTGATAGCCGACTTTGGCCATATACTCTGTCAAATCCTTGTTCAACATACCCATAGCTTCATTGGATACGCATATTCTCTCCACGGCATTCTGGGTTTCCATGTATTGTGTCGGTGCTCTTTCACCCATCCGGCCGAACATGGCATCGATGTTCTGGAGAGCTTCGTCCAGCTGATCCAGGGAGCCCCATTCGCTGTGGGCCTGGGCAAGTTTATTATCGGGCTGGTTGAACCCCTGCCCTATATATATATTATAGCCGGCGGTGGTGTTTTCGAATTTGATGGTTAAGTCTCGGCCGCGGTAGCGCACATTGACCCTCGCGGAATCATTGCCCTGAATTTCCACCCTGTTTTCCGGTGAGTCGACGTATTTGGCCGTATCATAAACACCCATTTTTTGCAGACCGGCTTTGACACCGGCATTGAGGGTGTTGTCCAGGTTATCTACGCTGAAGCCAAAGCGGGTGGCGCCCAGCTTATCCGCATTGAGCAGTTCCTTGACGGGCATGCCGGGTATATTACCATGAAGTGTTTCCAGATCACGCAGACTGAAAAACGGTGTCGTATTGGTCAGTTTGACGGTGTTCATTTTTTCACCGGGTTTTTCCACCTGAGCTATCCTGGCCTGGGTGCCGAAGAGATTGTTGATCTTGTCCAGATAATCCTGCGGATCCAAAGCCCCGCCATCCCATTCCTTCCAAAGGACCTCGCCCGTGTCCGGATCCTGTGCCGAGATGAACTGACCGGTGGGCTGGTCTTCCAGGCGCAGCGCCAGTCTTTTACCGCCTTTTTCCACCATGCAGGAGTAGGTATTGTTATTTTCCTGGACGATCTGTCCGGCGGAATCCAGGGTCAGGAGGCCCAGCAGCGTCTTGAAGTTGTTGGCGGAATTGGCCTCAAAATTGGGTTGTTTTTCAAACTGTCTGTTGCCGGCACGTTCGCCGGTGGCGGCGGGACTCAGTTTTTCTATGGCATTGCTGAGACCCTCGATGGCTTTTACATAAACTTCACTCTGTTCCTTGGATAGTTGCAGAGTGCGGTCGTTCAGTTTTTTGGGATAGGCGGCGAAAGCCAAAACGTTCTCATAGTCCCAGTCATTGGGTAATTTAATGCCGAATTCCTTGATGATATCTTCAGAGTCAAAAGTGTCACCGGCGCCGACATCGTAAACCAGTTTCCAGATATGGTTGCGCAGCTTGGGCATTTTGCCTTCTTCACCGAAGACGATTTTAAAATCCGGATTGTTGACGATGTCCATGATTCTTTTGGTGGTGGGGTTTTCGCGCGCCCACATTTCCACCCAGGTGGTATTGTTGATGCCGGCTTTCATGGCCAGATAGGTTTCGCGGCTGACCTGGCCGTGCAGTCCGGCATTGCGGTAAAAGGCTGCATCGTCACTGAATAAATCTTTCCAGTTGTCCTGCCATTCTTTGCTGTCTCTGGGTAAACCGGCCATCTTGGCGTCGTAGCCGGCCATGGTTTCCTGCAGCTTGGCGTAGTCTTCCGCAGAGAGGACGCGCCGCACGGTGTCCAGGGCCAGGCTGGATTCCTGCGTCCTGGCTGCCTCGGTTTTTGCCTGGGCGGCCTGTTCGGCTTTAGCTGATTCCTGTGCCATCGTACGATTGCGCTGGGCGCCGGTCCTTTCGGTATTGGCAGCAGGAATTATAATCGGGATGCGGCTGCCTTTGGGCAGGGATTCATGGGCGGTTTTCAAGAGGTAGGCATATTGTTCCCTGGTGATATTGCTTTGAACTATGCGTTCGCAAATATCCCTGTCCAATATTTGTTTGCCATCTATTTCCACACCTTTGGCCACGTCGTAATTGAGAATTTTATCGGCCAATTGCAGATAGGACAGATTGGCGGGACGTTCGATTGCCGAGATGACGGGATATTCCTGTCCATCTACCGTAACTGTATTTTTTTCTTCGGGTTTTTCTTCCTGTTTGGGATAGAAGGTCAGTTTATCTCCTACTAACACCCAGACCCGGATATTGGAGTCGGTGAAGAATTCAGTGTCTTTGCCAACTTTTTTAAAGGTGCCTTTGTTGATGAAACCCTGTCTGTTCAGCATTAAACGGTCGCCTTCCATGGGCGGGTGCCCATAGGTGTTTTCATAGATCTTGTTGGTATTGATGCGCTTGCCGCTGTCCAGCGGAGCATTTTTATCTACCTTTATTTCTTTGCTTTCTTTCGATGTATCCACGGAGGTATCGATGACCGTGTTGAGAGCGGCTGGCGTATAGGTGATGGCGATGTCGGTCTGGGGGAAGAGGATTTCCGTGCCGCCGGCATAAAATTTGAATTTGGTCTTATCGTCGGCTTTGTCGTGCACGAGGCCGATTTGAGTGCAGCCCAGTTTTTTCAGAACTTCCTGGAACCAGGAGGGGGGATTCAGATCGGTTTTTTCAGCCTGTTTGGCCAGATTTTCATCTTTGATTTTTACTCTGGCAGCAATGGCGCTCTTGTTTTCGTTTATCTTTTGGGTCAGACCGGCCGATAACTCGTTTTTCAGTTTGTCCCGGGCCTCGCTATTGTTTTTCAGCGCATCGATCTTACTTAAAACATCCAGAATAGCGTTATCGAGAGTGTCTTTGAAGTCTCCCTTTTTTTCCTCAGCAAAATTTTTATTGTCAAAGTCCGGATTGTTGACGTCCACTTCCGGGCCGGTCGGGGCAGCTTCCTGTGGCCTTTCGGCAGGAGCGCCGTTTGGTGCCATAAAGACGAACCTTTTACTTTTCAGGTTAACGTCTTTTATTCCCCGGCAGTGTGATACTTTGTTTTTTTCGAAGTCTTTCATGGTCGTGACTTTATATTTTTTTATTTTTTATGTATTTCTTCCAACAGGCTCTTCAGCTGCCGGCGGGCCATCATGATGCGGGCCTCGCGCTCCATTTGTCTTTGCTTGTAAAAACTGGAATGGGCTTCGAAGATGATGGGCTGGGTATAAGGAGTAATGTCGATTTTTTCTCCCTTGGCATCCAGGAAGTTCAGATGGCCGTTTTCGATGTCCAATGTTTTGCATTTGGCTTTGCCCATGGCTTTCCAGAAATCCTTGACGCCGACTTCAGGGGAGATGGTCTCGCTGAGGGATCTGACAATAGCCTCCTGGTAGCCCCGGCTGTTGGCAGCGTCGACGGGAAAAGTCTTTTGGGCCAGTTCTTCCAGGCTTTTGACCATGCTCCGTCCGTTGAACTTGGCCCTGGCATGGTATTGCTGCCAGGCATGTTCATCGGCCGTGCGTGCGGCTGTACGCTGGGCGAAGGTTTTTCTTGTTTTGATGGTTGCCATAACTTTACGTAAAAATATATCTTCTTATTTTAGCAAAAAATGGCCAAAATCGCAAACCTCCAGGAGACTTTTTCGCCAGTCAAGGTAAAGGGGGTGACTTTGGGCTTTCGCCGATTTATAATTCCGGTGGCATTAACCAGAAAAAACATGCAAATAAATTTCCATCAAAAAGGGCTGCGTTTATCGGACCGGCAGGAGGATTACATTTCGGCCAAGATCGAGATGCTGGCCAAATACAAGGTCATGGAGGATCCCTCGGTGGTGGTGCGGGTGGACGTGGAGTATCAGGAGCATCTTTCCAGCGATAAAAAGATTCTGATGGCGGTTACCGCCAATATCCCGCAGGGTACTGTGAGGGCGGAAACCGACGCTCTGACCGTGGAGGAGGGAATTGACCTTTTGGAAGAAAAACTGCGTTCCCAGCTGGAAAAAAATAAGACCGTCAAGGAATAATCCTCTAGCATGAAAATAGCGGACTGGCTTCGGCCGGAAAAATTGGTTTTTCTGTTGCCGCTCATCTTTCCACTCTATCTGGTTAAGGTGGACTTGGGTGGTGTGCCGAGCAATCTTCTGGAGATTGCCGTGGGGATTTTATTGATCTGGCAATTGCTGTACTGGCTGCTGGTCGAAATTCGTCTTGTAAGAAATAAAAAAAATGATCTGATATATTTTCTCCGGCAGAATCGTTCATTTTTGCTTTTGAGCGGAATTTTTCTGCTCATATCCGTGTTGGCCGTGTTGATCGTGCCGGCCAATCAGCTGCTGATTGATGGCAAAACCGTTTATGAGTCCCGCAAGGTGGCTCTGGGCATATTGAAGGGCTGGATTGTCGTGCCCTATCTGTATTTTTTATTGTTGTGGTTCAATACGCAGAGCAAGTCTCAATTGTTCACCTCCATTTATGCCTATATTTTTTCCGCTCTGCCGCTGGTGCTCTGGGCCATCGGCCAGTATGTGACTGGCAGCTTTATCACGGCTGATGGACGGGCTTCCGGCCCTTTTATCAACGCCAATTATCTGGCCATGTATCTGGCGCCGGCGGTGGCTGCGCTGTGGGTGCTGATTGTGCGGGGTATTTTAAACGGTTTCAAGGTGCCCAGATTTGTCACCGGCATGGTGCTGGCGGCGCTTTATTCAATAGCGCTTTTAATGACACAGTCCTACGGAGCGATGCTGGCGGTGATGATTTCCCTGCTGCTTTTTCTGCTATACACTTTTGCCGTGCACCGGCGTTTCCAGAAGCAGCAGGAAGTTATTTTGCTTAAAAAAATCTCTTATTTTCTTGGAGTGTTTGCGCTGATCGCACTGTTTTCCGCCGCCGTGCTTTTTGCCGGCACACAGAAATGGCGCTACTTTGCGGAATTCCGTGACCGCAGCTCCAGCAGCGTGCGTTTGCAGGTTTATCAGGTGGCGGCGGATTTTGCGCTGAAAAGCCCTTTG
>Ga0182027_10000254_pt1 | contig 91262 bp, 72 predicted proteins | sample 712E1DmetaG_FD_121300 | JGI IMG/M metagenome (GOLD analysis project Ga0182027, IMG submission 121300) | Permafrost microbial communities from Stordalen Mire, Sweden - 712E1D metaG (Illumina Assembly) | ecosystem: Environmental > Terrestrial > Soil > Wetlands > Permafrost | place: Sweden... | reverse complement strand
TGAACCTCTCGTAAATAGCGGGTTCCGGTAAGGTCGCCAACAATACAGGGAAATTCCTGGCCTGTGCAGGTCTGAGATTCCTGCCGCCTTCAAAATTGACCGGTTGCTCAGAGGTTCCCTAGGGGCTGCACTCAGGTGCGTACTCCGGCGACTACTTCCGCGGTTTCCCCACGCGCTGCGCGGTCGCAAACATCATAGCGACCGTCTCCAAGTCTTTCGGTTGCACCTTCCCCGGCGGGATGCGCATGTGGGTGAGGTCTTCGAGCTTCAGCAACAGATCCACCAGCGCCATCGAATCGATCAAGCCAGAGGAAACCAGCGGCGTGTTCTCATCGATCGTCAGCCCCGGTTTGCGGATCAGTCTGACGATGTGTTCGATCATCTGCTGTGCCTCTGGCGTCATGCGAATTTGTTCTCCTAAGACTCGAGATTGAGAGAATCGAGGTTGAGTTCCGTATGTTCTTTCCATAATTTCTCGCGCGTGGCGGAACGCGCCGCTTTGCCGGCCGTGCTCTTCACGATCCATTTGGGCGGCTTCAAGAAAATCGTGCGGACCGCCACTCCAATCTCGCCGACCACCAGGTTGCGGATCTCGCGTTCGATCTCCAGGGTATTTGCGAGAAGTTCCTGGCGTTCCACTTCCGCTACCACAACGATGTCCTCGGTCCCGAGATCGGGATTGTACACTCCCATCGCAACCACGCGGCCGTCATGAATGGCCGGGTGTCGGGCGACGATCTCCTCGATGTCCTGCGGATAGAGGTTTTCGCCGCCGACGATAAGAAGATCTTTCTTCCGGCCGACCACATAGAGTTCATCATCGAGATAAAAGCCAAGATCGCCGCTGTGGTACCAGCCGTCTACGATCGCCTTAGCAGTCAGATCGGGACGGTTGTAGTAGCCAGCAAACAAACTGTCGCTCTTGACGAGAATCTCGCCGACCTGGCCGGGGTCAAAAAGAGCGCCAGAATCGGACGCAATCCGAACTTCATTGCCAGCCAGCAACCGGCCCGACGAGGTGAAAGCAATCGCGCCTGGCGTGCCTTCCGCAACCGGGACGATGAGATGCGCGCTGCGAAACCGCTGGCCATCCGCCCAGATACGCGCGGGACCCGTGGCCTGATCGATGTCCGATTGCGTCACGGCAAAAACGTTCTCGGCCATGGCGTAAGAGGATTGCAGAACGCCGCGCTTTAATCCAATAGTGGAGAAAGCATTCTCGAACTCCTCCATGCTGCTGGACCGGACCGGCTCCGAACAATTAATCAACGCGCGAACCGACGAGAGATCATACTGCCTCCATCGGCTCGGCGGCGTGCGCCGGGGAACGAACTGAAAGGCGAAGTTCGGCATCCACGCCAAAGTGCACTTGCATCCGCTGACGATCTGCAACATGGTTTCCGGATGCATGACCCATTCGATCGGCGATTGCATCACGACCGGCGTATGACAAACCATGGGCAGCATGAAGCAGGCAATCAATCCCATGTCATGATAGAGGGGCAGCCAGCTATAAACGCGGTCCGTAGCCTCGTCGATCTTCAGCGCATGTGCCAGGTGTTCGATCTGGCGCAGCACGGCGGCGTGGGTTAGAGCCACGCCTTTCTGAAGTCCGGTTGTGCCAGCCGAATGCTGGATGAACGCCAAGCTCTCACCGTGATTCTCCAAGGGCAGTTCGTCTTCTCCGCCCGAGTCCGTGAGGCCGCGGGCCCGAAGCAGCGTCGTCTCCTCACCGAGAGATACGTGGCCAAGCATGTCGTCGGGGAATTCTTGATCGATGACGACGGCCTTGGCCTTGAGATTGGCCGTCACTCCCGCTAGTCCGGAGCGATACTTGGAAGCTTCGACCTTGAAATTAGGATAAGCAAGAAAGGCGGGCACCGCGCCCAGCATCATCGCCCCGACGAAGGTCGTCATGGCGGAAATGCTCTGCGGCATGATGATGATCACCCGATCACCCACGTTCACGGCATGGTCGCGGAGCACCCGCGCTTGCAAACGTGCTCGACGCCGAAACTCGGCGAAGGTCACGGTCTCGCGCTCGTCTTCGTCGATCCAGGCGGTAACAAATAGACGATCGCCCGGAGCGGCGTCGAGCGCATCGATAAGATTGCGGAATTTGGTCACGCTGCCGGTCCTCACGCTGCAGGTCATTGTAGCCGGTGCGAGAGACGGAAATCCGCAGCCTGGATCACATTGAACAAGTTTTTGGCGGTATGCGCGAGGACATATGCGAGAGGAGTACGACTACGCAATAATGCTTAACGGTATGGTCGCAGCGTGGAGCGAGGGGCGTCTCGTGAGCCTGCCCTGAGCGAAGTCGAAGGGTCCCGCCGGGCGGGGCCGCCCGGCTCTCCACCAACGCAGGGGAGGAATGTTGCTTCGAGGAATTCTGTACGTATTGACGTTTCTGCTTTGCGTGGCAGCCTTTGCCAAGGTTCGCTCTCGAGCCGTACGGCAAACCGTTCTTCTCATCGGCTGCTGTGCGTTCTATCTCACCTGGGGATACTGGTTCGCGGCTGTTCTTCTCACTTCCACGGTGATGAACTTCCTGTTGGGAAAATGGCTTCAGCGAAAGACATCCGGGCTCGTCCTGTCTATTGGCATTCTGTTGAACCTGGCGCTGCTCGGCGGCTTCAAATACCTCCCTGAAATCGCGGTTAGCGTCCCGCTATCCTCATTGCAAAGGTTCTCGCATCTTGCGTTGCCGCTAGGCATCTCCTTCTGGACCTTCCAGGCAATGAGCTATCTGTTTGACCTTTACCGCGGCGAGGAACTCGACCCATCGTTTGTCGAATTTGCGCTGTATATGGCGTTCTTCCCGGTCGTGATCTCGGGACCGATCTGCCGCCTGCCCGAAATGCTTCCGCAATTTCGCTCCGGGCAAACCACACCTACGCGTGACATCGGACGCGGATTCTGCCGCATCGCCACCGGCGTGCTTATGATGCAGTTGGCGCAACTGCTGGGGCAGGGAATTCTTTCGGGCGACGGTATCAATTCGGGCTTCGATCATGTCACGCACTGGAGCGGCGCGGATGTCTGGTGTCTCGCGTTCGGCTACGGATTGCAGCTCTTCCTCGATTTCGCTGGCTACTCGCACATCGCCATCGGCGCGGCCAGAGCGCTTGGATTCACGGTACCCGAAAACTTCGCTCGTCCATTTCAATCCACGAACCCGTCGATCTTCTGGACGCGCTGGCACATGTCGCTGTCGTTCTGGATTCGCGACTACGTTTTTCTTCCACTGGCGGTCGTGCGTCGCGAGATGTGGTGGCGAAATTTCGCGTTAGTAGTTTCAATGATCCTGTTCGGCTTGTGGCATAAAGCAACAGTGCTCTTCGTGCTCTGGGGCTGCTATCACGGAGTCCTCCTGGTTTTGCATCGTCAGATACAGCAACTTCAACGAAAATTCGACTGGACGCCCCCATCCGCTCTCTGGACGCCGATCTCGTGGCTTGTAACCATCGCTCTGGTCAGCCTGGGATGGATATTCTTCCGCGCGAATTCTCTAGCCGAAGCGCGACAGATGCTGGCGTCAGCCTTATCGCCAGCGAGCTATTCTTCCCACTTTCTCAGCGGAAGTCTTTATATCCTGGTGATGGCTCTGGCGGCTGGATACGCGATTGTGCTCTTAGTTGTCGATGCGCTCGATCGCTGCTCGATTGAACCGGATGCTAGCTCCCGCTCAGGAGTCATCGCCTTCATTGCCCGCAATCGCTGGTTTTGGATTCCACCGCTCTATGTGTTGGCATTGCTGATTGTCCTAGTCGTGACCCACACGCACGGCACTGTCCCGGCTCAGTTCATGTATCGAAATTTTTAACGATTGCATTGTAGAAGCCAGTCGCCTAAGTGAGATTCGTATCAGGGCATGCCTTCAGGCATGCCACAAAAGCATTAGCAGCAACGCGCCTTCAGGCGCTGGGGCGGGAATGAGAGTGTGGGCCTATTCGATCGGTGTCCCATCGGGAGCAAAAACCGGGAAGCCGTCCCACGGCCGAGCCAGGCGCAACTGCTCCGCTGCCGCCGCGCGGTTGTAGTCGAAAAGGAAGAGTCCAAAGTTGTAATGCAGGATGCGGTCGTCCGGCTTTTTTCGGATCGCCCATTGATACTCCGCGGCTGTTTCGTCGGGGCTTTCATCGGGAGCGCTAGCCTCGATCGTCAACCGCAAAACCTGATCGGAGTGGTTCAGTTGATTGGTGAACGGAGGCTTTTGCAATCGCTCCAACATCTCCCGCGTAATGCGGAGACGATCATGACCGGTGAAGGCCAGCAGTTGCTCGCACTCGGCTTCAGAAGGAACGTCAGATGGAACATCGGGAACATCGCCACCCCGTAGAGACGGGGCTTGCCCCGTCTCCCCCGGCAGCTCGCTGGCGATCTGGAGGAACATGGCCCTCGCCAGCAGGTAGTTGCCCTCCGGAGTCAGGTGTACGTGCTCATAGACAAGTTCGATGCCGACGATTCCGTTCGGGCTCTCCTTGGCGAAAATCTCATCGGCGTCCACCAGTTCAGCGCCTGAGGACGAGGCCACCGAACGATTGATGTCGTTAATCTTGCTGTCGGCGCGAAAGCGAAGCGTGTCAAGATCGCGGGCGCGCGAAAAATGTTCCCGGGCGGCGCGGTAATCTCCCAGCCTCCACAGGCAGCGAGCAATCCGGAACTCAAGCTCCGCATATTGGTCGTCAATCTGCTGCGCGGAGAGATATGCTTTCAATGCTTCCGCGTACGATCTGCTGGTTTCGAGATCCGATCCTTGTTGCACCAGCGCCGACCACGAACGCAAGGCATCTTGCCCTAGATCCTCGCGGTGCATGGATGCGAACGGGGCACAGTCTTTCAGATTCGTAGCTATGGTGGCAACGATTACCCTGGCGCCCGAGCGGCGAGCGACGGCGATTGTGTCCCGCAGATTGCTTGCGAAGTTCTCATACACATGCTTCATGAGCGGCGAGCGGGCTGGGACTTGCTTGTCGAGAAACATCTCCATCCCGCCCCATTCCCGTTTTTGTGTCCCCAACTTGGTGAGCAGCTGGCCGATGCGGGTCGAGCGCACGAAGATGCTCGTGCGAATGACGGGAAGACTCATGCCGGAGGAAGTAAGCGCGGTCCCAGGACCATAGGGGCCGACGACCTCGTTGTTGCCCGAGTAGAGAATGAACAAATCCGGACGCTCGCTGGCCAATCCCTTGGCGATCGGCAGCAGGACATGGGAGTTGATGGCGACGCTGCCCGTATTGACCACTTCGAAATTCATGGCAGGGAAGCGCTCCCGCAGCATCACTTCCAGATAGCGGCTGAAACCATAGGCGGGGTCGGGATCGCCCATGGCGGCGGATTCTCCGAGGACAAAGATTCTGAAGGTTCCCCGCGGCTTCTCGGCGGGAATCGCGTACGCTTGCGGCGTCTTGATCATGCCCGGAGGAAAAAATGGAGCAGGGAAGAACAGGTTGTAACAGGAGGCGGCCCGGCCCTGCACCGTGCACGGGACGGTAAGTCCGGTCGGAAATCCAACGCCAAACAGGCGCAGCGCGACTTCCGCTATGCCGAGCAACAGTACGGGAACGAAGATTGACGTAGCAATGCGCGGCGCCCAGAATCGCCACCCACGAACTGGCTTTGTTGTTTCGGTCGATGTCGTCATTCTTTGCGAAGCTGATGCCAGGTCTTCCCAAATCCGCGGCTGTCCGCGTCGTCGGCCCATGACCGCCATCCACTGACGAAACAGGGCTGGATCGGATCTGATTCCGTGGGCCTAACCGCGTCCTCAAACCCATCGTGATCCAGCCCTGCAAGGTCCCCAAGGCAAAACGTTAAGCAGTTGCGATGTTTAACGTCAGGCCGAGGATAGTCGAAAAATCCCAAACATCCGCTCGCGAGATTCCCTCAGCGAACCGGAGTTGCTGAAGCAGCTACGCACACCCACGTACCGTTCTTGCCGACCCAAGTATCGACAAAACGATTTCGTCTAACGTAAGCCTTCCCGTTTTCAACGCCTTTCTCCCGAAAGACTCCCGTGGCGATCGCAACATCGCCGAACACATGCACTGAGATCGACTCTGGCTCAGCCTGCTGCTGGTCGGATGGCTTCGCCGCATCGACGCTCGCCAGGAACGCGCCCTTGGATTGCAGACTGCCATCGTCATTGACCAGGACCATGGAGTCGTGCAGGATTTCACCCAACGCCTTTTTGTCTCGAAACTTATAGGCCTGATTCCAGGCCTTCTCAATTGCGATGATTTTGGATTCAACGGAACCATTGTCCTGAGCCACGGCCGTCACAGCCATGGCACCCACTACGGCCAAGCAACAGAGCAGCTTCATTGGAACCTCGCGATTAGAGATAAGTAGCATTTTGAAAACTCGAGCGTAATTATAGACAGTTCAAAATCGTCCGTCGCCGACAAACGATCACTGCGGTCATCATGAGTCATGACCATCTGGTTTTGCGAACCGAAATTCATCGCTTCGGGACAGTGCTCGCGCCCTATCGGATCGTTCGTCGGACAGGCCGTTTCTTCGCACTATTGCCTACAGTTCCGTCTGCATTGTGGGCGACCGCGTGGCACGTCAGCGTGCAGGTGTTGGTACCGCGGTTGTAGGCGATCGGAGCGCCGCCGTTTTCTCCCACTACGTTCGCGTCAAAATTCACCAGCCGCTCTCCGGTAATGGTCGGGGAAGTTGCGCCCATGCCGTGGGCCGTGTGGCAGGTCGAGCAACTGAAGCCGTACTGCGATATGTGCAGGTTGTGCTGGGTGAAGCTGTTGTTGGCGACAACGTTAGCCAGATTGTGACACTTTGCGCACATCGCATACGGCCCGGTCACCGTCAGGTCGGGATTGGGGAAGAGGTTCGTGACGATTCCGCCCGGCATCGCGGCCTGGCTGAATTGATAGTTGCGCTCGAGGATGTGCGAGTTGACTGATCCGTGCGGACCGTTTGGTCCGGCGCCGCCGAACTCGCGATTGTCGTCGCTGTTATGGCAATCGGTGCAGAAAATGCGCGTTCCCATCGCGCGCGCAGACGCAATTCCATTCTGATTCAGTTCATTCAGCAGCAGGCTGGGCTGCGGCAGCGGACTGGTTCGATCATGGGTTACAGGATGGCTCGACGTTGCCGTGGACGCGAATTCCGGAATCACGTTCAGCGCATCGGACGCCGATACCACTCGCACCGGCGCGTACCCATAGATGATCAGCCGCTGCTTGCCGGTGGACGTACCATGGCAGCGCACACAATTCTCATATTGGTTGACCGCCGGCGTGAGAACCGTGACCCCATCCAGCGCGCTGACCCCGCTCACCCCCGCTTGCGAAGGACGCAACGCCGGTGGCGCGGTGAATTGTGTCGTCTGATTGGAGGCGTGCGGGTTGTGGCAATCGACGCATGTGGCATGACGGTTGTTGTTCAACAGCACCGCTTCAGCAGCGTCGTGGTAGTTATTCCCGGAGGGCAGCGGATGTCCGGTCTTCGCTACCTCGGCCATGATGTTCATCGGTACGGGCGACAAGTACGTTCCCCCGTTGTGACAGGTCACGCAATCCTGCGTAACCGAATCGGTTCCCGGCGACGCCGGTGTGGCCGGACGCAGCAATCGTGCCGGCGCAACCGAGTCATGCGACATGTGACAAGATGTGCACGCATTGACTCCGACCGTCGGATAAGAACCCACGTGGCCATCCGGCGAAACCTGGTTGGTTGCAGTCTGGTGAATGCTCCCCGTAAAACCCGCCAGCGGATTGACCCGCCCTTGCAACACCCGGTTGGGATCGTGGCAGGCCAGACACATTTGCGCGTTCGAGCTATCGCGGACGAGAAAATTCTGCGCAATCCTGTCGATCGCTTGCACGTGGGGGGAGTGACAACTGGTGCACTCGATGTTGCCTTTGATGAGCTTCACCGCACCGGTAGGATCGGCCGTCTTGCCCTGCGTCACCAGCGACGCCACCAGGTTGGCCGCGTCTTTCATGGGCAGCACCAGGCTGAACGGGTGCGAACCGGTCAACGTCGTCCCAAAGGAATCGACGCTGTTCAATGAGCCCACGGTAGGCAACGGACCATACGCCGCCGACTGTCCCACTCCCACCGTGCCATCATGGCAACTCAGGCAGAGGCTGCTGGTAATTCCCAGCGTCGGCTGCGTGCTGCCTTGCTCGACGTAGGTCGTGCTGGTGTACGGTGTGTAAGTCTGCGTCGACAACTTCTGGTTCCACAGCGGCGTGACGCCTCCCAGTCCGCTATGCGGAGCGTGACAGAAAGTGCAGCCTAGACTTCCCTGGGAGTAAACCGATGCTCCACTCGCCGCCGTCAGGTTGTGCATGCCCAACACATCGGCATTCACCGGCGTCTGGGCCGCGGCAAAACCATGCAGAAGGACCATGACCATCGCGATCATGATGATCGAGATCATTACAGAATGTGTTTCGTAAATCGGTTTTGGGTAGGGCACGGCTTTAGCCGTGCCATTTAGGACCTGGAAAAATACGGGCTTTAGCCCCTGAGGGACGCGCCTTCTACTCGCCATTTTCTCCAGCATTGCCGGGCAGGGAAGTGACAGGATTTTCTTCACTGGCGCCTCGCTTCCGCCGCTTGGGCGATCCCGTAGTAGCGAAATATCTGAACCCGCCGGTTGAACGAATCCACGATGTAGATGCGATCTTGATTGTCAATCTGCAGCCCCGTCGGCAGTTGAAACTCTCCCGGCCCCGTCCCGCGTTGACCGAAGTAGTAAAGTAAACGGCCTTCGCGGTCGAAGACCTGCACGATGCCCCACTGTCCGTCGACGACGTAGAGATGATTTTCGGAATCGAAACCAATCCCTTTTGGACGGAACATCCATCCTGCCCCGTCTCCAACCTTGCCGATCGCATAGCGGAACGCGCCCGAGCGGTCGAGCACCTGCACCCGGAAATTCATGGCGTCGACCACGACTAAGTCCGCGCCGTTCAGCCGCAGTTCGGTCGGAAAATTGAACTCGCCATCTCCGGTACCGGTCTTACCGATGCTCTGGAGCACGCTGCCCTGCATATCCATCACGAAAATCTTGTTGCGCAGCGTATCGGTGACGTAGATGCGTTGCGCCGCGGAGTCCACGGCGATTCCGGTGGGACGCTTGAAGTATCCCTCGCCACCTTTCAGGCTGCCGAGGGCGCGCTGGAATTTACCGTTGGCATCGAACACGAACACCTTGCCGGTCTGCGAATCGGTTACGTAGATGTTGTCTTGCGCGTCGACCGCCACGCACTGCGGCGTCAGCATCGCATCCTTGCGGACATCGCGTCGCGAAATAAATTTGTACTTCTGCTGCGTGAAATCGAAGATGTGAATCCCGGCAGCGGCCACGTCGGTGACGATGATGCGTCCGTGAGAGTCGGTGACTACGCTGTACGGACTCACCAGGTAGTGGAAATCGGGCTGGCCCACGATCACGTCCACCACTCGCGTCCAGAAACTGCGTTTGGGTTTGACTTGGCGCTCCAGGCTGAAGCTGCGCTCAAAGGAAAGTTTGCGGCCGCCGTCGAGCAACAAATCCGGGGGCTGCGGCGCGCTCAAAGTATCCTTCGAAGTGTCCTTCGAACGCTTGGAAGCCTGTGCGGGCGTCGCCAGCAGAAGCGACAGAACAGCAACGGCCAGTCCCGCGCAAAGCAGCGGCTTGCCAGCCCGCGATTTGCACGACCCGGACTCGCCCCGCACCGATGTGCCCCGCATGGTTAGAAGAAGTCGAACCATCTGGTCATCCCGACATAATACGACGTGGAGTTGACCGGCGCGCCGATTGCACTGATCCCTTGCGTGAACCGTGTGTATCCGGCCAGCAGCCCGATTCTTCTCAGATGGTACTGCATCTGGGCGTTGTAGATCTCCGTGTTATTGCGCGAGGTCGTGCTGGCGATGGTATCGCTGAGGGCGCGGCTGAAGCTTCCCGAGATTGACATCCGCTTTACTGGTGTCACCGAGAGGCCGCCGCCGTAACTGGATCCGCTGAAGAGGATGTAGTCGGTCAGGCCGGGCGTCGGTGTTGGCGAGACCAACCCCCCAGCCCCCAACAGTGAGATTCCGCTAGACTGAGTGTAGCTACCGTTGACGGCCAACCTCCGCATGCTTAGCGAAGTGGAATAGCCCTCGCTGTGGGTGCTGCTACCCTGGAAGTTTGTCAAACCGCTATGGCTTCCGTTGAACGCCGCTATCCATGACATGCCTCCTGGCAAACGGCGGCTCACATTGGCGCTGTACTGGTAATAGGAACTCGTATAAGTAACCAGCAGGGTCTGGACGTTTTGCGCGTAGCTGAACTGCCCCGAAGTCTGCCAGCGTCCAAATCGGCGATAAGCATTCACGTTGCCGACGAACCCCACGGCGTTTTGGCCCTGGCCGTTGGAGCTGTCAATCACGGATCCCGAAAAGGTGAACGTGTCCCACAGCCTTTTGCCATAATTCACCGTTCCGCTCAGATACTCACCCGTATAGCTCTTGCCGAAGTAGAACTGATCGTAGTATGTAGCCTGCGCCGAGCCGGCGAGGAACTTTGTGAACTGATAGCTTACCCCTCCGCCCAGTGTGGACGAGTGCGAACCTGACCCTAAGTTAATCCCGGGTACCGGGGCCTCGCCGGTGCTGACATTCTGCGCCAGGTACCCGGACAAATTGTCGGTGTAGTTCTGGGCAACATTAAATCCCAGTTTCTGCGTAGGGTGAAAAGTCGCATTCGCGGTTTCGGTGCTGTCGGTGTAGCTCGAGGTATCCGCGGTATTCTCACTCTGTCCCTGGCTAAGCAGGTAATCGCTGGTCGCCGACGCCCGGTTGTAATTGACATAAAACGACCCATGCAGCGGCAGGCTGTGCTGCACTCCGAAACCGAGATCGTGGTCCGTTGAATCCTGCACCTGGGCTTGCTCTGACAGGAACTGTGGGAATTCGGAGTCGAAGCTGTTGCGATCGAAATAGCCGTTCAGCCGGAAGCCGGAAATCTGGTAGTTCGAGTGCACGTTGAACAGGCGTGTGCTGGAATCGCTCTCCTGGTCGGTGCCGTAGAGCGTGCCATGGCCGGTCCCCTGAGAATAGCCCACCGACAGGGTTGGCCAGTCGGGAACCATGGCGCTCCAGTTGATCCCGAACCCTTGACTCTTTCCGTAGGTCGTAAAGTTCGGCTGGCCGACCGACCCAAATGTACCGGTACTGTTGGCGTCATAGTGGTAAGTGACCGAACCGGGATAATTGCTCCCAGTGAAGAAATTCGCCGTAGCGTTGACCCCGCTGGCACCGGTGATCGATTGATAGTCGGAATCGGCCCGCGACTGGTTGTAATAGGGATTCGCTGTGAATGAAATGAAATTAGGGTTGTAGTAGTAACCCGAAACCCGGCCATCGAATCCAAGGTCCAATCCGTGATTGGAGGGGACCGCGTCGCCATAGTCTCCGGTGTATCCGAAACTGAACAGACCGCCGGCGTTCAACTTCGTATTCTCGCCCAGAGAAAGCTGCTGCTGCTGTCCAGTCGCTAGTTGAGCGATCGCGAGAACCGTCAGCCCGATGATGCGATTCGCGACCTTCATAGGCTCAATACCTGGGGTAAAACTTAGCCTCCCAAAATGCACAGCGACTGCCAAAGGCCCCAAGTCCGAAAAGGCCGGACAAGATTGAAAACAAAGGTCGTCTTGCAACAGAACAGCGTGTGCAAGACATCGGATATGACCCCAGTGTGGGATATCACCCGCTGGGCGAGTTGAAAGCCTCAATCGCAAAAGGCCAAGACCCGGTATCCCGTTGACAGGGCCTGAAACTGGGGAGTCAAAGTCCGGAGTGCCTGCCACCGTTTACTGGCAACTGGGTACTGCAACTGCTTATCCGACTTCGATCTTTGCTTTGGCACGCAGTTGTTTGGCTAAGCCCGAACGCAGCTTCTCGTACTTGCTCTTCTGCAACTCGGTCTTCAGATCGGCTTTCACTTCTTCAAAGCTCTTCCTCTTCGAGGCGATGTGAGCATTCAGGCGGATGATGGTGTACGCGGACTCAATCTGAATCAATCCACTGACTTGTCCCGGTTGCATCGCCGAGAAGGCTTTGACAATCTGGGGCGGCAACTTATCGCGTCCCATTACCTTGTGGTCGCCCATATTCACCCGAAAATCGTCTTCCGAGATTTTTTCCGCTAGCAGGCCGAATTCCTGGTAGCTGTTGGTCGTTTTGGCCTGGCGCAACGCATCCTCGGCGTGCTTCTGGGCTTCTGCTGCCTGCTTGGGCGTGGGTTTCAGCGGAGGCATGACCGAGATACTTTGAAAGCTGAACGACTCGGGTACTTCGAAACGCGCTGGGTTCTTGTCGTAATAGGCCTTCGCCTCGGCGAGCGATACGGTGGACCGGTTTTCGACGTCAGTCTTGAGCACTTGATCGATCAGCAGCGAGCGCTGGATCTGTTTGCGCAGTTGCTGCTCCGAGCCCTGCATTTCGGCTTGCAGGTATTCCTGGTACTGGTCGGGACTGTTGAACTGCTTGCGAAAATCCCCTTCCGCCCGGCTAAGCTTCTCCGCCGGAACCGTCAGCTTGCGGCGTACCGCTTCCTGATACACCAGTTCTTCGAAGATGATCATTTCCAGCGCGCCCTGGCGAATCGCCGCCTCCTGCGCTTTGGGAAATCCGTTATGCTGCTGGGCATAAGGGAAGATCGTGTACATCTCGCGCAGCAAGTCGCGATCGGTGAGGATAGCGCCGTTCACGCGCGCCACCGGTTTGTCGCTCACCTGAAGCGGAGCCACCTGCGGAGCCGTCGTGTTTGCGACGCCGGTCGGAGCATGGGAGGCGACTTGGGCCGAGGCAGCCGAGAGCGCCACCAGAAACAATCCGCTGATTGCGAGTTGGTACTTCATATTTCCTCACTTGCCGGATTCTGTCGAAAATTGAATCCGAAAAAAAAGGGGAGAGAAATTCTCTCCCCCTTTTGTAGCACGACGATTCCTACTGGAATTGCGTCAGGATGTTGTTGGTGTTGTTGGACTCGTTGGACTCGCCGAAGTGGCACTGACGGCAGAACTGCGTCGTTGAAGGCGCCGTCTTGCCGGTCGGATCGGGCGTGATCATCGGGTTGTACGGGCCGTTCACGAAAAAGTACGTGGCATACCACTTGCCGCCACCGTCGTTGTTGATCGGGCTCGCCGCGCTGGAGGTGTACACCGTCATCACGTGCTGGTTGTGGCAGGTGGTGCAGAGCACGTAGGGTTTGCCGCCGGCGGTAACGCCGAACGGTTGTGACCACGTTCCCGGTGCCAATGCCGGGTAGCCATAGTTGGCTACGAACGTCGCATATGGACTGGGCGAGACGAGGGTAAATTTGGTGCCGTTAAAGGTGAGGCCGGGCATCGTCGTGCTGATGTTGGCAAGCTGGCCCACCGGGTGATCGTTGGTGTAGTTGCCGGGCGTCGTGCCGTCGTTGCCGAGCAGAGTCGGAATCGGCTTGGCGCCGTAAGCGGTATTTGTCAGGAGGCCGATCCTCTGCTCATACGATTGACCGTTCATCATGTTGGTCGGGGTGAATTGGCCGTCATGGCAGCTTAAGCAGAGGAGAATGCCGCCGATTTCCTGGCTCCCGCTGGTGATGCTGGAGGGCAGAAGTTCTGTGTACTTGCCGCCGTCGCCGAAGGCGATTGTCTTACCGTACAGTGGGCTGGCGTCCTGACCCCACAATGCATAGCTGCCAGCGTCGGCAGCGCCGCCGTGACCGGAACCGAACGAACCGCTGTGCGGGGCATGGCAGCCTGCGCAGCCACGACCGCCGTTGTTGTGGGCGCCGAGGACATCAACCGGCGACGACCAATTCTGGCCCATCACAAACCCCGCGATTGCCAGTACGAACATTACAACTAACATCGCTTTCTTCATAAAATTTGAGACCTCCATGGATGTTGTGCCGCGCGTTGCAAATTCTCAGAGGCTTAGGCCTTGGGCTGCGCTTGTGCCTGGGCACGCATCGCAGCCGCCCCTCGTCCTTTAGTAATGCAACTGTCTGCCCGAAATGGGACCTAGCCGCTCATTCCGTAGAAGTCATCGTAACTCAATGAATCTAAATCACAAACATCTTAAGAGTCGCTTGCGCTACTCTTTGGCAGAGGGTGGGCAACTGGGGGAAAAGAACCACATGGAAGAGTCGTGTGGTCAAATCCCGCAGTTCGAGGTTACCTCTACATTATTGACACCGAAGATGTTGCGAAACGCAGCAATGGCGCGTGGCAAAGAGCAACTAGAAACTGGGGCTGCGGGGGCGATAGTCAGCGGCCCTCTAGCGGCTCTGGGGAGTTGTGGTCGGGGGAGCAGGGGCTGCGACCGGAGCCCCGTCCTTTTCCGACGTGCCTGCTTTCTTTTCGCGTTGCTCTTCCTTCTCCTTGCGCAACTGCTCAGCCTCGGCGTCGGTGACATAACGAAACTGCTGCACCCGTCCCGGATAGATCTCGGAGGTGAAGACGCGGTTCATCTTGTCGATGGCGATGCCGACCAACCCCTGGAACTGGCCGGGGAGGAGGCCGTGTCCGCCAAAGGAGATGAGTAGCCGGGCTTCCTGGTTGAACACCTGCACGCGATCCTGCACGCTATCGACGACCCAAATATGGCCGTCGCTGTCGATGGCTACCCCCTTGGGTCGGGCGAAGTATCCCGGACCATCTCCGTTTTTTCCGAAGGTGCTGATGAATTTGCCGTCGGCATCGAAGATCTCGATGCGATTGTTCAGCGTGTCGGCGACGTAGAGATTGCCTTCCGCATCAACCGCCAACCCGGTTGGCCGGGCGAAATCCCCGGGACTGGTGAGTTCATGCTTGTGTCCGGTGGTGCCCATCTTGCGTTTCAGTTTGAGCGTGTCCGCGTCATACACCAGCACCTGGTCGAGCTCGACATCCGACACATAGAGCAAGCGGTTCTCCCGATCAATGGCCAGTGAACCCGGCATGACCAGTCCTTCGGTGATAACGTCGACCGGCTTGTGGGTGGCATCGAATACCAGAATGTGACGCAGTCCGGGATCGGAAACGAACAGGCGATCGCCGTCGTCCATGGCCAGTCCGATGATGCGCGCGAAGTGCGCGTGCGTCTTGTTTTTGATCAGATCAACATCGCGCGTCTCGGTGTTGAAGATGAAGATGGCGCCCACCTTCTGATCCGCTACGTATAAGTTGTTCTTGGAGTCGACCGCAATGCCGTACGGTTCGGCGAGCTGGAACAGCACCTTGCTTTCGCTCTCGGGCTGCGTGCCCGCGAGGCGGTCCATCCACTTGGCCTTCTTGGTGTTGGTCCCAGCCTCGACCTGCGAGATTTTCTCGGCCGAAAAAAACGCCTGGTACCGGATGCGCGCAATGGCAGGTGGATTCGGCCACACGATGTTCGAATAATCGATGACCGGCGTCTTCTTGGGTTCGGCTGTCTTCTTTTTCTTGTCCGCGAATACGGAACTGGGCGCAAGCAGCGTGAGGCCGAGCATAAGACAAAGCACGAGCCGTCCTTTGCAATTGCCAATCCGGCTTGTTCTCACTTCAGACATGGTCGTCATTCTCCTCCAGCGAACTGCCTGCTCCTCATGCCACTATCTGCGCCTCAGGTCCTTGTGGCAACTGGAGCAGAAAACGGCGTTGTTGGCCTGGTCCTTCACCAGTAAATCCGGCTGCGCCGAAGCGTGCGGCTGGTGGCAAGACATGCAGTTAATCTGCGCCCGCAGCTTGGTGATGTCGCTCGGATCGACCACGTCGGCAACCGGATGGCCGTCCACCGGATGCCCGCGCCCATACTTCAGCGGCAGCACGACCGCCTTGTTTTTGATGAAGTAGTCCTCGGGAAGCTTCACGTGCCCGTCAAGAATGGTGATCAGGTGTTCGGCTTCGAGCTTCTTCGGCGGCTCAGCGTCGGGCCCGTGGCATTCGAGGCATATCGTATCGGGTTTCTTGGTGCGCAACAGGTGATCGTTGTCGCCGCCATGGGGCTCATGGCAGATCGCGCAGCCCTGTTGAAACGCCGGTTGATGGACGTGTGCCTTCTTGAACTCGTCCGCTTGCTCGCTGTGGCAGGCCAGACAGGCGCTGACCGGATCCGGATGCAGGAAGCCCGGAGTTTTGCCGGCATGGGGATTATGGCAAGCCACGCATTCTCCCTGAGCTCCGGGATGCGGCACCTTGGCCTTGTCGATCTTCTCCACCTGATCGCTGTGACAGGTGGCGCAGAGCGCTCTGGTGTCGGCGTTGGTCAGCACAACTTTGCCGTCCTTCGCAGGCTCGTGGCAGATCTCGCAGGTCCTGTCGGCAAATGGCGGATGGATAAACTTCTGCATCAGCTTCGGCTGCGCCGACTGGTGAGGATCGTGGCACTGCGTACATGTGGCCGTGGCAAACGGCTGTCCGCGATGAGCCTTGATCAGGGCCTCATCCTTGACATCGTGGCAATCGATGCAGAGCGCGGGGACGGCCTTGGTCAGGTGATAGTCGAATTCCTGTTTCTTCTTTTCGCCGACTTTGTGCGTCACATGGCAGGTCTCGCATCCCATGTCGAGGGCGGCGTGCCGGCTGCCTTTTTCGGGGACGTTCACACCCTGATTGTGGCAATCCAGACAGAGGTTCTTGCCCTTCTCTCCAGACGTCGGTTTCAGCAACTGATTCTTGTTGTCGGAAGTATGCGGGTCGTGACATTTAATGCAGTCGCGCACTGCGGGCGGATGGACCGTTCCTTTGAGCGACGCCGCGTCCTTGTCGGTGTGGCAGGTGAGACAGAGTGATTGCGGAGTCGTAGTGATCAGCTTTATGCGCGTAATATCTTTGTTGACCCGCACCTCATGGCAGCTCAAACAGCCCGTCGCGATGGCGGAATGGACGAACTTGCCTTTCGACTTATCCTCGTGGCACTCGAGGCACTTCTTCGCGTCGACGTTCTGCTCCAAAGGAACGGGGTGAACGGCAGCGGTAGCGCGCGAAAGCAGAAGCGCCATCACGGCAAACAGAATCAGGACATCGATCCCAAGACTGCGGCCGCTGCGATTGACGGCCTTCTTGCAGAACCAGATGCGATGGGGGAGCAGTCTCACACAGCCTCCGAACGGTTGCCTCTGCACGAAAGTAGCCGTATCGCGAAATGACAGTTGCGAATTGCCAGTCATGTCTAACTGACTCAACAAAAGCAAGTTGAGAATCATATTCGATCTGGTCCGGGAAGCACTGGGCCATAATTATGAGCCTTGCATGGGCCTTCTGCCACAGCGTCATCAGTGAAATGCCCCAAAGGGGAAGCATGGGCACCACTTCGAAAAGCCTCGCTGCGCCCGTCACAAGGCTGAGCGAGAGTCATCACCGGCCCATGTGATGTGTGAAATGCCCGCCGAACTATGCGCGGTTGCGCCATATCGCCCAAAGCAGTGTTCGTGACGATTGCCGTTTCGTCCGCTAAGTCATTCTGAATCTGTTGGTTACTCCCTGTCGCTTGTCTGGCGTGGAACTTGCATTTCAAGCTTGGGAACAGGGAGAGGATTAATGGCCGTAGCTTTACGCTCAGTCGCTCACAAAACGTGGAGCACCCTTGCTTCCATCCAGACCGGCGTGGTTCTCTTGATCCTGGTCGTGATCCTCTCGGCGGTTGGAACCATTGTGCTGCAACGGCCAGTCACCGAGCCCGACGAGATTCAGAACGCCTACTCCCCACACGCCCTCCGCATACTGGACGCGGTCGGGTTGACCGATGTATTTCACGCCTGGTGGTTCCTCGGATTGATGTTGCTGGTCAGCCTCTGTATCGTGGCGGCTTCCGTCGATCGTTTCCCCAACTCGTGGCGCTACTTCTCGCGCCCGTACAAGTATCCCGATGAAAGCTTCCGCCGCGCCCTGCGTCCGCAGAAATCGCTGCCTATCCCGGACGAAGAATCCGGGCTGGTGGCGGCCGGACGGGCACTGCATTCGCTGGGATTCAAACCCGAGCGCGTCATTCCCCGTCTCACACCGAAAGCCTCCCGCGACGATCACTTCGGAATTTTCGCCGAACGGCACCGCATCTCCGAGCTGGCGGTATATATCGTCCACGCCAGCCTGCTGCTAATTTTCTTCGGCACCATCGTGGACGGTCTCTGGGGCTGGCGTGGCACGCTCAATCTGAACGAGGGACAGACCTCCAATATCGTCGAATTGCGCGACGGCTCGACGCGCACGCTGCCCTTCGCCATTCGCTGCGATGCCGCCGGTCAGGAGAATTACCAGGACGGCACTCCCAAGAAGTGGTGGTCGAAGCTCGCCGTGGTAGCAGACGGACGGGACGTAGAGAAGAAAGAAATTGTGGTGAACGATCCGCTTCTCTACAGCGGTGTCCGCTTCTACCAATCGAGTTACGGCCCGAACGGCAAGGTCGACAAGCTGCTACTGATCGCGGCTCCGAGCAACGGTTCTGGCGCGAAGCAGACCATCGGGCTGGCGGTGAACGATACCGTTCCACTCGACGCCAATACCACGGTGCGTTTCGCCGAATTCATTCCCGATTACGCTGTTCGCGACGGGCAGGTCTACCGCAAATCGAACGAGCTGGAAAATCCGGCAGCGCACCTGATCGTAACTTCGAAAAGCACCGGGCAAGACTTCGACGTGTGGTTCCCGCCCATGGACGGAGTTGCCGACAACTCGAAGGCGCCCTACCTGTTCCAGGCCACCGATCTCAAGATGGGCCACTTCACGGGATTACAGGTTTCGCACGAACCGGGACAGTGGGGCGTTTGGTCAGGCGTAGTGCTGTTGGGTGTTGGCCTGGCATTCGTGTTCTACGTAGTGCACATGCGATTTTGGGCGGTGCCAGTCTGCGATCCAAAGACGGGCCAATGCGCGCTCTGGATCGGCGGAACTGCGAATCGCAACCGGGACGCGTTCGAGCAGCGCTTCAACGATCTCGTGGCAGGAGTGGAAGCGGAACTGAAACTAATTCCCACGGCCGCTCCGAGCGAACCAGTCGCGACCGCCGTTGAAAATTAGATGAGAACTAAAGCTGAGAACTAAAGTAGGGAACTGAACCGCCTCATTGGAGGGTGTCAATGGCACAAGCAAAAGCCGAGCAGCAGCAACCGGCAACCGGCACGACCCTGATCGTCATGGTCGGATTGGCAATCGTGTTTCTGCTGTTCATCGCATTTCTGAACGTGGTCAAGAGCGGCAACCTCTTCAATGAGACGAACCTGCTCTTTGCTACTCTTATTTTCTACTCCGGCGCCGGCGCGCTGTATCTGGGATTTGGTGTCACCGGCATCGAGTCGTACGTAAAGTTCGCCTCGCTCGCCACCGGACTGGGATTGATCGCCAACACCGCCGCCATTGCTCATCGCTGGTACGAAGCCGGACATGCGCCATTTTCAAGCGTTTACGAAATGCTGCTCAGCTTCGTGTGGACGCTGGCCGTGCTCACGCTGGTGGCCGAAAAGAAATATGGCGTGAAGGTTATTGGCACAGTCACCATGCCGGTGGCGATTGTTGGAGTGGTGTTGATGCAATTGCTGCGCACCGAAGTGCATCCCCTGGTGCCCGCGCTGCAATCGACCTGGCTGCACGTCCACGTCACGCTAGCCATGCTCGCCTATGCAGCCTGTGCTCTCAGCTTTGCTCTGGCCATGATGTTTCTGATCCAGGACAACCTGAAGACCGAGACCTTCCTCGCCGTGACCAGTGCCAGCACGCTCGCCATTTACGCCAGCATCGTTGTAACGCGCTTCGAGAAGTGGGGCGGCCTGAGTCTGGCAGCGTGGAATCCGGAAGCGAAGGCGGAAGTCTTCCTCTCCAGGAACGTTCGTTTGTTCGTCACCATTCCCGACCTCGGCTGGCTAATGACTCTCACGCTTTTAGTGGTCGCATCGCCGCTGGTTTTCTACGGCCTCGCGCGCTGGAAGAACAACGACAGTTTTCTGACGCTCGCCAATCGCGCCGTCTTCCTCAGCATTCTCCTCCAGGTGATGGCTCTGGTCATTTTTGTGCTGCGCGCCCGTGATGGCCGCTATCCGTCGCTCGACGCCGACGGATTATTCCCGACAAGTCTCGCCGCCAGTCCCTTCATACTGTCGGGTGTGGTAGGCGGCGTCTTTATTTCTCTCCTTTATCTGTTACTGGTGTGGCGGCGCGCGGATTTGGTGCGTCTGCTGCCCAGCGCCGATAACCTCGACCGCATCACCTATAAAACCATTTGTCTGGCCTTCCCCCTGCTCACCCTGATGATTGCCTCCGGAGCCTACTGGGCGAACCAGACCTGGGGCTCCTATTGGAGTTGGGATCCGAAAGAAACCTGGGCCGCGATTACCTGGCTGGTCTACGCCCTCTACTTACACATGCGCATTACTCGTGGATGGCGTGGCCGTCGCGCCGCTTACTTCGCCATCGCCGGTTTTGCGGTGGTGATGTTTACTTTCTTCGGCGTGACTTACTTGCTGCCCGGTTTGCACGCTTATGCCTGATCGCACATGGTTCAAGTGAGGTTTGTATCGGGACACGCCTTTGCAAGCCGAGGAAGACTCGGTTGCTTGACTTTGTTTTGAAAGGGCGCGGCTTCAGCCGCGCCGCAGATTTTGCAAAATAAAGCTGCGGCTTTAGCCGCCGGGGTCCACGAATTGAATTCGGTCCGCGTCAATTGGCAACTCAAGGCGCTCTTGCCAGTAGTATTCGTGCTGCTGGTAGGACTGCTGCTCTTCATTGTGGCGACCGTATCCTTTCGCGACCCGGAACGCCACGCCGTGTTGATCGTTGCCGGAGCGGGAGCCGTCGCCATCTGTGCCGTCTCGATCGGAGCGCTGGCCTATGTGATTCAACGGCCCATGGTCGAATTGCAGGAGAAGATCGCGCTGGTCAGCGAAGGCAATCTGAACGTCGCCGTCGGCTTTGCCAAGCGTAACGACGAGATCGGAGACCTCGGCCGCAACTTCAACCACATGATGCAGCAGTTGCGCGAAAGCCGCGAAGAAATCGAGCGCCTGCATCGCACCCAGATGTCTCGCGCCGAACACCTGGCCACGCTCGGCGAGTTGGCCGCCGGCCTGGCCCACGAAATTCGCAACCCGCTTGCCGGAATCGCCGGAGTCATCGAAATCATCAGTCGCGATCTGCCCTCCACCAGTCCGGCGCGCGCGGTCGTGAAAGACGTTCGCCAGGAGGTTGCGCAGATCAACCGCATCTTGACCGATCTTCTGGAAACGGCGCGTCCGCACCCGCCGCAGATTTGCCGGAGCAACATCAATACGACCGTGGAACACGCCGTAATGCTGGCGCGCCAGCAGGTGATCTCAAGGCCAATCAAGATTGTACTGCAGCAAGCGCCCGATCTGCCTGAAGTCGAGCACGACAGCGATCAGATTCACCAGGTGCTGCTGAATCTGCTCCTCAACGCGGTTCAAGCCATGGAAGGCCCGGGCACAGTCCGCGTCGAGATCGGTTCGCGAGATGTTTACGCCACGGTGATGGTGAGCGACACCGGTCGTGGCATCCCTCCGCAGAACCTGTCCAATATTTTTCGCCCTTTCTATACCACCAAGGGCAATGGCACAGGCCTTGGCCTCTCTCTCGCCCGCCGCATCGTGGAAGAACATCACGGCCGCATCGAAGTAAGCAGCGTGGTCGGACAAGGCAGCAAGTTCGAGGTGGTCTTGCCGTTTCGCATGCCCGCCCCTCAAGCCGCAGCCTCTTAGAAGTTCCCGTTCTCAGCAAAAAACCGCGTCCCGGGCTCTATAGGTTTTACTGAGAACTGGGAACTGGCAACTGGCAACTGATTCACCCAAGCCATCCCCTCCCATTTCGTAGTAAATTAAACACCGGTGCCTGCCGAGAAAATCATGATTGTGGACGACGAGCGCCTGGTGCGCTGGTCGCTCCGCCAGAAGTGCGAGGAGTGGGGATACCACGTAATCGAGGCCGAGGCCGGCGAGCCTGCGCTCAAACTGGCGCAGCGCGAAGCGCCCGACCTCGTCCTGCTCGACGTGCGCATGCCCGACCTCAGCGGCATTGAAGTGCTCGATCAGCTCAAGAAGAATGGCGACGCCCGCGCCGTCATCATGATCACCGCCGATCCGCAGCTTGACGACGTCAAAGCCGCGCTCAAGCTCGGAGCTTACGACTTTGTAGGCAAGCCAGTCGATTTCGATGAACTTCACATCACCATCAAGAATGCGCTCGAAGCCACCACCTTGCGCACCGAAGTCCAGGCTCTGCGCGGTGAGGTGCGCCGCGGAGCCGGTTATGACAGCGTGGTCAGCGTCTCCGCCAAGATGACCGAGCTCATGAACTTCGTGCGCAAGGTTGCGGCCAGCGAGGCCACCACCATTCTGATTCAAGGCGAAAGCGGCACTGGCAAGGACCTCATCGCCAAAGCCATCCACTACGAAAGCTCGCGCCAGGAGAGGCCCTTCGTGGCCATCAACTGCTCGGCCATTCCCGAGACGCTGATGGAAGCCGAGCTCTTCGGCCACGAAAAAGGCGCGTTCACCGATGCCAAGCAGATGAAGAAAGGTCTGTTCGAGGCGGCCGACGGCGGTACGCTGTTTCTCGACGAGATCGGCGAGCTCTCTCCCCTGCTGCAAGCGAAACTCCTGCGCGTGCTCGAAGACCAGGTCATACGCCGCGTGGGCGGCATCCGCGACATGCAGGTCGATGTGCGGGTGATCGCAGCCTCCAACCGCGATCTAGAAAAAGCGGTGCGCGACGGCCAGTTTCGCCAGGATCTCTATTACCGGCTGGCCATTATCGCGATCTTTATTCCGCCGCTGCGCGAGCGAAAAGAAGACATCATGCCCTTGGTGGACTTCTTCATCGAACGCTACAACCGCCGATTCAAGAAGTCGATTCGCGGCGTCACCGAGGAGACGCGCCGTCTAATTTTCAGTCATAACTGGCCGGGCAATGTGCGCGAGCTGAAAAACACCATCGAGCGTGGCATGATCCTCGAAGAAGAGCCGTTCCTGCGTCCCGTGTATCTGCCGTTTTCCGTAGGAGAATCGGGTGGCCGCACGGTCTTCGAGCGAACGTCACCCGCGGACGGTGGACAGACTTTGCCCAACGGCCGCACCCTCCCGCGCCTCTATATCCCCGAAGGCGGAACCTCGCTCGAAGAAGTGGAGCACTCCATGGTCGAACTGGCCATGCGCCAAGCCAACGGCAACCAGACCCACGCCGCCAAGCTGCTCGACATCAGCCGCGACGCGCTGCGTTACAAGCTAAAGAAGTTCGGCCTGATTCGCGGAGACGATGAAGGCTCGCAGACAGGTGCCGCTGAGGAGCAGTAATCGCTGATTTCCGGGGCCCGGCGGTTTGTGCTGAAAAAGGTCAGGTGCCATTTTGCGGAAATGGACACGCCCCCGGCCAAACTGCTGGACATCAGCCGCGACGTTGTGCGACGCAAGCTAACGCGTGTGTTCATTACTTCCGGGTTGCCCGTCGCTCGTGCGGAATCTACCGGTTTCTTGTCGATTCCTTTGCGCCAACGGCCTAGAATGCTCGGTTAGGGTAAGGCGAAGGAACTTCTTCCCTATGGCCAGCCGAGCGTCAGACCAGGATTCCCTCGTCGGCAGCGGACTGGGCCGCTACCGCGTCGTCGAAAAGATCGACGCTGGCGGCATGGGAGAAGTTTATCGTGCCCGCGACGAGCACCTCTCTCGGGATGTCGCCATCAAAGTTCTTCCGCCCGGTACGCTCATCGATGAATCAGCCCGCAAGCGTTTCCACAAAGAGGCTCTGATTCTTTCGCAACTCAATCATCCCAATATCGCCACCATCCACGACTTTGACACGCAGCAAGGTGTGGATTTCCTGGTGATGGAGTACATCTCCGGAATCACACTGAGCGAGAAGGTGGCTGGTCGACCTCTGCCGGAGAAGGAAGTCCTGCGTCTGGGCGTACAACTCGCGGAAGGCTTGGCCGCAGCGCATGACCACGGAGTGGTTCACCGTGATCTCAAGCCCGGCAACTTACGGGTCACGAGCGACGGACGGTTGAAGATTCTGGACTTCGGGCTGGCAAAGCTGCGGCCTCCCGTGACGGCGACCGCCGCGACGGAGAGTGCGAGCGAGACGCAAGCCATGGCGGGGACGCTGCCCTACATGGCGCCGGAGCAGTTGCTAGGCGGAGAGGTAGACGCGCGCACCGACATTCACGCTGCCGGATCGGTGCTGCACGAGATGGCTACGGGGCAACGGCCATTTGCCGAGGTGGAGAGCTCGCAACTGATCGGTGCCATTCTGCGTAATTCGCCTCTGCCGCCCGCCATGCTGAATCCCAGAGTGTCTCCGGAACTGGCGAGGATCATCGGTAAGAGTCTGGAGAAGGAACCGGAGAACCGCTACCAGTCCGCGAACGAACTGGCCATTGATCTGCGAAGACTGCAGACGGGAATGTTGAGCGGACTGCAGCCTGCCGCGAGGCACGCCCGCTGGCGGTCCGCGAAGTCGGTTGGGCTCGGCCTTGGCGTTCCGGCAGCGGTCCTCGTAGCGCTGATCGCTTTCAACATCGGCAACTGGCGCGATCGCGTGCTTGGTGGAACGGGTGCGCGATCCATCAAATCGCTGGCGGTGCTTCCCGTGAAAAATTTCTCCGGTGATCCAGGCCAAGAGTTCTTTGCGGATGGCATGACAGACGCCTTGATCGCCGGCCTCGCCCAAATCAAGGCCGTCAAGGTCATCTCGCGCACCTCGGTCATGCACTACAAGGGCACGAGCGAAACCTTGCCGCAAATTGCGCGAGAGCTGGGGGTAGACGGGATTGTCGAGGCCTCCGTGATGCGCTCCGGAAGCCGGGTGCGGATCACGGCTCAGCTCATCGACGCGCGCGAGGACCGGCATCTGTGGGCGCGCAACTATGAGCGAGACATAACCGACGTGCTGGCGCTGCAGTCGGAGGTGGTGCAGGCGATCGCCGGCGAGATCAGGGTCCAGCTCACGCCGCAGGAGGACGAGCGGCTCAAGGCGACCCGTCGTGTCAACCCCGAGGCCTACGAGGCTTACCTCAAAGGCCGATTCTATTGGAGCAAGAGAACAGGGCAAGACATAACCAAGGGCATCGAGTACTTTCAGCATGCGATTGAGACCGATCCGGACTACGCTCTTGCCTACGTGGGGCTGGCCAATTCCTACGTGCTGCTCCCAGACTTTGGTGATGCGCGCCCGCGGGAAGTAATTCCAAAGGCAAGAGCAGCCGCAGCGAAAGCTCTTGAAATAGACGACATGCTGGCCGAAGCTCATACTCCTCTCGCCTTTATCAGTGCCTATTACGATTACGATGTGGCGGGTGCGGAGCGAGAATTTAAGCGTGCCGTCGAGCTCAACCCCGGAGATGCCACGGCTCATCACTGGTACGCACTGTGGCTATTGTTCCTGGGGCGGCGTGACGAGGCGACGGCGGAGGTCGAAAGGGCTCGGAGCTTGGACCCACTTTCCCTCGCCATCAACACGAGTGTGGGAACAGTGCTTCTCTACTCGCGGCGCTACGACTCAGCCATCGAACAATATCGCAAGACCCTGGAAATGGACCCTAACTTCGTTCAGGCGCACGATTACCTCGGCAATGCTTATTTGCAGAACGGAAGGTATGAACAAGCCATCGCAGAGTTCCAAAAAGCCGTGGAGCTATCCGGGGGGCAAGTGAGGTGCGTGGCGGGACTGGGCCGCGCCTATGCGGCAGCGGGCAGGCAAGAACAAGCGCGGACGATCCTTGAGCAGTTGACAAAGCGAGCCCAGCAAAGCTACGTCTCGCGCTATGAGCTCGCCCTAATCTATACGAGTCTCGGCGAGAAGGAACAAGCGTTTGCACGGCTGGAACAGGCCTATGAAGAGCACGACAGGAGACTGGTGGAGCTCGAAGCGGGTCCACAGGTCGACCCTCTGCGCTCCGACCAGCGCTTCCAGGATCTTCTACGTCGCATGAACTTCCCTCAATAGGTCCGTCTTACGTCTCTTCTACGGATTCGCAGCGCGGGCGGGACGGAGGGCAAATTCGTGCCCGGATCGTCGCCAACCCGCAAGTTGGAAACTCCCAATTACCTTTCAGGGTCTGGTGCCGGCATTCGGCTGCTCGGCGGCTTGCAAGTGGAACAGCCGCTGCAACGCAACCGTCATCTGTTCTTGATCTAGCTTCTCCGGAAGCCCTTTGAGTTCACGGGACAGCGACCCTGCGATCCGCTGCGTCATCCGCGACATCATGGCGTTTAACATTTCGTCCTGGTCCTTGGAGAAGGGTCCATTCTCTTGCCGGAAGGAATCCAGTTCTTGCCGGCAAATCTCGTCCAGCCGCAAGCGCAGTGCCACGATCGTCGGAACCACGCGCTCCGCCATCAGCTTGACGCGAAAGCCTTGTGCCTCGGCGAGCAGAATCTTCTGCGCGGCGGCGAAGGCAAGGTCGCGCTCGCCTGCATTGTGATCCGGCACGTTTTCCAGATCGTCAAGGTCATAAAGGAAAACGCCCTTGACGTTGCGCACCGCAGGGTCAACGTCGCGAGGCATGGCGATATCGGCGATCACCAGGGGACGGTCGTTTTCTTTGTCCTTGTCCTTTTCTTTGCGCCCGCGAATCATGAACTCGACTTCTTCGCGGCTGAGGATCGTATGGGGGCAGGAAGTCGAGCTGATGATGATGTCGGCTTCCGCCATGTGTTGCCAGCGCTCTTCAAACGGAATGGCAAGTCCACCCAGTTTCGCCGCCAACTCCACCGCGTGCTCGAGGGTGCGATTGACGACGCTCACGGAGACCGAGCCAGCGCCCTGTTTGAGTAACTCACGGGCCGACAACTCACTCATCTGGCCCGCGCCCAGCAGCAACACTTTCTTGTTTTCCAAGCTGCCGAAAATCTGGCGCGCAACTTCCACGGCAGCGTAAGGAATCGAAACCGCCGCATTACCAATGGCCGTTTCGCTGCGTACGCGCTCGGAGACGGTGAGCGCCTTCTGCAATACAGCGTCGAGGAACCGGCCCGTCGCCCCAATCTTCTGCGCCTGCTTCCAGGCCTCTTTTACCTGTGCAACCACCTGGGGCTCGCCGACCACCATGGAGTCGAGCCGGCATGCGACCCGGAAGATATGCAGAAGCGCGGCTTCATCCAGCAGGCGGTAGAAATGTTTCCACTCGCACAACTTAAGCCCATATTCGGCGCCCAGCAGCCGCATGACGGAGTTGGCGGCCAGGGTGACGTCGGTCGCCCACAGCCAGAACTCGGTGCGGTTGCACGTGGCCATCACAATGACTTCTTCGATGCCTTCCGCCCGCGACAACTCCACCAAAGCTTCGTAGCGCCGGTTTTCGCCGATCCAGAAACGCTCCCGTACGCCCACTGGGGCCGTGCGGTAGTTCAGGCCAACCACCATGAGAGCGGGTTCCACGTGTGTATCTCCTTTGGAGATCACCCATAGGAAAAGCACCTGGCGTGCCATCGCGTTCGAAGAGCGATCAGTATTATTTTCAGTGAGTTAGTGCAATTATGGGGAGCAGGGAACTGGGAGTTATGAGACTGGATTGCGGGATATCACGCTGGATTCGTGTCTTTTGGCCCCTAAGAGTGCGTTGCCACAGAGACACGGAGGACGGGGGAAGGCTGTCTAGAACGCACAATAAAATGTGCTTTCTCTGTTCCTCCGTGCCTCTCTGGCAACAGTCCCTTTTCGACGGCAGAAATCGTACCGTTCAATGTGCGACTTCCACCGGCGTAATATCCGTCTCCTTCTTCAGACCTTTCGCCTGCGGTTGGTAAACGCAGAACGGTTCCTCATCGAGATAGTTGCCGGTGGCAGCATAAGCGCGCGCGCGGCAACCCATGCAAATGTTGCGGAACTCGCAGCAGCCACATTTTCCCTGCAGGTTGTTGGTGTCGCGCAGTTGATTGAACACCACCGAGTTTTTCCAGATGTCGGCGAACGCCTGCTTTCTGAGATCCCCTGCCAGCGCCGGCAGGTATCCACAGGGAAAGACCTCGCCTTGATGTGAGATGAAACACACCGCGGTTCCCGCCAGGCATCCCTTGGTCATGGCGTTCATGTCGGACGGATGACTTCCCGGGTGTCCCACTGGCTGCCCATGTCCGCGGGCCTTCAGTTCGATGCCGGTCGAGCCGGGCATCACCATCTCGGTGGCGCCAATACCGGGCGAAGAGGGCGCCGCTTCATTTACAGTCTGTGCGGCGTGAGCGGCCGCCGCTTCGGAACGGTGCTCCGCAACGCGCCGCTGACGAACCACGCGGAAGTAATGCGGCGCGCAGGTCGCCTTCATCTCGATGCCGCCTTCGAGCGAGCGATCGTAGAACCAGTTCAGCATCTTCTCGTACTCTTCCGACGGGACCATCTGCTCGGCGGCGATATCCACTCCGCAACCTACCGGCACCAGCAGGAAAGTGTGCAGCGCATCCGCTCCCAGCGACTTCGCCAGTTCGAGCACCTGCGGGAGTTGGTGCGCATTGTGGCGGGCGATGGTGGTATTGATCTGCACCGACATGCCCAGATTCTTAAGATTGCGAAATCCGGCAATGGCGGCATCGAACGCGCCGGGAATGCCGCGGAAACTATCGTGGGTAAGCGCATCGGCGCCGTCGAGGCTGATGGCCACGCGCTGCACTCCGCTGTCGACGATCATGCGCGCGACGTGCTTGGTCACCAGCGTGCCGTTCGTGGCCAGCGCAACCCGCAGCCCCTTGTCCGTGCCATAACGCGCCAACTGAAAAATATCCGAACGGAAAAGCGGTTCGCCGCCGCTCAGCACCAGGATGGGAGTTGAAACGTCCGCGATCTGATCGATGATATCGTGCGCCACTGCCGTGGAAAGGTCTGTCGGTGCGCTTAGCTCGGTGGCGCTGGCGCGGCAATGGATGCAGCGGAGATTACACCCTTTGGTCAACTCCCAGAAAATCAATCGCGGCTTGCTTGGATGCGCTGAATTCGAATGCTGCCCGTCGCCGTTTGCCGAAGCCATCTGCGGTTTCCCTCCCTACAGGAACCGGGGCTCTGTCACCCTAACCCCACGCGCAACAATAAGAGAGAACTGAACGCCCGGCGGTGACTGTCATCACCGGAAATTGTGATCTTGGTCACGAATGCTAAGTCTTCCTGAATGTGGAACCTCGGGGTGGGATTGACGTTGTCCCAGCGCTTCGTATTAGGGCACGCCTTCGCAGCTTGCGGAGAAACCTCCGCTTTCGTATCAGGGTATCGCTTTAGCGATACCGTAAGTACTTCAAAATCGGACGCGCCTTGCGGCGCTGAGGGCAGCAATTGGAGTCTCGCCACACGCTCGTCTAATTATTGTGGTTGGCAAGTTCGCGCAACGCCCCCGTGTTGCGGATCACCAGAGTCGAGCCTTTCGACTGCACGATCTGGCGCTTCCTCATATCGGCAAACAACCGTGTAACCGTCTCGCGCGAGGTTCCAATCATCTGCGCGATTTCCTCGTGGGTCAGTCTAAGCTTCACGCGGGGCTCCGATTTGCTGCCTTCGCCGTTCTTCGAGCTCCATTCCAAAAGCAACTTAGCCAGTTTTTCGGCGGCGGAGTGCGACAGCCCGAGCGAACCCGCTTCCTTGCAGGCGCTGTGATATTTCTCGCTCAACTGCTCGGCCACTTTGAAGCAGGCCTCCACATCGTCCTTGAGGAAGCGCAGAAAGTCGTCGCGCTTGACGAAATTGACCTGGGTGGGATCGATCGTCTCCGCCGTCACCTCGTAAGGTTTGCCGGAGATCGTGGCACTCAATCCCAGCACCTCGCCGGGCTCGGCCAGTTTCACGATTACCGTTCTGCCATTGGGAGAATTAATGGACATCTTGACGCTGCCTTTGCAGAGCACAAAAATTCCGCGTGGCATTTGTCCTTCGACAAACAACACCGCCCCCTGCGGATACGCGGTCGCATACTTAATCTCTTCAAAGGCCTGCAGCGCGGTGTCCGGCAGATCGCAGAAGATACGATCCGTGCGCAGTTTGCATGTAATGCAACTTTCTACAATCTCCATTCCGTAGGGCGAGAGCATGAACCAGCCTCCTGGCAAAACCTCGGGCCCGGCTCGCTTGCCTGGGGTCGCGTCTTGCGCAGTCCAAGTAGCCAGTCCTCGTCTGTGGTCAGTTTCCGTCGGGATGAAACGCTTGGCTGTGTTGCCAGACACATGCTATTGTGATGCTCCTCACATGCCACTTCCTTACCTCTTGACCGTCAACCGAACCGCAATCGGGCGATCAATCGCAAGCCCACCAAAGGATTTGCATTGGGCGCCATCGCTACCCATCCCCACGGCGGTGAGGTTCAAGCCTTATCTTCGATCCCAGCGCTTTCGCGATGCTAGGCCGATGGGTTACGCTGACAGCCAACCCTCACTGCATCGCGTGAGCGGCATCACAGCGCATTTGGCGCGGAAAGAGCCATAGTGTGCCCATGTTCGTCGAGCCCGGGCACAGGGCGAAGCAGTGTGGGTTAATCGTCTCGATGGTCGCGAAGGATCAGGCCGCTGTCAGGCTGCTGAACAACTTGGTTTTCGTATCACGGCATCACTTTAGCCATGCTGTATGTTCTCCGAAATCAGGCGCCCTTAATTAGGGGCTAGGCATCGAATATCGACTTCTTCCGCAGGCTGCTGGAAATTAGCGAGGAGCATATATGACGGTTACGAAACAGCAAGCTCTCGACTACCACTTTGGCGCACGCCCAGGAAAGATTGAAATCACTCCTACCAAACCTTGCCGCACTCAGCGCGATCTTAGTCTGGCCTACACTCCCGGAGTGGCCGATCCGTGCCTTGAGATCGAGAAGAATCCGCACGATGTCTTCAAGTACACTGCGCGCGGCAACCTGGTCGCGGTCGTGACCAATGGGACCGCGGTTCTCGGCTTGGGCGACATCGGCGCCCTCGCCGCCAAGCCGGTCATGGAAGGCAAGGCGGTCCTGTTCAAACGCTTCGCCGACGTGGATGTCTTCGACATTGAAATCAACAGTCACGATCCGGAAGAGGTCATCAAGGTCTGCCAGTTACTGGAGCTCACCTTCGGCGCCATCAACCTGGAGGACATCAAGGCGCCGGAGTGTTTCTACATCGAGGAAACCTTAAAGAAAACGATGAAGATTCCGGTCTTTCACGATGACCAGCATGGCACTGCCATCATCTCCGGTGCCGCGCTGCTCAACGGCCTGGAAGTCGTCGGCAAGGACATCAGCAAGATCCGTGTCGTGGTGAACGGCGCAGGGGCGGCGGGTGTTGCTTGCGCGGAGCACTACGTCCGCCTCGGTGTCAAGCGCGAGAACGTCATTCTGTGCGACACCAAAGGAGTGATCTACAAAGGCCGCACCGCCGGCATGAATCCCTACAAAGAGCGCTTCGCCACCAATACCGGCCTGCGCACTCTCGCCGAGGCCATGCAGAACGCCGATGTCTTTCTAGGCCTTTCCGCCAAAGGCGCCATCACGCCGGACATGGTACGTTCCATGGCGGCCAGTCCCATGGTCTTCGCCATGGCCAACCCGGATCCCGAGATCACCTACGAAGAGGCGAAAGCGACTCGTAATGACGTCATCATCGCTACCGGGCGTTCCGACTTTCCCAACCAGGTGAACAATGTGTTGGGGTTCCCCTTCATTTTCCGCGGGGCGTTGGATGTGCGCGCCACCGTTATTAATGAAGAGATGAAGCTCGCAGCTACCCGCGCCTTGGCGAACCTGGCCAAGGAAGATGTGCCGGACTCGGTGTGTCGCGCCTACGGCGTCGAACGGCTGACTTTCGGACCCGACTACCTGATCCCGAAGCCGTTTGATCCACGGGTGCTGGTATGGGAATCCTCAGCCGTGGCCCAGGCAGCGATGGACTCCGGAGTGGCGCAGCAGGCGGTCGACATTCCTGCATACCGCGACCAGCTCGAGCGTCATCTGGGTAAAGCCCATGAGATCTCGCGCATGATGATTCACAAAGCCCAGGCCAAACCCAAGCACGTCGTCTTTCCCGAAGGCGACAATGAAAAAATCCTGCGCGCCTGCCACTCGATCTTGGAAGAAAGGATCGCCACTCCCATCCTGCTCGGCAACCCCGCCACCATTCATGCCAAAGTCGCTGGGCTGGGATTGAATCTGAAACAAGCGAAGATCGTCGATCCAGCGGTATCGCCGCTTCGTGAACCATACATCCAGGAACTGTTCCGCCTGCGCCAACGTCGCGGCGTCACTCTCGCCGAGGCGCGGGTGTTAATCGACGATCGCAACGTCTTCGCATCGATGATGGTGAATATGGGAGATGCCGATGCTCTGGTTTCCGGCGTGACCCAGCATTTTCCGGACACCATTCGCCCCGCCTTGCAGATCGTCCGCATGCGCGAAGGTCTGCACAAGGTCGCCGGCTGTTATCCCATGATTACCCACAGCGGAGAGCTGTACTTCCTTGCCGACACCAGCGTCAATGTCGATCCCACCGCGGAAGACCTGGTGGAAATCGCTTTGTGTGCCGCGCAGGAGGCACGCCGCTTTGACGTTGTGCCGCGAGTCGCCATGCTTTCCTTCTCCAGCTTTGGCAGCACCCGGAACCCGCTCTGCGACAAGGTCCGAAAGGCAGTGGAGTTGCTCCACAAAGCCGATCCAACCCTGATCGTGGATGGAGAAATCATGGCCGATGCCGCCGTCTCGCCCGAAGTCCTGGAGCAGTCCTATCCCTTCAGTTCGCTGCAGGGCGGCGCCAACGTGCTGATCTTCCCCGACCTCGCCTCGGCCAACATTGCCTGCAAGTTGCTGGCAACGATCGGAAACTGCGAGACGCTAGGCCCCATCCTCATGGGGATGACGCGCCCCGTACATTTGCTGCCCCGCGGAGCCGAAGTGGAGGACATCGTGAGCGTGGTTGCCATCGCGGTCGTGGACGCGCGCGAGATGGAATCAGCCACCAGAACGCCCGCGATCACAGAATCGGTCGCGCTAGCGGACTAACCGCAATCTGGAATTTCAAGGGTGTAGGCCCGCCGATGGAAGAAACAACGGGCACAAGCTAGGGCTTGTGCCCGTACGACCGCCTCTCCCGGCGGACTACTTCGCTTGCAGAGATTCAATGTAGCGGGAAAGGTTCGCCGTGCGTTGCTGCACTTCGCCCTCGTGCCCGCCGCTCATACTCCAAAACAACGCTCCCCACACCGGCATGTCTTTCGATCCGTGCGCGGGAAGAGCGGATTCGCCGCGGATGGTGGCCGAGACTTTCAGCGACGGATATTTTCCTCCGTTGTTTTTGCTGAGCAGGGTAAGGTCGGCGGGGGGAATCTTCAGCGCGCTGGCGGCCGGACCTCCGCCTTTGCCGTCCGTTCCATGGCAAACAGCGCAGTACGCCTTGTACATATCCTTGCCCGATACCGGCGACGTGGACTTCACCGGAACATGCTTAATGACCTTCTCTGGTTGACCCTGCGTTTGGTCCTGCGCGGCGACCGTACAGGCGCATACGATCAAAGCGGTGAACATCAACATCAGTTTCTTTATGGACATCGCATTTTCTCCTTTTGGCCCAATGCTTTCTTGTCCGAATTTCTGAGCGCAATCGGGAACCGAAAACCGCCTTCGGAGCTACCTTCCGTTTCGCCCCTCGCTATTCCAGCGAGGCATGCGCCGCGGAGATTTTCCAACTCTTGCCGTTTCGCGCGACAGTCATCGTGGCTTTCGTCGGGTCAGCGTGATAGAAGTCGGCTCCGTACTTGTTGATCAGGGTTTGACGTTCCCACACACCGAAGCTTTTTACCAGCGGACTGCCCGCGTCAAACACGTCCCCTAATTGATTGGGCACCCATTTCCAATTGTATTCGATGACCGCGTTATCGCCATTCGTGTTTACGCCCGCGATGCTTACCAGTTGCCGTTGCGCCAGCGGAGCCTTATACAAGAAGGTGCCATCCGCTTCTTGCGATTTCTTGACACCCGGGACGCCATCCAGCATGTGCTCCCCGTCCGGCGTCAGCGAGACCGCAAAGTTGCCCTTCGCAGGCTTGCCCAATTTGACCAACCCCGCCTTTTCCATCAACCGATAATAAACATCTGGTTTCCCGTCGTCCCCGGTCTTCACTACACCAGTGTGGAAGCGGATGGTGGCCGGACCCGATCCCTGGAGCGCCGCTGTCACGATCCCGTTCGCCTCCTGCGCTTGCAGAGGTCCTTTCCCCCGGACTTGGTAGATCAGGTACCCCGCCAAGCCCACGATGCCTGCTAACAGGCAGACCATGAGTAACAACGGCAAGATCGACGAGCGTTTTTCCATCTCAACTTCGGCTTCAAACATTTTGGCAGCCCCCTTTTTTTTGAACAGCCGGAAATCATTACCGAACCCCACATTCTGAGTCCGCCATTCCCCGATTGCTGTGATCAAAGGCACGATAGAGTGTGCCTCGCATCACCACGAGGCCATCCCCTCACTGTGTCGCGATGCCAGCGAGCCGTCACCCCGGGCGTGCGCATCCGCACATACATTCGTGACGACCGTCACACCCCGCCGTACCCCCACGCCGCATAATTACCGCAGCTTTCGTGGAGTGTTCTGCCACCTCGAGCGTGGAGATCCGATGGCAAAAGGACGCGTTTCCATCGTCGTTGAGCGCTGCAAAGCCTGTGGCTTCTGTGTGGAGTTCTGTCCCACACACGTGCTTGCGCTCTCTTCGGCTTTCAATTCCAAGGGCTACCATCCACCACACGTCGTTCATCCGGAAAAGTGTAGTGGTTGTGATTTGTGCGGCATGTACTGCCCCGACTTCGCCATTTGTGCAACCAAGGTGACTCCCCCAGGCGGAGGTGATAAATGAAGGCCGATCTTCAGAAAGTCGATCAGAAGCCCGCTCTTCAGAAGCCCGCTTTTCAGAAGGCCGACCCGCGTGGCGTCCTCACCGGCGTGCACTTCATGGATGGCGACCACGCCTGCTGCGAAGGCGCGCTGGCCGCCGGCAGCCGCTTCGCCGCCGGATACCCCATCACTCCTTCCACCGAGATCGTCGAGCGCTTCGCCTCGCGTGTGCCCACCGTAGGCGGAACCTTTATCCAGATGGAAGACGAACTCGCCGCATCCATCACCCTGCAAGGCGCGGTCTGGGGCGGAGCCAAGGCCTTTACCGTGACCTCCGGCCCCGGCTTTTCCCTGATGATGGAGCACATCGGCTACGCGGCCATGACTGAAACGCCGTGCGTGTTCGTCGATGTGCAGCGCGGAGGCCCGTCCACTGGCCTGCCTACGCTCCCCGCGCAAGCCGACATGATGCAGGCGCGTTGGGGATCGCATGGCGATTACGAAATCATCGCTCTCTGCCCGAACTCTCCGCAGGAGTGTTTCGACCTCACCATCAAAGCCTTCAATCTGGCCGAAGAATTCCGTGTGCCCGTGATGTTCATGATGGACGAAGTCGTGGGCCACATGACCGAGAAGGTAGTGATTCCGCCAGCCGATCAGATCGAAGTCGTGCCGCGCCGCCATACTCACAAGCCGACCGACGATTATCTCCCCTACGGAACCAACGGCGACCTGGTGCCGGAAATGGCGCACGCCGGCGACGGCTACAAGTTTCATGTCACCGGCTTGACCCACGACGAACGCGGCTATCCCAACATGACGCCGCAGGTCCAGGACAAGCTGGTTCGCCGCCTGCAGAACAAGATTCTCAACGCCGTCGACCGCATTTCACTGTTCGAAGAAGAGCAAATCGAAGGCGCCGATGTAGTGGTCGTTTCCTACGGAATCACTTCGCGAGTAGCGCAACGAGCCATCGAGGTGGCGCGTCAACAGGGCCTGCGAGTCGGCAAATTGCGCCTGATCACCGCCTGGCCGTTCCCCGAGAAAAAGATCCGCGAACTCGCAGCGAAGGTGAAAGCATTCGTCGTCCCCGAACTCAATCTGGGCCAGATGGTGCGCGAAGTGGAGCGGGCTGCCGCCGGCCAGGCCAAGACCTTCGCCGTGTCGCACGCGGGCGGCGGAGTGCACAACCCCGAAGACATCCTCAACGCAATTGTGGAGGCCGCGCGATGACCGAAAGCTTGAATACCGATATTCTCAACCCAGTCGAGCCCTTCCTGCGCAGCGATCGCATGCCTTCCATCTGGTGTCCGGGATGCGGCATCGGCACCACCGTGAATTCTTTCGCCCGCGCCCTCATCGAATCGAAAATCGATTTGCAATCTCTCGCACTCGTCTCCGGCATCGGTTGCACCGGGCGCGTGGCGGGCTACGTCAAACTCGATTCGTTCCATACCACGCACGGCCGCGCCATCCCCTTCGCGACGGGACTCAAACTCGCTAACCCCAAGCTGAACGTCGTCGTCTATTCCGGAGACGGCGATCTTTGCGCCATCGGCGGCAATCATCTGATTCACGCCGCGCGCCGCAACATCGATTTGAAAGTCATCTGCGTGAACAATCTGATCTATGCCATGACCGGCGGCCAGACCGCTCCCACCACGCCCGATCATTCGACCACTTCCACCAATCCTTACGGTGTGTTCGAGCCGTCGTTCAATTTGCCGCACCTGGTCGAAGCCGCGGGCGCGGTTTACGTCGCGCGCTGGACCACCTTTCACGTGCGGCAACTGTCGCGCTCCATCAGCGAAGCCTTCCAGAAGAAAGGCTTCTCTTTTATCGAAGTGATCTCGCCGTGTCCCACGCTGTATCAGCGCCGCAACAAGATGGGCGACGGTCTCGACGCCATGAAGTTCTACAAAGAGAAGAGCAAGGTCCGGAACGGAGCGCCGACCAGCGAAGTTGGCCTGACCATGACCGGAGAAATCGTCGTGGGCAAGTTTGTCGACCGCGACCGCCCCGACTACCAGACGATGATGCGAGCGCAATACGCCGATACGCTCGGCGCGAAATTCGTGGAACAGCAGGAGATGGTATGCGGCTAACGGAAATTCGTCTCGCCGGCTTTGGCGGCCAGGGAGTGATTCTCTCGGCCATCGTCCTCGGCAAGGCAGCTTCGATTTATCAGGGCGCGTTTGCCACCATGACCCAGAACTTCGGTCCAGAAGCCCGCGGCGGCGCCTGCAGCGCACAGCTCGTCCTTTCCGACTCGCCTGTGCTGTACCCCTACGTCACCCAGCCCGACATCCTCGTCGTCATGTCACAAGAGGCCTATGTGCGTTTTGGCCCCGAGTTGAAAGACGGCGGCATCATGATCGTCGAGCAGGATCTGGTGCGAGTTTCCGATCTCAAACAGGGAATCCAGGTCTACAGCATCCCCGCTACCCGCATCGCCGAAGGACTCGGAAAGCGCATGGTGCTGAATTCGGTGATGGTGGGATTTTTCACCGCAATCACCTACCTGCTGGAACCCGAGGCTGTCCGCAAAGCAGTCGCCGATTCCGTCCCGCCCAGCTTCCGGGAACTCAACCTGAAGGCCTTTGAAAAAGGGCTGGAGTACGGAGCCACTGCCTTGACCACCGGCGCGAACCCTGCCGATGCCAAGCTACAGATGCAGTACGCGCGCGAGTAGAGATTTACTGTTGCATTCTGCAATTTTCGACGTTGCGACATTCATCATAAGGCGGCTGAGTCGTAAGTAGCTGATTCCAAATAATCAGTCGTGTTTTTTACCTCTAAACACCGAGGACACAAGCATTGAGCTGTTGCGATTTCCATCAAAACAACTGTTGACAATCTCATCGCGAGACCTTGCCCCACCACACTTCTTGCGGTCTATCTGCTTCATTTAATGGAAGATCGTCGCCTGCGCGTCTGTCACTCGCTAGTCGCTTCTTTCTGGCACGGCGATTGCTTTTATAAGACTGCTGAGTGGTTCGCTAGACGACCCTCAGGCGAGGTGATTTATGACAGTCCTACTGGTTCTCTTCTTCTTCGCAACTTTCTTGCTGATTGACCATTTCCGCACCCGACACGCCATGGCACCCGCGTTGCAGGTCGCCCCGGCAAAGCATGAAGCGCTGCCCCGCCTGCAACCGGCTCTGGTAGGCGGCTTCGCGGTCCCAGAGAACCTGCGCTATCACCCCGGTCACACCTGGGCATTGAGCGAGAGCCCCACCCTGGTACGCGTCGGCATGGATGACTTTGCCTCCAAGCTGACCGGCAAGCTAGAGCGCATCACGCTGCCACAGCGCGGCCAGTGGATTCGCCAGGGCCAGAAGATGTGTACCCTTTATCGCGACGGCTGCGCCGTTGACATGGTTTCGCCGATCGAAGGCACAGTGTCGAACATCAACCAGGCGCTGGTGGAGGATCCGAAACTGGCGCTCAGCGATCCCTACGGCGAAGGCTGGCTGGTGACGGTCCAGGCGCCCGATGCCAAGACAAGCTTCCGCAATCTAATCGGTGGGGCGCTCGCTCGCTGGTGGACCGAAGAGTCGGCAAGCCGCTTGCAGCGCCGTATGCCAATGGCGCTGGCCGGCGCGCTTGCTCAGGATGGTGGGGTAGCCGTGAACGACCTCTCCGCCCAGATCCCCGACCAGGAGTGGCTGCCGCTGGCAAAAGAGTTCTTCCTGTCATAAGTCAAACTCGCAGCGATGCGAGCCAGGTCGCCGCTCGGCGAAAGAGGACTGCAAGAACACCGACCGCCCGGATTCCAAGGCTGAAAAGCCAGGGACACCGGGCGGCCGGTGCGTTTGGACCGTCCTTTCGTTTACGTCGTGCCGCTCAGAACGTCACTTTTGCCGCCAATTGAAAGGCGCGCGGACCTCCTGAACCGAACACTCCGCCGGCTTGGCTGACCGGAGTGCCAAATGCGGAGGAGTAATTCGGATTGTTGCCATCGGGCACCAGTTCGTTGAAGAACCCGGAGTAGTTGTTCTTACTCGTGCCCAGGATGTTGGTTTTGTTGAACAAATTAAAGGTTTCGCCGATGAGTTGCAGATTGAATCGTTCGCTCAGGCGGAAATTTTTGGAGAGCCGCATATCGAACGAATTGAAGGTATCGTCGAAGCGGGCGTTCGGAGAAACCAGGGGGAACGGGGAGTCCGGGGCCCCGGCGTTGTTGAGTTGAGTCAGGAAAGCGTTCAACTGCGTTCCTGTGTGAAACTGACGTCCGCCGGCATTGCGCCCAAGCTCCGGAACTCTATTGCCGCTGCCGTCGCCCAGCAGGATATCCATGGGAACTCCCGACGCGTAGGTCCAAAGCGGAGAGAACCGCAGGCCCCAAGGCAAGTCCACCGTCCCTTGCAGCACTAAGCGGTGTCTTTGATCGTTGGGCGCCGGCCCATATTCCCGGTGCAGATCTGTGGGATCCACTGGCGGATATCCGAACGGGATCTGGTCATAGTTCGCATAATTCGAGGCCTTCGAGAACGAATACGCACTATGAAATTGAAAGCGTTGCGCGAAGCGATGGTCTGCCGTCACCCAAAGCGCGTCATAATGAGTGCTCGCAGTGGACTGCAAATCGGTCACGGTCTCCGGACCTCCGGAGTCGGGGTTGTACACGGACCCAAGAGGTACGCCAATAATGAAGCGCCTGCCGAAGTCGTGAATCCCATCGCCTTTCAGAATCCAGTTTCTGGCAAACTCCGTCTGGATGCCTAAATTGAATTGCTGCACCCTCGGGTTCCGAATATCATTGTCAATCAGGTTGATGCCTTCCGATGCGCCCCCCGCTCCCGGGATAATCGGACCGCTAAACGGATTGGAGACAGTAGGTGCGCCGGGCACAAAGTTCCCATTTGCATCCAGGAAGCTGGCGTTTCCCACCGTCACGTTGATCGGCAGTGCGCGGCCGTCGAGTCCGCGCTCCAGCGATTCAACTTCGAGCGTGACGCGATCGTAGTAAATCCCATATCCGCCGTGCACGCTATACTTCCCGCTTTTGGTCGCCCAGTTGAAACCAATGCGCGGACCCCAATCTTCTCCATCCTTGTGCCGCGTACCGTGCAGGAACGGCAGCAGGATGGGATTGATCTGACCGTAGTGCCCGACGTCGTTCACGTCGGTATCAATCTCATAGCGCAGGCCGAGATTCAACGTGAGCTGAGGATGAACCCGCCAATCGTCCTGGAAATAGCCGGCAATGTGATTATTGTCGGCATCGGGAATGATGAGGTCCTTGTTGGGCGTGCCGCTGCGGATGGCGACCGCGAACAGCAGATCCTGATCGTTGATCACTCCGTCGCCATTTCGGTCCTGATTGGCAAAGTTCTGAATGAACTCGACCGCGCCGCTGCGGAAAACTCCAAGGTCGAATTTCGCGCCGATGCGCTGGAACTCCCCGCCAAAATGCAGGTTGTGCTTGCCGCGCGTCCAGTCCACCTCATCATCCCATTGCGAACGCTTTTGCCAGGTGAGCTGCGGCGAATCATAGGAAGCGCCATCGGCCAGGCTGGGAAAATCCAGCTCCGGGCCGGGATTCACCGGATCAATCACATTGTGGAAGTTGTTAAAACTATAGCTGGCCCGGTTGAGCAGAGTCGGGCTCAGCACACGGGTCCAGGAAGCCTGGAAAGTCTGGAAGCGGTTGTTCGAACCCTGCCGCTCCGACGCAGAACCGATGGGCTGGTCGGAAAGAAAGGGAGTGACACCAGTCGCGTCCTGCCGTTCGATGTTGTAGTGCAGCGAAAGCGTATCCTTGCCCGAAATCTTCCAATCGCCGCGTAGCGTGCCCATGGGATCGGTCAAAGGCTCCCGCGCAAAGCTCTCGGGTATCGTTCCCCCTCCGCCCGTGGCGTTGGGTTGGCGAGTCCCGACCAGCAAGCCGCCTAATTCATCGCGATATTCAAACCCCGCAAACCACCATGCTTTTTCTTTGACCAGCGGGCCGCCCACCGTGCCCGCATACTGCTGCCTGCGAAAGGGAGGCAAAGCACCCTCCGTGGAGGATGGATTGAAGATCGCGGGCAACGCCTGCAAGCTCTGGTCGCGTTCGTAAACCGAGGCCGATCCGTGCAGGGAATTCGTGCCCGACTTAGTAACTACATTTACTACCGTGGAGCCGGAGCGTCCCAGTTCCGCGGAAAAACGATTGGTGGCGACCTGAAATTCCTGCACCGCGTCTTCCGGAACATTGAGCAGCATGCCGCCCACAACGTCGTCGTTGTCGTCCATACCGTCGATGCTCACGTTGCCACCGCGCCCCAGTTGCCCGGCGGACGAAATCACGACCGTGTTCTGCTTGGTCGGATCAAAGGTGGGAGCGATCGTGTTCCCCGGCATCAACAACGCCAGCTCCAGAAAATTACGCCCATTCAGCGGCAAGTTATCGACTTGGTGCGCATTGACCACCCCATCCACAACCGAAGAGATCGTGTCCACTCTCTCCGTTCCGACGTCGCTGACATTCACCGTAATCTTTTTTGCCTCAACGCTAAGCGTGACCTTCAGTGTCTGCTGTTGTCCCACTTCCAAGGAAACCGGTGCGGCGAAGTCGGCAAAGCCTGGCGCTTGCACCCGAATCTCATAAGCTCCAGGCGCCAGGTCGTTCAGTACGAATACGCCCTCGTTATTCGCGGCCGTGGTTCTTTCTATTCCTGTGGCGCGTTGGCGCGCGGTTACTGGCGCGCCCTTGACCACCGCTCCTTGCGGATCAACAACCGTGCCCTCGAGCACGGCCGTTCCTAACTGCTGAGCATTGGCGGCCGCCGCCACAAGTGCAATGGTCAGCCCGGCCAAGACTGCTTTTCGTAATGAGTTATAGATCCGACGAATACGCAAAATATCCCCCTCTATTCGCTTTGCGGCGGACTTAGTGCCCGCGATTCTGTTGCACTAGAACTGGTCTCATAAACGGCTTTGGGTAGGGCACGGCTTTCCGTCGTGCCGCTCAAGGCCAATAAACACGCAGGCTTTAGCCCCTGAGGGCCGAACAGCCTGCTCGGAGAACCATTTATGATTATGAGATCACTTCTAATTCCTAAGACCGCACAAAGTAACGAAAGCGCCGCCTGCGCGCAATAGTGCAAAAGCAATATGTAGTTATCGCGCCATAGTGCAAAAGCAGTATGTCGCTAGCGCGTGATAGGCGAGGTTAGAAACCGGAGAGACGGGATGTTTTCCGCAAAAAAACTAGAAGTTTCGCGCCGACGAGACCTGCGTCACCGGCGTTACTACGCCGCGGCAGGCGGTGCACAGTGTGCTTTCCTTCAGGTCGATCCACTCCACCGCGTGGGATGGGGCCATGGCGCAGCGGTAATCCTCGCAGTGAGTCAAGTTCAAAGTGTGGCCGAGTTCATGAACCGCTTCCTTGATTACCCGCTGGCGGAACAGTTTTGGGTCGGGCGGAAAGCCATAGAGCTCCTGGCGCAGCCGGTGCGCTGAGATCACCGCGCAGGGGCCGCCCATCTGCGCCTCGCCGAAAACGAAAGTAAGAATCGGAATGTAGAGATCCACTGAGGCGATCCCCAGCATTCGCCAGGAGTCTTCGGTAAGGAAACTCTGCATGCGATGCAGGATTTCCGACGAGTGGTACTGCTGCCGCTCTCCGTGGTAAGCGAACTCTGGATCCAACCGGACAGGAAGCACTTTGCAAGGGACGCGGAAAGTCTCTTCAACGGCGGGACACAGATCCTTCATCAGCCCGTCATCCACATTCCCGATCGGCAACAGTTGTAGCAGCTTCATCAGGGCAGCACTATCGCGTCTCAACGGGATTGCGAGTCCAGCCGTACTTTTTCAGTTTGTGATAGAGAGTGACCCGGTCGATGTCGAGTATCTCCGCGGCACGGCTCTGATTGCCTCCGCATTCCTCCACCACCCGCAGAATGTGGGCCCGTTCCATTTCCTCCAGCTTCTTGCCCGAGCCGTTGGAAACGCTTTGCGCTTTGAAGATGAAATCCTGTTTGTGCAACTCCGGTTCCTGTCCCACCACCATGGCGCGCTCGACCGCATTCTCCAATTCGCGAACGTTGCCCAGCCAGGGCTGCTGCTGTAACTGGTTCATAGCCGCGGGTGAAACCCGGGTCATGCGTTTGTTCATCGCCAGGGAGAACTTCTGCACGAAGTGGTTCACCAGCAGCGGGATGTCCTCCGGACGCTCGCGCAGCGGCGGCAGCTCGATGCGGAAAACATTCAGGCGGTAAAACAGATCGGGACGGAACTTACCCTCCTCGATCAATTTTTCCAGATCCTTGTTGGTGGCGGCGACGCAGCGGAAGTCCACCTTGATGATCTGATTGCCGCCTACGCGAGTGATTTCGCGTTCCTGCAAAACCCGCAGCAGGTCGGTCTGTGTCTTCAGGGAGATGTCGCCGATCTCGTCCAGGAAAACCGTTCCCCCCTCGGCAATTTCGAATTTGCCTTTCTTGCGGTACTGTGCGCCGGTGAACGCTCCTTTTTCATGCCCGAAGAGTTCGCTTTCCAGAAGCGTCTCCGTCAGCGCCCCGCAATGGATGGCAACCAGCGGATGAAATCTCCGCGTGCTGGCATGGTGGATCGCCCGCGCCACCAGTTCCTTTCCCGTCCCGCTCTCTCCCGTGACCAGCACCGTAGCGTCCGTGGGACCAACCGTCTCAATGGCGTCGAAGACCTTGCGCATGGGACCGCTCTGGCCGACGAGGTCCCCGGGACGTGCCACTTCGGCAACCGTCTCGCGCAACAGGACGTTCTCCTGCGCCGTCCGCTTATGCGCCAGCGCGTTCTTCACCATGTGTGCGATCTCGTCCGGGTCCAGTGGTTTCGTGACGTAGTCATAGGCGCCGTTTTTTAGCGCTGCCACCGCGGTATCGACCGAAGCATAGCCGGTCATGATGATTACGATGAGCTCCGGGTCGATTTCATGCATACGGCGCTGCAGTTCGATCCCGTCGACGCCGTGCATTTTGATATCCACCAGCGCCGCATCCCACCGTTGTTCCGCCAGCCGGGTAAGCGCGTCGTTAGCGTTTTCCACCGTGGTGACTTCGTAGCCTTCTTCGTGGAACCATTTGCCGAGCGAATCGCGCACGCTCAGTTCGTCGTCCACGATCAGCAGTTTTCCCTGTGTGCTCACTTCACTCACCTCGTTTTGTCGCGGCATTCCCGCCGCTGACGCCCGCCGTCGGAACGTACGGCCCCTGACTGGGCAGAGTTACGGTGAAAGTTGTGCCCCGGCCCAGCTCCGATTGGACCACGATGCGCCCGTTATGCCGTTCCACGATGCCGCGGCTGATCGCCAGGCCCAGCCCCACTCCGTGCCCACTTTCTTTCGTCGTCAGAAAAGGTTCGAAAATATGCGGCAAGACCTCGGGATCTATGCCCGCTCCGTCGTCGCGCACCTGGATCTCGATTTCACTCTCATCGTTGCTCACGCGCGTCTCGATCCAGAGATTCCCGCCGCGGGGCATGGCATCCCGGGCATTCATAATGAGCGCCAAAAACACTTGTTCGATTTGCGCCGGATCGCATGGCACGCGCGGCAGGTCCTTCGCATAGTGCAGTTGGACTTCAACTCCGCCCAGCTCCAGTTGATGCCGCACCAGCAGCAGGCAACGATCGATCACTGCATGGACGTCGGTGGATTGCACGTTCATGGGCGCGGTTCGCGATAGCGTGAGCAGGTTCTTGATCAGGTCGCCGCAACGCCGGCTTTCCGCGGCGATCAGTTCCAGACATTCGATCGCCTCCTCGCGTTTTTCATGCTCGGTCTGTCCCGTTCCCACCCACTTCCGAATCAGCTTGGCATACGTGAGAATCCCGGAGAGCGGATTGTTCACCTCGTGCGCTACCACGGCCGCCATCTTGCCGATGGACGCCATTCTCTCCGAGTGCAGCAAATGATCGTGGGCGCGATTGAGTTCCCTCGTCTTCTGCTCGACGCGATCTTCCAGCGTCTTGGCCCAGGTAACGATTTCTTCGTTCGCGGCGCGCAACTGCAGGCTCATTTCGTTGAAGGAATGCGCCAGGTCGCCCACTTCGTCATGAGATTGCACCTCGATCTGGTAGCCAAGATTCCCCTGGGAAAGATGTTCGGTGCCGTTCTTGAGCGCCTTGATGGGCTCGCCGACCACTCGCCACACGAATAACCAGCTCAATATCGCCACAATCAGCATCGCTCCCGCCGTGTAAGACAACATGCGGGCGCTGCTGACGGAAAGCTGGGCATCGGCATTTGCCAGCGAAACGTTGGTGTCCAGCACGCCCAACACTTGCTGGCTGGCAGGATGCGCGTGGCAGGCGGCGTTCGAGCAACTGGGTTGATTTTCAATGGGAGTGATGATTCCCAACACGCGGTGCCCGCCGCCGATGCGATAAATGCGAAAGCGGTCGGGACGATTGAGGCGCGTCAGCGGCTGCGATTGATTGTGACAGCCGTAGCAGGCCTCCGCTTTCTTATCGAGGACGTGGCTGACTTCCGCGGCATCGGTCGAGTAGCTGATCCGCCCCTCTTGGTCGAAGATGCGGACTTTTACCATGCCGGGCTCGTCGGCGATGGTCTGGATGGTGTGGTAGAGTCCCTCGCGATCGTTGCGCAACATGTAGTACGCGGTGCTGCGATTGATCACATCGCTCACCCGCTCGGCGCTGGCCAGCGTGCTCTGCTCCAAGTGCTGCCGATGCAGCCGGACAATGAGAAAACCCAGCAGACCGAACACCAGCGTCATCGAGACCGCCAGCAGGAAAACAAGTTTCACGCTGATGCTGTTCGCCCAGTGGGGACGATGTTCCATCGTTAACGCATTTGACTCAGGATCCGGCATGGGTCAACTCAGGCACAGCCGGCGAAGCTGCGGCTGACGGAGCCGCGACCCGTGCGGACTGCGCTAAGTGTGTTTCGTGCGCGGGCGGGAACACTGGAAGATACTTCACCGCCAGCCAGAAGATCGCAAACGCCCCGGCCACCAGGCTCAGTGTGATGGCAAGTTCCGTCCACTTCGGAAAGTAGTAAGTGCCGGAACTGGCTTCCATTCCTGTAATCGCGACGTTCATCCGGTTAGTCACGAATCCAAGCAAGGTTAACACCGAACAGAAATAGAGGGCAGTGGGATTCTGGTGAATGCGCCGCTGGAACAGAAGCAGCGTCGGTATCAAAAGGAGCGCAATCTCCAGCAGGAACAGATACGTCTCGGTCCGCGGCAGCAGCAACAGATGAAAAACGCCGCGGTGCACCATGTCGACAAAGCGCAAGGCCAGGTAGAAGGACAAAGCGACGGCCAAAACCCTGCCGAGGCTGGTCAACAGAGACTGCTCCAACTGCTTTCCAAATGCCTTGCGGCTATGCCAGGACTCGAAAACCGTCATGGCCAAACCCGCGCACAGCGCGGATACAAAGAAGAACACCGGCTCCAGTGGCGAGTACCACAGCGGATACAGCTTGCCCGGAACGATGAGGTAGAGGCTGCCCAGAGACGACTGGTGCAGCGTGGAGAGAATCACGCCCAGAATCACTACCGGAATCATGACGCCTCGCAGCCAGACCAGCGCCCGTTGCCATCCCAGGCGCTCCAACACTGCCGGGGCGAACTCCAGGGCCAGCACCGTGGTGTAGAGCATGACACACCAAGCGATCTCGAACATGACCGAGTGATCGTTCCACATCACCACCGGATGCCAGATGCGATAGGGCCTTCCTAAATCAATGATGAGGGAGCAGATAAACGCCGAGTATCCCAGGAACGCGGTGAGAATCATGGGCCGCAGGACAGGACGGTACCGCTTCAAGTTGAAGATATGGACAACCGCAGCGATCGTGAACCCTCCACCGGCCAGGGCCACGGCAAACAACTTGAACCCGATCCAGAGCCCCCACGGGAACTCATCGGTCATGTTCGTCGAGGCGCCCAATCCCCGCGCGAACCGCAGGATCAGAGAGTAGCCACCCAGCACCATAACTATCCAGAGAATGACACTCCAAAATCCGAATCTAGGCTTTGCCATTTTCGTCCTGGCCTCGTTTCTTATCTTCGAAGGCGGAGTTCTTTTCGCAGTCCTCGGCGGCCGCCACGTCGTCGCGCCGGTTCGTAATCCACCAGATGCCTCCCAGCAGTACCCCACCGAGCATGACCACGTCGGGAACTTTCGAAAGCACTCGAGAAGTTAGCAAAGGCATAGGTTCGGTCGGCACGTCGGCGGAGTAGCCGAACTGATCGAAGGGAACGCCGGAGAGCAGCAGCACCGAAGTTCCACCCACTTCGTTCAAACCGTAGATGTGCTTGACGTACTGCCCGGGGTTGTCGCGAATGCGCTGCTGCGCTTCGTTGATAAGCTCGTCGCGTTCGCCAAACTTCGTGGCTCCAGTCGGACAGATTTCCGCACACGCCGTTTGCTTGCCCGCTGCCACCCGATTCGGACACATGGTGCACTTGCGCACCCTGGGAAACAGCTTGTTCCATTCGTACCTGGGAACGTTGAAGGGGCAGGCCAGCATGCAGTAGCGGCAGCCCATGCAACGGCCTTCTTCATAAATCACAGGGCCGGCTGCCGTCTTCCGCAAGGCCGCCACCGGGCAAGCCGAAGCGCACGCCGGATCCTGGCAATTCATGCACAGGCGCCGCATGAACTTGTCGCCTCGGGTGAGTACCGCGGTGAACTTGTGCTCGGATTGCTTTTCCTCCGCCGCGATGCTATCGCTATAGGGCAGGTTGTTTTCAGTGGCGCACCCTTGCTCACACTGCTTGCAACCGATGCAGATTGTCGCGTCATACAGCAGGGCCTTACTCATGGGAATTGCTCCTCGGAATTTCCCCCGTCGCTCCCAGGCCGGACTCCCGTTGTGACGGTACGGACTCGGGAATCGTGCCGAACATCTTTGCCGCGCCGCCAGCAAACAAAACCCTGAGTCCGGGGAGGTGTGCACCCGGACCCAGGCGGGCTGTTCCCTGGGGGAGAGCGAACAGGGAAGAAGGTTTCCGGCTGGCGACGAATCGGCCAGGAGCCCATTCCGTCTGCCGAATTGAGCCGGACATCTTCATACTCTCCTTCGCGCCTTCTTCAGCCGCAGTCTGCGATTACGTGACAGCGGCGATGCGCGAAGAAGGACAGCCCATGACCACAGCCGGCGACTACTTCTGCAGGCTGCGAACATACGCAACCACAGCCTTCACATCGTCGGCAGCCAGACTCTTCACCGCGGGCGTGTGCTTCGCCGTGCCCGTAACCGCCTTGGCCAGGTCGGCGTCCGACAGTTTCTTGGCATCGTCCGAAATCAGGCTCGGAGCTTTCATCGCGGGCTTTCCCGCCGCATCCGCTCCGTGGCACATGGCGCATTTTCCTTTATAGATAGCGGCTCCGTCCTCAGCCCACGACAGATTGGGAATCAGGATGAACAGGGCGACCGCGATTGTCATTACCAGCATCACCAGCTTTGTCGTCTTCATGATTTCGTTTTCTTCTCCTTGTGAAGTTTTGCAACTCGATCAAGTTAGCGGTTCCTCTCGCAGTCGCTTGTATGTTGCGAAAGTCACCACCGATACGATCCTCCCAGCAACCGGATGCAGCAGAACTCAGCAGTTCCAACGCTGCCCAGTTGGGAGTTTCAACGTTGGCAGGGATCACCCGCAGTGATCCAGGTCACCCTAAGCCGTGACTACCGTCGGGAAAAGTGCGCTCAAGAGTCCGCCCCAGAGTCCGCCCCAGAGTCCACGGATTACATTGACCGGTGACTCCGGTCACAGCGTCGTTCGCGATCCGGACTGACAATCGGTCCCAGCAGTGAGGTGTAGATATGCCGATACTCCTGATGGCTCTGCTCGCGCTCGTGATCTTTGGCCTGATCGGGATTCTGCTGACAACCGCGATGGTCATGGAGCATTCCAAGCGCAAACATTCAATCCCCGGCGACGCCGCGCACCCTGTAACCTCCGGCGCTGCCTCTTCGTTTGACCCGAAACTTCGATAGACCGCGTGGCGACGGCGCGGAATCCGTCCGCAAAAGGAGAAAACTGATGAGCACGATTGTCTTTGATAAGAAAGCTGACTTGGCTGGGCCCGGAATCGGTGACTACAAGGAATTGGAAAAAATTCTGCCTCATGATTACCGCTCCCTGCTGACCGCGAAAGAGACGCAGCAGGCCATCTTCCAGGTGAAACGCCATATCGAAGACAACCTGTGCAAGGAACTCAATCTGACGATGGTCGAAGTGCCGCTCATCGTCGACGTGGAGAGCGGCGTCAACGACATGCTCGATCGCGACGGCTCGCGCACCCCCATTCAGTTCCATATCTCGAACGACCGCGACCAGCATCCCATCGACGCGCAGGTCGTGCAGGCCGCGACCAAGTGGAAACGCGCCGCTCTCAAGCAGTTCGATTGCAAAGTCGGCGAGGGCATCTGCACCGACATGCGCGCCGTTCGCAAAGACTATTTCCTCGATCACGACCATTCCGCCTACGTCGATCAGTGGGACTGGGAGCGCGTCATCACCGACGAGCAGCGCAACCTCGAGTTCCTGAAGGCGATTGTCGGCAAGATCTGGAAGGCGATCGTCGGAGCGGAAAAATTCGCCCAATCCCTCTTCCCGCAATTGAAAGATTCACGCTATCCAGATCTTCCGGAAGAGCTGAAATTCCTGCACGCCGAGGAAATTCTGGATATGTATCCGACCCTGCCGCGCAAACAGCGTGAGACCGCGATCCTGCAAAAATATCCCGCGATCTTCATCATTGGGATTGGCTGGCCCCTGCAGGATGGCTATCCCCACGAGATGCGCGCCGCCGATTACGACGACTGGGTCACCGACACGCAGGATCAGACCCGCAAAGACACACACGGCCTGAATGGCGACATCCTGGTCTGGAACTCGGTGACCAAGCGCCGCCATGAGCTGACCTCGATGGGCATCCGGGTCACGGCCGAGACCCTGAAGAAGCAGCTCACGATGGCCAAGCAGTTGGACTTCTTGAAGCTGCCGTATCACCAGGCCATCCTGAACAACCAGATTCCGCTCTCGATCGGCGGAGGAATTGGGCAGTCGCGCACCTTGATGCTGTTGCTCCGCAAAGCCCATCTCGGAGAAGTCAGCGTCACGGTGTGGCCGAAGATCCTGAAAGAGATGTGCGCCAACAAGAACATTTTCGTGCTGGAATAGAACGGCTTCTCAGAAAAACTTAGAGGGGGTGGCCAAAGCGGCTACCCCCTCATTAGTTTTGCCTCTCGCAAGTGAACATTTGACACTCCATGACAGAGTTGTCGTTTTACTGAAACGACCGGTCTCCGCCGAAAGCCGCCGGGATGCCCCTTCCACCTAGGTTTGCCCGATCCGCCGTTCGGGTGGTACAAACCTTCCGAGGCCACTCGTGAAAAAACTCGCCGTCGTCTCCCTCCTCGCTCTGTCCGCGCTTCTCGCCGTGTTCGTAGTAGCACGCGCCGCCGACCGCTCGCGCCGCATCAATCTTCCGACCAGCAAAAGCCTGACCCTCCCCGTCCCCGGCTACCTCGCCCGCACCAACAGCTTTCCCGCGACCATCGCGCTCAGCCCAGACGGCCGTTACGCCGCGCTGCTCAATCAGGGATACGGCACCCAAGAAAGCGGCGCGCGCCAGTCGATCGCCATTCTCGATCTCAGCACCAATCAACTGCACGATTTTCCCGACGACCGTCTGAGCGACGACTATTCCACGCGCCAAAGCTATTTCATAGGTCTCGCATTCTCGAGCGACGGCAAGCATCTTTACGCCTCAATGGGATCGATCACCGATCCCACCGGCGCGAAGCCAACGAGTACCGGCAATGGCATCGCGCTGTATAAATTCGCAGCCGGACAGGTCACTCCGGAGCGCTTCATCAAGATCCCGCCGCAGCGCATCGCCGAAGGTAAAGAAGTAGCGCTCGGCATCCGTACGACTCCCGCTGGAACCGCGCCGCCATATCCGGCTGGATTCGCAGTATTGCCCGGGGCCAAGAACGAAAACCAAATGGAGCGACGGGCGTCCTCGCCCGTCCCGTCCAAAGATGACCGATTGCTGGTGGCCAACAATCTCTCGGACAACGTAGTGCTTCTAAACGTCAACTCCGGCAAGATTGAGAAGTCATTCGACTTGAGCCGCAGCCGTTACATTCCCAGCGCCTACCCGTACACCGCGATCGCGAACAAGGCCGGAACCAAAGCGTGGGTCAGCTTGTGGAATGGGTCTGACGTGGCGGAATTGGATCTTGTGACGGGCAAAATCGCGCGCTGGATTAAAGTTGTGTCCCAGGCGGATGCCATCGCGCCAAGTGCGCATCCGACGGCGATGTTGGTCAACCACGATGAAGACACGCTCTACGTTGCGCTTACCAACGCGGACAAGGTGGCTGTGGTCGATCTAAAATCTGGCTTCGCGTTGGACAGCTATGGCGTGGGCAAGGCGAACGCCGGCAGCGCCCTTCAAGCCATCGCTCTGTCGCCCGATGGTCGGCGTCTTTATGCGGCCAATGCCGCTCTCGACGCTGTTGCCGTGTTCAAAGTCAGGAATCTCCCCAAACCGACAGGGGCCATCAACGTCTTTGTCGGGGGTGAAATTCCCACCGATTTTATCCCCACCGAGTGGTACCCCAGCGCCCTAGCCATCGCCGGGAACGACCTCCTAATCGCCACCGCCAAAGGAGAAAGCAGCGGCCCCAACAACATGCTGGGCAGACTGAAAGGCGAGCGCAAAAGAAAAGAGCATCCCTACATCCCCACTCTGATCGGAGGCTCCATCCAGCGCCTGAGCCTCGATGACATCGACAAGAATCTAGCCGCCTACACGCACCAAGTCGAAGAAGACAACCTCATCCAATCCGATGGCGGCAAGATCGATTTCGCGGGCGGAACCAATCCCATCCGCCACGTGATCTACATTCTGAAAGAAAATCGCACCTACGATCAGATCTTCGGCGATCTACCCGTAGGCGACGGCGACCCATCGCTGACCATGTACGGCAAAGACACAACGCCCAACGAGCACAAGCTAGCCCTGCAGTTCGGAGTTCTCGACAACTTCTACGACAGCGGAGAAGTTTCCGGCGACGGCCACATCTGGTCGACCGCCGCCACCACCAGCGATTACAACGAGAAGACGTGGCCGATCGGCTATCGCAGCAAAGAGCGCACCTATGATTCCGGCGGCAGCGTGGCCGAAGCATTCCCGTTAGAGCAGGGAATCCCCGACGTAGACGATCCCGGCACCGGCTTCCTATGGGATAACCTCGCGAAGAAAGGCCTAACCTATCGCGTCTACGGAGAATTCATCGCCGCCGTCTGGTGCAAGAGCGAAAAAGCGAAATCGCCAACAAGAAAGATGGGATCGCCGAAAGAAGGCACGCCGTCTCCCAATTCCGCAACCTGTCCCGTTTCCGAAATCAAAAAAGGCGAGCCTCTGCCGCCGAACGTAGGCAACCCACCCGGCGGCCCGAGCCCATGGCCGTGGCCGATTCCGCAACTAAAGCGCATGCGTCCCACCAAAGCCGCCCTGCGCGATCACTACGATCCGCAATTTCCAGATTTCGAAACCGATTATCCCGACCAACTCCGAGCCGACGAATTCCTCCGCGAATTCGACGAGTTCGTGAAGTCGAAAGGAACCGCCCAAGAGCTTCCGCAGTTCACTCTCCTCTATCTCCCCGACGATCACACCGGAGGCACGCGTCCCGGCAAGCCCACCCCGCAAGCCTCGGTCGCCGACAACGATCTAGCGGTCGGCCGCGTAGTCGATGCCGTCTCCCACAGCCCCTATTGGGACGACACCGCCATCTTCGTAATAGAAGACGACGCCCAAGACGGCGCCGACCACGTCGATGCCCATCGATCGACCGCGCTAGTCATCAGCAAATACGCGCAGAGCACTCCGCAGCCGTTTGTCGATCATCAGTTCTACACCACCGTCAGCATGATCCACACCATGGAAGCGTTGCTAGGCCTTCCCCCGATGAACTTGTTCGACGCCCACGCGCCCCTAATGGCCCCGTTGTTCGCGGGCCCCGGCACGCAGCCGCCGTACCAGGCCGACGACCAGAATCTGCGCAGCGGCCTGATCTATCGAGTGAACGAGAAGAAAGCCGCGGGAGCAAAAGAATCGTCGCAGATGGATTTCACCAAGCCCGACGCGACCGATGCCAGGAAGCTGAACGCAATCCTGTGGCGCAATGCCAAGGGAAACCTCCCGATGCCGGCGGCAGAGCATAAACCCTAAACAAATCACGTAGGGACGGACGCATTCGGAGCCTGCCCTGAGCGAAGCCGAAGGGTCCCGCGGAGCGTAGCTCCGCATCAGCGTCTCGCTACGCTACAATCTGCGGATGGGCTCTCCGATCGAGTGCGTCAACCTGCGCAAGACCTACGACGGCAAAGTCGAAGCCGTCCGCGGCCTGAGCCTGCGCATCGAAGCTGGCGAGTGCTTCGGCCTGCTCGGTCCCAACGGAGCGGGGAAGACCACCACCATAGAAATCCTGGAGGGCCTGCTGGCCCCGACTTCCGGAGAAGTCCGCATCTTCGGACACACCTGGGACGATAACCCGCGTCAGTTGCGCGAGTGGATCGGCATCTCGCTCCAGGAAACGCGCCTGTCGGAAAAGCTAACCGTCCGCGAAACCCTGGAACTTTTCGCCAGCTTCTACCACAACCCTCGTCCTACCACCGACATCCTCGAAGAACTCCAACTCACCGAGAAATCCGACGCCTGGGTAGGCAAGCTTTCCGGAGGCCAGAAGCAGCGCCTGGCCGTAGCCACCGCACTGGTAGGCAATCCGCGCATCCTTTTTCTAGACGAGCCGACCACCGGCCTCGATCCCCAAAGCCGCCGCCAGCTCTGGGATATCGTCCGAGCCTTCCAGAAAAAAGGGGGCACCGTCCTGCTCACCACGCATTACATGGACGAAGCCGAGCGTCTCTGCGACCGCCTAGCCATAGTCGACCATGGCGTAATCATCGCCGAAGGCACTCCCAACGACCTGATCGACCGTCTCGGCGGCCATCACGTGGTTGAGTTCCAAGTTAGTCAAGTTAGTAAGAATGCGAGTAAGAACGGAAACGCCGGCAACGGCAACAACACCGACAAAGAGAGAGACAAAGAGAATGACAACTTCGACCGCTGGCGTTCCCTGCCCAGCGTAGAGTCCGTCCGCCGCGAGGATTCCTCCGTTTGCCTAAGTGTCCGCGAGCCGCACCTCACCATCCCCGCTCTTCTGGACGCGGTAACCGCCGACGGCCGTCAGCTCGAGCACCTGAGCACGCGCCAAGCCAGCCTCGAAGATGTCTTCGTGCAACTTACCGGCCGCCACCTGCGAGAAGAATGAATGGCAACCACGGAAACCAACCCGCCCCAGCTCCACCCCGATGCCGATAAGAATCGGCGCTCCCATCCCGCTCCCTCCGCGCGCCACAACAGTCGCTGGTCCGGATACCGTCATCTCCTGGGGGCGCGCATCCTGGAACTCAAACGCGAGCCAGAAGTCGTATTCTGGGTTTTCATTTTTCCGCTGCTGCTGGCGGCAGGCCTCGGCATAGCCTTCCGCAACAAGCCCGCGGACATCACGTCAGTAGTCGTGATCGAAGGCGCGGGCGCCGAGAAAACGTTAGCCATGCTTCAGAACTCGTCCGACAAAAGTCCCGCCCACTCCATCATCCGAGCCACCATCCTCGATCGCGCGGCGGCGCTGAAGGCCTTCCACTTCGGCAAGTTCGATCTCGCAATCGAGGCGAATCCCGACGGCAGTTACACCTACGATTACGATCCCTCGCGCCCCGAGAGCGTCCTCTCCCGCGCCGAAATCGACGCCAAACTGCAATCCGCCGCCGGACGCAAAGATGCGCTAGCCACCACTTCCCAATCCTCCAGCGAGGCCGGCTCCCGCTACATCGATTTCCTCATCCCCGGCCTGCTAGGGATGAACCTGATGAACTCCGGCATGTGGGGAGTAGGTTTCGCGCTGGTAGAAATGCGCCAGCGCAAACTGCTGAAGCGCTTCGTAGCCACGCCCATGCGCCGCAGCGATTTCCTGCTGGCCCTAACCAGCAGCCGCCTGGTCTTGATGGTGATAGAAGTAGGCTTGCTCCTGGGCTTCGGAGTAGTGGTCTTTCACATGCCAGTCCAGGGATCGATCCTCTCGATCGCCCTGCTGGGATCGCTAGGAGCCGTAGCCTTCGGGGGCGTAGGCCTGCTCACCGCCTGCCGCGCGCAGAAAATCGAAAGCGTCTCCGGCCTGATCAACCTGGTCATGATGCCGATGTGGATCTTCTCCGGCGTCTTCTTTTCCTACGATAGATTCCCCGCGATCGCCCACCCCTTCATCAAAGCTCTCCCCCTAACCGCGCTCAACGACGCGCTAAGGGCCACGATATTGGAAGGCGCAACCCTGGGCTCACAATCGGGGCGACTGCTGGTCCTGGCAATCTGGGGAGGAGTCTCGTTCATCCTGGCATTGCGCTGGTTTCGCTGGACGTAAGCAGCCATCAGGTGTCAGCGGGTGCCCCATCCTTGCGCGTTCTTTGCGCAAGGGTGGGATTCCACGTTAGCCATCCAATCCGAAATTGTCATCCTGAGCGGAGCGAAGGACCTGCTTTTGCCATCGCCGCTTCGCCCCATCCAAGTTGTCATCCTGAGCGTAGCCGGGACTTCACGAAGTGAAGTTCCGGCGCAGTCGAAGGACCCCTACACCGTTCGCACTCGGCAAGGGCGCGTCAGGGAGTTCAAACCGTGCACTAGAGGTTTCACCAGTCAGCAAAACCATTAGTGGAGAGACGGGGGCCTCGCCCGTCCAAGCGGCGAGCAGGTCGATCACGTGACGGAAACTTCGCCGTGACCCTTGGCGCGCGGGCCGCACCGAAATCTCGACGTCCTGCCCCAGCGCGGTAAGAGAATCCAGAAGCCGTTCGACGGAGAAGCTCCGCGAGCGGTTGCGCATCAACAAAGAGACGTGCAGCCGTCCATTCGGGTACAAGATGAACAGACAGACCGTTGTCGAAATATTTTGACAGCTACCGGAGATAGACAATGAAAACCGCATTTGAACAGCTCATGACCGGCCTGGACGAAGTTCAATCCTTTCTCGCCAGAGAGCGAAAAGGTTTCAAGTTGCATCTGCCGGATGAAGTCGATGTGAAGAGCAAGCTCTCGATTGGCCAAGGGCCTTTCACTTTTTTTCGTCACAAACGCCCGGCCCGCCCATCACAGACATCCAACCCACCAAGCGCGATAATGGAGATCTGATTGGGGCAGCAAAAAGTGTGCCGGTCTCCCAAGACGGCCCTGGAAGCTGCCCCAAACCCATTTTCAGCGCTCTTTGACAACCTAAGTCATTGATTTATAAATATCTTAGCTACAAGTCCTTTAAACTCAAAGATTTTGCGGGAATTTTCGGTACTGTCCTAACACTGCGCACTCTTAGGACACTACCGAATTTTCCCCTAACTCTATGATTCCAATAGGGAGGGGGGAGGGGGGTACCCGATACTGACGGGTTCAGTAACCACATTGTTAACACCACTAGAGTAGCAGGCGTGGAGAGCCGCAGGTAGGGCGGCCCAGCTCCGCGGCCGCGAGTCTTCTTTTCCTGCCGTCTCGCGCCGGCGACTCGAAATCGAATCAGCCGTCACGTTTCCGGGAAAATAACAGGTAACTTTCCGGCGTAACCCTGCGTCCAACTAGGTGGGGAAACTCCGTCCACTCCGACTTGCTATCGGAGGTATAATCACTTCACCGATCGGGTTCCCGCGGGGTAGTCCAAATGTCGTTCCGTAATTCGCTGATCTCCCTGAGTTTACTGGCGTTGATGGCTTTGCCCGCGCTGGCACAGAATCAAACGTCCCAGGTTCCAAACGCGCAGCCGCAGGCTTCGCAGCCGCAGACTACAAAGGATCAGACGGCTCAGGTGCCGTCCGGCACGGCGACCCCGGCTCCGCCGCAGGATCCGTCGTCAACCCCCAGCGCGACGCCCGCTCCGCCTGCGGATTCTTCTTCGAGCAGCGCCGACGCTGCTCCTAGCGGGCCGCCTCCCGTCCAGGAGCCCGACGACAGCAAGGTCAAGCACGACGGCGGCAAGGACGACGTGGATGCCATCGGCAACCGCAAGGTCGGCGGCCGCGGTCTGGGCGACTGGTACTCGCTCGAAACCGAAATCAAGATCGGCAAGCAATATTCGATGCAGGTCGAGCAGAGCGTGAAGCTGGTGCAGGACCCGGTGGTCAACGAGTACGTCAATCGCATCGGCCAGAACCTGGTGCGCAATTCCGACGCGCAGGTGCCCTTCACGATTAAGGTCATCGACTCCGACGAAGTGAACGCGTTCGCGCTCCCCGGCGGATTTTTCTATGTGAACTCCGGCCTGATTCTGGCGGCGGACGAAGAGGCCGAACTGGCCGGCGTCATGGCGCACGAGATTTCGCACGTTTGCGCCCGCCACGGGATGCGTCAGATGACGCGGGCGAATCTGGCGAACATCGCTACGATTCCTCTGATCTTTGTTGGAGGCGGTATTGGCTACGGCATCTACGAAGCCGCCGGCCTGGGCTTGCCGCTCACCTTCATGAAGTTCCAGCGCAATTTCGAAGCTGAAGCCGATTACCTCGGCCTGCAATACATGTATAAGACAGGATACGATCCGCAGGCCTTCATCAGTTTCTTTGAAAAGATTCAGGCGAAAGAGAAGAAGAAGCCGGGCACGATCGCCAAGGCGTTCGCTTCGCACCCGCAGACCCCCGATCGCATTGAGGCGTCGCAGAAGGAGATCGCGACCATTCTTCCGGCGAAGGCGCAGTACATCGTCTCCACTTCGGAGTTTGACGACGTGAAATCGCGGCTCGCCACCATCGAGAACCGGCACAAGGTGATCGAAGAAAAGGATAGCAGCAAGCCCAGCCTGCGCCGCACGTCAACCACCGACAAGACCAGCGGCACGGACACCTCGAACGACGACGATCGCCCGACGCTGAAGCGCCGCGACGACAATCCGAACCAGACTCAGCAGTAACTCCAACTTGCGGCCAGAAAAAACCGGCGGCCAGCCCGCCGGTTTTCTATTTGTTCGTTCTGACCACTGGCCACCGACGACTGCCGTTACGATCCCGCGGCCACCGACTTTACCGCGATCGTCGTGCCATCCACGTCTCCGGTCACTTTTGCCTTCGCTCCCGCCAGACCGTTCAGCGTATCGAGCGCGGCCTTGTCCGAGGTCTCCAGTGTGTAGACTTTGTCGCCGACCACGAGCGCGTATTTCGACCCATGCTTGATGCAAGCGCGCGTGCAATCCGCGGCCTTTCCGGCCATTTCATGTTTCGCTCCGCACATGGCGTCGCTCACTTCGCCGGTCAAGGTCTGGCTTTTGCCGGCAGCCAGCGCAGGAACCGCCGCCAGCCCCGCGAGCATCTGCATCCCAAGAACCGCAGCCGCAATTCGATTCACTTTCATTGTGATTTCGTCTCCTGTCAAATGGGGTGATGGTTCAGAAACGCACAGCCCAGGATTCCGCTGCCATGCCGTCAAGCTAGAGATTCCCAGGTGGCATTCCGGTTACAAAATATTTGGCCGTCACGACTCGCTGTTGTTCAGCGTCACTGCTGTTTAAAGCGAATCTCCACGTCGACGGTCTTGTCCTTCGCGTCCGGCGTTTCATGAATGCTTATGGCCCACTGCACGCCGCGGGGAATGAGATTTCTGGTATCGTCCAGATATTTCTTGGGATAATCGGCATTGTAGGGCTGTCCTTCGCGCAGCGTCCACGCCGCCAGCATACGAGCTTTGGCCTGCGTGTCGAGTCCCGCGATCTCCAACTCTCCCATCTTATAGAGGTCGCCTTCGGTGACGTTCAGGTCGTAGCGCACGGTGCTTTTCTCTTCGTCGAACTGGGCGTTAGGTTTGATCTGCACCATCATGTAACCGCGGCTGCGGTAAAGCTTGCTCACGCTTTCGATGTCGCGGAGAAGACGCACGGCGTCGGCGGGCTGGCCGGGCGGCATGTGTATGAGGGGCGCGACTTCGCCAGTGGCGATGGCAGAGTTGCCCTTCCATTCGACGCTGGATGTCGAATAAACCTTGCCCGGCATCACGGGAACGATCGCATCCACCTCAAGTTCGGCGGGACCTTGCGCATCGGCAGCAGGAGCGGGCTGCGGTACTACCCGCGCGTCGGATGGCCCGAACGCGGCTTTCAAATATCCGCGCTGCAGGTACACCGGCAGCAAGTCAAACTTAGCGGCTGCGGCAAGAGTAGAGCGTCCGTATTCCGCGCCCGTGAAGCGGCGGGCCGCGGTTGTGAGCAGAGCCGTCTGCTCGGGCGATGCTCCGGGAAATTCGACGCCGCGAATCCGTATGCTGACTTCCTCGACCCGGTAAACGATCGCGCTGAGAACGCCGCTTGACTCTTCTTCCGAGCGCAAGAAATCTACACGCCCTGGAAATTGTTTCTCGGTGAGCATCGCCTGCAGCGCCTCGGAAACCCGGTCGGGGAGATTGCCGGCAATCGGCAGCACCTCCTTGAACAGAGGAACCCGGCTTTGCAGCTCGGTGCGCAATTCGTCGTCGGTGAACCAGACGAAGTTTTCAAAGCGCGCGGGAACCAGCTTGCTCTTGTCGGTATCGGCGAGTTGGAACTCGAGTCTGGTGCCCGCATTTGAAGAGGAATACGAATAGACAACGTTGCTGAACAGGCCGGAATCTCCCAGGCGCTGTACAGCCTCTTTGAAATCTCCGTCGGCGGCGTTCTGGCCCATTTGCAAGCCGCTCGCGGCAAGGATCTCCTTGTCGGTGTAGCGCGACGTGCCCGTGACCTTCAGTGCGATGAGCTTGTAGGCGGCCAGCAGGGAAGCTTTACCGCTGGCGGATTGCTTCTGGGCCGCGGCAGCCGAGAGGAGCAAGGACAAGCAGAGCGCGAAACGCATAACCCGGTTCATTTCGATCGCTTCCCAGCCCCGGCCGCGGAAAAGTTCTTTTGCTTGACCGCGATGTCCATGAATGCCTTGGCGGCGCGGCTGAGCGATTTATCTTTGCGGAACACGAGCGCGAGGTCGCGCCGAATTTGCGCGTCGGCAAGCGTGATCGCTACCAGGACATTGGCCCGTATATCCTCCTCGATATTCGAGCGCGCGATAAATCCCACGCCGACATCGGCGGCCACAAAACGCTTGAGCAGTTCGCTGGAATCGAGTTCCATGGCCAGGTTTGGCTTCAAGTGATGGTCGTAGAACAGCGCATCGAGCGCGTCGCGCGTGTGACCCAGTTTGGGCACGACTAGCGGATAAGTCGAGACCTCGGCCACGGTAACGCTTCTCTTCGACGCGAGCGGATGATGCGCGGCCGTGATCACGACAAGTTCGTCGCGATGAATCATCTGCGCTTCGAGCCGGTTGTCGGTCACGGGCAGCGAGACCACGCCAAAGTCCACCACGTTCTCCAGGATTGACTCGAGAATCCGGGCATAGTCGGAGCGCTTGATGCTCACGGAGACGTTTGGGTAATCGCGTTTGAACTGCGCAAATACCTCGGGCAATATGTGCAGGCACGTGCCTTCGTTCGCTCCCACGACAATCTCGCCGCGGGGCACGCGTTCGGTTTCGGCGATCTCGGTGAGAATCGTCTTGCGCCGTTCGATCGTTTCCTCGGCATACTTGAAAAATAATTTGCCCGACGCGGTGAGCGAGACACGCCCTCCCGAGCGGTCGAGCAGGCGAGCGCCCACTTCCTCTTCAAGCGCCCGAATCTGGGAGGAGATGGCCGGCTGGGTGCGAAAACGCTTTTCCGCCGCGCGGGAGAAACTGGAGAGCCGCGCCACTTCGAGAAAAATTTCGAGCTGATCGAAGTCCATCGTGTGCTGACCTCACACACTATAGCGGGCCTGGGGCGATCACGAAAGGGGAATCAGGAGAAACCACTTCTTCGACCTGCCCAGTTGCAGAAGCTGACAAGATCTAAGACAGAGCTTCTTGCCGTTTAGCGGAACTTTGAACGCTCGCATAGCCTAAGATCGTACCACTGTGGCGGCCGGGACATAATCTTGGAAGTCAGACAGCCGCAACGATTCGCAGTCCGCCGCAAGGTGTTCCCTCAGCGGCTAAAGCCGATTGAATTTAAGCCCGATATGGCACGACTGAAGTCGTGCCCTTCCCAAACTATCGACCTAGACGTTGATCACCGCGATGAGTTCTCTCACAGCGGCGGCGCTCTTATCAAGGGCCGTCTTCTCTTCCGCAGTGAGTTTGATCTCGATGATTTGCTCGATCCCCTTGGCGCCGAGTTTCACCGGGACGCCGACAAAGAGTCCGTGAATGCCATACTCTCCGTTGAGATAGGCGGCGCACGGAAGAATCTTCTTCTTGTCTTTGAGAATGGCCTCGACCATTTCGGTAGCGGCAGCCGACGGGGCGTAGTACGCCGATCCGGTCTTGAGATATTTGACAATCTCGGCGCCCCCGTCACGTGTGCGCTGGACGATGCGATCGAGAGTGGCCTTGTCCAGCAGTTCGGTGATGGGGATGCCGGCAACCGTGGAATAGCGCGGAAGCGGGACCATGGTGTCGCCGTGTCCGCCGAGCACGAAGGCGTTCACGTTCTCAACGCTGACTTTGAGTTCCTGCGCGATAAAGGTTCGGAAGCGGGCGGAGTCGAGCACGCCGGCCATGCCGATGACGCGTTCCCGCGGAAAGCCGCTGATCTTGTAGGCGGCCTGTGCCATGGCGTCGAGCGGATTGGAGACGATAATGAGAATGCAGTTCGGCGAGTGCTGTACGACCTTGCCGACCACGTCGCTCATGATCTTGTAGTTGGTATTCAGAAGATCGTCGCGGCTCATGCCCGGCTTGCGAGGAATTCCGGCGGTGATGACGACGATGTCGGAGTTGGCCGTGTCGGCGTAGTCGTTCGTGCCGAGAACAGCGGAGTCGCGTTTCTCGATCGGCATGGCCTCGAGCAGATCAAGACCTTTCCCCTGCGGGACGCCCTCTATGATGTCGATGAGCACGACATCGGCGAGCTCTTTCGATGCGATCCAATGAGCGGCGGTGGCGCCAACGTTTCCCGAACCTACTATCGTTACTTTATTGCGCATGAAAATTTCCTTTCTTGATGCTCAGTAATAATTGCCTGTAGAGACGCGCTTTTACATGACCCCCATATCTTAGTCGGCCGCTACTGCGATGATCATGTTCTCGATCATGCAAGTAGCAAACTCGCTGGTCTTGACCTTGGTCGCGCCTTCCATCAGCCTTTCGAAATCGTAAGTTACTTTTTTCTGTTCGATGGTGCGCTCCAGACTCTGCTCGATCAGATCGGCGGCTTCAGTCCACCCGAGGAAGCGGAACATCATAACGCCCGAGAGAATGACTGAACCGGGATTGATGACATCCTTGTCGGCGTACTTAGGAGCGGTGCCGTGCGTAGCTTCGAAGATGGCGTAGCCATCGCCGATATTCGCTCCGGGAGCGATGCCGAGGCCGCCAACCTGAGCGGCGCAGGCATCGGAAATGTAATCGCCGTTCAGGTTGGGCGTGGCCAGAACGCTGTATTCGTCGGCCCTCGTGACTACTTGCTGGAAGATGGAGTCCGCGATGCGGTCGTTGATCATCAGCTTTTTCTTCCACGCTCCTTTGCCGTGCGTGGGGTAGATGGAATCGAGACAGCCTTTCACTTCTTTGTAGATGGCCTGGCGGAAGTCGTCTTGGGCGAACTCAAGGCCGGGCTCGATGAGGTGCGCGTTCTCTTCGACCGTGAGACTCGGATTCTTGTCTTTATTGCCGATGATCCAACTCTCACGCTCGGTGACCACCTGCTCGCGGAATTCCTCCGTAGCGAGTTCGTATCCCCACTTGCGGAACGCGCCTTCGGTGAACTTCTGGATGTTGCCTTTGTGGACGAGAGTGACCGCTTTGTTCTTATGTTCGAGAGCGTGCTGGATGGCCATCCGTACCAGACGCTTTGTGCCGGTCACAGAAATGGGCTTGATGCCTACGCCGGAATCGAGGCGAATCTGCTTCTTGCCGCCTTTCAACATGTCCTTGTTGAGGAATTCAATCAGCCGGGCACAATCGGGCGTGCCTTCCTCCCACTCAATACCGATGTAAACATCTTCTGTATTTTCGCGGAAAATGACAATGTTCATGCGCTCGGGATGCTTCACCGGCGACGGTACGCCGGCGTAGTACTTCACCGGACGCACGCAACAGTAGAGATCGAGCACCTGGCGCAGGGCAACGTTGAGCGAGCGGATACCGCCTCCGACGGGCGTGGTGAGCGGCCCCTTGATGGCGACGCGAAATTCGCGGATGGCGCTGACGGTGTCGTCGGGGAGCCAGTTCTGAAAGCGAGCCTTGGCCTTCTCGCCGGCAAAGACTTCGTACCACGCGACGGAGCGCTTACCGCGGTACGCCTTTTCGACGGCGGCGTCGAACACACGCACGGAGGCTTTCCAAATATCGCGTCCCGTGCCATCGCCTTCAATGAATGGGACGATCGGATGATCGGGAACGCGATACTTGCCGTTGCTGTATTCGATCTTCTGCCCGCTGGATGGGACAGGGATTCCGTTGAACGACGCCATGATGCTTGCCTCCAGAAGCTGGGAAGGAACTGATCATTATAAAGAATATTGAGGGAAGGGAAAGGAGGCTCGCCTTCGAGTCACGCATTGTTCTCGAGCGCGACGCGATCATCGCTTTTTCTTGCGCTCGTTCTCCGCAATCCGCGCCTTCACCAGCTTTTTCACAAGAGTGGCCGACAGAGGCTTGTCCACGGGAAAGCGGATGGTGCCTTTGGATGTTTGGCAGTCCTTGAGCTCGTTTTTGAACGCTGCCATCACAGCGAGGCTACCGGGGAAGAAACTGCAGTGCCTTGAAAACGCGGCGAACCATACCAGCACTCCTTTGTACTTGAACATGGGCATCCCGTAGCTGATGCCCTCGGTGGCCTCCGGCGGCACGGTGGAGCGAATCGTGGCGCGAATTGTGTTCAAGGTGCTGCGGGCGGGTTCCGGGACGGCTGCCAGATATTTATCCACGTCTTTTGAGGCTTCGTCGTTCTTTGCGGACGGGCCTCGGTTACTGGACGCTGCTTTCTTCGTCGGCATAACGGTGGTTCCCTCGCTTCAACTTTGTGGGCCATCGGGTTCATTTGAAAACACTCAGGATTAGGCTTTTCGATGACCCGATGGTGAGATGGCCCGATCCTCCTAGCGTTCGATTTTTACCGACTTCACGACTACGTCTTTCTGGGGACGGTCCTGGCGGTTGCGAGGGGCTTTCGAGATTTTTTCCACGACTTCGTATCCTTCGACGACCTCGCCGAAAATCGTGTGTTTGCCGGTCAGCCAGTCGGTGTTGCCGACGGTGATGAAGAACTGCGATCCGTTGGTGTTGGGGCCGGAATTGGCCATCGCCAGCTTTCCCGACTTGTCGAAACGATGCGGAGAACCTTTGGTTTCGTCTTCGAACTGGTAGCCGGGACCGCCGAAACCGGTGCCCATCGGGTCGCCGCCCTGGATCATAAAATCGGGTATCACGCGATGGAAAATGGTCCCGTGATACAGGGGATCCTTGGTCTTTTTGCGCGTTGTGGGATGCGTCCACTCGCGTTTGCCTTCCGTGAGTTCGACGAAATTAGCGACAGTCTTGGGGGCATCCTTCTCAAACAGGCGGCAAACGATGGTGCCCTCGCTGGTTTCAAACACGACATAGCTTCCGGGTGTGCGGGTCATAGTCTTCCTTTGAATTGCTAAATTTGATCTTTGCTGTAGAGACGAGGCTTGCCTCGTCTCGTCTCAGGCGTGGCCAGCCTCGTCGCCACTGTGAGGGCTACTTCACGCCTGCCGATGGCTTGGGAGCGTCCGCGGCTCCTTGGATTTCGATGTGCGTGATCTTAACGGGACGAAGCGCGCGATCGCCGTCCGCAGCCATGCGAGCAATTTTCTTAACCAGTTCGACAGCGGCGGCATCGCATTGGCCGAAAATGGTGTACTTGCCATTCAGTTGGGCCGCCTGTGGTCCAGTGAACGCTAGTTCCGTAATGAAGAACTGCGAGCCGTTGGTATTCGGTCCGGCGTTGGCGTAAGCGAGACGCCCGGGGCGATCGAATTTAACCATGGGCGAAGTCTCATTCTTGAACGCGATGCCGATATCGCCGCTGCCGGTCCCGGCGGGGTCTCCACCCTGAATCATGAATTCGGGAATCACACGGTGAAAGACAGTGCCGTCATAAAGTGGGACGCCGTGTTTCTTCGCGCCAGACACGGGATTGGTCCAATCCTTCGTGCCCTCCGCCAGCCCTATGAAATTCTCGACGCCGATCGGAGCCACCTTCGGAAACAACGTGCAGTGGAGGTCTCCAGCGCTGGTGTGAATGATGGCAGTGGGCTCGCTGGTTGCAACGGGCTTGGCCGCCTGCGCGGTGCTGAACAGAGAGGTGAAGAGTATCAGGACAATCGTGTGCAATAGAGTTCGCATGGTTGCTCCTATATGTATTTTGGCAAACTTTAATTGTACGACAGTCGATCTCAGCTTGCTGATGGAGTGCCGGGCGTCCCGCCCGGCCGCGATACTGCCGGACGGCGCGACGCCGGCCGCTCCACCGTTCATTTACCGGCTTGCATCTCACTGCTAACGCGCTCCGCCTCGCGGAAGACGCGGAGCAAGTTGCCGCCAAGTATCTTGCGGATATCGTCGGCGCTGTAACCGCGGTCGAGCAATGCTTGTGTGATCTTCGGCAAATCGGCGGCGGAGTCGATGCCTGCGGGAGTCGCTCCGCTGACGCCGTCAAAATCCGATCCCAGGCCGACGTGATCGATGCCAGCGACTTTGGCGATATGGTCAATGTGATCGATCAGCGAGCTCAGCGGAGGGCGCGGGATTTTCGCGGCCCACTCGCGCTCGATGCGGTCGGAGTCGAGATAGGTGACGGTTTTTCCGGCGGCCTTGAGTTGGTCGGTGTAGGCCTTGACAGCGTCGTCGCGATCTTTGGCTTGCGCTTCGGCCGCCTTGCGGTAGTTCTCGTCGATGAAGGCGTTGAAGAAATTTACCTGCACGACGCCTCCGTTCTTCGCGACGGCGCGCAGCATGTCGTCGGTCATGTTGCGCGGATGATTGGTCAAAGCCCGCGCGGAAGAATGTGACGCGATTACCGGCGCTTTGCTGACAGCCATAGCGTCGTAAAACGTCTTGTCGGCGACGTGGGAGATATCAACCATCATGCCGAGCCGGTTCATCTCCACGACAATCTGCTTCCCGCCCTCGGTGAGTCCGTTGTGGTGCTCGACTCTAGGATTGTTGATGTCGCCGGAAGAGTCGGCCCACTCGTTGGTGTTCGACCAACTCAGAGTCATGTACCGAACTCCGAGGCGGTAGAAATCCCGCAGCAGCCGGACGTCGTTTTCGATGGAGTGACCGCCTTCAATTCCCAGCAGCGCGGCGAGTTTGTGCTCGCGGTGGGCGCGCTCGATGCCGTCGACACTGAAGGCCATCATCATGCGGTCGGGATGGCGGGCGGCCTGCTCGTACACCGAATCGATGAGATCGAGCGTGTGGCGGGCGAAGTGGCCCTGGTTGGTTTCCGGTTCGACCCAGATGGAAAAGAACTCGGCCCCCAGGTTTCCCGCCTTGGCCTTATCGAGGCTGATGTGGCCGGAATCTTTGGGATCGGTCGATCCGATGTCGTAATTCTCGTCGAGGAAGCGCTGCGGAGTATCGGCGTGCGTGTCGATGACGATCGCGGAGTTCTGGATCTCGCGGGCTTTCGCGCTAACGGTTTGCGCATGTACGGGGACGACACAGGCGAGTGCAACTGCGACGGCAAGATTACGTTTGTTCATGGTGGCCTTTATGTTGAACAAAATTTTATACGATGCACTTTCAGGATAATGCTCGTGTGGTGGCGGGTCTTTGACTCGCAACCGGGCAGAGCCCCGTCACCACACGAGCAGAGTTCGCGATTCAAGATGCAGTTACGGCGGCGAGTCCCTGTTCGACGCACTGCTCCAGCGGTTGGTCGGTAGAGATCGTCGTCTTGGGATAAGTGATCGCTTCGAAGTGGGCTTTCACTTCGAGGTAGAGCGCGAACGTTCGGTTGTGCGCGGGATGCGTCAGGTCGGGCTTGAGGTCGAGACGCCGGCGAGCGGATTCATCGGAACAGACGCACTCGATGATCGCAAACGGTTGAGCGAGTTCGCGGGCAAACTCGATAACGCGGTCGATCTGATAGCGGCGCGAGAAAGTGCGGCCGTCGAGGAAGATCTTCCGAGTGGGAGTGCTTTGCAGCAGGAAGCGGGCCGCGTCGAGCATCACCTCCATCACGAAGTCGTCTTGTGGGACGGAGTATTCGATATCTTCCGGCGAGAACAGGGCGGCGCGGATCTCGTCTTTGCCGAGGAGCGCGCCCTGCGTGCGCTGGGCCAATTCGCGAGCCAGCGTAGTTTTGCCGGTTCCCGGAAGGCCGGCCATCAGAACAATCATGCTGTGAAGATTGTAGCGGAGGCGGAGTCTGGCTGGAGGCTTAGTCGGAGGCGCTTACCGCAGCGGCAGTGACCGTGCCCGGCGCGGTGGCTCGCTCTTCCACCGGCGCAATCGGGAAGATGGTCTGGCTTTGGCGCCAATCGTTGTAGCGGTCGGAAACCATGATATGGAAGCACCAATGCCGGCGCTCTTCCTCAGGTTCGACCAAGCCGAGAGCGTTCAAATAGAACAGGTAGTGCTCAACGAAACGCATCTGCTCCATCGTCATGCCGCGGCGCTGGAGGTCGACTGTAATGCCGGCGAGATGAGACGACGCCGTGTCGCCTTCGGCGGGAGCTGCGTTGCGATTGCGGCGGCGAAGCTTCTTCTGCACCTTGACCGTACGGACGGCAGAGTTCAACTGGATTTGCGCGTGAAACTGCCGGTAATAAACTTCGGAAAGGTCCTGCACGAAATCGCGTGTCCACGGACGACAAAAGCGGCGTGAAGGATCGAGACTGGGCTCAATCTTCAGAGATTCGCTCGCCTCGATGGGTACCAGCTCACCCGAGGCTTTGAGCGCTTGCAGTTCAGCGTCGTCCTGAATGCGCGGCAGTTCGAGGCGGTTAATTTCTTCGTTTTGCCGGACCAGGGAGTCGTGCGACGCACGGAACATCGGGTTCCAGAGCAAGCCACGAAGCCCCCGGAAGCGGAACATATGCAGGATCCGGTGGTGGCGATGAGTGTCGACGCGATGCAGCGCGAAGGCACTTCCTGGCGCTGCAGCCATCGCCAGCATGATCAGCCCGGCCACCAGCGCCCTCGGCCGTTTAGAGCTTTTCAAGCCTAGCGTTATCAATCCCAGCATCATGAATTTTCGCGTCGTAACCGTCCCATTCAGCGCGCCAGTCGGATCAATTCCGGGGCACTGAAAAAGTGCCCATATTCCGGTTGGCTCTCGAATTGTAAATCAGAGATGAACAATTGTGCGAAGCAATTCCGCCTAAGCCTCGTTACTTAAGGGAGTTGCAGGTGGTTACCAGTCCCAAATTCGCCGCTTTCAGGCGCCAATGTCGGAAAAAATACCGTTTTGGGCAACGCCGAGTTGTGTTCGGGCAGATTGCGGAAAAAGTCGAGCTATGTAGGCCATCGCTTTAGCGATACCGTAAGTCCTTCGAAATCAGGCCCCTTTTAGGGGCTGAGCATCCGCAGTCGCACCCCGACGTCACTTGCGGAACAAGTCGCCGAGTGCCTGTTTCATGACCTGGCCGCCGACTTCGGCAATCGACGTGGTCAGGGGAATATCCTTCGGACAAATCTCAACGCAGTTCTGCGCGTAGCCGCATTCCTGTATGCCGCCGTCGCCCATGAGCGCCGAGAGACGCTCGCGCTTCAAAGCCTGGCCGGTAGGATGCGTGTTGAACAGCCGCACTTGCGAGATGGTGGCCGCGCCGACGAATCCCGTGTCCTCGTTGAACTGCGGACAAGCTTCCATGCAGCAGCAACACGAAATGCAGCGCGACAACGGATAGGCCTTTTCCTGGTCTTCGGCGCTCATGCGCGGGCCGGAGCCGAGGTCGTAAGTTCCGTCGATGGGAATCCAGGCACTAACCTTCTTTAAGTTCTCGAAGAGCACGCTGCGATCCACCGACAGGTCGCGTATGACGGGGAATTTCGAGAACGGCTCCAGCTTGATCGGCTTATCGAGTTGGTCGAGCAGGGCGGAGCAGGCCATGCGGGCGCGTCCATTGATCAGCATGGCGCAAGAGCCGCAAACCTCTTCGAGACAATTTGAGTCGTAGGTGATGGGCGTGGTCTTCTTGCCGTCACGGGTGACGGGGTTGGCCGCGATCTCCATCAGCGCCGAAGTGACGTTCATGTTCGGCTTGTAAGGAATCTCGAACTCTTCCCACGACGGCTTGGCGTCGGGAGTGAGTTGGCGTTTGATCTTTAGGATTACGGATTTGTTATTATTTGCCATTTAGCTTTTGGCCTTTAGCTGTTAGCTCAAACTCTGTCATCCTGAGCGAAGCGAAGGACCTATGCATTTCGCCTGCGCCAAGAGAATGCACAGGTCCTTCGCTTCGCTCAGGATGACAACCGCTTTTGGTTTCGCATCACCGCTTCAATACTTCCTCGGCCGCGGCGGAATCAGACTCGCGTCCACCGGCTCAAACTCAAACTTCGGCTCGTCCAAATCGGGAGCGAACGTTGCTTTCGTGGTCTTCATCCAGTTCTTGTCGTCGCGCTCGGGGAAATCCGGCTTATAGTGCGAGCCGCGCGACTCGTCGCGCATGGCCGCTCCCTGCGCGATCACCCGCGACAACTGCAGCATGTTGTAAAGTTGGCGCGCGAAAGCGATGGTCGTATTCGCCCACTGCGAGCGATCGCTGAGGTTGATCTTCTGGAAGCGCTGCAGCAGTTCCACGACTTTGGCGTCCGCTGCCTCACACTTCTTGTTGTAGCGGATGACGGTGCAGTTCGCGGTCATCACTTCGCCGAGTTCGCGCCAGATCAGGAACGGATTCTCGCTGCCGTCGGCTTTCATCAGCCCGGCGTTAATGTCCTGCTGCCGTTTACGCTCTGCCTCAAAATAGCCATTGCCGGGCGCGGCTTGCAGATTCTTCGCGTACTGCACCGCGTTCGGGCCAGAGATGAAGCCTCCAAAGATGCACGACACCAGCGAGTTTGCACCCAGCCGGTTCGCGCCATGATATTGATATTCGGCCTCGCCCGCCGCGTAGATTCCGGGAATGTTTGTGGCTTGTTTGTAATCGATCCACAGTCCGCCCATGGTGTAGTGCATGCCGGGGAAAATCTTCATGGGCACATCTCGCGGATCGTCGCCGACAAACTTTTCGTAGATTTCGAGGATGCCTTCCAGCTTGCGGTCGAGCGTCTTTCGGTCGATGTGCGTGAGGTCGAGATAAACCATCGGCTTGCCGTCGATGCCAAGGTTGTACTCGTACACGACTTTGAAAATCGCGCGCGTAGCCACGTCGCGCGGGACGAGGTTGCCGTATTTCGGATACCACTCTTCGAGAAAATACCAGCGTTCTTTCTCGGGAATTGATTTCGGATCGCGTTTGTCGTTCAGCGTTCTTGGAACCCAGACGCGTCCGCCCTCGCCGCGCGCCGACTCCGACATCAGGCGCAGCTTGTCTTCGCCAGGAATACAAGTGGGATGCACTTGAATGAACTCGCCGTTGGCGTAATAGCAGCCCTGCTGATAGAGCGCGGACTGTGCCGATCCCGTGCACACCACCGAGTTGGTGGATTTGCCGAAGATAGCGCCACAGCCGCCCGTGGCAATGATGATGGCGTCAGCAGGGAAGGTCCGGATTTCCATCGTCCGCAGATCCATCGCGCAGATGCCGCGGCAGACGCGGCTTCCGTCGAGCACGGCCGAGAGAAATTCCCAGTGCTCGTACTTCTTCACCTTGCCTTCGGACTCGTAGCGGCGCACCTGCTCGTCGAGCGCGTAAAGAAGTTGCTGGCCGGTAGTTGCTCCGGCGAAGGCGGTGCGGTTATAGAGCGTGCCGCCAAAGCGGCGGAAATCGAGGAGACCCTCGGGAGTGCGATTGAAGGGAACACCCATGCGATCGAGCAGATCGATGATGCCGGGCGCGGCCTCGCACATCGCTTTCACCGGCGGCTGATTCGCAAGGAAGTCGCCGCCGTAGATGGTGTCGTCGAAGTGTATCCAGGTGGAATCGCCCTCGCCCTTCAGGTTCTTGGCGGCGTTGATGCCTCCCTGCGCGCAAACCGAGTGCGAGCGCTTTACCGGGACGATCGAGAACAGGTCAACCTCACCGCCCATTTCGGCGATCTTGATGACGGCGGCGAGGCCTGCCAGGCCTCCGCCCACTACGATGATTTTTGGAGTTGCTGCCATGCTGTATGAATCCGATCTGCCGGGCCGAGCCCGGGCCTTGTCACACCGCTATCGCATTACGATATTTTCCGAACTTGAAGTCGAGTCCAAAGGCTGCTGCGGCGTCTTCAGGAAACCGTACATACTGATTGCGCCGATCGAAACCAGGCCGAGGGCCAGAGCAAGGCAGAGATAGCCCAGGCGGCGCCGCGCCCTTTCCCCGGTGGTAATGCCCCACTTAGCGGCGAACAGCCACAGGCCGTAACTGAAATGCCAGGAAGCCGCGATGATGCCAGCGATGTAGAACGCGACCATCCACGGATTGTGAAATTCCCACTGGACTTTGGCAAACGCCTGATCCGGATGCCTTCCAAGGACGGTGCCGGTAAAACGCAGGTGGTAGGTGTGCTGTAGGATGTACGCGAAGGCGATGATGCCGGTCCAACGCTGCGAAGTGTAGAGCCAGTTGCCGGTCCACGGGTATGCCGCGACGTTGGTGTCGCCGCGATACCAGATATAGATGCCGTAGAGGCCGTGATAGAGGATAGGGAGCCAGATGAAACACAACTCCAGCAGAAAGACGGCTGGAAAGCTGTTCAGGAATTCTACTTGTTTTCCGTAGGCGATGGGGCCTTTGAAGGCTTCAGCGTTCGAGATGAAGTGTTCGAGAAGAAAGGCTCCGATGGGGACGACGCCGCTGAGCGAGTGCAGACGGCGCAGCAGGAACGAAGTTCCCTCGCCAGCGCGCAGCGGAGCGACGCCCGGTTTAATCCTGGGAACGACGGGATTGGCAGTTGATGCCACGATAACGGCTCCTTACGTGGTCCGAAGTGCAAACTAGTAATTATCGTTTTGCGTGGGAACCTAAGTCAAGGAGAGGTTGAACCACTAACCGCGGAGATCGCGGAGCACGCAGAGAAAAATCTGGCAATTGACGGCAACATGCGGAGTTATCCGCGCACAAGTTGCCGTCTTTGAATTTCCTCTGTGATCTCTGCGTACTCTGCGGTTAGAGATTCTGATCGTCGGCCACCCTGCACCACGACAGAAAAGCGCGAAACGCTTTGCCACGATGACTATATTGCGCTTTTTCCTCCGCGCTCAGTTCGGCAAAGGTCTTGTCGATTTGCGGAAAGTAAAACAGTGGGTCGTACCCGAATCCATTCTTGCCTCGAGGCGCGTCCAGAATGATGCCTTCGGCGCTGCCGCGGAAGGTGTGAACGGTCTGCCCGTCGCGGGCCGCAGCCAGCACACAGACAAATCGCGCGGAGCGCTTTTGCTCTGGAACCCCTTTTAGTTCGCGCAGAACTTTCGCGTTGTTGGCTTCATCAACCGTGCTGCACTCCGCGGCATGAGGATCGTCGGCGGCATAGCGCGCGGAACGAACGCCGGGCGCGCCGCCAAGCGCGTCAATCTCCAAGCCGGAATCGTCAGCTAGAACCAGTTCGCCGGGAACGGCCACGCTGTATGACTCCGCTTTCTTGCGCGCGTTTTCCTCGAAGGTGGCTCCATCTTCGACAACCTCCGGCAGAGAAGAAAAGTTCGGGATATTTGCGATCGTGATGCCGAAGGCTGCGGCGGCTCCGGCGAAATCGCGAAGTTTGCCGGCGTTCGAGGTGGCGAGCAAAACGGTGCGTGCGGTCATGCGGCGGTGCTCTCGATACTTGCTCGTGCGTATCGTCGTCGCGTCATAACCCATGCGGCCACGAGCACAGCCATACTCAGCAGCGAGACGATGTCTCCGGCCAGGCGATCGACGGTGCGGCGGAAATCGATGCGTACATCGCTGTCTCCGGCGGCAATGGGGATGACCATCAGGCCGGTGGGCTCGGTGCTGCTCGTTTCGATGGGCCTGCCGTTCACCACGACATTCCACGCCGGGTAGTTGAAAACGTGCACGACTAGATCCAGCGGTGCGGCGGCGTCGACGGTGAACTGTTTTTCCGTTTGCCCCCACGCCAGCATCTCGCTCGGCACCGCTGCGCCTGCGTCGTCGCTGAGGCGTGGCAGGTTCTTGTTCACCTCGTAGGCGTCGGCCCCGGCCGGGACGTATTCGTCGGTGCCCTCGTATCCGGTACCGTCGGCGAGGGCATCGCTCATCTCGCGAATATCGTCGCCCGTGTCCCACCAGGGCGGCTGGATGCGATATCCCGCGATGATGAGCGTGGCCAGCAGAACGGCCGACGCCAGCCAGCGCGAGGTCCAGCGTTTGGCGGCCATAGTCAAAAGCATTGCCAAAGCGGCGTTCATGCACAACAGCCAGCGGAAGGGAAGTTGCACGAACCTGAACTTGGGCAAGTGCTGCCACAGCAGATTGCTCACCGAGAGCATCAGGAACGCGCTGCCGCCGCCCCAGACGGAAAGCGGCGTCCACGGGCTCTCATCAGCAGCGATCTCTTCGCGTTTCGCCCGCCATCGTCGTGAACTCCAGATCGCGAGAGCCAAAACGCCGATTTCGGCTAGCGCGATCGTCGAAACCAGAAGATTAAAGCGATTGTGATCGGGATCGGCGATGGTGGTGAAAATAAAATTGTCCCGTGGACGGACCCCCGGGGACAGCACCTGGCTGAGGTTGACCCATCCCTGTTCGTAGATTGCCGGGAGCAGATAAAACGAAGCCAGGCCAGCTCCGAGAAGCGCTGCCAGCGCCGTCTGTATAAGGGGACGCCAGATCTGTGGGCTCCACGATCGTTTGTGGAGGATCTCGCGGACAGCTAAGACCACCGCCAGCCCAGCCGTTGAGTAATGGATCATGACGGCTGCCGGCGCGTTCGTGAGCCAGGCTGCGGCCAGCGTCAGACTCAACCATAGCGTCGGACGAAGGCTACGTTGATCAGAGGCGGGCTGCTTGATCCGCAGCAGACAAAGCAGCACCAGCGGCAGCAAGGGAGCAGCCAGCAGTTCGGCATATGCGCTTCGCCAGTACACGATCAGCAAGTGGTAGGGATTCAGCGCGTAGAACACGGCCGCAAACAACGCATCTCGAGCCGGGAGCCACTCGCGGGCGAGCCGGTACATGGCCGCTCCCGCCAGCATGAGCACAATCCAGCAATACGCGCCCGGCACGATCCTCCAGGGCAGAGTCGCCCCGAGCGCGGCGCCCAGCGTCCAGGAAGCGGGGGGATAGAACAGGAAGCGAGCCTCGCCGTATCCCCAGTACGCCAGGGCGGCCCAGCGCGGATATATGATGCCGTGCTTCCATTGGCCGAGGACTTCCATCCACGAAAACACGTGGAACTCAAAATCATGGCCGGAGGGACTGCCCCACCAGAAAAATGGAGTGATGGCCAGCAAACAAGCGCCAGCCAGCACCAACCCTCGCGAGATCGGATTTCTGAGCAAAGTGGAGTTTAGCCTACCTTGAAGCAACGAGCCGACAAAAGGGCATCCGCTTTTTCTGTAGAGACGCGGCTCGCCGCGTCTCTCTCTCCCCGCCTCTTTTCGCGCCTTCGGAGATCGGGGCACGCCAGGCAAAACAAACGCTGGCGCAGGGCAATTCTATTGCATCGGAGAATTCTCGGAAAATTAACCGTGCCGAAATCATTGAAGATGGGGTGTCGAGGTAGGCTACGGGCAATGAGGTGGAACAGACCGCCGGGGACCGGGCCGACACCAAAGACGGGGTGTCGATCGGGTCCCCGGTTTTGGTTTGGATCGTTTTCGCTGAGATCAGGCCGCGATTGGGCGAACGCTGTCTGTCTGGCGTCTATTAGGGATTGGTCGTTTCACGGAGAGCTTTGAAAGGGCATGGCTTCAGCCGTGCCGTCAGAACCCGCTACACAAGCGGCTTTTAGCCGCTGAGGGCCGCGCTTCTGGCACATCCCGTATCGCGCGAGGATTAGTCGCAGTTCCCTTAGTTGACGCCCGCCGGAGTGCGCTGGCGGTGCAGTTCGGCGAGGAACGCTTCTTCCTCCAACCCATTGCCGGTCCGTAGCAATTCCAGGAGTGGATCGTCCGCGTCGGTCGCGTCGCTGCTGGTATGGCTCAACTCGACCGCACTGGCGATGAGCGAGCGCGGAGAAGTTTCCAGTTGCGGAGTGGAACCGGGCTGGCCAGTGAGGAACTCGATGAACTCGCCTACGCTTTTGCGCTGCTCTTCGGTGCGGGCAGGGAACTCAATGCCCATGCCATGTCCGGGATGCATGACCCGGACCAAACCTTCGGCGTGAATCTCCATTCCGGCAGCGCGTAGGCACAGGTCGACAGCCGAGGACTGAGGAAAGGGAGATGCGGTCTCTACGTAGCAGCCGCCCAGACTGAGGTCCGTCAGTTTGCATTGGCTGACCGCGTCGGGTTCCTCGGGCAAAGCGTCGTGCGAACGGGCAGCCAGCCACCCACCCATTTCGTCGCGCATCTTTTCGTCCATGTCGAGAAAGCGCAGGCCGGTTTGGCCGTTGGCGGTGCTCCAGGCAACCTCCGCCTCGCCTTCAATACCAGCGGCGCCGTCGGGAAGCTCGAACGAGACGCGAACCAGAGCTGCCGCCGGAAGCGGCTTGGCCGCCAGCACATCCATGCCTCCGGTACTCAGGTCGAGCAGGATGCCTTCAACGGTATTGCTCTCGTCCAGACGAATCGAAACCGCCGCTTGAACCGCGACCCGCATCGATTGCCGACGTTCGCGCTTCAACAGCGCGGTGGCAGCGCGTAACGTGTTTTGCGCCTGCTCGTAGCTGATGGGCTTGGTGAGAATGAAATGAGCCCCCGCGCCCAGGATGGAGCGGATCTGCGAAGTATCGTGCAGCAAGGCAACGGTCACGGGCGGATTGCGGTCCGGTCCGACAAGATGGCGGCAACCTTCAAGCAGCTGAGATGCCGCTTCGGGATCGTCGAAGTCCACGATGACCTGATCGAAACGTTCCTCCGCTAGCCGCGCCACGGCCACATCGGCCGCGCTCGACCGATCCACCGCGACGCCAAACTGCGCCAGGACCTGAATCAGCGTCTCCGCAGTCAGGTCGTCTTTTGACACCAGCAATGCCTGCAATATCATGCGACCGAGCCTCCCGCCTCGCGCTTTGCCTCTACGATCGGGCTTTCTATGGCCAGCGCGGAGTTGTGCTGCGCGCTGCCTTGGGCGCGGCTGGCGCGGCTTGTGCGCCGGCCTTGGCGGCCATCGCATTGCTGTTTTCGTCGTCCACTTCCGCCAGCACTGCGCTATCGTCCTCGACGTCGGTTTCGGCAAGCAAGGGTGCGACCTCGCGTAATTTCTCGGCGGCCTGCTGCAGCATTTCGATCTGCTTGCCGAGCTGTGTGTACTGCGCCTGCTTGCGGCGCAAAACCTCATGGATATCTTTCATACATCCCCCTGCGCCTGACTTTAGGTTTGTACGAAGGTAAGGTCAACGGCAAAGCCATCGCCGCCCGTTACCGCGGTAACCGGCGAATTTGAGTCGGCCCGGCGAAGCGGCTCGAGTCGTGCTCGATTAAGGAGACGATGTAGTTGATATGGCCCGGTTCGGCGGCAGAAGGGAAAATCATCCCCAGCAAACACCATCAAGTCGATCAACTAGCTTAAAATCAGAAGCCCCGCCTTGGGGCGGGGCCTTGAGTGGAGTGTTCTGGGCGAACCAATAAACCTAGATTATCCGCCAATCAGCTTGCGGCGGAACATTCCGGCGATGCCCACCAGCCCGGTTCCGAGCAGACCCAAAGTTCCCGGCTCCGGGACCGTGAGGGTGGTGTTGCCCAGACGAATGTGCGAAATACCCTGGGCGAGCTGTCCGTTCGTGGTGAAAAAGTTCTGTGTCGTCGTTCCAGTCGCCATACGGCCGGTATACAGCATGCCCCGGATCTCGCCGGTGAGGCTGTAGGTCAGATTCTTCTTGCCTGGTGCGCTGGTCAAGGTCCAAGTAATCGGACCAATGAAGCTCCCGCTAAAGATCGTTCCCTTCGGCTCTCCCCAATTGCCAATGCCCTTCAGCACAAACGTTGAGCCCGTAGCTGAGAACGTCCCGCCCCACCGGAGCGAGCCGCTGGTCAGAGCGCCGGTCGAGAAGGTGACCGAACCGAGATCGTGCCCCTTAGTGGCCGTGAGGCCGTTGAAGGACGTCAGTTCCGATCGCGTCGAAGTGATGCCTAAGGCGGTGATCGAAATTGAGCCATATTGATTCGTGAAATTAATGTTGTCCGCCCACGCAGCAATCGGCAACGCCATTGCAAGTAACGCCAGAACTACCACTCGCCTCATTTGAATTCCCTCCCAGATCTTGAATCTTTAACGTTTAATCTTTTAATCTTTGTCCCAATTTCACCTTGAACTCTGAGCTCAAGGCACAGGTCGCCTGATACCTCTTGTGCACTTACAGATCCAAAACTAGTGACGGCAGGTTGATTATATTTATCAATAACTTACAGGTGTTTATTGCTGCCGTCCCCAGTCTCGGAGTGCAATCCGATGCACACTTTCAACAATTCGCTTTCCCGACACCCTCAAAGGGATGGTTCTTGCAGCCGAGCAAACCCGGTCGCGAAAGCTACCGACCGTAGGTTCGGAAACGGCAGGGCAAACCTCACCGTATGACAAAAATCCTCAATCTCTGGGAGACCCCTTCCAGAACCGAGTGCGACTGGCAGTAACCAATCGCAAGGTGACTGATGTTACCAGAGACGGGGCGTTTGGCAAGTGGCTCTTTGGTGCCATGGAATCCCTCAACTGAGGGGTTTTGTCGTCGGCCAAGGTGTCATAATCCTCGGGGTGAGCAGTTTTGGGGGAGGGCTGTTCGGGCGTCCCACGATCCTTTGGATTCAGGGAGCTTCTTTAATTTACAGTGAAGTTTCCCAGGGAGTCCCGCGTTTCCACACGGTTTGTGCCTCTTGATGTGTGCCTGTGCTTGCTTACTCAAGGCTACTGCCAGCGTCGTCTCAGGAGACCGGTACCTCTTCACTCTTTCCCGATGACAGGCTGCGATAAGCCGCGTCCAGAATGAGCTGGTTCTGCCAGCCCTGCTGGCCCAGGACAGGAAACACCTCCCGTCCTTCGACGGCGGCAGCGAAGCTGTCCACCTGCCTAGCATAGGCAAGTTCGTTGGAAACGGTTTCCTCGGCGGAGCGTTGCCCGTCGCGCCACAGTTCCAACCTAACCGGCCGGTCAACACTCAGTGCATCGTCGGCGCGGAGGAATCCCGCTTCGCCGACAATCTCCAGCGGCGTGCGATATTGGGCGCGCGTCGAAACCAGCACCGTCGCCAGAGTGCCGCTCTGAAACTCCAGCGTCAGGGCGGCTGCCGCTTCGAGGGCGCCCGACTGTTGGTCCGGGTGACCGAGTGTGCTCACACGCCACGGCTCATCCTGCAGGATGTAACGCAAGGCATCGATGCAGTGCACGCCCACGTCCGAGATGGGACCGCCTCCCGACAGCGAGCGATTGTAGAGCCAGTTTCGGGGATGGTCCGCTCCCGGATACGAGAACTCCGCCCGCGCAAAGATCGGGCGGCCAATGTTGCCAGCGGCGATGCGTTCGCGAAATCTCGCCGTGCTTTCTTCGAAGCGAAAGACCTGGGCGACACCGAGGAGAACGCCAGCATTCCTCGCCGCCTCGACCATCTGGCGGCATTCGTCCGCGTCCATGCCCATCGGCTTTTCGCAGAGTACCGGCTTGCCGGCCGCAACTGCGGTAAGGACATCCTGCAGGTGGCAGGCATTGGGAGTCGTAACCAGCACGGCGTCAACTTCCGGACAGCGGCTGAGCTCTTCGGTAGACGCAAAGACATGCGGGATCTCATACTTAACGGCCGCATCGTGTGCTTTTTGAGAATCGCGGCGCGATAGCGCTACCACCTTGCAATTCTGAGCCAGCGCGAAGCCCGGCATCAACCGCCGCACTGCATGCAATCCGAAACCTGCAATACCAAAGCGAACCATATATGAATTTCTCCGACTTCTCTGGATCTCTGACCGCTTGTTTTTGTAGCAAGAGTGGGTGCCCCAGGTCTCGATTTTGAGACCTAGGAGACCACAACGCTTCGAGTGCAAATTCGCGCGGTCAGAGACCTAGCGCCTTTCTCTAAGCCGCTACGTGTATGGATAAAAGACGAAAAACAATAGCGACAAAGCGGTCAATGCCCAAAGCGCTGGACGAATCTCCCGCAGGCGCCCCGAAACCAGCTTGCAAAAAGGATACAAGATAAATCCCGCCGTCATGCCAATTCCCACGTTGTAAGTGAAGGCCATCAACACGATGACGCCGAATGCCGGAACCAGTTCGGTGAGGTCGTTGAAGGGAATTCGCGTAATCGGAGTCAGCATCAACAATCCAACGAAGATGAGCGCCGGTCCGTAGGCCTGCGGCGGGATGGCGGAGATGAAGGGCGCGAAGAATAAAGTCCCGACAAAGCACAGCGCAGTAACCACCGCAGTCAGTCCGGTGCGGCCACCGGCTTCGACTCCCGTGGCCGACTCGATATAAGCGCCGGATGTCGTGGTCCCAATCATCGCCGCAAAGGTCGTGGCCAGCGCGTCGGCCATCATTGGGCGCTCGATCTGCGGCAGGTTTCCATCTTTGTCGAGGAACCCGGCGCGCGCCGACACGCCGATGAGCGTGCCCATGGTGTCCACAAATGCCATAACAAAAATCGTCAGGACGACAGGAAAAAATCCCCAGGTGAATAGACTGTGCAGATCGAACTGGAAAAACACCGGCTGCAAGCTGGGCGGACGGCTGATCCAACCGGCCGGCGCGGGTGCGACCCGCGTCACAAAACTGAGCAGAGCGGTGGCCAGAACTCCGCTGAGAATCGCCGCCGGGAAACGGCGAATCGTGAGCACCGTCATCAGCAGGAAACCGAAAACGGAAAGCAGAACGGAAAGCGAGGTCAGATGCCCCGGCCGAACCGGCGCCCCCGGCGATCCCATGGTGACGATGCCGGTCTGATTCAGTCCGATGAAGGTGAGGAACAGTCCGATGCCGACGGCGTAGCTGTAACGGAGCGTGGCGGGAATGGCGTCGACCATCCACTGCCGGAGGCGAAACAAAGTCATCAGAATAAAAAGGATTCCCGCCAGAAACACGGCCCCCAGCGCGCTTTGCCACGTGTAGCCGAGCACATGCACCACGGTGAACGCGATGAAAGCATTCTCGCCCATGTACGGACCGATGGCGAACGGCCGGTTGGCATAGAAGCCCATCAGCAGCGTTCCGAAAATAGCTGTGAGAATGGTGGCCGTGAGCGAGGCGCCAGCCGGCATGCCGGCAGTTTTCAGGATGGCGGGATTGACGGCCACGATGTAGGCCATCGTAAAAAAAGTGGTGAGCCCAGCGACGATTTCGCGGCGGACGGTTGTCTGATGGTGAGAGAGTTTAAAGAACGCATCGAGCCAGCGCTTCAAGTTGCCCTCAGGTGGAAACTGAGGATTGTACATTCGCCGGGCTCGAAGTACGAATCGAGCTGTACTGCAAGCGCGTTCCCGAGCGATCAGTGATCACTCAACTCGGCGAGCAACTTCGGATCGACGTTGCCGCCGCTGATCACAGCCACGTTGATCTTTGTGTCGGGCAACTCGCCGGCGTGAAAAAGAAATGCGGCGACGGCCACGGCGCCACTCGGTTCGGCCACTGTTTTCGCATTCGCGCTTAGAGCGCGCGTGGCCTCGCGAATCTCGTGTTCGGTCACGCTGACGATGTCGTCGACATAGGCGCGCATGTGTTCGAAATTGATCGCGCCGATGCTCTGGGTGCGAAGACCATCGGCCAGCGTCCGCGAGACTTGCTCTGCCGGGAAGGAGACGATGCGGCCGGCGCGCAGGCTGGCTTGCGCATCGGCGGCGACTTCGGGCTCGACGCCAATCACCTTGACCTGGGGATTACTGGCAGGCCTGCTGAGCTTGATGGCGGCCGAAACGCCGCTGATCAATCCGCCTCCGCCGACGGGAACCAGCACGGTTTCAACGTTGGGCAAGTCCTCGAGGATTTCAAGCCCCACCGTTCCCTGGCCGGCGATGATTTTTTCGTCATTGTAAGGCGGCACGATCGCGTAGCCGTGCTCGGCGGCCAGTTGTTCAGCGCGCAACCGTCGCTCTTCGCTGCCGGGACCGACGGTGACGATCTCCGCTTCCAGGGCTTCGGTGGCTTCGAGCTTGTTCTTCGGAGCATTGCTCGGCATGACAATAATGGCCTTCACGCCCAGCGCTCGCGCCGCGTAGGCCACGCCCTGCGCGTGATTGCCGCTCGAATAGGAAATAACTCCGCGGCTCCGCTCTTCGTCACTGAGCGACGCGACCTTGTTGTAAGCTCCGCGCAGCTTGAAAGCGCCAATAGGCTGCAGATTTTCAAGCTTAAGAAAGAGCTTGCGTTGATCCGAAGCGCCCGTCCACTCCAACAAGGGAGTGCGTACGGCGATGCCCTTAAGGCGCGCCCGAGCTTGCTGAATGTCAGCTAGGGTTACGATACCGATCACTCCCCCTGGCCCTTCTCGGCGTCCCGGCGGTGAAAAGGTCTCAAACCTCCAGTATCACCGGCATAATCAGCGGCCGGCGCTGCGTCTGCCGCGAGATATACCGCTTCAGGTCGGTGCGGATTTTCTCCTTGATCACGCCATAATCGGCCTTCTCTTCGGCGCTGGAGGAGTCGAGGGTTTCGACGACAATCTGCTTGATGCGATCGATCACGCCGTTGTCGCCGGGGTTGAATCCGCGCGTCACAATTTCGGGCGAGGTTTCGACGCGTCCGGTGTGCTTGTCGATGGCGATAATCGGCATCACGAAGCCGTCCTCGCTGAGGTGGCGCCGGTCTTTAATGACGAGGTCCTCGACCACATCCGTGCGCGAGCCGGAATCGATACAAACGCGGCCTACGTTGATACGCCCGGCCTTGCGCGCGCCGCGCTCGTCGATTTCGAGGATGTCTCCACTTTCGATCAGCATCACGCTGCCCACCGATCCGTGCATGGACGCGGCCAGATCGGCATGTAACCGGAGCTGCCGGAATTCGCCGTGGATGGGGACGAAATACTTGGGCCGCACCAGGTTGATGATGAGCTTCAATTCCTCCTGGCTGGCGTGCCCGCTGACGTGGATCGGCGGATAAGAGCCGTCGTCGTAGATGACGAACGCTTCGCGGCGGAAAAGATGATCCACCATGCGGAAAATAGCCTTTTCGTTGCCGGGAATGATGCGCGACGACAGAACGACAGTATCGCCCTTTTCGATTTTGGCGTGCTTGTGGTTATCCACCGCCGCGCGGGACAATGCCGACATGGGTTCGCCTTGCGTGCCGCTGATGAGCACGCAGACTCTCTCCGGCGCGAAGTTTTTCATTTCGCCGGGATGGATCATCATGCCGTCGGGAATCTCGACGTAACCCAGGTCTTCCGCGATTTCGGAGGAGTTCTCCATGGAGCGGCCGATGAAGCAGATCTTGCGGCCGTGCTCTCGCGCCATATCCACCGTCAGCTTGATGCGGTGAATCGACGACGAGAAGCAGGAGATAAACAGGCGCCGCTTGGTGCGGGCAAACACTTCTTCGAACTTGCGGCGGACCGCGCGCTCGCTCGGCGTGTAGCCCTTGCGCTCGACGTTGGTGGAATCCTGCAGCAGCGCCAGCACTCCCTCTTTGCCATACTCGGCGAAACCGTGCAAATCGAAGAGGCGGTTATCGGTCGGCGTCGGATCGACCTTGAAGTCTCCGGTATGCAGCACGACGCCGAGCGGCGTGTGGATGGCGAGCGCCACACAATCGACCAGGCTGTGCGTCACTTGCAGCGGATGAACCGTGAAAGGCCCAACCTTGAAGCGTTCTCCGGGACGAATTTCGCGCAGGTCGGCGTCGTCGAGGAGTTGGTGTTCATCGAGCTTATCTTCGACATAGGCCAGCGTGAATTCGGTGGCCCACACCGGAACATTCAGTTCGCTGAGAATCCAGGGCAGGGCGCCGATGTGGTCTTCGTGACCGTGCGTAAGCACGATGCCGCGCACATGCTTGCGATTTTCGAGCAGATAAGAAATGTCGGGGACGACGATGTCGACGCCCAGCAACTCGGCTTCGGGGAACATCAGCCCGGCGTCAACAACGATGATGTCATCGCCCCAGCGGATGGCCATGCAGTTCATACCGAACTCGCCCAGCCCGCCTAGCGGAACAATATGCAGTTTTCCTGTTGGCATTGACAAATCGATGCTAGCACAGCGAGAGCCCTGGTTGGAGTTATGGTCAGCTAATCCCTGCTGGAAGTCGCGTGGATTGGTGCGCGAGCGATACCCCGCAGAGTTTGTCATCCCGACCCTGAGCGCAGCCGAAGGTGAGGGATCTGCAGTGCGCGGCAAAATGCAGATCCCTCACCTTCGGCTGCGCTCAGGCGGGGATGAAAAACTCGTAAGTTGAGAGTAATGCCCGGCTGCTAGACTTACATTCAGAAATGTCCGACGAAAAGAAGTCGTGGATGCGGCGGAGGGTCGAAGGCGCGATCCGCGGCGGCCTGACCCGCGCCTACGATACGGTCAAGGTCGATCCCGGACGATTCCTGATGCAGTTGCGTGTGGCGCACGGATTGCCGTTGGCCACATTTCACGGCGTTTACACGCTGCCGGTGGAACGCCTTGACGATGTGGCCGAGTCGGTGATCCGCGGCGGCATGAAGCTGGCGGCAGCCGAGGGAGCCGGATTTGGTCTGGGTGGAATCCTCACCATCGTGCCCGACCTCGGCATTCTTTCCGCCATCACCATGCGTACCATCCAGAAGCTGAGCCTGGTTTATGGATTCGAGTTGAACACCGACGCCGAAATCGCCGAGCTGTGGATTGCAGCGGCCAGCGCCGCCGGAGTCGACATCAGCCGCGAGTTACTGGAAAAGGAAGTCGTCAACCGCTTCGTGCCGCGTGTGATTCAGCGCATCGCGGTGCAGGCCGGCGCCGATGTCGTGGAGAAGTGGGCGGGACGCCTGATTCCGGTTGTCAGCTCGGCCATCGGATGCGCCCTGAACTATTACTTCGTGCGCGCGTGGGGTGGGCGGGCACTGGCGCATTTCCGCAAGAAGCATCTCGAAGCGCGCCGCAGGATTGCAGAGGAGCAAATGCAACTCCCGGGAGCAGCGTCAGCAATGCTGCCGTCGTGAGCCCATGGGCACAACGATCGGGGCACTAAAGGCGACATTCACAAAAGTTCGTCCAGAACCAGCGTTTGAAAACCTTCCACGCGTTCAAAGACTCCATCGTTCGTAATCAAGCCGGTAGCCTGCGAATGCGCGGCGGTCGCGGCTTGTAGAGCGTCGGGAGTGCGCAGTCGATGGAGCGCGCGAATCCGGGCCGCGAGCTCTGCGATCTCCAGGTTCGGTGCAATCCAATCCAGGTTGGGGTAGGTGGAAAGCAAGCCATAGAAGTCATTTGCCCGTTGTTCGTCGCCCTCGCGATAGGGCAGGACTAGCAGTTCCGTCATCGTGATTGTGGATGTGATCGCCCTGGACCCCGATCGCTCAAGCCAAGAAAAAATAGGGTCGGTGTATGCGAGATACTTTGGGTTGGCTTCTAAGTGATAAATGAAGATACTCGTGTCCAGAGCGATCCACCGGTGACGCCGGAGAAAGGCGCGGAGCCGCTCTACTCCCAACTTTGGCGTTCCTTTTGCAGATGATCCTTCGGATATTTGCCGCGAGCTAACCCGCGGATCGCGGCGTGATAAGACTTCGGTTTTTGCAGGACCAGGACTTGCCCTCCCCGAACCACCACAAGAATCTTGTCACCGGGTTTCAGGCCAAGCGCTTCGCGAGCCTCCCGTGGGATCACGATCTGGTTCTTCGCCGAAAGAGTCGCTTCCGTCATCGCTTTACATTGTAGCATAAAGTAAAGCAGCAATCTGTTGTTTATCTGAGCCACTCTTCCAACTCGATCCCGCGCTCAGTCTTCTCGTCGCGGTACTTAACGATCACGGGCGTGTAGAGCGACAGGCTCCACTCCGCTCCCTTGCCTTTTTTCACGGCGCGCGAGCCGGGAACGACGACCGCGTTTTCGGGGACCTCCAGCGCTTGCTCCGCTGACGCGCGGTAGATTTCCCCGCGCACCAAATCGTAAAGCGGCGTGGATCGGGTCAGAATCGTCCCCGCACCCAAGACGGCGCGGGTGCGCACCAGCGTGCCTTCGTACACGCCGCAATTGCCGCCGATCAACACGTCGTCTTCAATGACAACCGGGGCGGCGTTGACCGGTTCCAGCACGCCTCCAATCTGCGCGGCGGCGCTCAAATGCACGCGCTTGCCGATCTGCGCGCATGAGCCTACCAGCGCATGCGAGTCGATCATCGTGCCTTCATCCACGTAGGCGCCGACGTTGATGTACATGGGAGGCATACACACGACGGACGGCGCAACGTACGCCCCTTCGCGAATGGAAGATCCGCCCGGCACCAGCCGAACACGATCGGCGAGGGTTAGCCGGCGAACTGGGAAAGTGTCCTTGTCAATAAAGGAGAGTACGTCTCCGTCCGACATTTGTTGTAACTCGCCAAGACGGAAGCCGAGCAGGATGCCGTGCTTCACCCAGGCATTGACGACCCAGTGTCCGCCGACTTTCTCAGCCGCGCGAATCGCGCCCCGAGTCAGCGCGGCGCGGAAGTCGAAAAAAATTGGACGAGCTTCGTCCGGATTGCTGATCGTTTCACGCGCCGATAGACGTTCAATGGCCGACTTTAAAGTGGAGAGAAAATCCGACATAGGAGAGCAAAACACAGAGAGTTAGAAGCCAGGAGCTAGTAGCCAAAAGCTGCCCTTCACCCCACGCACTTGCATTCGCTGCGGATCAGCACACCTGGCATCTGATGCGTCGCCTCGCGCGCCTCGGCGAGAGTGCTATACGGACCGTGCCACCGCGAATGATTGGGATCGTGCCCGGCGGGGCGTCCCTTGCCGGAACTGCATTGTCCACAGGACGCGCGGTGCAGCATCGCTTTGTGTGGACCCGCTGCCCAATTTTCGTAAACATAGAATTCGGCGGATGGGACCGGCGGAGCCGCGGGCCGTGTAATCAATCCCGCGTCGGTCGCGATCTTCTGCAGTTTCGACCGCGTGTCGCGCCGCATGGGAAGCAGGGGCAGGCGATAAACCTCTTCGATCTTGCCCATCATCGTCAGGACGGCCTTCACCGGCAGCGGACTCGACTCGATGAAGTTGGCCAGCATCAGCGGAAGGTATTTGCGGTGGAGGGTGCGCGCCGTGTGCCAGTCGTTATTCAGAGCGGCGCGTGTCATCTCCGCCATTTCGCGAGGAATTTCGTTCGACGCAACCGAGATCACGCCCACGCCGCCGAGCGCGATCACCGGCAGAGTCATCACGTCGTCGCCGGACAGCACCAGAAAACTCTCTGGCATCGAGTTCAGCATCTCCGCAATCTGCGATATGTTTCCGCTGGCTTCCTTCACGCCCGCGATATTGGGAACCTCGCCCAGGCGCGCCAGGGTTGCGGGTTCGAGATTGGCGGAGGTGCGGCTCGGCACGTTATAGAGGATTACGGGCTTGTCGACCGCCTCGGCAATCGCGCGGAAGTGCCGGTATTGCCCTTCCTGCGTCGGCTTGTTGTAGTACGGCGAAGCCGTGAGGATGGCGTTAACGCCCGGCCGCGCCGCTACTTCTTTCGCTTTGGCGACGGCCTCCTGCGTCGAGTTGGAGGTGGCGCCGGCGACGATCGGCACGCGTCCGGCAACGACCTCGATAGTAACGTCGATGACGCGCAACCACTCATCGTGGGTGAGGGTCGGAGTCTCTCCCGTGGTGCCGCAGGGAATCAGGAAATCGATGCCCGATTCGACCTGCCAGGCGACCAGGTTGCGCAATGCATTTTCGTCGACAGCACCGTCCTGAGAGAACGGTGTGACCAGAGCGGTACCACAGCCTCGCAGTTGCATGGCATAAGGATAACTCTTCTCGCGAGCGCTTGCATGAGAGAGGTCTTGCTCGTGTGGGGACGGGGGTTTGTCCCCGTCCGAGGTCGCGTAGGGACAGCCGCCCCCGGCTGCCCAAGCCGAGCGCAGCTCGGCAGTTGCCGCCGGTCACGCTAACTTTGGATTTGCGCTAAAGCTCTCGCCAGACGTTTCGGAACTCGAAGAATCCGGTTTTCCCGGCCAGCCACTCCGCCGCGCGGACCGCGCCATCGGCGAATCCGCGGCGCGACTTGGCGTCGTGGCAAAGATAGATGCGGTCGTTCGGAGAATCGAAAGTGATTTCGTGCATCCCGACCGCGTCCCCTTCGCGAAAGGAGACGATCTCGACGTCCTGTCCTCCGGACTCGTGCACAATCTTCTGGAGCGTGACCGCCGTCCCCGAAGGAGCGTCTTTCTTGGTTACATGATGGCGTTCGAAAATCTGACCCGAGTAATCGTACTTCAGCGCGGCCCCAGCAGTCGCGGCAATCTCGAAAAACAAGTTCACGCCGATGGAAAAATTCGATCCGTAAAGAAAGCCCGTATTGGCCGATAGAACCAGTTCGCGCAAGCGCGGCAATTGGTCATACCAGCCGGTGGTTCCGACGACGATGTTCTTCCGGGCGCGGATGCAGGCTTCAGCATTAGCGACGACAGCGGAGGGCGCGGTGAAGTCGATGGCTACGTCGAAGGGGGCAAGAAACGCGGGAGTGAGAGCGCAGGCATTAGCGTTTTCGTCGACATCCAAGGTGCGAACATGATGCCGCCGCTCGCGCGCCACCTCCGCAACCAGCGATCCGGTTTTTCCGCAGCCGAGAATTAGAAGATTCATGCTGAAAACCTTAAACCGCGGAGCACGCTGAGTGCGCAGAGAAAGTCTGGGAAACAATTATGCCTACATTATTTTGTTTTCTCTGCGCACTCCGCGTCCTCTGCGGTTAAATGCCTTACGCGAACACTTCCGGATCCGCCTCCGCGAAAAACGCGTGGTGCAACCTTCGGACCACCTCGGCCGCGTCGTCTTCCTCAATTACAAAGGTCAGATTAATTTCGGACGCGCCTTGCGAGATCATGCGGATCTTCACATCCTCAAGAATGCCGAAAACTTTAGCAGCGATTCCGGCCGTGTCGCGCAAATTCTCGCCCACCAGGCAGACAATCGCCTTTCGCCCCTCGTACTTCACGTCCGCGATCTTCGCCAAATCGGCGGCCAGCGCCGGGATGGTTTCGTTGGTCTCGGCCGTCACAGAGACGCTGACTTCGGAGGTGGAAACCACGTCCACCGCGATGTCGTGCAGATCGAAAGCCTCAAAGATGGACTTCAGATAGCCATGCACCAGCAGACGGCGAGGCGAGGCGACCTCGACCAGCGTAATCTTTTTCTTGAGCGCGATGGCCTTGAAAATATTCGAGCAGCGCGGGGCGCGCGCCGTGATCTTCGTCCCTTCGCAGGTCGGGTTCAGCGAGTTCAGAACATAGACCGGAATATTTTGCTGCACCGCGGGCAGCACGGTTGCCGGATGCAGAACCTTCGCCCCGAAGTAGGCAAGTTCAGCGGCTTCATCAAAGCTGATGAGCTTGATGCGGCGGGCGTCGGGACAGAGGCGCGGATCGGTGGTCATCATGCCGTCGACGTCCGTCCAGATCTCGATGCGTTCGGCATTGAGGCCAGCGCCAAAAATCGCCGCGGAAAAATCCGAGCCTCCGCGGCCGATGGTGGTCGTGATGCCGGCGCGATTCGAACCAATGAATCCGCCCATCACCGGAACCTTGCCGGCCTCAAGCAACGGCTGGACTTTCTTGCGCAGTCGTTCGTTGGTTTCGTCGAACTGCGGAACCGCGCGCATGTAGCTGGTATCGGTGAGCAGAACCTGTCGCGAATCGACGTGAACTCCGGGCAATCCGCGGGCGGCGAACGCGGCCGCCACAATCTTGCTCGAAAGCACCTCGCCGAAAGAAGCAACGTAATCGTAGGTGCGGGGAGTGATTTCACCGACCGCGCCAATGCCGCGCAGCAGTTCATCCAGATCTTCGAAGTCGGCGCCCAGGTCGCCATGAAACTCGGTGAACAGGGCAGTGCCGAGCAGTTCGCCCGCGGTGTCATAGTGGCGTTCGCGTAAAGCGCGCGCCATCTTAAGAGCGGTCTTGCGATCGCCGCCGCCGGCAGCCTTGCCCATGGCGAGCAGGGAATCGGTGACCTTGGCCATGGCGCTGACCACCACTACGGGACGGTCCGCCAACCGCCCCTGGACGATGTGGGCGACGCGGTCGATCGCTTTCGCATCCTGTACGGAAGTCCCGCCAAACTTCATGACGATCATGGGCGGGGGTTCTCCTTGCAGTCAGCAGCAAATCCACCACGGAGGCACAGAGACACGGAGAAAACCTGAACCAAAGAACTGTGTTCGTGATTCTCGCTAACCGATAAACGCACGCACCGCCCCAACTGTTTCGACGGTTCGTTGGTAAGACGCGGAACTGCGCCCACATGGCTCAGGTTTTCTCCGTGTCTCCGTGCCTCCGTGGTGAAGACGCTTTTCACCCGAGATACCCCTTCGCCTTAAGAAGTTCAGCGTTGAGCAGAGCCGCGCCGGCAGCGCCGCGAATTGTGTTGTGCGACAGCACGGTGAACTTCCAGTCGAGGACGTTGCATTCGCGCAAACGGCCGACCGCGGTGGTCATGCCGGCGCCGAGGTCAACGTCGAAGCGCGGTTGCGGACGGTCCGGGGCCGTCAAATACACAACCGGCTGCTCAGGTGCGCTCGGCAGGCGCAGGCGCTGCGGTTCGGCACGAAAACCATTCCAGGCGGCGATGATCTCCTCCGCGGTGGCCTTCTTTTTTAATCGAACCGCAACGGACTCGGTGTGACCGTCTTCCACCGCGACGCGATTGCATTGCGCGCTCATCGCAAAAGGAGCGGGATCGACGCGCGAACCATTCAGCGTCCCCAGCAACTTCTGCGTCTCCTCCTCCATCTTCTCTTCTTCTTTGGCGATGTAGGGGATGACGTTGCCGAGAATATCGAGCGAAGGCACTCCGGGATATCCCGCGCCGCTGACCGCCTGCATCGTAACCGCCATCACCGTTTCGAGAGTGAACGCGCGATGCAATGGAGCCAGCGCCAGCACCAGTCCAATGGCCGAGCAGTTGGGGTTGGTAACCGCAAACCCCCCGGACTTGCGCCGCCAGGGCTGGGTATCGATCAGCTGAATATGATCGCTATTGACTTCGGGAATCACCAGCGGAACGTCGGCCTGCATCCGCAACGCGCTCGAATTGGAGACCACCGCACAACCGGCGTCGGCGAACTGTGGCTCCAGTTCGCGGGCGATCGCAGCATCGAGCGCGGCGAAAATAATCTTTGGCGCGCCTTCGGGCTTGGCAGGCGCAACCGTCATCTTGGCGACGTCGGCCGGGATGGCCGTCTTTAGACGCCAGCGCGCAGCCTCCGAATAAGGCCGTCCTTCCGAACGATCGGACGCGGCCAGCCATGCGACTTCGAACCACGGATGATGCTCCAGCATTTGAATGAAGCGCTGACCGACGATGCCGGTCGCGCCAAGAATTCCTACAGGAAGTTTGTTCGGCATGATTAGTTGTGATTTTATACCAGCGACTTTTTCAGACTGAGTCTCATAAGTGGTTCCGCTGGGCTTTGGGAAGGGCACGGCTTCAGCCGTGCCGTTACGAGCCCTATAAATACTGGGCTTTAGCCCCTGAGGGAACTGCCGATCCCTCCCTGGGGTCGGTTTAAGAAAATAAGCTCCAGGGGAGCGTCGTCGCTGATCCGGATGTAAAGCTCGATGCGCGTGGCCGCCCGCACTCCGCGAGACGGAGACGTACGACCCTCGGTGACTGTTCGACTCTTGATCTTGGATGTACCCTTTGTCCAGGAGCGACTAATGTCCGAACTACGCCAGAATTTTGCTACCAAGGAGTGGGTCGTAATCGCCACCGAACGCGCCCGCCGTCCGGAAGAAATGGCGCGCCACAGCGAACGGAAACTAGCGGCGCCGTTTGTCGCGAACTGTCCTTTTTGTCCGGGAAACGAGAACCTGACTCCGCCGGAAATTATGCGGATACCCACCTCGATGGAAGTTCCGTGGCACGCGCGAGTGATCCCGAATAAGTTCGCGGCGCTTTCCCGCGAAGTGCAGCCGACGCGCACCGTACACCGGTCGCTCCGGTCGGTAAACGGCTTCGGGGTTCACGATGTGATCGTGGAGACGCCCGATCACTCTGAGGTTATGGCCCTGATGCCCGATTCCTACATGGCGGAAATCCTCCGCATCTATAAAATTCGCTACGACGAACTCAGCCTTGACCGGCGCATCGCGCTGATTACCATCTTCAAGAATCACGGGCCCGACGCCGGCACCAGCCTGGAACACCCGCACTCCCAGATCATCGCGACGCCAGTGATTTCGCTGCAGGTGCGCGAGCGCTTT